>OCTA010004042.1_pt1 | contig 12913 bp, 9 predicted proteins | sample 1538991 | NCBI WGS metagenome assembly OCTA01 (sample SAMEA3539302, study PRJEB22396) | soil metagenome | biome: tundra; feature: field; material: soil | place: USA | collected 2010-05 | depth 0.15 m
AACTTTTCTTTTTGCTCCTCGCAATGAGGACACCACCAGGCCCCATACATCTTCACGCCCCGATCTTTCAGACAGCGAGCGAAGCCATCGTACTTATGCTGGGTGCGGTTGCCAAGGTAGTAGGCCAGCCCGAACGCGGCCACGACCGCGACACCATAGATCGCACGGCGCCGCCACTGGCCCGGAGCTTTCATCCCAGACTCTTCTTTCCGGCGTTCTTGTCTCGCTTGCGACATGAAGTTTTTATATCACGAGTAGAGACGAGGCTTGTCCCGTCTTGTTTGGGCAACCAAGTCGCCGCCGCGAGGGAGACGCTGCAAGCTGCGTCTCTACGGAGCTGCAGTGCCCTTCACACCACCACGCGCAGCGCCGAGGGCAGCACTTCAATCGTCTGGCATTCGAGCGTCAACACTTCGCCATCCACCATCACATCCACTGGCCCATCCAGTCGAAACTCAACTTGTTTTGCTGGCTGCCGCTCGGCCAGGGGGTGCCGCGTATGCGTGCCGTCATAGAGCGTCGCCAGATTCCGGATCAACCCTACGCGTCCAATCGGTCCCCATCGCACATACTCGATCAGTCCATCATCGGTTACAGCTTCGGGAGCAATCATCATGGTGCCGCCGGTAAACTTGCTGTTGTTAAAACTCAGAAAAAGGCAGCGGCGTGAGTCAAACTCTCCCTGGCCGTTGACGCGAACTGGAAACGGCCGCCGATTCAGCCGTGCCAGACAAAGAAAAATAGACAGCAGATAGCCGACCTGACCAAACCCACGGAATCGCCGATGGCGAAGTGTCGCAACATCCGCCGCGAATCCCATGCTCAACAGATTCGTGAAGTAGATCGTGCCGTGCTTGTGCGTCAGCCGCAAAACATCACAAGCTCGCGCGCGTCCAGCCTCCAATGCTTGCAGAGCATGCTCCAGACCGCTGGCACCGCCGCTTGAGCCCGGTTCTTCAAAATCGCGCAGAAACGAATTGCCCGTTCCCAAGGGAAGAAACGCCAGCGTAGGAATCGAATCGCCCGCGCTAACCGAACCTCCCTGAGACCCAGTACCTGAGACCTGAGACCTGCTTTCTGGAAATAACCCGTTGACGATCTCGAACGAAGTACCATCTCCTCCAACGGCAATGAACTTGCGGTAGCCACGCCGGTAGGCCCCGCGCGCAATCTGCGTCGCTTCTCCGGCAGCGCTCGTCTCCACCGTTTCAAGCGCAATCCCGGCCTGGCGCAGTCGCTCCAGTGCCGCGCCCACACGCTCGCGACCCCGCCCCCCGCCCGCCGCCGGATTGATAATGGCCAGGAATGTTTCGTTCACAAGCAGTTCTCAGTTCTCGGTTCTCAGTTCTCAGTGAAACCAGTTGAGATGCTGGCTGCAGTTGCAGCGTACGGACGTGCGATCGTTCTCCTAAGAACTGGGAACCGAGAACTAGATCTCCACAATCTGTGCGCGCGATGCCCCCACTCCAATCTCAGCAGCCAATTCTCCCCGCTTGATCTTCATGGACGCGGTCCGCGGAAAATCTTTCTCCCACACGAGGTACCCGCCAACTCGCTTGAAGTCCCCAAGCGTTCGATTTCGCCTTACAACTTCCTCGCGCAGACGATCGTCCCACTGCTGGTTCTGGTCCAGCCGTATCACCAGAATCAGCATCTCCTTCCCAAGTGTCTTCTGCGGCCATAAATAGTTCGCCGCAAACACGCAGTATTCCTTGACCGCCAGCCCTTCAAACACAGACTCGATGTCCTCGGGATAAATATTCTTTCCACCCTCGGTGACGATCATGTTCTTCTTACGCCCGAACAGTTGCAGGTGTCGGTGCCCGTCGAAGCGTCCCTGATCGCCCGTGAGGAGCCAACCTTCCACGATGGTCTGCGCCGTCAGCTCCGGGTCGTCGAGATAATGCGACATGACCGAACGGCTCAACACCGCCACTTCGCCGATCCCCTCCCCATCCGGATTCAGTACGCGCACTTCTGTTCCGGGCAGCGCTTTGCCGACTGTGTCGGCGCGAAATGGTTTCAGATCGTTGAGCGTAACGGCGGTGCAAGCCTCGGTAAGCCCATACCCGCATGTGACCGGAATCCCGAGATCGTAGAAAAATTGCAATGTCGAAGGATCGGTGAACGCGCCGCCCACAATCAACGCGCGCAACTCGCCGCCAAATGCCTTGTGTACTTGCGGCAGCAGGCGCCGGCTGAGTTCGACCCGCGGACGCTTTCGCGTCAGCATCTTGTTCAGACTAATCAACCGGTCCAGCAGCCACCTTTTTTTCGGAGGTAGTTCGTCAAACTTTGCGCGCAGCCCGCGCTCCAGGTTCTTGAGAACCATCGGCACAAGACTCACATACGTGATGCGATACCGTACGAATGCATCGCGCACGAACTCCGGACGAAGCGTTCGCAAATGCACCACGCAGGCTCCGCACACGAACGGTCCGATGAATCCGACCATAAAGTCGATCGCATGATTCGTGGGCAGAATGCTCAGATAGCGCACGCCCGGCCAGAATGGATACCACGCGGTCAAGGCGGCGCACTGTTCGAGATAGGCATCGTGCGTCAGCACGCATCCCTTGGGCCGCCCGCCCGTCCCCGACGAATACACGATGCAAGCGGTGTCTTCGCGCTGCCGGGACACGAATTGCGGATCGCCCTTACGGCGAAACTCTTCCCAGCGATATGCGCCATGCAAATCCACGCCGGCCGGCGCCTCGGTCACCAGCATGATCTCGGCTGCCAGTTTCGAAAATTCCGTCGACTGGGTAATCGCGCGCCACAGGTAGTATTCGACAATCAGGAACCGCGCCTTGGAATGCGCCAGCAGTTGCAGATGCTCCGCCGCCGACAGTTTGTAATCCAGCGGCACAAGTACTCCGCCGCAGAAAAAGATTGAATATGCCGAAATCAGCCACTTGGACTGATTCGTCATGATGATCGCCGCCCGGTCACCCGGCTTGAAGTCGGCATCCTCAAGGGCGCGGCAAAGTGGGCGCGCCGTTTCCTTGAAGTCGGAATAAGAAAGCCGAACCTTCTCGCGGTCGCGATCGGCTTCAATCAGGCAGGTTTCAGTGGGCCAGCGATCGAGAGCGGCCTTCAGAGCCGCGCCCAGACTGGCATATTGATGGAGATCAAGCATTCAGGTCTTTATTCACCACAGAGACACAGAGAAAAAAAGAAGTTTACCAGAACGTAATCTCCGCAATAGACGGGCAATACGAACGACGCATCAGTACCGGTCAACGATTGTCTCCGCGTCGGAGTTTGCCCTGAGCGAAGCCGAAGGGCGACTCTGTGGTGAGAAGTTGTTTCACAGACGAGACTGAATTCTCTTTGCCAGCGTGCGGAAATCCGACACGCCCTGCAGTTCGTAATCCGGCAACTCGATGCGGAAGTGGTGCTCGATCCGCGTGAGTAAATCCAGCGCCTGCAGGCTGTCGATACCGAGCGTCTTGAAGAAGTCGTCGTCGGGGGTGAGCTTCTCTCGGGACACCTTAAAATGCGTAGCCGCGAGATTCAGGATTTCATCGAGAGTTTGATCCGTAGTTGGCATAACGTAGTGATCGTGCCTTTCCAATTGCAAATCACCAATCACAAATTCACGGCAAGTACGGCTGCGGCCCTTGGTTCTGAACAAACCTTCGCAACCCTTCTTCGACGGCGGGCTGTGCATACAGCTCGCAAAAAACGTCGATCTCCCTTTTCAACTCCTCATAAGGGATCGGCTTCACGAATTTCTTCGCCGCCGCTGTGGTCGCACGATCAAATTTTCCGACCTGGCTGGCGGTCGCCCGCGCCACTCGCAGCGCTTCGCCTTCGGCCGCGATCTGGCTAACCAGCCCAATCTGCTGCGCCTTCATGACGTTAAAGCTGCGGCCGGTCAGCAGCAGATCGCGCACCACGGCATTGCCTAAATCCCGCTTCAGCCGCGGAATCCCACCGAATCCCGGAATCAACCCCAGCCGCAATTCCGGAAAGCAGAAGCGCGCCATGCGGTCGGCGATAATAATGTCGCACACCAGCGCGAGCTCGAAGCCGCCGCCGAACGTGACGCCATGGACCGCCGCGATCGTCGTCAGTGGGAGCGCGTCGATTGCGTTCATCACCGCATGAATCCGCTCCAGAAACTCGCGCACCCCGCGCGCGGCTGCGGCTTTCTCCATCCCCTGCGAGCGCTCGTACAACTCGCGCAAGTCCGCTCCCGCCGAAAATCCCGCCGGTTGCGTCGAATGAAGAATCAGCGCATGCGCAACTCTCATCAGTTCCGGCAAAGCACGTGCAAAACCCTCCAACTCCTCGAGCATGAGGGACCCGATCTCGTTGCAGGGATCGTGGTGAAGAGTCAACTCAATCGCCCCATTCACGATCTGCCACGAGAGCGTCTGGCCTTTGTGATCGCTCATGCCGTCATCGCCGCCCCGTACATTGCGTCAATTTCGTTTCGAAAGCGCTCCGCAATCAAGTCGCGCTTGAGTTTGCCGTTCGCTGTTAGAAGTCCGCTCTCGATCGTGAACGCCGCCTCCACGATGCGAAAGGCGCGCACGTTTTTGTAGTGCGGTAGACCCTTGTTTACAAGGTCCAGGGCCGCCTGCGCTTTCTCTGCGCTCACCTTGCCCGTGATCAGCGCGGTCAGAAATCCGCGCGCGTTTCCGACAACTACTACCTGCGCCGCCCCCGGCAACTGCTGCAGGATCTTATCCTCGATCGGTTCGGGCGCAATGTTGTGTCCCGATCCCAGAATAATGAGGTTCTTGATGCGCCCAACAATCTTCCAGTTCCCTCGCTCATCCACTTCGCCCTGATCGCCGGTATGAAACCATCCGTCGCGAAGAACCTTCGCGGTCTCTTCCGCACGGTTCCAGTATCCCGGGAAAACATTCGGACCGCGTACGGCGATTTCCTCATTTTCCGCCAGCTTCATCTCCACACCGGAAATGGCCGGCCCTGCGCGCCCCGGAATCACTGGGCCCTCGGGATCATCCATCGTGCAGATCGCCGTCGTTTCCGTGAGCCCGTAGACTTGCAGCACCGGAATTCCCAGCATCATAAAGAAGAGCTGCGTCTCCACATTCAGCGGAGCCGACCCACAAATCAGAGCGCGCAGACGCGACCCGATCATCTTCTTACGAATGGTTGGAAACACCAGTCGATTTGCCATCGCGAGCCAAAGGCTATCACCAGCGCGCGACTTCCCGTCATGCTTTCTCGCCCACGCCCCTTTCGCTTTGCTGTACACCTTGAGTGGGAATCCACCTGTTTTCCAAAGCTGTTCATCGACGGCTTTGCGCATGCGCTCCAGCAACGCCGGAACATTCAGAAAATAATCAGGCGCGGCCGCGCGCATGTCAGCGGCAATTTTGCCGAGATCCATATTCAAAGTCAGCTTGCTGCCGCGCAGCAAGCTGGTGAGGAGCATGATCCAGGACCCGGCAAAGCAAAACGGCAAATAATGGAAAACGGCGTCCTGCCCTGTCTGTTTCTTCATGAGCCGACCGAGCCGCCCCGAAGTACAACTCAACATATGGCCGACGTTGCCGGCATTGAGCATCACACCTTTCGCCTCGCCGGACGTGCCCGAGGTGTAGATGATGGCCACGACATCCGGTTCCACTACGGCCAGCACGGGACTGTTGACGGGTTCGCGTCCCGCCACAAAAACATTGTCGAAGCAAAAATATGGCGGAGCCTCCGGCCATTCCTGGACGATTGCCTCCCCTAGCGCCTTCTCCCCGCAGGCAATCACTGCGGGCCAGCAATCCTTCATCATCGCCACCAGTTCTGAAGGCGCCTGGCGCGCATACAACGGTACCGCGGTTAGCCCCTCGGCCATGATGGCGAGATCCATGGCTACCCACCGAATCGAGTTATTGGCGAGAAGCGCGCAGCGGTCGCCCTTCTTCAAGCGCAGCCGCCGCAGATAGGCCCGGGCTACCTGCACCTGAGCGAGCAACTGCCGCGCTGTGAAAGAAGCTGTTCGCTCGGTACCCACTTCCTGCAACACCACGGCGTCGCCGATACGCGCCAGGCTCGAGAGAATTTGTTCAAGAAAAGTCATCGGGACTCAAATCGCCACTCTCTCCGAAGTGTCATCCTGAGCGGAGTGGGTGATTCGCGAAGCGCATCATCCACGGAGTCGAAGAGCCTGCCCCGAGCGAGGCCGAGGGGACCCCTACACGCCAAACCTGCCATCGCCACATTAAGGCCTTCTCGCCGTGGCTTCTACCCGTACGCCGTCACTAGATGCTTTAGCGTGTCGCTCATCGGCGGCAGATAATCTTCCCAACTCCATTCTCCGCGCCGGGTCGGAAATTCCGGATAGCGTCGCTGCACCTCTTCTTCAAAATACACGCCCATGCGTGCCATCAACTTCAGATTGCGCACCACCGTGCGCCCGATCCCGTCGGCAATTCGCTCCCCCTCGCGATCCAGAATTTCGAGCGCCGACAAAGTCCGCGCCTCCAGGTCCGGATCGTCCACGTTCATCAGCAATTCCTGATGCCCGCGGTCGTTCATCAAGTTCCGGATGCGCTCATCCATTGTGATCCCGGCCGATGGCACCAGTGCCGGCATGGACGTCACAATGCCGTGATAGCGCGACGAAACCATCATGCGGCAAACGCGCAGAATGCTCACGAGTTGGTACATGTTGTAGTCTTCCGACGTCAGCACCGGCACGCCGCCAAGTTTCTCTGAAATTCGCTTGCACGGACGAGCATCCAGCCGCTCTGTCGCCGCCATGATCACAAAAACATTTTTCTTCCGCCGGAAGGCTGCGACCGCGTTCGCGATCGAGCTCAAGTAGTGCTCGTAAGCCCGATCCGCTTCGGGCCCGGAATGATGGAAGTACGGCCCGCGATAGTGACTTTTCTTGTAAGCACCCGTCACGCTGTGCAAGGCAGCCTTCGCAATCGAAGCCTTCACCGGCCACTCAAACGGATTAATCGGACAAACCACCAGCACCGGAGTCTTCCCATCCCAACCGACATCACGCAGCGCCTTCTGCCCATACTCGGCGCCCAGCGGCTCAAATGTCCACGCGGTATCAGTGCCTAATTCGGTAGGGACGCCCAGCTCGCGCAAAAGTTTCCGTGACTCCTCGTTGCGTGTGATCACCAGCGAATTCTTGCAGTAGCGCCCGCACATCTTTGCTACCAGCGGATCCATCTGTCCCGCCTCGGCGCCATAACCGACGGAAAGCTTGTTCTCCGCCGCTGCAATGCCCAGCGACCCGATCATCATCGTGGCCAGCGCGTTCGCGAATTTCGACTTGAACATCGACCCTTCGCAGGCCACCACCCCATGATGCTTCGGAACTTCATTCGCCAAAAACGGCGGAAAAATGTCGGGCAACTGCACCTGGGAGGTGCGTTCAAAATAGCCACGCGAGCGGTCGAAGTTAAAGGTCATCATGCTGAGCTCTACGAGTTCCGGCCCAAGAATTCGCCGGACTTGCCGCAGCATCTCCTCCACGCGCACATCGGATCCCGTGTTGCGCGTCCCGTTATAGCCGGCAAACAGCAGCTTCAATTTTTCTCCGGGGCACCAGGGCTCGTTCTTGCCCATCATCCACTGCACCTTCTTGCCTTCAATGATGCCGGATACCCACGCTTCCAGAACGAAGTCCATCATGCGGCAGACCCCCCGGCCTTCGTGCTCGTCGGCCAAGCCTGGTACGGATAGGTGAAGTTATGCTGCCGGCTAAAGCGCAGCAGCGGAAAGCTGTATTGCGAAAACGGCACCGGCTTTCGTCCCATTTCCGTCGTGACCCGCGTGTTGTCGAACACCGTGTTCCAGGTCAGATAAGGCAGGAAAACTTTCATGAGGGCCGCCCCGTGCCCAACTCTACCTTTGCGATTCGCCAGCAAATTGACGACCGATGTAAATGGACCTTCGAGGATCGGCAAAAACACGGGCCCGCGCATGTTCTGCTCCTTCGCCAGCGCTTTCGTCAATTCCTGAAAAGTTTGCGAGCCATTGCCCGAAGAAAGATGGTACGTATCGTGGGCCGGATTTTCCTTCATGTGCAGCGTTGAAATTGCGTCCGCCACAAAATCCACATTCACGATGTCAATCCTGTCATGCGGACGGAATGGAAGCCCCGGCAGGCCCGCCAGAAACACAAATGCTCGCACCATGTCGAACTGCGTGGTCTCTGGATAGCGGCTGTCACCCAGCACGATGCTCGGGCGAAGGATTGTCAGCGGCACGTCGGGCAGCAACTCCCGCACCATGTGCTCGCAAAATTTTTTCGTGCGGGCATAGGGATCATAGTCCGAACGTTCCCATTCAATCGACCGGCCTTCGCTCACCAGTTCGTTGCTGCGCTTGCCCGCAACCGCCACCGTGCTCACGTTCGAAAAGCGCCGCAACCCGTGATAGTACTGCGATTGTCGCGCCAGCTGCACGACTTCCAGCGTCCCGCGCAGATTCACATTCAAGCAGGCTTTTTCCGACTTGCGATTCAGCGAGGCCGCGCAGTGAATTACCGAATCGGTGGTGTGTACTAGCCGGTCGTAATCCGCGCGATCCAACCCAAACTGCGCCGAGGTCAGGTCACCGCAAAAAATCCGGATTTTCGCCTGCAAGTACTCGTAGAACGCGTGGAAAGGCATGTGCAGCTGGAGGGCATTCCAAAGCCGCAGCTCCGCATCGCGCGGATCACGGCCGCGCACCAGCACATTCACAGTCGCATCGTGCTGGCTGAGCAGGTTGGCAGCGACATGCGCGCCGATGTAGCCGGTCGATCCGGTCAGGAATATCGCCACGTTGCTCCGTTCGTCCCGGTCTTTATGCCATTCCCGTTTTCGGTTGGCGCTGGCATCTGCAGCACCCGAGGTTCGCGCGCTTCCAGCGCCCGCCCTTCAATTAGCGGATACGTCCAACGCCGCAAGGCGGGAATGTGGATGTCAATCCAGTACTCCCACCAATCAAGGCCAGCCGTATCGTACCCGAACACTTCCTTTTCTTCCGGCACCAGCGCCTGCGACAGCTTCTCGACGTTATCCGCAACAAAATCGTGTTCATTCTGCAGGATGAAGGGCTCGAAAAGCTCGATCAGTTTTTCCACGCGCTCCAGGTTGCGCTCCGCCTTTGCCAGCGCCTTGCGCATGGGCGAAGGAGCCATGACGGTCTGAATCGAGCGGATGATCATCTTCTGAGCCGGCGCCGACATCCGGTTGTACCGCTCCTTCGAAACCGGAATCGCATCCATGCGCAAACGCAGCCAATTTTCCAGGCCCTCCTGCGCACGATAGTGTCGCCGGTGTCCCAATGTCGTCAGCTCAATCGATCGCCCCATGTCGCAAGGATTGGTAACCGACGTCGCTAGCTGGTACAGCGGATCATGCCGCCGTTCCACCAGCGCCGCTGCAATCAGCGTCATCCCCGCGCACACCGCATCCACCGGAATGATGTCCAGCCGCTTGCGCTCATTTGATGGGAGCTGCCGGAATGCGGTCCCGAGCAGATACGATAGTGACGCCGAAGTGTTAATGCCTTCATTCCATCCGCGAAACGGCTTGGCCACAGACGTTTCCACGATGGCCGGACGCACGATTGCGATCGGCAAGCCTGCACCATGTTTGGCGATCAGCGACTCGGCAAGACTTTTGGTGTAAGTGTAAGTGTTGGGCCAGCCCAGTTCCTGCGCCCGCCGCTTGCCTTCTTCGGTCAGATAATTTTTCAGCCAGCGTACCCGATTCTTGCGAATCTGGTTTTCGAGCGCGTGCCCGCTCAACCCCTTCGCCGCGTGTTCTTTTTGCAGTGCCTGCTTCCTCAGTTCCTCGGTGACCTCCGGGCTCTCCGCACGCAACGCGGCCGACTCGGTCAGTTCATGCAGGTACCGCAATTCCCTTTCGGCATCAAAGTCATGCACTCCCGCCGGCGTGTAATTGGGGCGCACGAATTCACCCACCCGTCCATCACGCTGTCCCGCAACATAGCAAGTCGAAAGGTGGAGCAAAGCCGCATGATCCGAAGAGCGAATAAACTCGATCAGGCGATGGGTCGAATCCACGTTCACGGCCAGTGCGTCCCGCAGATCGGGGTTGAAATCCGTCAGCCCCGAGCTGTTAACGATCAGATCCAGTTCGTTACCGAGTCGCTCCGCAATTTCCGGGTCGAGGCCAATGCCAGGCTGAGATACATCGCCTTCCACCACCTCGATCTTCTCGGCCAGCAAGGTACCCAACTGGTCGCCATACTTCTCAAAGACAGGATCGAAGACCGGCGAATCCTCCAACATCTTCTCGAAGCGCTTCTGCGCCGGATTCGACTTCTGGCGCCGGATCAGCAGATACAACTTCCCGATTTCGGGGAGATCGATCAACGTGTTCGCCAGCCAGACTTTACCGATAAAGCCGGTGACGCCGATCAGCATCACGCGCTTTCCAGCCAGAGCCTTGCGCACCGAAAACCGCTCGGGATGCCGGGTTTCGTCAAAATAGACAATGGGACGCATGCGCGGCGTCTCGACCCGAACTGCCGGCACAATCGCGGAAGCCAATGCCTTGGGCCCGCGCAGACCGAGAGCGCGCACCCATCGGGCCGGACTCTGTTGCCCCTCTGGACCTGTCTCGCGGATCCGCGCAAACAGCCCGCGCGGCCGGATCACCGGGCTCATCAGCCGTCCCGTCGCAACGCCATCCCGGAAATCGAGGCGGTTGGCGATAATCCACCGCACCCCCAGATGGCGCGCCAGCGGACGCATGACATGATCGAGCCCCTGGCTCACCAGCACGACATCGGCTCCCTTTGCCTGCAGCGCCTTCAGGTGCCGCACTCCTTCTGGCTTTAGCAGCGGCTTCAGCTTGTATTCGAATTCTTCTTCGCCCAACAGATCGAGCCGGTCGCGGGTAATGCCGCGTAACACCGAATGCACGATCCGCGTGGCCGCGACCCGGTTTGCCGCGTATAAGAACGGACGGAGTAAAGCCATCACCAGAACGAGGGTCCGCCGGGCTGCGCGAGCGACATAGGTCTGGCTGTTCCAGGTGAAAAACGCAATTGGCCGGACCGTCGTCAGTTCCAGTAAGCTTCCTTCAACGCGCCAGTACACCGGCGAGGAGGGCCGCCGACGTGTCGATGACAGGGGAATGGCGGACGGGATCGCAGGCACGCCCTCTGACGCATCACCGGCATGAGGCGCCATGCGCTCTGCCCCTACGAAATTGTCGACAGGTTCCACCATCAATAGTCCAAACTCGTGTTCTTCCACGCGACCTGCTGTGCCAAGTCACTATGCCCACCCAACCGGGCGGAATCACCTATTTTAACCTCTTCATCACAAAGGGCGAAATGCAATACTGCCGAGCAAATGCGGGTTCGGTTGGACCAACTCACGCGCCAAGTAGCTGCTAAAATGGCGCGGGACCCGGAATTGGTAATTTGCAATTTGTGATTTGTAATTGAACCCCAGTCCGGACGCCCTCAGGTTCTCAATCACGAATCACAAATTACCAATTACAGATTGTTTAGGAGACAAACCGTTGGCCTACAAAGATACCGTACTCCCCGAATTCGACATGGAAATGGACAATACGCGCCGCACGCTGGAACGCGTCCCGGATGACAAGTTCTCGTGGCAGCCACATGCCAAGTCGGGCACGCTCGGCTGGATGGCGGGCCACATCGCCAACCTCCCTATGTGGGCCGTCATGACGATGAATCAGGATTCGCTTGACCTCGCCCCACCCAGCGGTTCGGCTCCGACTATGCCGAAGCCTTCCAACCGTAAAGAACTTCTCGAGATCTTCGACAAGAACCGTGCCGATGCGCGCGCTGCTCTCGCGGCCGCCGACGACGCAGCCTATGCCAAACCATGGGCGTTACTCATGGGTGAAAAAGAGCTCTTCCGCGAGCCGCGTGGCGCCGTCCTGCGCCGCATGGTGCTCAACCACCTCATTCACCACCGCGGACAACTGACGATGTATCTCCGCCTGCTGAACATCCCAGTCCCGGGACTGTACGGCCCGTCGGCGGACGACATGAATTTGCAACCACCCAAGTAACGCGAAGAGAAGCGGCTGCGCTCCTTACCTGGGCCGGATCACTTGGCGCGCGCCAGTTCCCGGATCTGGTTCAGATATTCCACATAAACCGCGATCGGAATGTCCGGCGAGTCTCCATCATTCAAAAAATGCGAGAGCCGGATCTCCATCGGAATGGACCCGATCACCTCGCGGAACCGCGTCATTTTCAGATATTTCACCCGCCAGATCTCGAGCATCAGTGACCGGAAATCCTCGCTGATGAAACCCATCCTGCGTTCGTCCAGATGAACAGCATCAAAATGGTGTGCGGCCAGCGTCTCTCGAACGGGATCGCCGGGCGGCGAAAATGTGTAGACGAGGTGGAACACATCCGCGAGGTCGCCCCATAATACCTTCTCTTCGAACGCGCTGAACCGGAACGGTGTCGCTCCGCGCTGCTGGACCGCCCGGGCATGATCGCTCGCATTCAGATCGTGCCGCCGCAATTCTGCTTGAAACCACTCCAACCGCTCGCGCGCCAGGTTATGCCGCAAGAACTCCACCGCATACGCATTCGGCAAATAAATCCCCGCATCGCCGTCGAGGTGCACCAGCCACGGACCCCAGTCTCTCTGCCCGAACGCTGCCAGCAAAGCGATCAAGTCCGTAACGGTCACATCGGGCTGGTACTTCACGGCCTGCCAGAAATGTTCTGTCGAATCATACGTCGCGCCATAGAGAACGATCCCTTCTTCAATCGGATACCAATTCGAGAGCACCCGCCCCGGAATCGATCTCGATGCGCTCCAGCAATTCAGCGAATGTTTCCACTTCTCCTGCACCGCCAGAAAAGCTTCGCCATAGCCCGCGGGAACCGGTTCTTTCACCTGCGCGAGCGCTTGCCGCAACTCTTCGCTCGTGTGCGTCACCATCGTTTCCAGCGG
>OCTA010004043.1_pt1 | contig 12911 bp, 11 predicted proteins | sample 1538991 | NCBI WGS metagenome assembly OCTA01 (sample SAMEA3539302, study PRJEB22396) | soil metagenome | biome: tundra; feature: field; material: soil | place: USA | collected 2010-05 | depth 0.15 m
TTCCGTCCCCGGCGCTCACAGGCGATCAAGGTAGAACCCGCGCCGGCACAGAAGTCCGCACAGATATCGCCAGCCTTGCTGCTATTGACCAGCGCGCGCTCGATCAGCGCGACGGGTTTCATCGTTGGATGCAGACGATTCGCCGCCGGCTTGTTTTCTTCCCACAGCGTAGATTGCGATTTGTCGCCATACCAGGGGTCCGTTTCGCCCGCGACGTGGCAGTAGAACAGCGGCTCGTGCTGGAACTTGTACCGACCAAAGCCCCAGGCAAGTGTGTTCTTTGCCCAGATGATCTGACAGCGGACTTCGAAACCGGCGGCCTCCAGCGCGTCCTGGAATTCGCGCTGCCAGGACGAGGAGTGACACACGTACATCGATGCACCACGCTTGATCGCGGAGCGGCACGACCGGAACACGGCTTCCAGGAAGTGCTTGAAGTCGGCGTCGGACATGCGGTCGTTTTGGATCGTCAGGTGCTCTTCGGTATATCCTGTGTAGCCAGAATTGTACGGCGGATCGAGGAAGAGTAAGTCGGCCGACTCGCCAGCCATCAGGCGTTCGACATCAGCGTGCACAGTGGCATCGCCAACGAGAAGTATGTGGTCTTTGCCAAGGAGGCCAGCGGTCGCCGGACAGTGTGACCGGAGTTTCCGCAACATCGGGAGCATCGTCCTCATCGGTCAGCCCTGCAGTTGCTTCTTCCGCCGCAAGAAGCCGCGCCAGTTCTTCATCGTCGAACCCGACCAGACTCAGATCGAACTCGGCTTCCTGGAGGGCCTGCAATTCGATGCGCAGCGTCTCCTCGTCCCATCCCGCGTTCAATGCCAGTTGATTGTCCGCAATGACCAGCGCGCGCCGTTGTGCTTCCGTAAGATGCCCAAGCACAATGACAGGGACTTCCGTCATGCCGAGTTGACGGGCTGCCAACAACCGCCCCGCGCCCGCGATGATCACATTGTCCGGCCCCACTAGAATCGGGTTTACAAATCCAAACGCTTCGATCGATCTCGCAATTTGCGTGACCTGTTCACGGCTGTGGGTTATGGAATTCCCGACGAAGGGGATTAGTAAGGAGACGAGCATACGCACGACTTCAAGGCGCAACAACTCCATCATGAGGCCCTCCTTCTGTGACCGTCGAGGTGATCCAGCACAATCACCGGCACCGTTTGCAGCTCCAACTTGAGCGCGGCACGATACCGTCCCTCGCCCGCGATGATGCTGCCGCCGGAGTCCACCAGGATCGGTGAGTTAAATCCGAAGCCCAGGATGCTGCCCGCAATCGCGGCGATCTGCGCGTCTGAGTGACGCCGAGGATTTCGCCTGCTTGGCTTCAGCCGCGATATCAGCCAGTGTTCTATGTGCCTCGCCATCGATTGCAGCGTCATGATAGTTCTCGGTCGGCGGTGTGGATTCGTAGCATCCACTCCCTCAATAGCAATTTGGGAAATCAGTCGTCAACAGTCAATTTTGCGGGTAGGGTGTTCGCCGGCGTTGCGTAGCCATCGAAAGCGGAAGGAGGCGGGGGATTCTGAGTATTGTGAGTATTATGAGGAGCGCAATGCCGAATCAGCCTGCGCGCCATCAAATGTCGGTATTCCTAATGGCCAAGTGTTGGGTTCGATGCGGCGCGCGCCGCCCGAGTGCCCGGTGTTCGACATATCGCGTCCCGCAGGCGACGCTCCGCAATGCCGTCCAAAAGCTGGCGGCCAGGCGCAGGATGTGAGCGCTGGCGGAGCGGTACTGTATGGTGTAGGCCAAAAAGATGCCCGAAGTCAAACCCATCCATATCGCCAAACGGCTCACCCAGGCGCAGGTTGATATGCTGCGCTTCGCCGCCCACATCGCGTACACGAAGGACCACTGCGACACCCTTGCTGCGCTGACAGCTCTCTTTGGTCGGGTTCTGAAGTTGTCGGAAGATCAGTTGTTCGGTCTATACTGCGGAAGCTATCTCCACGATGTGGGAAAGGTCGCCATCCCGGAAACGATTTGGTTCAAGCCCGGCCGGCTGAGCCCTGAAGAATTTGCAATTATGAAGACCCACACTACTATTGGCTACGAAATCTGCCGTCCAATAGACGCTTTCGCGTTGGCTTTGCCCATTATTCGACATCATCATGAAAAATGGGATGGTTCCGGCTACCCAGATGGACTGAAGCGAGAGGACATACCGTTCCTCGCCCGTATATTCCAAGTTCTTGATCTATACGACGCCGTGCGAACCGACCAGTCATACCGAAGAGCCGCCACTCATTACGAGGCGATAGGCGCCATGACCGATGGGGGACTAGATCCTCGACTACTGCTCGCTTTCGCGCGTATCCCGCTGTCAGCACATGATCGCGCTAAGTCAGTATTTCCACGCATCTCTGGCAGCCCCGACGCCATTGATGGAGTCTCCCCTCCTCCGCTTCGGACTGAATTCTATTCCTGTTTCATAAGTCATTCGAGTCGTGACGCTGCGATAGCGAAAAAGATTAGCGCGGACTTGCGAAAGCGCGGTATTAAATGCTGGTATGCGCCAGAAGACCTTAAGACCGGGGCCCCTCTCCGAGGCGAGATTGACAAATCGATAAGGCTCCACGACAGGTTGCTGGTGATTCTGTCCGAATCCTCGGTGGCAAGCCCTTGGGTCGAAGCCGAGGTGGAAGCGGCACTTGAAGAGGAGCGCCGCCGGTCAACGGTCCAAGAGGAATTGCGCGGAAATCCTATTGTGCTGTTCCCTGTCAGGATAGACAATTCAATTTTCACTGTTGATAACGGATGGGCGGCGGCGATAAGGAGAACCAGGAATATCGGGGACTTCTGCTCCTGGCGGGAATCGCAGTCATATCAGGTGGCGCTTGAGCGGCTGATTGGCGACTTGGCCGTAAGCGATCAGGTAGACGCTAAGGCCCGCGCGGCCCGCAGGAAAGCAGCGGCTGGCTTAACGGCATGACCAATCTGCCGGAAGAGATAACTGAACGCATAACGGCTGCTCAACCTCCCCTGAATCGCGGTTTCATTACTGAATCACCTCGGATTCGAGGCTCTTCACCGCTTCGATTTTCTATTGAAGATCGCTCACTGCATAGACTCCACACTACGCCGAGGCCGTGTCCTCTTGGTCGAGTCGCGACCTTAGCATCGGATCGGCGCCTTGCAGGAAGGTGCGACGAATTCTGAGCATTGTGAGGATTGCGAGAAGGCTGGGCGCACCTCCGCTCATCCCGACCAAATGTCGGGTTTTTGGTCGGGAATGTCGGGTGGATGTCGGGTTTTTTCGAGGAACCCGACATCAGTTTTGCTAATAGAACCAATCGCTTACGCGGAAAATTTCGGGAATGGCAGGTTTTTCTAGGATGAGAGAGGTGCCACGAATTGGAGCAGTCTTCTTCGGGCGCGCGGGAGAGGAGGCGCCGGCGTCGACGTTTGGACTCCAGTTGGACTCCTGACCGCGGGTCCAGGCAGGGTTGGTATCTGTAACTCTTTGAGGAATTTGGTCGGGCCGCCGAGATTTGAACTCGGGACCTCTTGCACCCCAAGCAAGCGCGCTAGCCAGGCTGCGCCACGGCCCGAAGGTTCTATTGTACGTCAAACATGGCACGGCCGGCGCGGCCCGTCCGTCATACAATGGACCTATGCGTTTGCGCACAGCAATTCTAGCCTTTCCTCTAGCCATGGCGTGCGCCGTGGCCTGCCCGGCCGACACTCTCACGCTGCGCAATGGCCAGGTGGTCCAGGGAACCTACATGGGCGGCACCGCCCGCACCGTCAAGATGCAAGTGGACGACACCGTCAAAACCTACGACGTGACGGACATCGCCACGCTGCAGTTCACGCCTCCGGCACCCGCAGCTTCCGCGACCGTCCCACCCGGACATCGCCAACCGGGCGCGGCCGGCGCCGGCGCACCGCCTGCGCCAGCGGCCTTGCCGGAGCATATATGAAGCCGCCGCTGGCACTGATTCTTTCAGTCATTCTTTCAGCCATGGCACTCTTCGCGCAAAAAACCATCGTGGAAGGGCGGGCGGACAGCCCCGTGCGCGCAGTGATTTACGAAGACCTGCAATGTCCGGACTGCGCCGCCTTCCGGCTCATGATGGACGAGAAGCTGCTGCCGGAGTACGCCGGTAAAGTGGCGTTCGTGCATCGCGATTTTCCCCTGGCGAAACACGCCTGGGCCCGCCGCGCGGCCATCGCGGCGCGCTTCTTCACCGATCGGAAGCCCGAGCTGGGGCTGGAATACCGGCGCTACACCATGGCCAGCCAGGAAGTCACCAACGACGCCAACTTCAACATGCGGCTGGCTGTTTTCGCCAAAGCGCACGATATCGAGCCGGACGCAGCCATCGCGGCGCTCTCCAATGCGCGATATGCGGAGTTGGTGGAGCAGGATTATCGGGACGGAGTCTCGCGCGGCGTGGTGCATACGCCCACTGTATTCGTGAATGGTAAGCCGTTCATCGAGACCTTCACGTTCGAGGAGATTTCGAAAGGCATCGACCAGGCCCTTGCCGAAGCCCGTTAGCATCGTCACCGGCGGCAGCCGCGGAATCGGCCGCGCCATTGCCTCCGAACTCTCGCGCACGCATCACGTGATTGCCACTTATAAGAGCAATCCGGAGGCGGCGCGCAGCCTGGCCGCGGAGACCGGCGCGGATATCGTGCGGTGCGATGTGTCGTCCGCCGCGGACCGCGCCGCGCTGATCCACCACGCGCGCGAGCGTTTCGAGAGTCTCGACCTGCTGGTGAACAACGCCGGCATGGCGCCGCGCGAGCGCCGCGACGTGCTGGAGGCTTCCGAGGAGAGCTTCGACGAGGTGATCGCCACCAACCTGAAAGGGCCGCATTTCCTCAGCGCGCTGGCGGCCGGCTGGATGCTGGAGCGCGGGCGCGGCCGGATCGTTTTCATCACCTCGATTTCGGCGTATACCGCTTCAGTGAATCGCGCCGAATACTGCATCTCAAAGGCCGGGCTCAGCATGTCGGCGGCGCTCTATGCGCAGCGTTTGGCCGCGCACGGCATCCAGGTTTTCGAGATCCGGCCGGGCATCATCCGTACGGACATGACCGCTCCAGTCGAGCAGATGTACGCCGCGCGCATCGCCGCGGGCCTGCTGCCGCAGCCACGCATGGGAGAGGCCGGCGATGTGGCGCGCGTGGTCCGCGCCATCGCCGACGGGTTGCTCGATTACTCCACCGGCCAGGCGATCGACGTGGATGGCGGCTTTCATCTGCGCAGCTTGTAGGTGGGCAGGCGGTTTCGCCTGCCGTCGTTATTCCGCCTGCCGTCGCTATAATGATTGGTGAACGACAGGCGCGATTGCCGTGTATTCAGCCGAATTCACCACTCTTCTGCAACAATGTACCAGCGGGAACCGGCAGGCGCTGAACGCCTTGACGCCAATAGTCTACGCGGAGCTGCGGAAACTGGCGGTATCGTTCATGCGCAACGAACGGCCGGGCAGCACGTTGCAGCCGACCGCGCCGATTCACGAAGCCTACCTGCAGCTTGTCGAGCACGATCTACCCGGCTTCGAAAGCCGCGCGCATTTCTTCGGCGTGGCCGCCCGGATCATGCGGCAGCTTCTGATCGGCAACGCGCGGCGTTATCGCGCGCAGAAGCGCGGCGGCGGGAATCGCACCGAACTGCCGGACGACATACCGATTCCGGCGCAGCAAGCCGAGGAGCTGCTGGCGGTGGACGAGGCTCTCGACCGCCTCGCCCGGCAGGATGAGCGCAAGGCCAAGGCGATCGAATTGAAATACTTCGGCGGGCTCAGCCGCGACGAGATCGCCGAGACGCTAGGTCTCACGTTGGCTACCGTGAAGCACGATCTCGCGCTGGGCGAGGCCTGGTTGCGGCGAGCGCTCTCCACCAAGCCGGCCGGGAAGGCGGCATGGCCGAGCTGAATCCGGAACAGTGGGCCGAAGTCGACCGGCTCTTCAGGTGCGCCGCGGAGTTGCCGCCGGAAGAACGTGCGGATTTCCTCGCGCGCGAGTGCAGTGACCGGGACCTGCGCCAGGAAGTGGCTTCCCTGCTGCAGCACTCCGGGGAAGGGCTTCCTTCAGCCGATGCGGCGATTGCGTCGGCGGCCGCCGCTCTGGCGCACGAACCCGATCCCGATGAGCGTCTGATCGGCGCGCGCCTAGGCCCCTACAGAGTGGAGTCCATCGCCGGCCATGGCGGTATGGGCGCGGTCTACCGCGCCTCCCGCGTCGACGCCGAGTTCCACCAGCAGGTTGCCATCAAACTGGTGCGGGCGGCGGCCGAGTCGCCCAGCAGCTTGCGGCGCTTCCGGCAGGAGCGCCAGATCCTGGCGCGGTTGTCGCACTCCAACATCGCCCGCCTGCTGGATGGCGGCTCTACGCCCGAGGGCGTGCCCTACCTGGTGATGGAATTCATCGAGGGCGAGCCCATCACGGCGTGGTGCGAGCGGCAGTCGCTCGGTGTGGAGGAGCGGTTGCGGCTCTTTCTGCGGGTCTGCGAAGGTGTGGATTTCGCGCACCGCGAACTGGTGGTGCATCGCGACCTGAAGCCTGAAAACATTCTGGTGACCAAAGATGGCACACCCAAGCTGCTGGATTTCGGGATTGCCAAGCTGCTGGATCCGGACGCGGAGAACGAAGCCGCGACCTTGACCGGCCTGCAGGTAATGACGCCCGGCTATGCCTCGCCCGAGCAGGTGCGCGGCGAGCCGGCATCGACGGCGGCGGATGTCTACGCGCTGGGCCTCATTCTGTATGAGCTGCTGACCGGGAAGAAGGCCCAGCCGATGTTCAGGAACACGCCGGCGGCAATCGTTCAGGTGGTCTGCCACACCGAGCCCACCGCGCCCGCGCTGGTAAAGCCGCAGCTCGCGGGCGACCTGGACAACATCATCCGCATGGCCATCCGGAAGGAGCCGGAGCGGCGCTATGTCTCGGCCGGCTTCCTGGCGCGCGATATCCAGCGCCACCTGGAAGGCCGCCCGGTAACAGCATGCCCGGACACCTTGGCCTATCGCTCAGCCAAGTTTCTGCGCCGCAACCGCCTGGCCGTGGCGGTAGGCGTGCTGATCGCCGCCAGCCTCGCCGGCGGCCTTGCCCTGGCGCATTGGCTCGCCCTCCGGCCGCCTCGCGTCTTGCAGGTGGTGCAGCTTACCCAAACGGGCCGGGTCGAGATCGACGATGGCATGGCGACCGATGGCTCGCGTCTGTTTTTTACCGAGCGGACCGGCGGAAACTGGTTGTTAGCCCAGGTTCCGGTACAAGGCGGGACACCCCTGCCTCTGCCTGTGACGCCGTCACTGTTCGATCCGGACATATTGGATATCTCACCCGACCGTTCTCAACTATTGGTGGGGGGCCAGCGCGGCATCGGAAAAGACAAACCTCTCTGGGCGATTCCCACCGCGGGGGGGGCTGCCCGCCGGATCGGCGATGTCCTGGGACGGGCTGGCGCCTGGTCGCGCGATGGGAGGCGCATCGTCTTCGCCCGTGGCTCGGTCCTTTTCCGGATTGACGCCGACGGCACGGATCTCCGCAAGCTGGTGGACACCCGGAGCGAAATAGGCGATTACCTCCGCTGGTCGCCGGAGCGCGGACCGGACGTTCTGCGCCTAAGTCTATTCGACCGCGACAGGAATGTGGGTGTATTGTGTGAGGCGGCCTCGGACGGCACAGGTCTGCATCCCCTTCTGCGAGGATTCGCGTCCGGCGGCGCATGGCCCGACGGGGAGTTCGGCGGCAACTGGATCCCGTCGGGAAAGTATTACCTGTTCCGGCACCGGCGCGGTCCGGTGTCAAGCCTTTGGGCACTCCGTGAGAGCGGGGCCTGGCCGCCGGCATTCAGCCGGATCCCCACGCAGATCTACTCCACTCCGCTGGAATTTCATCCACTGGCCCCGAGCGCGGACGGCAGGCGGGTCTTCTTCGCCGCCGGGCAAGAGCGCCGGGAATTGGTGCGATACGACGCTCGGCGCGGTCAGTTTATGCCGTTTCTTTCCGGCGTCGCCGGCCGGTGGGTCGACTACTCGCACGATGAACGGTGGGTAGCCTATACGATGCTCCCCGACGACACGCTTTGGCGAAGCCGGCCAGACGGCAGCGAGCGGTTGCAACTGACATCCGCGCCCTTGCGTGTGTATCAGCCGCGCTGGTCGCCCGACGGAACGCGGATCGCCTTTGGCGGGGGCCGGACTGGCGCGCTTATTAGCCGAGTATTTGTGATGGCCGTGAACCAAGCCGGGGGCGGAGTTCCCGAGGCCCTCGGTTCCGGCCCGTCGGGCGAAGGCGAACCGAATTGGTCTCCCGACGGAAACTCGCTGGTGTTCTGGCGCTTCCTGCCGGGCGGCGCTCCCGGCCGGCCGGCGTTGTACATCATGGACTGGAAGACCCGGAAGACTGAATTAGTGCCAGGGTCGGAAACGCTGTCCCGGCCGGCCTGGTCGCCCGATCCGCGTTACATTGCCGCCACGAACCAGGAAGGATCGCAAATCCGGCTATTCGACTTCCACACGCGGCAGTGGGGGCTGCTGGCGACTGGCGCTGGGCTGAGTCCTCCGTTCTGGTCGCACGACGGCAAGTACGTTCAATATCAGGACGTGTATGGCGGCGCCGAACAGCCTATTTACCGCGTCCGAATCGCCGATCGGAGAGTGGAGCGGCTGGTGAGCTCGCGGCAGATCCTGCAATCCAATGTGTCCGGATATTTGATCGGCGGCCTGGCGCCCGACGATGGGCCGATCGCCTCGGTCGAGCGCAGCAATTCGGATATCTATGCTCTGGACGTGGATCTACCGTAGCCAGTAATACCGAAAGAACATTTAGCCGTTTCCGCTTCGTTTCGCTCATGTATGGATGGCGGCATGGTAAGCGCCGCACACCAAATAGCAAGAAGGAAGAGAAGATGCGAAAACTGCTCGTTTTCATTTATGCGGGGGCCCTATTAACCACCGCTACTGCAGGTTCAGCTCAGACGCTGACAACGCTGTATGACTTTACCGGTAGCGCAGGGGCGTATCCCGATGGGCTCGTACACGGACCCGGGGGTACCCTACTCGGGGCAACCACGTACGGAGGCGCCGGCAACTTTGGCGCCGTGTTCCAATTGAGCCCTCCGGCTACCGCCGCCGGGACCTGGACTGAAAATGCGATCTACAGCTTCACCGGCAAGGCTGACGGAGCAATCCCAGGCGGGGTACTTGTCGTGGGGAACGCAATCTATGGCACGACGCTCCAAGGCGGGAATAGTTTCAACAGTGGTTGCAGCAAACCCGGCAAGATAGGCTGCGGGATCATTTTCCAATTGAGTCCTCCCGCTACAGTGGGAAGCCCGTGGACCAAAACCACCGTATACACCTTCGCTGGAGGCGCCGACGGCGCGGCTCCGACGATGCTGGTTCCCGGCGTCAATGGCGTGCTCTACGGCGTCACGCAAAATGGGGGTGGCAGCTCGAAGTGCGTCGACCTTGGCAATGAGGTCCCTGGCTGCGGTACGGTCTTCCAATTGACGCCGCCCGCGGCAGCGGGCCAGGCGTGGACGGAAACCGTTCTGCATGCGTTCCAGGGAGGCAGCGACAGCGCTTTTCCGGAGAGCGTCCAGGTTCTGGCGAACGGCGAACTTATCGGTCCGACGCTGGGCATTGGAGGCCAGGATTTCGGGACGGTCTTTGCATTGACGCCGCCGGCGGCGCCGGGCGGCGCCTGGACCAAGGCGGTTCTTCACAGATTCACCGGCGGCAGCGATGGGGATGGTCCCGTGGGCAAGCTGATCGAGGGAAAGAACGGCCAACTGTACGGCACAGCCTTCAACGGAGGATTGCCCGGCTTTGGCGTTGTGTACGAACTTACGCGGCCCGCGGGCGCCGGCCTTGCGTGGACCGAACAGGTGCTCTACGCGTTCCAGGGCGGCAGCGACGGAAGTTACCCTTCATCCGGCCTTACGCGCGGTCCCGATGGCGCATTCTTTGGCACGACCGGCGGCACCTACTCCGTCTCCCAAGGGCAGTATCTTGACGGAACGGCGTTCGTCCTGGAACCTCCGTCGATCTCCGGCGGTCTGTGGACGGAGAAAGTGTTGTATCTGTTCGCGGCGGGCCTTCCGGCCGGACTCTTGATGGGCGGGCATCAAACTCTCTACGGCTTCACGATCTATGGGGGAACCAGTCAGACCGGCGAAGTGTTCCAACTGACCTACTAAGGCGGGGCAGGCGAAAGCGGATGCCCCACCTATTGGTTATCGAGCAGTCTCTGCTTCAGCTTCGGAATATCCAGGCTGCAAAAGGTTGGCCGCCCACCTTGCCGGGGGTGGGCGCGCCCGTCGTTAGCGAACTCCATGTACTCGTCGGAGGCGCTGGTGTAGGGGCGCCACTGAGGAAGGCCGGAGCCATTCGGGTCGCCGGTCTTGGCGAAGTTGGTCCAATAGCTTTGGATGGTGGAGGCGAGAGCTTCATCCAGGTTCGCGAAGGTCAGCCAATTCCACGCCGGATGGCGGAGCGCTCCGAATACGTAGGGCAACTCCAGGCTGTGAAAGGACCCCAGGTCGCTCTCTCCCTTGCCGGATATGGACCGGCGGAACTGATAGAGGAACGACGGGTGCCCGGCGGCGGCATTGAGCGTAGCCATGGCGGCCGATGGACAAGTCATCAGCGCGTCGTTCAGCCATTCGTCGGCGGCAGCGGTCCGGCCGGTGTGCGCGTCCATCGCGTACGCGGCCATGGCGACGGGCGCCAGGCTTCCGTAACTGATGCGCAGGGTCTTGCGGGGTCCCTGATCGGCGGCCAGGGGAACTGCGGATGGGCCGCGAAAAACGCTGGCTTCCCGGCCGTTGTTGCCGATGATCAGACTCGCCGGCTGCTCGGTCCCGGTGGCGAATACTTCCTGCGGGGTGCGCGAAAGGACCCAGCCATCCACCACAAATTCCGGATTCGGTTCCTGTTTGGCGGCTTCGACCGCGGCCGCAAGGATGGCTTGCGGGGGAAGCCCGCGCAAACGCTGGATGGAGAAATCGCCGGAGGAATCGCCGGCCAAGGTGGCGACCCGCTCGCCGAACTGCTCCGCCTGCCGAAGGCTGTGCGCATAGGCGAGGCCGAGCACCGGACCGCTCTCCATGATGGCGCGCGCGAAGAGACCGCCCGCGAGAGGAGAACACATCAGCATGCCCGCATCGATGGAACCGGCGGACTCGCCGAAGATAGTCACGTGCGCCGGGTCGCCGCCAAACTTCGCAATGTTATCGCGCACCCACTGCAGAGCCGCGATCTGATCGAGCAATCCGTAATTACCGGAAGACCGATGCGGCGATTCGCGGGTCAGTTCGGGGTGGGCAAAGAAACCCAGCGGACCGAGCCGGTAATTAACGGTCACCACCACCACCCCGCGCTTGGCGAGTTCCGCTCCATCGTAGCCCGGCTCGTTGCCGCTGCCGATCCGGTTGGAACCGCCGTGCATCCACAACATCACGGCGCGGGACTCGTTCACCGGCCACGTGGGTGTCCAGACGTTCAGATACAGGCAGTCTTCGGAAAGATCCCAGTGGGGCGTCGGGTAGCTCACGCCATAGCGGTGCGCCAGCGGTGCGAGGAAGACGCCCGTGCCGATTGGATTCTGCACACAGGCGGCCGAGTATCGCGTGGCATCGCGCGCGCCGCGCCAAGGCTTGACCGGCTGCGGCTCACGCCATCGCAGCGCGCCCACCGGCGGCGAGGCAAACGGAATCGCCTTGAACACCGCGCCCGGCGCCGCGAGGTAGCCGCGCACCGCGCCGCCCGTCACGTCGACGATGGGCATGGGCTGGGCAAAAGCGGCGAGAGGGAGTGAGAGGAAGCAAGCGGAGTGTAACTTCACGCAGTACGCTCCACGTGGCCGCCAAACTGATAGCGCATCGCGGAAAGCAGCTTATCGGCAAAGTCCTCCTCGCCGCGGGAGCTGAAGCGCTGATAGAGCGCGGCGCTCAGGACCGGCGCGGGCGTCGACTCATCGATGGCCGCGGTAATGGTCCAGCGGCCCTCGCCGGAATCGGAGACATGGCCGGAGAAACCGGCCAGATCGGACTGCTCGAACAAGGCGATGGCGGTGAGGTCGAGCAGCCACGAGGCCACCACGCTGCCGCGCCGCCACACCTCGGCGATGTCCGCCAGGTTCAGGTCGTATTGATAGTCTTCGGGGTTGCGCATGGGCGCGGTTTCGGCGTCGGCGCTGCGGCTGCTTTTCCCGGCGTTGGCGTGCTTCAGAATGTTCAGTCCCTCGGCATAAGCGGCCATCAGGCCGTATTCGATTCCGTTGTGCACCATCTTGACGAAGTGACCCGCGCCGGAGGGGCCGCAATACAGATAGCCTTCTTCGGCGGTGCCGCCGGCCTTCTCGCGTCCCGGCGTGCGCTCGGCGTTGCCGCGGCCGGGCGCCAGCGTCTTGAAGATCGGATCGAGATGTTGGACGATCTCAGGCTGCCCGCCGATCATCTGGCAGAAGCCGCGCTCCAGTCCCCAGACGCCGCCGCTGGTGCCCACATCTACGTAGTGCAGGCCCTTGGCGATCAATTCCTTGGCGCGGCGAATGTCGTCGATGTAATAGGAATTGCCGCCGTCGATGACGATGTCGCCCTTTTCCATGCGGGCGGAAAGCTCCGCGAGCGTGCCATCCACGGCGGCGGAGGGAACCATCAACCAGACCGCGCGCGGGGGCTGGAGCGCTTTCAGGAAATCGTCGAGGGCGGCCGCTCCGGTGGCGCCTTCGCCCGCCAGTTTCTCGACGTTCGCGTGATTTTGATCCCACACCACGCATTGGTGCCCGCCGCGCATCAAACGACGGACCATATTGGCGCCCATGCGCCCCAGACCGATCATCCCAAGCTGCATGCAAGTTCTCCTTCTGTTAGGGTAGCTTAGGTGCCGGCCTGGGAGGCCGGCTGCAGGCCGGGGGCCTGCCCCACTATTTCGCGCGCA
>OCTA010004044.1_pt1 | contig 12911 bp, 8 predicted proteins | sample 1538991 | NCBI WGS metagenome assembly OCTA01 (sample SAMEA3539302, study PRJEB22396) | soil metagenome | biome: tundra; feature: field; material: soil | place: USA | collected 2010-05 | depth 0.15 m
TCGACGCACGGACCGGCGTCCATGTCGGCCGGGACGGCCTGCTGTACGTGTTCACCGACGATGGAGCGCCGCGGGGCCGGCTGGCGGTCACCGATCCCGGCCGGCCGGACCGCGCCTCCTGGCGGGAACTGATCGGCGAGGATCCCGAGGCCGTGCTGACGGATTTCGCCATCCTCGACGGTGCAGAACTGAACCAGCCGTTGCTGCTCGTCTCGTGGACCCGGCATGCGATCAGCGAGCTCACCGTGCACGACCTGGCCACCGGCGAGCGGATCAACGCGCTGCGCCTTCCGGGCCTCGGCGGCGCCGGCGGGACCAGGCGGCTGGGCACTACCGGCGGCATCACCGAGCGGCCCGAGGGAGGGCACGAAGCCTGGTTCGGCTATACCGACTACACCACGCCCGTGTCGGTCCAGCGTTACGACGCCCGCACCGGGGAGGTCACGACCTGGACCCGCGCGCCCGGATCGGTCGAGGTCCCGGCCACCGTGGATACGCGCCAGGTGACCTACCGGTCCGCCGACGGCACGGAGGTCAGGATGCTGGTGACGGCGCTGGCCACCGGGACGGCGCTGGCCACCGGGGCCGGCGGCGGCCCGGAGGACCGCGCGCCGCTGAACCCGCGGCCGACGATCTTGTACGGGTACGGCGGGTTCGGCATCAGCCTCGCCCCGGCCTTCGCGGCCTCGATCCTCGCCTGGGTGGAAGCCGGGGGTGTCTACGCGGTGGCCGGGCTGCGCGGCGGCCGGGAGGAGGGCGAGGAATGGCACCGCGCCGGAATGCGCGACCACAAGCAGAACGTGTTCGACGACTTCCACGCGGCGGCGGAGACGCTCATCTCCGAGGGGTGGACCACACCCGGCCAACTCGCCATATCCGGAGGATCGAACGGCGGGTTGCTGGTCGGCGCGGCCATCACCCAGCGGCCGGAGCTCTACGCCGCGGCCATCTGCTCCGCCCCGCTGCTCGACATGGTGCGTTACGAGCGTTTCGGGCTCGGCCAGACCTGGAACGACGAGTACGGCACCGCCGATGACCGCCGCGAGCTGGGCTGGCTGCTCTCTTACTCGCCGTATCACCACGTGCGCGAGGGGACGCGTTACCCGGCGGTCCTGTTCACGACCTTTGACAGTGACACGCGGGTCGACCCGGTACACGCCCGCAAGATGTGCGCCGCGCTGCAGCACGCCACCTCCGCCCGCTGGCCGGCCAACCCGATCCTGCTCAGACGTGAGTCCGATGTGGGACACGGAACTCGCGCGGTGAGCCGCTCGGTGTCCCTGTCCGCGGACGGGCTGGCGTTCCTCGCGCTGCACACCGGCCTCGGCGCGTGATGGGCCCAGGGTTGTCGTTGCTTATTTAGCCGGTCAGCAGGGCCTCGCGGTACTCGCGGATGGCCGGCAGGTCGCCATGCTCGGCGGCCACCGACTCGCCCAGCGACCGGGCGGCACGGACCACGAGCCCCGAGCGGTGCTGGCGCGGCAGGGCGAGCACGGTGTCACGGCTCAACCGCAGCGCCTCTTCCGGCTCGTCCGCCTCGAGCCTGCACCGGGCCTGTCCAAGCATGATCAGTGACCGGTCCAGGATCTCGCCCGGCGAGTACATCTGGAGAGACAGCTCGAACACCTCGTCCGCGCTCTTGTAGTCGCCCAGGGTGATAAGAGCGTCGCCCTGATGAAACAGGATCTGCCGCTCGGTATAGCCAAAGGCCGTGTCGCTACGAAGCTCTCCCGTCAGCCCGCCGAGCGCCAGATGGGCCCGGTCCAGTGCCCCCTTGGCCTGCCGCAGCGCTTCGCGGACGCTGCCGCATCCGGCGGATGCCAGCCTGGCCAGCGCCCGCGCCTCCATGACCGGGGCCATCACGCTGGCCACGCAGGAGTGTCTCCCAGCCAGGTCGCCCCCCGCCCGAGCGAGCAAGGCAGCCTCCCCCGGATCCGCGTAGTAGAGCGGCACCATGGACTCGCGGACGGTAACCCAGCCACGCAGATGACGGTCGCCTGTCTCGTCCGCGGCCATCCGCGCTGTACGGAAGAACGACCGCGCCAGGCGCTGGTCCCCTATGTTGATCATGGTCATGCCAGCCAGCGCGGCCAGCTTCGCGGCCAGACGGCAGAGCCGCTCGGAAAACTCCACCGGCTGGCGCCCTTCGCACATCCTGCGAACGTCACCCAGTTCCAGCAGCACGTCACACAGCAGCCGCAACGGCGCGACGCTCCGATACTGCCGGCCGTAGCCGTCTGCGCTGTCCTCCCACTGGTCGAGCATGGTCGCCGACACGCTCGCGCCAAGCAACGCGTCATCCATCCGGCGGCGGATGCGGTCCACCGCGCCGAAGAACGAGCCATCGATCGCAGTTCCGGAATCGGCTCCCGCGTCCGCGATTAGTCCGAGCAGGGCCCGCCTGAGCACGTCATCATCGGCGTCGCCAGCGGTGTCCGGGCCCGCCCCCCATGGAGTAACAGGCATTAAGGCGACCGGGGCCAGGCTAAGAGCACCCGGCGGCAGGCCAGGAATGCCCGCCCCGGTGCCGTCGCGAGGGCCAGGGACGGGTCGCAGAGCGGACAGCCTGCGCGCCGTTGTGCCACGAGGGCCCACCGAGCCCACGTCGGGCCGCCCGGGAGACGAGAAGGCCGCCGGGTTGCTGGCCGACACAGGTCGCACGGCGCTCTCGGCGAAATCGGCGGTAATGTTCGTGGCTCCCGCCCCGAGGCTGCCGTGCTGAGTGCTGTGCTGACAGCCGTGCTGGTCGCCGGGCTGGCTAGGGTGCTGGTCGCCGTGGCGGCTGGGGCGCTGACTACCGTGCCTGTTGCCGCAGAAGCACGGGCCTTGGTAACCAAGATCCTCCGGGTCCGCCTGGTAGACGGCACACAGGTAGTGCATGTACTCGGGGCCGGGGCGCTTCTGAGCGCTCTCGTAGGAGGACAGCAGGGTCTCGCTGAACCGGGGCAGCGGGCGGCCCTCGGCCGCGTACCGCGCCCGGACCTGAGCGACGACATCGGCCAATGCGACCCCGAACGCCAGCCGATGGGCACGGATCGATGTGGTGCCGAATACCGGCCCGCATTGATCACGGATGATGGCGGCGATCTCTGCCGTGGTGCGTCCCGAGACCAGGTTCTGCGCCCTGACGCTGCGGGCTACTGCGGTCTCCTGCCGAGTCTCGCCATCTCGTGTCCCCGCCGGATCTGATGTCCCCGCCGGATCTGATGTCCCCGCCGGATCTGATGTCCCCGCCGGATCTGGTGTCCCCGCCGGATCTGGTGTCCCCGCCGGATCTGGTGTCCCCGCCGGGCTCTCACCCGGCTCGTCCTGCCCTGCTCCGCGCGGTCTGTCGGCAGACCCCCCGCACTGTGGCGCCGCCATCCCAGCCCCTTTCTTCGGGCTCTAGCACCCCCATCCAGGCAGTGCATGGCTACTCAAAGTAGTTCTTACGTCACTAGAACTGGATCAGGGGTGGCGATATTTCCGTATCATGTCGATATGTCCTAGTGGTCTGGTGCAATTCTCTCTATACATCTTGCATTCCGCACGCTACGAATGCACGTCGTCACAGCAAACCGGGGCTTCGGGCCGGGCGTGAGACGGACGTTCCGGCTCGACCAGGCTCCCGGCAGGATGGGCCCGACGAGTTGACGGGGGCGCTGCCAGACGGGTTGACGGGGCCGCTGCCGATTGGCCCGGCGGGGCCGCCGCCGGATGGCTCGGCGGGCGCTGCCGATGAGTTGGCGGGGCGCGGCCCGATGGCACGGCGGGGCCGCTGCCGGAGGGTCAACGGACTGGTCATGCCAGGTCCGGCGGCCGGCCAGGATGGGGTGAGCCTAACGCGCCCACGTCAGCCGAAAGGATGCTTTGGTGATCCCGCAAGCGCTTCCCGCGGTGGGCATGATCAGCACCGCGGGTTCCCCGCATGGTGCCACGCTCAACTCGGCCTGCGGCCAACGCCCCGGTATTGCGTGCCACCTCATCTGGGACGTGTCGCACAACGGAAACGCTGCTGAACTGATCGCCGGACCGGTCACCGTGGCGCTACAGATCCTCTTCGTTCTGCTGCTGGCCCTGGCCATCAGGGCGGTTACGCAACGGGCCATCAACCGGGTCACCAAGCGCGCCGCCGAATTCGAGCCTGACCCATCCCATCTGCTCTTCCGGGAACGCCGGCGGCAGCGCGCCCAGGCGCTCGGCTCCATCCTGCGCAGCGCCACGTCGGTGGTCATCTTCGGCATCGCCGGGATCACCATCGCCGGCGATCTGGGCCTGAACCTGGCGCCGGTGCTCGCCAGCGCTAGCGTGATCGGCCTCGCCGTTGGATTCGGCGCGCAGAGCCTGGTGAAGGACTACTTGGCCGGGATCTTCATGCTGGTGGAGGACCAGTACGGAGTCGGTGACGTCATCGACTCGGGCTACGCCACGGGAACGGTCGAGGCGGTGAGCCTGCGCGTCACCCGGCTGCGCGACGTGAACGGGGTGGTCTGGCACGTGCGCAACGGCACGATCGACCGGATAGGCAACGAGTCACAGGGATGGGCCCGGGCGGTCATCGACTTCCCGGTCGGCTATAAGGAGAACCTGCCGCGGGTGAGTCAGCTCATGAAGCAGGTCGCAAGTGAGATGTGGCAGGAGTCTCGCTGGCGGGACGTGATCCTGGAGGAACCCGAAGTGTGGGGCGTGGAGGCGATATCCAGCGAGTCCGTCGTGATGCGACTGGTCGCCAAGACGGTCCCTCTCGGGCAATGGGAGGTCGCCCGCGAGCTGAGAGAGCGGCTGAAGACCGCCTTGGACGCCTCAGACGTCCCAGGCGAGCCGGTCGCCACGGCCTTGAACGCGGGCTCCGCCGCCAAGGCGGAGGCTCAGGCCCACGCGGCCGGGCCTGACGAGAAGTGACCAGCCTCGGACACCGACCGCCGGTCGCGGCGGCCGCGATCACACGCCGATTCCTCTCCAGCCGTCGAACGTATAGAGGAAGAGCTCGCCGATCTGACGCCTGACGCCTGAACGAGGCTGCCCGGGGGGCGGATTCGGCGGAGGCGGCGGCATGGAGGACAGATTCCGCGGAGGAGGCGGCATGGAGGACGGACGCGGAGGAGGAGGCTTCACCGGGCAAAGGAGATAGTGCTTTATCACGGCTGGAAACCGATCGAAGATCAGGTTCCGAGGACGCGCCCAGGCGATGCCGACCTGCGCGCACACCTCTCTGACCGCATCTTCAGCGGCAAGGTTGGCGAAACCGGACCCCTGGTACGGCAAGACATGGTGGACGCGGTGGGGGCTAAGGCCGGCGCTGAGGAAAAGATCGATCCAGCGGTTGCCGACCACACTAAGGTCATAGCTCAGGCAGATCTGCCGCGCCGCCCAGTCATTCCGCAGGGGCTCGGGAATCACAGCGAGTTCCGCCTCCATGTTCGACTCCTCGAAGTCATGGCTGGCCACGACCAGGAAGGTGTTGAACCACAAGGTCAAGATGAACTGCGCCAGCCAAGCTACGATGTGACCTGTTGCCAGGCACGCGACAAACTCGAGCACGATCCAGGCACGGATGAACCAGAAGTCCGCCCGGAGTGGGGCTTTGCCCTTGGGACGCTCGAACTTGGCGAGCTCGCGTGCTCGCAGAGACAGCCCGAGCAGGCATATGCCGAGCTTGTGGAGCGTGTAGCCGGGGATCCGGAGTAGCGGATGCAGGCGGAGCATGCCATCGAAGAACGTCTTCTTCACATCCGCTCCGGAGCCCAGATAAGGGTGATGCAGTAATACGTGTCCATCCGTCCCGATGAGGCTCGTGCCGACGTAGTTGATGTCGAAGAGCGCTTTTCCGAGCGGCAGCGTGAACCGGCGCTGGTCCTTCCACTTCCTGTGCAGGTGGTAATGGCCCGCGCCCGCCAGTGCGGTCCGCGTCACCACCATGATGATTACGAATGCCCAAGCAGGTATAAGGCTCGTGATCAGGAGAGCCAACGTGGCGACGTGCGCGGCAGCGATAACCCACGTCACCGCGTCAAACGAGCGATCGTACTTTCTCAGAGCCTGCTTGGAGAACTTGTCGTTCACCTTATGGCGAATCGCCGCAAGCAGGCTTCCTTCGTCGCCATAATCGAGTCTTGGCAGATCCGTCGACGCGTCGAACTCCGGCTCCAGCAGGAAGGGAGGCACCCCCAGCTTGGGGAGTATGTCCTTCTCGGTGAAGCCTTCAATCTGGTACCTCACGAGGATCTTCTGCAGCCGAGCCGGATCCCGGTGATATGTGTGGAGCAGGGCACTGATATCGCGGCCCTGGCTTGGCCCGAACCACGTCTTGCCGCCTGGATGACGGTTCATCCACTCAGTAAAATCGTAGGCGCGCCCGTCAACGATCCAGAATGGCTGGCCTCCGGGAAGAATGGTGCCTGTGTGCGGTGAGCTGCGAGGCGAACTGGGACTGAGGGTTTCGGCCATTGATTACTCCTTATCGCGCTGATGCCGTGCTACGACGTCCAGTCGTCATGATTCGGTGCTCCTACCTTGTATCGAGCCGCCTTGGCCAGCTCGACCGCTGCCGCATGCTCCAGCGAATAACAGTCGTCGAGGATTCGGCGGCTAAAGCACGCCGCCTCCGGCGTGACCGGGCGCATGGCCTTGATCGCGGCATCGACCACTGCCTCAAAGGTGTCTTCGACCAGGTCCACAAGCCCGAGCCGGGTCGCGTGGTCAGCTGTCAAATCCTCACCGAGCAGAAAAATTCTCCGCGCGTTGCCGAGGCCGACGAACTTCGGCAGCCAATACGCGCCCATACCCGGAAAGCGCCCCTCGGAAAGGCTCCCCAGCGAGAGCCGCGCTTCCGCCGATGCCAGCCGCAGATCCATGACCAAGCCGGCATGGACAGCCGCTGCACCGACCCTGCCGTGATAGCCGGCGAACGTCTTGGCCTTCAGCCTGGAAATCCGTGAGAGAGTCTCATCCCAGCGGGCGAAATACCGCATGTCGCTCCGGACCGGACCGGGCCGCCACGATGGGAACTCTCCGGTGACCGAGTCCGAGTCGCCATTGAACTGAAGCACCAAGTTCTCGATCCCGCCGTGTTCGACATCGTTCAGCACGGACTCGAGTGCGCTAATGAGCTCGGCGTCGATCGTCGGCTCATGGATCCGGGCCGTCAGGACTCGCTCGCCGTCACCCTCATCGATCACGGTCAACATATCTCGGCCTGCCCGAACTGGACAAGCGCGGCCTCGATCTGGGCTCCTGGGCCCATCGTCACCATGACGCCTCGATCGCCAGTCGACACACAGCCCTCGGCCAGCAGGCGTTCCAGGCTGACCAGGAAGCTTCCACTCGAGATGTTTCCATAGTCGCGCAACACGGACCGCGTGTGACGAACATCGTGCTCCTCAAGCCCCAAGCTGAGCTTGACGGAGTCGATCACTGCACCACCGCCCGTATGCAGTACCCAGTGCTTGATGGCGGAGAAATCCAAACCATTTCGCTCCAGGAGCCTTTCCAGTGGCTTGGGGACATTGAATCCTATGACATACGGGATGTCTCGATCGAGGTAAAAGCTCCATTTCCCGGCATGATCGTTCCAATCGAACCGCATGGCCGCCCATTGCTCGGGGATGCAAAAGCTCTCGAAATCGATCACGCATGGCGTCGGCTCGGATGGCGCTGGCCCGGCGCCGTTCTCGGCATAGGTGGTCAACACGGCCGCGGCCGCACCGTCACCGAAAAGGCTGTTGACGATGCCGGTGCGTGGGGTCTCATCAAGAACGTACATCGCGGAGTTGATCTCACAGCAGACCAGGAGCGCCACCTGGCCTGGATGGTTCCTTACCCAGTGCACTAGAGGGTTGAGCCCATTCAATCCGGCGTTGCATCCCATTCCGACAACGTCCGCCCGGAGGAGCCTCGGATCAAACCCGAGTTCTCGCGAAAAGAGCGAACTGAGCCCCGGAACCATGAAGCCGCTCGAGGTGACACATAGCAGGTAGTCGACATCAGCCGTGGACAACGACACGGCGTCGAGCGCGGTGCGGATAGCACGCGATCCGATCTCGAGTGCTCCTTCCCGAAACTTAGCGTGGAGGTCGGCTGCGGACTCGGGGAACACACGTCCGGTGCGGGTGTCCTTCGCCGGAAGATAGAGATGCCTCTTCTGGATATGGGGCGAACGGAGAAGCTTCTTCACGACCCTGTTCTCTAGGCCGAGGATCGCCCCGATCTCTTCCTGCGAATAGGATCGGTCTGGAAATGCGCTCCCGACGGAAACGATCGCTGCCGCCGTCTCTTGCAAAGGAGCCGGGCGGCGAATCGGATTAACCTCTATGTTGCGAAGCCTGAGGGCATCCCCATTTCGAATCATGTATGCATCTTCCCCGATCGATAGGCCAGGCCCGGAGCATAGATCCCAGAATAGGCTACGACGACCGCGCCCAAGGCAACAGGCCCGCCGCCCATGTTGGCGCTGCTGGAGTGGTGGGTAAGGCCGTTACTAACTTTTGGGGCCGAAGTGACGTGAGTGACGATGGCCGATGGCCGGCTTGCCGTTTGACGGCACGCCGGCCATGGCGAGCCGGGTCTGAGCGGCCCTGCTCGCGCAGCAGTGCTGCCCGGCATCTCTGCTACGCTCCCAGCGTGGTCAGCGCCCCATTCCACTATCAGTCGCCTGGCGAGGACAGTGGCCGGTGGCTCGGCTTTCGGTTTCGGCCTGGCGACATCGTAATCAGCACCCGGCGCAAGAGCGGGACGACCTGGATGCAGATGATCTGCGCACTGCTGATCTTCCAGACGCCCGAGCTGCCGGAGCCACTCGGGGACCTTTCGCCGTGGCTGGACAACGTGGCCATGCCGCATGACTTCGTGTACGCCCAGCTTGGCGAGCAGCGGCACCGGCGCTTCATCAAGACGCATACGCCGCTGGACGGAATTCCTCTCGACCCCCGGGTCACCTATATCGTGACGGCCCGGCATCCGCTCGACACGTTCGTGTCGCTCTGCCGCCACAACGAAATCATCGGCCCGCCGCCGGACAGCATGGGCCCCCCGCCGGACAGCATGGGCCCCCCGCCGGACAGCATGGGCCCCCCGCCGGTACGGCGGCTCACCGGCCAGCGCAGGCCGCCGAAGCCGCCCAGGCCGCTGAAGCCGCCCAGGCCGCCCGCGCCGCCCAAGCCGCCCGCGTCAGGCGAGACGCTGCACGACGCCCTGCTCAGGTGGATCGCCGACGATGACGATCCCCGCCGGTACCCGGACTCGCTGCCCGGCGTCATGTGGCACCTGTCCGATGCCTGGGCCAGGCGCGGCGAGCCGAACGTGCTGCTGGTGCGCTACGACGACCTGCTCGCAGGCCTGGAGGGCCAGATGCGCTGGCTCGCCGGGAGGCTCGGGATAGCCGTTCCGGAGCAGGCCTGGCCCGCGCTCACCCAGGCGGCCACGTTCGAGCGCATGAGAGACCGCGCGGACGACCTCGTTCCGATCCCCCCCGGGATCCCCGTAGACACTGCCTTGTTCTTCCGCCGGGGCACCTCGGGGGCCGGGCGCGAAATTCTCAGCGACGAGGAGATGGCTGCCTACTACGCGCGTGCCGCCCAGCTGGCTCCGCCCGACATGCTCGAGTGGCTGCACTCGGCGTCCCGCCTGACTGGCTGACGACCCACTGGTGAGCGGCTGGGTCACGGGCTGCCGAGCGGGCCAGGCCCGGGTGGCCCGCGCCAGGGCCTCCCGGGCAGAGCCACATCATGAACTCCCGGAGGCGGATGCGGCGGGCGATGCCCGCCCGGCGGCCCTGACCTCAGGCCAGCGCCGGCGGGCGCCTGGCGGGCGAACTGGGTCCGGTACAGGTCGGCGTACAGCCTCCCGGCCGCGAGCAGCTCGTCGTGCTGGCCGCGCTCGCGGACCCGGCCGTCGTCGATGACCAGGATCTGGTCGGCCTCGCGGATGGTGGACAGCCGGTGGGCGATGACCAGCGAGGTGCGGCCGGCCAGGGCCGCGGCGAGCGCTTGCTGGACGGCGGCCTCCGACTCGGAGTCCAGATGCGCGGTGGCCTCGTCGAGCACCACGACGGCCGGCGCCTTCAGCAGCAGCCGGGCCAGGGCGACCCGCTGTTTCTCGCCGCCCGACAGCCGGTAGCCGCGGTCGCCCACGATGGTGTCCAGGCCGTCGGGCAGCACCGAGATCAGGTCCCAGATCTGCGCCGCCCGGCACGCCTCGATCAGCTCCTCCTCGGTCGTCCCGGGACGGGCGTACGCGAGATTGGTCCGGATTGTGTCGTGGAACAGGTGCGCGTCCTGGGTCACCACGCCGACCGAGTCGTGCAGCGACTCCTGAGTCACGTCCCTGATGTCGAACCCGCCGATGCGCACCGCGCCCTCGTTGGGGTCATACAGCCGGGACACCAGATGAGTGATCGTCGTCTTGCCCGCGCCCGAGGGCCCGACCAGGGCGGTCAGCTGCCTGGCGGGGGCGGTGAAGCTCACGTCGTGCAGAACACCCAGCCTCGCATCCGTTCGCTCGGGCGCGGGCAGGGCAATGGACTCCAGCGACGCGAGCGAGACCTCGGACGCGGCCGGGTAGCGGAACGAGACATGGTCGAAGACGATGTCCGCTGCTGGCCCGGCGGTGCGGGCTGATCCGTTGCCCTGCGCCGCCAGCACGAGCGGTACCGCGTCCGGCCGGTCCTCGATCAACGGCTTCAGGTCGAGCACCTCGAACACCCGGTCAAAACTGACCAACGCGGTCATCACATTGACCTGAACGTTAGACAGCGCGGTGATCGGCCCATACAGCCTGGTCAGCAGCAGGGCCATGGAAACCAGCGTGCCGACCTGGAAGGCGCCGCGGACGACGAGGTCGCCACCCACCCCGTAGACCACCGCGGTGGACAGCGACGCGAGCAGCGTCAGCGCCATGAACAGCGAACTGCCGTACATCGCCTGGACAATGCCGATGTCCCTGACCTTGGCCGCCCGCTCGGCGAACACGCCGGACTCCTCCCGCGGCCGGCCAAACAGCTTCGCCAGCATGGCGCCGGCGACGTTGAACCGCTCGGTCATGGTCGATCCCATCGCCGCGTCGAGCTGCATCGATTCCCTGGTCAGCCGCTGCAGCCTGCGCCCGACCAGGCGGGCCGGGATGATGAACATCGGTATCAGCACCAGCGCGATGACCGTGACCAGCCAGGAGAAGTAGAGCATTGTGACCAGCACCAGAATCAGCTGCAGCGTACTTGACACCGTAGACACCAGCGTCGAGGTCAGCGCCTGCTGCGCCCCGATCACGTCGCTGTTCAGCCTGCTGACCAGCGAGCCGGTCTGCGCCCGGGTGAAGAACGCGATCGGCTGCTGCTGCACGTGGTCGAACACCTCCGTGCGCAGGTCATAGATCAAGCCCTGGCCCACCCGCGCGGTGTACCAGCGCTGGACGACGTTGAGGAGCGCGTCGAAGATGGCCAGCCCGGCGACGGCCGCGGCGAGCGCCAGCACGACATCGACCCGTTTCGGCACGATGCCGCGGTCGATGACCACCCCGAGCAGCACCGGGATCGTCACCGTGATCACCGCGTCCAGCGCGGCGGCCAGCAGGAAGATCGCGAGATCCCGGCGGTAGGGCCGCGCATATCCCGCGATCCTGCGGACGGTCCCCCGCTTCAGCTGCTGCTTGGTCACCGACGAATCGGCAGTAAATCCGCGCATCATGTGGAGCTGGCCGGGGCCGGGGTGCATAGCGGCCGGAACCTCCTGGCGGGTGGCGTTCTTTCCCGCGTCAGCTCGCAGTGAACCTGCGCGGCGCGGTCACGAGCCGGCGAACCTGGTCCGCGGCAAGGCCGCCTGCTCCCCGCGTGCCGCCGCCGCCTGTTGCTCAAGCGTATTCGCGGCGGCCTGGCCCAGCAACCGCTTGACGGCGCGGACAAGTCACGACTCAGGCGCGCTGGACCGGTGGCTCGCTCGGCGGAGAACGAAGGCCAAATGTGCCTAGGCCCAGGCAGTTGGTTCGAGTCGCTCCGGGGACACTACTCTGTACCCCAGCTATGAACGACACCACAGAAGTGAGCTTCTTCGAGGCCGTGGGCGGGGAGGAGACGTTTCGCCGCCTCGCCCACCGGTTCTACCAGGGCGTTGCGGCGGATCCGATGCTGCGGGCGGTCTATCCGAGCAAGGATCTGGGGCCAGCCGAGGAGCACCTGCGGCTCTTCCTTATCCAGTACTGGGGCGGCCCGGGTACCTACAGCGAACGCCGCGGCCACCCACGGCTGAGGATGCGGCACGTGCATTTCGCCATCGGGGAAGCCGAACGGGACGCCTGGCTTCGGCACATGCGTACCGCCCTCGACGAACTCGACCTCGATGAGGCCCACGACGCGCAGCTCTGGGATTACCTGGTGATGGCCGCACAAAGCCTGGTCAACCAGCCGTCAGGTACCGGGCGGGGCCCCGACCTCGGCCTTAGCCCCGCCTGACCTCCCAACCCCTCATCACATGGTGGGGCTGGGGTTTGACCATGGTCGGCCACCGGCCGGGGGGCGCTGGTGTGGGGCGCGGCGCAGGGCGCCTAGCCGCGGGTGAGCTTGCGGTAGGTGACCCGGTGCGGCCGGGCCGCTTCCGCGCCGAGGCGTTCGATCTTGTTGCGCTCGTAGGACTCGAAGTTGCCTTCGAACCAGAACCAGTTCGCACCGCCCTCCCACGCGAGGATGTGCGTGGCGATTCGGTCCAGGAACCAGCGGTCGTGACTCGTGATCACCGCGCACCCGGGGAATTCGAGCAGCGCCCGCTCCAGCGAGGAGAGCGTCTCCACATCCAGGTCGTTGGCGGGCTCGTCGAGCAGCAGCAGGTTCCCGCCCTGGCGCAGTGTCAGCGCCAGGTTGACCCGGCCGCGCTCCCCGCCGGACATGAGCCCGGCCCGTTTCTGCTGGTCCGGGCCCTTGAAGCCGAACGCTGCCACATAGGCGCGGC
>OCTA010004045.1_pt1 | contig 12910 bp, 8 predicted proteins | sample 1538991 | NCBI WGS metagenome assembly OCTA01 (sample SAMEA3539302, study PRJEB22396) | soil metagenome | biome: tundra; feature: field; material: soil | place: USA | collected 2010-05 | depth 0.15 m
GACAGGCGGAGGCGCCGTCGTCGTGACAGGCGGAGGCGCCGTCGTCGTGACAGGCGGAGGCGTCGTCGTCGTGACAGGCGGAGGCGCCGTCGTCTTCGTGGGCACGGGCGCCTTCGTGGGCGCTGGCACGGGCGCCTTCGTGGGCGCTGGCGTGGACTGGCGGACCACCGGGACGACTATGGGGTGGGTCCCATGGACGACTGGGATCGCCGGCAGATGTTTGGCTGGGACCGCTGGGACCCTGAGCAGGTGGGTTACCCCGGTGAGGGTCTTCGCCATGACCCACCTGTTCCCTGGCGGGGCGACGTTGACAGGCGACAGCACCGACCAAGGCTGCGCCAACGCCACAGCGGGAGCATCTGGGACTTTGGCAGCGGGCTGAGTGTTTCCCTGGCCAAGGTTGGCTGGCGGTGTGGTGTGAGGACGTGGTTGGACGGCGTACTGGGGTGGGGCGTCGGCAACGTTGCTGCTGCCAGGGGTATGGGTGCCGGCCAGCGCTGCAGTCGACAGCGCGACGGCGACGGCCAGAAGGCAGGACGTCACGATGAACAGGCGTCTTGGCGCCAGGTCGGCCAGCCAGCTCGGGCGAGGGAAGGTGAGGACCCTGCGAGTGCGCATGGTGTCCAGCTGAGTCTTGCTGCGCGGCCATGGGTTGATCCTGAGTCGTCGGCCTGCGGCCAGGTCCTCGCACCAGCCGAGTAGGAAGACAAATCCGATGACGATGAGCCAGGACATCAGGTAGGCCTGGATGTCGCCGACCGCGTTGTTCTGGTCCAGTTTCGCGGTGACCGACCACAGGTCCAGGATCGGGTTGGCCAGGAAGATCGCGAAGTTGCCATACAGGTAGATCGTCATGGCCCGTGAGTTGATGACGGTGACGATCTTGTCGAGGACGACGCGTCTTTCCATCCAGGAGAAGTCGGGGTACAGCCGCAGCAAGATCAGCACCGCGCCCAGGCAGTAGAGGGTGTCGGCCACCGGGATGTTGTCGATGTCCCAGCCGCTGACTGGGTCTTGGTGGGTGAACGCCCAGGCAAGGCCCAGTGCCATCAGCAACGCGCCGCCGACCAGGACCCGAGCAAGTCGAATCGAACGGATCTTGTTGTCGTGGTGGGCGAACCCGAGCATCCAGCAGCCACCGAACATCGCGACGCTGAGGATCACGTCACCCGAGCGGCCGTCGAGCTGGAGCACTCCGATCGCAGACAGCAGCACGGCGGCGACCGGTATGGCCAGCATCCGCTTGGGCCAGTGGCGGAACAGCCACAGCGTCGCCGGCGACAGCAGCAGAAACCACAGGTAGGTCCGGATGTACCAGAGCGGGAGCACCCAGTCAGCCCCGAGCGCACTGCTGATGGGGGTGGAGATCGGTACGACCCAGAACAGCAGGGTTCTCCAGTCCAGTGGGTCGCCGGCGATGACGGTGTGGGTCCAGCCGGCCACGACCATGACCGTTACGACGACCACGCCGAGCAGCCACACCGGAGGTAGCAGCCGGATGGTGCGCTTCTTCAGTACCCGCCATGGGTTACCCGGGGAGCGGTCCAGAGAGCTGGCGATGAGAGACCCGGCGAGGGCGAACATGACGCCCACCGACGGGAACAGGATTGGCAGCCACGCCCACCCGAAGAAGTGGTAGGTCATGATTCTGATCAACGCCAAGGCACGCAGGGAGTCGATATAGCGGTCCCGCTTGCGCATCTGCGTCGTGGGGCGGCTCTCGGCTGCAGGCGCAGGTGAGGTCTGCACCGGTGAGGTCTGGGCAGGCGGGCGCTGGGCAGGCGGGCGCTGGGCGGGCGCGCGCTGTGCACGCGAGGGCCGCCGTGGGCGAACGATGGAAATGGTCATGATCTGGTCCCTGAGGTGGCGGCGGTTGGGCCGTCCGCGGATAGAAGTGCTTCGGCTGGTCCAGCAAGGGCGAGGCGTTCCTTGATGGTCGCGGTGATCTTGCCGGTGTCCATGAGGCTGTCCATGGAGCCGGTGCGCACCAGCTTGTTCCATCCCATGCGTCCCCCCTTGATCGCCAGGAATACTGACGTGTAGAGCAGGTATGCGCGTAGCGGCTCGAACACCAGCCGGTACAGGGGAACCATCAGTACATGGTGGTAGTTCTCGCGCATGAGCCTGACGGCGATCGCGGCCACCACCATCTGAGCCAGGACGAACAAAGCAAAGTACTCGATCAGCACGCCCGGACCTTGTTCTTGAAGAGCGAGCCAGCCCATGCCCACCACGAACGGCAGGAAGATCACCGGCATCAGCACAGACAGCACGTAGTTCGGCATCACGAACCACCCCAACGCTCCGTACTTGCGGCGGAACATCATCCCCCGGTGCTTCCAGATGGCCTGCAGCGTCCCGAACGTCCAACGGGTGCGCTGAGCCAGCAGGTCGTCGACCGTCTGCGGCGCCTCGGTGTACGCCAGAGCCTCGTCGTCCTGGGTCACCTTCCAGCCAAGGTGGTGCATCGTCAACGCGAGGTCGCAGTCCTCGGCGAGGGTGATGTTGGAGTAGCCACCGGCGTCCAGAATGGCCTGTTTGCGCCAGGCCGCGCACGCACCCGGGATGATCGAGATGGCGCCGAGCAGGTCCTGAGCCGAGCGTTCGATCCCTATCTGCGTCAGGTACTCCAGCGCCTGCCAACGGGTCAGCAGGTTTGTCGCGCGGTTGCCCACCCGCACGACACCGGCGACAGCTCCCAGCCGGTCGCCACCTTCCAAGGCGAAGTGGCGCACCATATTGGTGACCGTGCTCGATGTCATGATCGTGTCGGCATCCAGCGTGACCACGAAGTCACCAACCGCCTTCTGCACCCCGTTGTTCAGTGCGTACGCCTTGCCGGTGTTCGGCTGTTGCAGCAGCACAACCCGCGGGTCCTGCGCCATCACCGCGCGGACCTCGTCGGCGGTGCCGTCCGTGGAGCCGTCGTCCACGACGATGATCTCCATGATCGGGTAGTCCGAGTTGAGGATCGAGCGGAGCGTACGAGCAACGACGGGCTCTTCGTTGAAGGCCGCCAGCACTACCGATGTTGGCAGAGCGATGTCGGCAGGGCCAGGGAACACGATCTTGCGACACCGGCGGTAGCGCACCCAGGCCAGCGTGGCGTAACCGAACCCGACCAGGACCACCGCGAGCATCGCGAACACGAACAGCCACGTCAGCACGCTGTTCGGCCAGACGTACAGCGCCTTGACCACGGTCAGCGTCAGGTAGTCCGCCACGCTCGGCTGGACCTTATAGATCCCCGCCTGCAGTATCGGGTCGATCTGCGGCATCGTCTGGAAGACGTAGCCGTGAGCCCTCGCGTACGGGATGAGCTTCTTGACGTACTCCACCGTCCAGATCCGGTTGGCCCCGCCCGCGTCGTGCATGAGCATCGTGACATTCCCGTTGCCGCTCAGGTCCGGCAGGGAGATGTCGGCCATCTTGCCCGTGGGCTTGGCCTCGAACTCATAGTCTTGGGTGTCGACGTCGTAGGTGGCGTTCGTGTATCCCATCCGCTGTGCGCGAAGAAGACCGTCGATGGTCTGCTGCTCAGAAAGCACGTCATTGCCCAGGTAGGGCATGCGCCACAGGCTCGTCTGCTGGCCAGTGATCGTCCGAAGGGTCCGGTCGGTGGCGACCAGCTCGGCCGTCTCACGCCAGTCCGGTAGGGTCGCGATGTCCGGGTGGGTCATGGTGTGGTTGCCCACCGCAAAACCCTCACGGACCATGCGGGCGACGATCGCAGGGTTCGCGGCGGCATTCTTGCCGATCACGAAGAACGTGGCCGGCGCCTTGTCAGCGCTGAGCACGTTCAACAGCAACGGGGTGACCTTGGCGTCCGGGCCGTCGTCGAAGGTCATCGAGATCGTCTTGTGAGCCGTCGCCGAGTAGCCGAACTTCTGGATCACGTACCGATGGCTGCCTGCGGCGGTCGCGTCGGCGCCCGTGAACGTGGCCAGGCGTTGACCGGTGAACGGCTCGAACCCCACCTTCTTCCCGTCCACGACCCGCACCGCCAGCACACGCAGGAGAGGCCCGTCACCCACCACCGGCGCATCCAAACCCGTGTCCGCGCTCGTCAGTGGGGGCCCGAGCACCTTGGCCTGGCCCACGGGGTCTGCCCACATCTTCGGGGCGACGATTACCACGGCGGCCGTCACAGCCACCAGTGCCGCAATGCCGATCATGCGCGTGGTGCGCCACCGACGACCAGATGGATCCAGGAACACGGCGGCCGAAGCCGGTGGGGATCCTGCTTCTGAGTTGCTTGGGGCATCCGGCTCAGCGTGGGCAGGCGGGGTTTGCTCATCAGCCGCACCTGACCGAGTTTTACCAAACCGAGACCATTTCCTGACCATGGCAAGGGAGACTAAGCGAACCCTTGGTCCTTCGATACCCCAAAACTGGTGAATTCTTGGTGACTTGGTCCGGCGAGATCATGACCTGACATGAAGGGTGCATCCACGAAAAGCGTTGTGGCATAACAAAATCGCCAGACGGAGGTGTTGCTGCACGCCACCGCTGACGAGGGCCGATCTGATAGTCCCCGGTGCGTAGTGTAACTGAGTTCTCTCGGTGCTGCTTCCCCCCATCGACCCCGAGAATCTGAGGCAGCCATCGCACCCCGCGGTGTGGTCGCGACCGAGCAGCGATGCAACTCCTTGCCGCGCTGGCCCCTGGACAAGGGCCGCGCGGTTCGAGGTGGCAGAGGTCAAGCGAGCTGTCGGCCACAGACCCCCGCCATACCTTGGCGTGGGGAGTCGAGGAGGACCGTGCGGGCGGCGGCGTGCCCCTGGTCCTTGACGTACCCGTAAGTGGTGAGCTGGCGGCGCCCCGCCAGAGCGCAGCGGCCACCTCCGCGTTGCCCCATCGCCTTGGCTTGCGCCGCATCCAGGTGCGACACGGACTTGCTGCCGGGTCCGGAAGCCCTTGAGGTGCGCCGTCCCGGTAAGGGGCGCTGATTCACACGCCAGCGGGCACGATCTCGCCAAAGGCAGGAGGTCCCGAGTCCGTGAAACTTCAGCGGCGGCCCGCGATGGGTATCAGGTCAGGTTCACCGCTCACCGCGACTGGCGCCGGCAGGATGTGTAACGACCACGCGTGGGCCCGCGGCGCGCAGAGCACCGGTAGGTGCAGGTGAGCGTTGACGCGGCGGCAATGCTGGCCGGCTCAAGCATGCCGGCAGCACACCGGCGCGCGGCACCATCTGTGCGTCATGGCAACCTCTGACCTTTCAGAGGCGCCCGCGGCCATCCCGATCTCAAGCTGATCGCATTCGCGGTCAGTGCCTGGGCGAGGCCTCACGTTCTTGCCGCCGCTGCTTGGTGGCCCTGTCCAGCTCCGGGCCAAGGTCTTCTCTGCTGCGACTAAGGCGTCAGTGACAATCACCCGGGACCGGTCTGGATCACTGCGACGCCGAGCCAACCGAACCGATCGAGGCGGTGAGCCCCTCGCCAGGGGTGACCTTGCTCAGGGGCCTGGTGCGGGATCAGCAACGGCGTCGCCGTGGCCACACTCGCACGATGTCTGCGGAAGGTACCGGGCTGCGTCACCACCGGGCAAACCCGCTCGGCAACTCGGCTACGGGGTGTCGCGGGCCAACGGCCTCGCCCTGCAGGCCCGCCATGAACGGTGGGCCGCCCGCTGGACCCCCGAAGGCTCTGGTTGCGATCCGGCGCCCGATCATCGCCGCCATCTGGAACATGCTCACTTCCGGACAGCCGGGCCACGTCGTCGGGGCGACTACGGCCCGCGCCGCAGCCCGGAAGCCGCAGGCCGAGTCGTCCAGGAAGTCACAGAAATCGCGACGAGCCGATCCAGCCGGGTCGCTTGGCGAACATCGGCCCACTCGCCGATATTGGGGTCATTTGACCGAGCTCGCGGACCCTTCTCACGCGCGCGTTCGTCAGCCTGATCCGCTCACCGCGGCTGCGCCCGACGAACCATCAGGTGCCCCCCTTCGCCCTGCCCTGCGTGCTGCGCGCCTCACGTGTCAGCTCCTGACTAGTTCGATTGGCCCATCTTTGTCCGACCGCCCTTATCGGTTGACTTCCGGTACTAGTTCGATTGGCCCATCTTTGTCCGAACGCCCTTATCGGTTGACTTCCGGTCCTGAGGCTTGAAAGAGGCCAGGAACTCCTCTGGCCCCACCACGACAGCAGGAATGAGGCGTCTGGCATGAGATTTGGAGCGACAAGTGGGGGAGAAGGAACCCGTGACGTGAGACACACCATCCGACTGCGGGCGGGGGTGATGGCCGTGGTCGCAGCCGTCATTGGCATGCTCGCAATGGCGGTGACAGCCGCCACCTCGAGCAGCGCAGCTGAGACCACCACGACCTCCTATGTCACGGGGTACTCGTACTACGACAACAGTCCTCCCGGCAACGCCATCTCCAACCCGGTTCTGCACCAGGGCGCTGGTGGGGTCGGGACGTATGCCGACCCGACCACTGTGGCAGTGGGCATTGTCAGCGGAGCACCGATGATCACGGCGGGCACCCGGTTCTATATTCCGAACCTGCGGCGCTACTTCATGGTTGAGGACACCTGCGCAGCCTGCGCTACCAACGTACCCTCGGGCGCAGCCTTCTGGATCGACGTATGGGTTGACAGTTCAACCACATCTGCGTCCGCAGCTAACTCGTGCATGGACGCGATTACCGGTAACTGGAAGGTAATCGAGAACCCCGCGTCCAACTACACCGTCGTTTCGGGTGCCCTGTCAACGGCAAGCGGCTGTGCCGCGCAGTACGGCAACACGATATTGCTCGGCAGCCCGCCGCCCACCACCACGCCGCCCATCGTGACGACGACCACCACGGCGCCCGTCGTGACCACGACCACCACGGCGCCCGTCGTGACCACGACCACGAGGCCGCCCGTCGTGACCACGACCACGACTGCGCCTACCAAGGCCACGAGCCTGAGCTGCCCTGTCGTGACTGCGCCCACTGTGGGACAGGTCGTGTCCTGCTCGTACCACTGAGGTTGGCCGCCCTGGTGTAGATGGCCCCGTCCTGAACCTTGCACCACGTTGAGACACAGGCAGGCCCTACGACACGGCGCAGGGGTACCTCTGCTGGGGCCCTAGCAGGGATACCCCTGGTGGCCCTCTGAGACGACCCCCGCAACCGAAGGTTTGGTGCGGGGGTCGCTCGGCGGCCATCTTGTGCGACCTCATTCTCGGGCCCGAACTCTACGCAATGAAATCGACCTGGACGCAGTGGTCACCGTTTCGCGCGTCCCAGATCACCTGGGCGCGAGGGCGGCGCGCCATCATCAGGTTGGGGGCCTCTAACGCGTTGTCACGCGCACATGTCCACCACGTTGGGATGCAGGCGCGGCAATGCCAGATGACCTTGGCGTCTCAAGACACGTCGAGAACCCGGACCAGATCAGCAACGGGCTGGATGCGGGTCGTCGACAAGGGCCAGGTTCCCCTCGTCTCCACAGGAGTCACTTTCCCGCCGCCAACGACAGCCGGCCGGTGAAACCAGAGGCGAGCAGATCGGCAAATTTCTGGTTACCCTGACTCACCCCACTGCACGCATCTGAGGCGCGTTTCACATCGACATAGTTGGGGCCGCAGGTCTTGTCCCGGTTCAGGGACCACATTGAGACGCGGCCGAGGCTGTGGCTGAGGACGAACTCGTTGAGGCCTTTTGCTGAGTTGAGGCTGAAGACCTCCCCCGCCACGTCATTCTGGCCGATCATCGGGGTCACGCCGAGCTTTGACCACACGGTCGCACTGGACAGCTTGGTGCCGGCACGGCCGTACAAGGTCCCCAGCTGTCGTTGCACGGCACTGAGCGCGTTCGTGGTGGTTACCAGCATGCTGTGGCCGTCTGTACCACTGCCGCTGTAATCCATCGCCATCGCGTTGACTCCCGCGAGGTCAACACCGGCACTGAGCATCTCGGCGACCGCGGCCTGTCCGTCCTGCGTCAGGCCGGAAGGGGACACGGGCAACGTCAACCAGACCGCAAGGGACTTTCCAGAGGCCCGACGAGCCAACTGCAGCTTCTTGATCGCCTGTGCGCGTCTGAGTCCGGCGGCGCGATCGCTGAGATTCCCAGATTCCAGATCAAGGTCGATGGTCGAACAGTGGTAACGATCCATCACCTCGGTGTAAGCCGCAGCGAGCTTGTCGACATCCTGGCAGGTTGTCGCCAGCTCGTCGTTCAGCTGGCCACCGAAGGAGACAGCCAAGCCGCCACCGTGTTGTTCAAGTGTGGCGATCTTACGGTCCAGATCCAGCCCCGCGGATGCCTGGTCCAGGGTGAGAGCGGTGCCCCAGGTGGGAGTGCATGGGCCGTCCGGAGCGCTCGCGACGAACGAGAGGACGACATCGCGACGCGAGTTTGCCGTGGGCGTCGCGAAGTCCACGGTTGGGTTCGCAGTCACGTCGACATAGCTGGCAAACCACGTTTGCGCAGATCCGGCCCTTGATGGCGGTGTCAACCACTGGTGGCCAACTAGCCCGCCCCCCACCAGGACGCAGGCAGTGGCAACTGCTAGGACCAGCCGCGGGAACGACAGCCGTCGCGCGGCCTTCTGCGCAGTGGGAAGCCTCCCCTGGTCAGTGAGATCGCTCATAGACCGACAGGAGTACCGGCGACGGTGTGGCCGACCTCAATCGTCACGTGGGGCTCGCCCCCTGCAGTGGCAGGGACTGAATCGACAGCAGCCACAAGGAACTGCCCGGGGGCGGACCTGGGAGCTGCCGTCGAGGTTTCGAGCAGTTATGTCCCAGTTCGTTGTCTCCACGGCGTCTCGCGACTCCACCCCCATCGCCTCCAGTCAGGCCTCGGCATGTCAGGTACCAGCCATTCGCCTGAATGAGGCAGGCGGTGAGAGTGGCCCACCTCCGAGGCGTAGCACTGTGCAGGAGAATACGGGGTCCGCCGGGGAGAAGATACCGGACGGGCGCTCACGCTGCGGCTCGGGTATGGCAATGGCCTTCGGTCACCGTCGCGACATCTCTCACATGCGACCGCCCGCCCATCGGGGCTGGGCGCCGCCACTGGATTGACCCAGATGCACGTGTGCAACTGCTCGGTTCAGGGGCCTGCCAGCTCGACGGCCCGGGTCTTCGCCTGGGGCCCAAGAGGCGGACTACTGTCCGTTTGGGCTGTCTTCGTGCAAGACAGGATTGGCAAACGTGAGCCTCCATGGCGTTCGGCAACGGCCCGAGCCTCATGACCCGCCGATCCTCTGGGAAGACCCCGCGGTCGCTCCCGGCGACACAAGGGTCTCAACGCCACGTATCTGAGGTCCGTAGCGGCCCTGACTGCGAGACGACTTACGGTGATGGGAGTCGCGTGATCGAGTAGGCATCCCCGTAGATGGTCCACGCCAGCGGCAGATCGAGGTTCAGGTTCTTCTCTGTAAGGAAGCGCAGTGCGATGCTGCTGCGACCGTCGACCTGGTAGGTGCCCCAAGCCTTCAACACCGCGTCCCGGGCGGCAATGACCGCTTTGAGGTAGGCCACCTCGTTCCCGCCCTGTGCTGGGCTTTGCTGCCCGCGCGCTTTGACACCCTCGACGATCCCAGCGAAGGACTGGGAGTTGGTGTCGGAGCCGTGATTGACGTAGCCGTCGTAGTAGAGGTATCGGCCCAGCGGGCTGAGGTGGTCTGCCGTAGCCGCCGCCCACGCCGGGTTCCAGTACATCTGGTCGCGCTGGTACCGTTGCGCGGCCTGGAACGGGGCCGTGTTGCCTGCGGTGGCCCAGGCCGTGGTGAAACCCGGGTCCAGCAGCGCGTGCGACAGATTTGCTCGTCTGTCGTAGGGCGCGGTCATCACCTGCCGTAAGGCCGGAAGGAACTTCTGCAAAGGGTTGCCGGGCGTGGTCGACGCGTAGTACGCGACCAACGCCAGCATGTCGCCGGTTCCGGAGCACCAACCCACGATGCCGGCGGTGTAACCGCGGCCGTCGCCGATGTCCTCAATGTAGGGGTATGCCGACGTCCACTTCGTGGTTGAGTTCTCGGCGGTCGAGACCAGTTCGAGAACGATCTCCTTCAACTCAGCGACGGTGTAGCCACCATGGCCGGTACTGCCACCCACGCTCCCCGCCAGGGTGCGGCGGTGCACGGTACTGCCACCCACGCTCCCCGCCAGGGTGCGGCGGTGCACGGCCGACTCGGAATGCCACAAGACTGCGAGCGCGACCGCGCCAGTGACCCCAGCGGCTCCGGCAATGAACCCGCGCCTGCTCACCGCTGCCGAGCTCACCGTAGGTCCTCGTTTCTACTGCGGTTACGGAACCAGACAAGTGCCGATGGCCTGTCCGCGAACATGTGGGTGCCAGGAACGGTTTGCTGCTTGCGGTCTTGGGGGGACGAGCAGAAGTCTGGCCAGCATGAAGGTCCGCAGGCAAGACCATGCTGACACGGCGAGGCGAAGGACTGCCCTGGCGAACGGGACCTGTGGAGTCATCTTACCGGACTGCGGCCTCAGCGACTGGGCCGACCGGGACAGGCACTGCTCGTCGCGATCACCACCGCCCCCAGCTGGAAGTGCGCGCCCATCTTCATCAGCACGCTCTTGGCCGGAGGTCAGCGCCCATCACCGAGACCCACCAGCAGCGGGGGACCCAGGCGAGCGGCACCCAACGGCGCCTCTGAGCCCTCGACGCTCCGGGCGAGTTCGCGAAGAGCCAGCACTGGGTCTAGTATCCGGCCCTGATCGGGTCTAACATCCCGGGCACCAGCACCTGCACATCGGTGCCGCACCTGGAAGGACCAGACCATGATCAAGCGGCTCACTTGTATCGCGGCGGCGCTGACAACGCTCGCCGCGTTGACCGCGACCGCGGCACCGGCTGTCGCAGCCGGGTCCTGCTCGATCATCCTTCCGGCCAGGGTCCAGATCGCTTCACAGTACACAGTCATCACCGCCCATCCCAGCTCAGACTGTGCGGCGTCGCGCAACACCGACGCGTCCTGGGACGTGTCGCCCTCACGCTCCGGCGATTTCTTCGCATTTGGCGCTGGGACGTTGAGCTGCAGCTACACGTTCTACTCGTCCTGGTCCACGGTCGGCGTTCTGCGTGCCGTGGCAACGGGCGCGACCGATTCGGGCGGTGACCTGAGCCAGAACAGCCCGACCTACACCGTCAAGTACGCCACGTGGGCCTACGTTGCCAGTTCTCGCTCCGGGAGAGCGGTTCACATCAACGCTCTCATCAAGAACTACAGCAACAGTCCTTCCGGGATGGCCCGGGGCGCAGGTCGCCTGGTGTCCGTACAGCGTTACATCCACGGCGCGTGGCAGACGATTCTCGTCCGTACCACCAGCTCGACCGGCCAGTTCACGGTCGGCTTTGTCCAGCCGAGGGCATACTCCTACCGGCTCGTCGCGGCCGAGACCAGGACGGCGTGGGGCGCACTAAGCGCTACCACGGTGCGCTGAGCGAGGGCGCCCTCGCTGGTTGCAGCCACATGACTGGTCACTGCCCACGTCGGCGTGGGCCGCGGCGCAGGTGATTCTTATCAGTGCGTCGTGCGATCCCCGCAGATCACCGCTGCCTGGCTGGCCCGACAGCTACGAGGAAAGCGCATCTGCCTGGGCTGCGTTCCGCGGTTCATCAGCTCGTCGGTCTCGAGCATCTATTGGTCCTTGTTCGATCACCTGGCTGGGCTCACTGAGCTGTCGCTCATGTGGTTGCCCCTCTTGGTAGTCAGCTGGTCGGTCGGCCCGGCAGATGCGTGCGCACGTTGGCCTTCACCAACGGTGCGGGCATGAGGTTGGCGGTTGCGGATCCGCGTACCCAACGTCGCTGGCTTGCTAGTCGGGGACACGAGCAGTCCTCTGACCAGTCTCAGGTCCAGAGGAAAAGACCATGCCTGACCCGGCGAGGGCAACGATTGGTCTTGGTGCACCGGACCTGTGGAGTCGGTCTTCCCGTCTGCGGTCTCACCCTCTGGATCCGGCCGGGACCAGGCCCTGCCTGGTCGCGATCACCACCGCCTCCAGCTGGGTGTGCGCACCCAGCTTCGTCATCAGGCTCTTCACGTATCCACGACAGGTGTTGGCCGAGATCCCCAGGTCCTTGGCGATGGCCAGCACGTGTGACCCATCGGCCAGTCTCCTGAGCACGTCACACTCTCGGCCTGAAAGCGGCGGAATGTAGCTGAGCCCCGACGGCCGCGAAGTGATCATGGTCGGGGACGGCACAAGAGGGTGGTCGAGACTGTGGGAAGGTCGATGGGATTGTTGATTCGGAAGCATCGCGAACTCATTTCGGTGGTGGTCCCAGGCTATGGAGACGGGCCACCGAGGTTCGGGAGCAGCACGAGAGTAGGCCAACGTCCCAGGGGCTGGAGCGACGCAGGCCAGCAATGCTACACCCGGGAACGCCCAGTTCTCCACCTTTTCCGGTACGTCGCCGAGCTCAGGCCTACAGCCCCGGGCAACGATCAAGGGATCGCGTCCGGTCGGGGAGCCGCGGAGGACACCTGGGTGGCCTTCGACGGCTCTGGGGTCAGTCCCGTCGCCGGGCAGCCACCTCACAGCATGCGCCCGCACACCCGTAGGGTCAGCCGACACGGACAAACCCCGACGACCCCGCGGCATGCTTTGTTTGCGAAGTGCCTCTGGATGGATCGATGGGGCTCACGCAGGGTCCACTGCTGGCGCGATAGGGCACTGTGGGTTGTCCAGACTCAGGCTCAGATATAGACCTGCCAGTCTCCCGCAAGATTCATGGCGTTTCCGCCGCCAAGGCTCGCGGTGCCTCGCCGCCCCCGACGCCGAAGGCTCGTTGACTCACACGCCTGAGCATGGTGGCTGTGCGACGCACAGGGTCGTCCGCGGACCTGGAAGACAGCGCGCCACGATGGCGTTCTTGGCGCCAGCGGCAGGCCGGCGTGCGGGGGCAGGGACGCGGTGGTTGGTGGCGGGCGGCTACCGTCGGTCC
>OCTA010004046.1_pt1 | contig 12902 bp, 6 predicted proteins | sample 1538991 | NCBI WGS metagenome assembly OCTA01 (sample SAMEA3539302, study PRJEB22396) | soil metagenome | biome: tundra; feature: field; material: soil | place: USA | collected 2010-05 | depth 0.15 m
GTGCCAGGGAGCGAATTCTTCCCAGCGCACGCCGTAGTTCAATTGCAGCCGGCGACTCACCTTCCAACTGTCCTGGACATAGAGACCGGGGAAGTGGTTCCGATCGTTCAACTGCTCGAAGTTTCCCTGGCTGAATGAGTTCACGAAGCCCAACTGGAAATTCGCAAACGCATTCGGATACTGGTATTGCACGCCGGCGACTGTGTTGTTCACCGCGGCGAAGCCGAAGCCGCCATACGACTGAAACACGTTGGTCACGTCGTATTTGCTCAGCTCAAAGTGCCCGCCGAATGCGACGTTGTGGGCGCCCTTTACCCAGTGCAGGTCGTCGTTTAACGTGTAGTTGTTGCGATACCAGCCTGCAAACGCGGCGGACTGGGCGCCGAAATAGCCGGTGATGTTGGCGGCCATGTAAGGGCCGAAGTTCGGCTGCCACAGGTTTTTCACTCCGAAATCGGTGATGTCGGGGCTTCCCGGAGCTCCGCCGCGGAGGGCGACGATGCGCTGGAAGTTGAGCACCAGGTTGTTCATCAGGCTAGGCGTGAAGATGTGGGTCTCGGCCAGCAGCGCACTGTGGTAGCGGGTATTGTAGTACGACCGGTAGCTGGCCAGCATCTTGGGATCGTAAACCGCCGGCTGGTTGAACCAGTCCTGGAAGTAGTGGCCAAAAAGGTGATCGCTGGAGCCGAACTGGTGGTCCACGCGGGCAATGTACTCGTAGTAGTCGTTAATCGTGGGCTGCAGGTAACTGACCGGGCCGCCGATCTTGCCGGGAGCCTCCGGGCCGGAGTAGGTGGGAAAACCCTGTTCGTAGTTCACCGAGGCCGGGTCGAAATCGCTGGAGGGTATCCGGTTCAACTTATACGGCACGTTGGTGAATGGATTGTTAATCCGCTGGCTCGCGTTCAGGCAGATACCGTTGGCATCGAAGCCGGCGGCGCACAGGTTGCCAAAATCCGCGTAAGGTTGGCCGGCGCGTCCTTCTTCGGCCAGTGTGGGAGCCGTGATGCTGGAGGCGTTGGAAAGCTGGTGAGTCATCGTCCTCTGATAGCCGAAGAAGAACTGGGTGCTCTGTCCTTTGGAAATGTGCGGGATGATGACCGGCCCGCCGATGGTGAAGCCGAACTGGTTGCGGTGGAGGTTATCCGCCGTGGCGGCGAAAAAATTCCTGGCGTTGAAGTAGCCATTACGCAGGAACTCGAACGCGTCGCCATGGAACTTAGTGCTGCCGGATTTGGTGATGATGTTGACCACCGCGCCGGCGCTTTGACCGTATGCGGCTTCGTAGTTGCTGGTCTGCACGCTGAATTCCTGTACCGCGTCGGGGAACGGGAACGGCGCGTTGACGTTGGTCATTTCATCTACGTTGTTGCCGCCGTTCAGCAGGTAGTTCGACTGATTCGGCAGCGTTCCGTTGGCGCTGGTGACGACAGCGGCGGGAAATGTCTTCCCATTACCCTGGTTGACTCCGTTGCCCTGGTTGGTGGCGTCGACGACACCGGCAACCAGCGTGATCAGCGTCGCTGCATTTCTGCCGTTCAAAGGAAGATCGACGACGCGGTGCCCGTCGATGACCTGCGACAACGTGCCGGTCGTGGTGTCCACTTGCGGCACTTCGGCCGCCACGGTGACCGTCTCCGATGCCGATCCAATTTGCAGTCTGATACCGACGGTCAACTTCTGATCGGCTTGCAATACGATGTCGGTCTGGGTATAGGACTGAAAACCCGTTGCCGAAACCGACAACGAATAGGCGGAAGGCGGCAGAGTCGGGAATACGAAGTCCCCTTCCTTGCCGGATGTGGCGACCGTCTCCCGGCCCGTCTGGGTCTGGATTGCTTTTACGGTGGCAGAGGCCACCGAAGCGCCGGACGGATCGGTGACCGTTCCGCTGATAGTTCCGTAGCCTTGGGCGTAAAGTCCCGAGGTGGAAAAAGCAATGAACATCATTGCGACCACCGCCGAAGCGACGTTAAGGCGGCGTTCAATGCAAGTTGGGTGAGCAGATATTCTCATATATCCGGCTTTCATGGTTAACCGAGTCTCCATTTGGGACTCTTCAGTATAATGCATGATACATGATGCAGTATATATGAAAGTATTGCGAGGTTCAAGCCCCCTTTCGTCCCCCGCCCGCCAAGCCCGCCAGGCCCGTCGATCTGCCGTGCTGTGCGGTCCGACGGCTCAATGGCTCGGTTGCGCCGACGGCACCATCCGATGCAGTATGTATTATGGGTAGCGTCTGGTCGCCTACACCCGGGACGAACTGCGTATGATGAACATCGATACACCGCAAATCAAGCCGGTCTCACTCAGACATCGGATCGTGGAGGTCATCAGGCAAGCGATCACCTCAGGCGATCTCGGCCCCGGAGACAGGATTGTTGAGTTGCAGCTTGCCAGGCAGTTGGGCATCGGCAATACCGCGGTAAGGGAAGCGCTTTTCGAGTTGGAACGGGCCGGCCTGGTAACACGAATACCAAACAAGGGCAGTTTCATCACCAAGGTGACCTTGGAGGACGCCCAACAGATCTTCCAGGTGAGGAAGGAACTCGAAGGTTTGGCCGTGGAACTGGCCGCGCCGCACATTTCGGCTGCGGACTTCGATGTGTTGCAGGGCTTTGTGGACGCAATGAAGGCTGCCGCTGAAACCAGCGACATCGAGCGCTTCTACCAGACGGATCTGGAATTCCACCGGACTCTCTGGCGGCTCTCCCAGAACCGCTACCTGGCCAGCAGCCTGGAGACCGTGGTGGTGCCCCTGTTTGCATTCTTCCTCATCCGCACCCGCTCGGATTACAGGGTGGACCTGCTCGGCAGCGCACAACGCCATCATCAACTGCTCGACAGCATCAGGATTGGGGACCGGGTCAGAGACCACATGGTCGCTTCCCTGGGATCCTCGGAGACCTTCTGGGAGCAGGCTGGACGCACACCGGCCGGCCTGCCGCCAGTTGCCCAGAAGCTACCCTGACCATCAGGCCAGGTTTTGCCGGAAACCCCTCGCCGCCCAGAGGGCACCCCCGCGGGGCTCCCATTGGGATCCCCGCCGATCCACTCCCGTGTCGCGCACGCCACGCCACGCGTACCGATCGCGGCGCACTATCAGCACTATCGCAATGGGCTTGTACGAATGGGTACTTCCGTGTATACTGCATCGTGTATAGTGCATCGTAGCCGCGATCCCAAAGGCAACGAACTGTGGATCAACGATGAAGTCAACGATGAATAAGGGAGTGATATACATGGTGCGGAACGCGCGTAGAACACTGGTGGCGTTGATGGTAGCCGCCGCCCTATCGATCTGTGCTTTTGCGCAGGACAATGGTTCCATGGCCGGCACGGTCAAGGACTCCAAAGGCGGAGTGATTCCCGATGCGACGGTGACAGTGGTCGACCAGGCTCGGGCTAATCGCCGGTCAGTGAACACTGGCCCGGAAGGGAATTTCATGTTCCCCGAGTTGGACCCTGGAACCTACAACATCTCGGTGCAAGCTAAGGGCTTTAAGAAGAGCGAGACCACGAACGTGGTCCTGCCGGTGTCCTCCAGGATCAGCGTGGGCGACATCATTCTTGAGGTGGGCAGCCTCACCGACACGATCACCGTCGAAGCCAATGCCGGGACCATCCAGATTCAGGCGGATTCGGGCGAGCGTTCCGACATCGTGACCAACCGGGACCTCCGGAACATCCAGCTCAACGGCCAAAACGTCGTCGATATGATGAAGTTCATTCCCGGCATCAACGTCAGCGGCCTGGTGGCGAATGCGGCTTCCACGGTGACCAACATCACCGGCAGCTTCCAGATCAACGGCACTCGCAGCCTGCAGCACGAATACACGCTCGACGGCATCACCAACTTGAACCTGGGCAACAACACCGGGGCGCTGGTAAGTGTGAACCCCGACGCGCTCGAGGAGGTCAAGGTCCTGACGTCGAACTACCAGGCCGAGTACGGCCGATCCGGCGGCGGCGTGATCGCCCTGACCACGCGCGGGGGCACCAACGACTACCACGGCGGCGTCCGCTACTTCCGCCGCCACGACAGCATGAACGCCAACTCCTACTTCAACGACTTGCGCGGCGGCCAGGGAACGTACTCGCGCGCGCTCTACCGTTACAATTTCTACGGATGGGATTTCGGCGGCCCGGTCTTTATTCCCCACGTGGTGCACGGAAAGAACAAGCTCTTCTTCTTCGCCAGCCAGGAGTATTACCAGCAACTGGTGCCCCAGGCTTCGTCGCAGAACATCCGTGTTCCCACCGCGCTTGAGAAAGCCGGGAACTTCTCGCAAACGGTGGACGGAGCCGGCAAGGCCATCACCGTCACCGATCCGACCACCAAGGTTGCGTTTCCGGGCAACATCATTCCAACGAACCGTCTTTACGGCCCCGGCACGGCGATCATGAATTTCCTGCCCGCGTCCAACACCACCGCCGGCGGAAACTCTTACAACTACACTTCCCAGACGCCCAGTGCTTACCCCCGCAGCGAGACCATCCTTCGCGGCGACTGGATGATCAACGACAATGCCCGGCTCAGCGTGCGCTGGGTGTACAACCACGACGATCAGCAATTCGCCTACGGCACCTCGACGGCTTCGTGGAACTGGCCGCTGGCCATCACCGACCGGAAGAACGGTCCCGGCAGCGTGCCGAGCATTTCGCTCACCAAGAACTTCGGACCCACCGTGGTGAACGAATTCGTGTTCGGAATTGGCCGGGGCGGCGTGACCATCGCGCCCCAGGGCGACGCGGCCACCCGCGCCACAACCGGCATTAACACGCCGCTGCTCTATCCTACCGCTAACACCACCGGCTTGATCCCCAGCCTGAATTTCGGCAGCATCGCCAGCGCCGGCTCGACCCCCAACACCAGTGTCTTTGGGCCCTTCGAGCAGCGATTCCTGATCTGGCAAATCATGGACAACCTGACCAAGGTCCATGGCGCGCACGTGTTCAAGTTCGGCTTCTATTTCCAGAGCGCCTCCAATGCCAGCAACAATCAGACCCACGTGGAGAGCGACCTCGACTTCAGCAACAATGCCTCCAACCCGCTCAACACCGGCTACGGCTTCGCCAACGCCCTGCTGGGCGTGTACAACTCCTACACCCAGGCAAACGGAAAGCCATATCAGAATTACCTTTACCACGACGTTTCCGGCTACGCGCAGGACACCTGGAAGGTCAACCAGCATCTGACGCTCGACCTGGGCATACGGTTCTCCTGGTACCAGCCGGTTTACAACACCGCCGGGGACGGAGCCTACTTCGATCCCACCGCATTCGATCCCACCAAAGCGGAGCGTCTATACAGGCCGGTCTGCGTGGGCGCCTCGACGTGCTCGTTGGGCGCTGCCACCTACCGGGCCCTCGACCCGGCCACCGCGGGCGCCGCGACGCTGGCGAACACCATGCCAGGCTACTACGTGGGCAAGCTGGTCCCGGGCGCCGGCAGCATCAGCGACGGCATGGTCCTGGTGAGTAACGGATACCCGAAAGGCGGCGTCAACACGGCGAAGATTCTTCCACAGCCTCGTGTCGGCTTTGCGTATGACGTGACCGGCAGCCACAAAACCGTGATCCGCGGCGGCTTCGGAATTTCCATTGACCGGTACCAGAGCGGCGACACCGGGTTCGGCGCCAGCAACCCGCCGTTGGTTCTCACGCCCACCCTTCAGTATGGCTACTTGTCGGACATCCAGTCCGGCGGGAACGGCATTCTGTCGCCGTTGAGCATCAACGCCGTGACCAAGAACATCAGTTTTCCACACATGTACTCGTACAGCATCGGCGTGCAGCGCAACCTCGGAGGCGGCATGGTGCTCGATGTCTCGTACGTCGGTATGAAAACGCGGAATAATCCTCGCAGGACCAACCTGAACGCCCCGGACTATGGGACAACCTTCAAGGCGGCGGCACAGGATCCAACCAAGTTCGCCGGCGGAGTGATTCCGGCTACCGAGCCCAACTTGCCGTCGATCTACTCCACCGCGGGGGTGAGTTTCAGCGGGGCGAACATTCTGGGCACCGACTTCCTGCGCCCCTACCAGGGGTACAGCGACATCACCTACTACGTCTTCGACTCCAAGGCGGATTACAATTCGCTCCAGGTGGGCATCAACCGGCGGTTCTCGAAGGGTCTCACGTTTGGCGTCGCCTATACCTGGTCGAAGACCATGAACACCATTGGCGACGAAACCACCATGACCCGGATCGTGAACCCCAATCTCGACTATCAGCTCGCCGCTTTCGACCGCACGCATTACATCGTCGGGAACTTTGTCTGGGATCTGCCGAAGGGCAGCAGTATCTTCGGCGGAAATAGGGTATTAGGCGTTGTGCTCGACCACTGGATCTTCTCCGGCGTCACTACGCTGGCGTCCGGCATGCCGACCGATGTCGGTCTCAGCATCTCCGGCCAAGATGCCGGAACCCGTCTCCTGGGCACGGTGACCAGCGGCAATCTCTCGGGGCAGCAAATGCGCTTCCTGTTGAACGGCAGTCCCCAAACCGGCTCGACCATCAACATGTCGGCCCTGGTGGTTCCCGGGCTCGGCGATACCGGCCCCTACCCGCGCATGTACCTGCGCAACCCGTGGATCGTGAACCAGGATCTCTCGTTGTTTAAGAACATCCCGTTCAGCGCCGACGGGAAGCGGTACTTGCAGCTTCGCCTGGAGGCGTTCAACGCCCCCAACCATCCCCAGTTTTCGGGCTACAACCTGACCAGCAACGTGACCAACGGCGCGGGGCAGACCGGAAACGCGATATTCAGCAATTTCACCGGCCTGGTGGCTACCAACAATCTGCGACCGGCCGGGAGCACAGCGGTTCTCGGGAACTACTTTGGGGAGCCCAACAACGCGCAGAACATGCGCGTCGTCCAGATTGCCGCGAAGTTCTATTTCTGAGGTTCCGGCAAGACCGTGGCGGCGCTGCCGGATTCCGGCGGCGCCGCCGCGCATGCTTTTGGCAGACGCGCTGGCGGTTCAGCAATCCGCCACTGACAGCGGCTGGCGTCGCGGAAACGGGCTATGATGAACATCGACACTCCGCCAATCAAGACAGTCACACTCAGACATCGGATTGCGGAGGTGATCAGGCGCGCCATCAGGTCGGGCAATCTCAGCCCCGGAGACAGGCTGGTCGAGTTGCGGCTTGCCAAGCAGTTGGGCGTGGGGAGTACCGCCGTACGGGAGGCGCTATTCGAACTGGAACGCGCCGGTCTGGTCACTCGGATACCGAACAAAGGCAGCTTCATCACCAAGATGACCTTAGAGGACGCGCAACAGATCTTCCGGGTGAGAAAAGAACTCGAAGGGCTGGCCGTGGAGTTGGCCGCGGAGCACATGTCGCCGCCGGACCTCGACGTGTTGCAGGGCTTGGTAGACGCCATGAAGGCGGCCGCTGAAACCACTGACATTGAGCGTTTCTACCAGGCAGATCTCGAGTTTCACCGGACTCTCTGGCGGCTCTCCAACAACCGCTATCTGGCAAGCAGCCTGGAGACCGTGGTGGTGCCCCTTCTTGCATTCTTCCTGATCCGGACCCGCTCGGATTACAGGGACGATCTGCTCGGCAGTGCTCAACGCCATCGTCAACTTCTCGACAGCATCAGGATCGGAGACCGGGTCAGAGACCACATGGTCGCTTCCCTGGACTCTTCGGAGACGTGCTGGGAACAGGTCGGACGCGCACCGGCCGGCCCGCCGCCAGTTGCCCAGGCGCTATCCTGACCACCAGGCCAGGTTTTGCCGGATTGGGCTATCCGCTTGACTCAGGTAGCCGCTGTGGCAGCGGCCTTGTGGGACAGACGATCGCTTTTTGTCGTCTGTCAACGCCGGAGCGCTTCCGGTGGCCGACAGACCACAAAAAGCGATGGTCTGTCCCACCCTGGACTACGGCCGCTTAAGTCAAGCGGATAGCCCATTTGCCGGAAACCCCTCGCCGCCCAGAGGGCACCCCGCCACGCACTCCCTCCTTGACAATAGTGCGCTGTGATCTATACTGCATTATGTATAGTGCATCGTAATAGCAAGGAATTGGAGGCAAAGGATGGCCCTAAACGCTGAGTCCGTACCGATGAGGTGGCCAGCCGGCCCCTTGGACATCGCACTCCGCGAAAAGACGAAAGACTTTTCGGCGGAGACGGCCGAAGTTCTTCGCAAGTGGCAGGATCCCGCATCACTGGCATTGCTGCAGGGTACGCCGACCAATATTCTGGTGGTAAGCTGGGCCTCGGGTCTGCCGGCGGATGCCGGACAGCAGCAGGCGCTGAAACCGCTCATCGAAAAAGGCAGGCAGGCCGGGCTTGAGTTCGTCGGCCTGATTGAGGGAGAAGCGAACCAGGCGGTCGCCATGGCCGGCGCCCAGTCGGCGGGTCTGGCTGCGGTTGCCATGGAAGGCGACTCGCCCGGCAGCGGAGCCGTGCCGGTCATCCCGTGGAACAAGTCCACCCGGATGCGCGGGACGGCGAACTCCCCAATCCTGGGCATTGCGGACGGTTCATGGCCCGGAATCCCGTCGGAGAGAGGCGTACCCGGCAGTGGCCCGACGAATCTGCCCTGGGTGGATTCCAATGGAGCGGTCCTGCGGATTGCCCGGGCGCTGGCGCCAGACAAGAACGTGTGGATCGGCTTCGATCCGCCGCGGGAGGTGAAACTGGCCGCCGAATCCTACCAGTTGGCCGTGGCCGATCCGGCCAGCTACGGGGCGAGGTGGGTGATCTCGCTGGACGATCAGTTGCGCGCGGACCTGACCGCGAAGAAGCAACCGGCCGTGGACACCTGGAAGAAACTCACCGGTGTGCAGTCCTTCTTCGAGCGGCATAAAGAGGCCAGGGCCTATCAACCGATGGGTCCGCTGGCCGTGGTGTCTAACTTCGCCGGGTCCGATTGGGACACCGGCATGGAGGCGCTCAACTTGCTTCCCCGGATCCGCCAGCCGTTCCGGGTGATTGCCCGATCGCGGGCATTGGGCGCCTCTTTCTCCGGCCTGCAAGCCATCTTGTACGTCGATCGGGAAGCGCCGGATCCCGCATTGCGGCGGAAACTGATCGACTTCGCCAAGGGTGGCGGCATCCTCTTCGTGTCCTCCAAATGGCTGAACCCCGAGGGCCCGCCCGTGCCCGCGGAACCGTACCTTCTTTTCAACGTGCGTGCCTTGGGCAAAGGCCGCCTGGCGGTATGCAAGGAGGATGGGCCGGACCCATACGACCTGGTGGCCGACGTCCAGAACATCATGAGTCACCGCAACGATCTGTTCCGGCTCTATAACGCTCCATCGATGAACTTCTTCTACCAGACATCCGCGCAAGGCAAGCAGGGAGTCATTCACATGTTGAACTACTCACGCCGGCCGGCCAGCGACGGACCTCTTTTCTACGTGAAGGAGCCGCATAGTTCGGCCCGCCTGGTGAGTCCGGAGATCGCCTCGCCGGCGGAGCTCAAATGGGCTCCGCAGGAAGCCGGTGGCGCGGAGTTGGCGGTGCCGCGCATTTCCGTATATGGCGCCATCGAGATGGAGAAATAGGAGGCGAAGGAGACCGCAATGAAACCTAACTTGACTAGGAGAGAATGGCTGGCGGGGGCCGGCGCCGGCGTCCTGCTGGCACGTCCCGCACGGAGTCTGGCCTCTACCGCCCCGACGGCGCGGGTCAGCGTGGCCAAATGCAAGACCTATGGGCCCGAACTGCTGCCCACCATGGAGAAGATGTTCGACCAACTTGGCGGCTTGGGCACGTTGGTGAAGGGCAAGACGGTGGCAGTGAAGGTGAACCTGATTGGCGTCCGCTGGCAGCGGCTGGGCACCGCCAGGATGGAGGACACTTTCTGGTCGAATCCACGTGTGATCGGAGCCGCGGTGCACCTTCTGGGCAAGGCAGGCGCCCGCCGGATCCGCGTGCTGGAAGGCCCGTGGTCCACGGCCGAGACCTTGGCGGAGGTTATGCTGTCGATGAATTGGCAGCCGCAGGATATCCTGAGCGCCGCCAGCAACGTGGAATTCGAAAATACCAATTACCTGGGCCTGGGGAAGAAGTACTCGCGGTTCATGGTGCCTGGCGGAGGCTTGATCTACCCCGGCTACGACCTGAATCATTCGTATGAGGATTGCGACGTTTTCGTCTCGCTCGCCAAGCTGAAGGAACACGCCGCCACGGGCGTTACCCTGTCGATGAAGAACGTGTATGGAGCCACGCCCATCACGATTTACGGCGAGGGCGCGGGAGTGGACGAACCGAGCATACGCCCTCACGGCGGACGCGGCGGCGTCTTTCACTTTGCGAAACGCCTGCCATCCAAGAGCGCGCCCCAGCAGAAAGACCTCACTTTGCCCAAGGACGCCGGTTTCCGGATCCCGCGCATCGTCGCCGAACTGTGCTCGGCACGTCCGGTCCACCTGGCGATCATCGACGGCGTGAAAGCCGCCACCGGCGCGGAAACGAACTACGGAAGCCCCAACCGGCCGCAAGCGGCGGTCAACCCCGGAGTGCTCATTGCCGGGACGAACTGCGTGGCCACCGACGCGGTGGCCATGGCCGTGATGGGATTCGACCCCATGGCCGACCGCGGGAAGGCTCCATTCGCCAACTCCGACAGCATGCTGCGGCTGGGCGAAGACTTGGGAATCGGCCTGCGCGACCTCAGCCGCAATGAGATTGCGGGAGCCCCGATCTCGGAAGTCGTGTTCGATTACACGGCAGTCCGCGAGAAGATTCTGGCGGCGAGGAAAGGCTGAAGCTCATTTCAGACCATGTTCCAGCCGTGCCGGCAAGGGGACTCAAGCTCAAACAATTCGTTGTAGTCCTGTTACTGTCGGTTGCGGCGGCGGCGGACCAGCCGGAGTTGCTGCGGATCGAGAAAACCGGCGACGCCATGGGCGCCATGTACTCCATCGTGCTGTATGGGATGGACCGGTCGAAAATGGAGGCGGCGGCGGACGCCGCTTTCGACGAAGTCGGGCGGCTCGACGCCATGCTCTCTAACTACCGGGCCGAAAGCGAATGGAGTAAGGTCAATCGTCACGCGGCCGAAGCACCCGTCAAGGTATCGCCGGAGTTATTCGAGCTGCTCTCGGCCTGCGTCGCGTACAGCCGGGAGAGCGAAGGGGCTTTCGACATTACGGTGGGCCCGCTGATGAAGCTCTGGGGGTTCTACAAGGGCTCCGGCCGTCTCCCCGGCCAGGCGGAGGTGGCGGCAGCCCTCCCCAAGGTCGATTACCGGCACATCCACCTGGATGCGGCGGCCCAAAGCGTTTGGTTTGATCGTTCCGGAGTGGAACTGGACCCTGGCGGAATCGGCAAGGGTTACGCCGTGGATCGCATGGTGGATGTGTTGCGACGGGAGGGCGTGCGGACCGCCCTGGTGGCGGCGTCGGACAGCAGCATTTATGGAATGGGTGCACCACCCACGGAGCCCAAGGGCTGGCGGGTGAGCATCAAAGATCCACGAAACGCGCGCCGGATGGTGGCCGAGGCGTTCCTGAAGGACATGTCGATCTCCACTTCCGGCAGTTCGGAGAAATTCTTCCGCGCGGAGGGACGCATCTACGCCCATATTATGGATCCGCGCACTGGATACCCGGCGCAAGGGAGCCTGTCGGTCTCCGTGATCGCGCCGCGCACCGTCGACAGCGAGGCGTGGGCCAAGCCGTATTTCGTCAACGGCAGCCAGTGGGCGGCGAGGCACAGGCCAGCGGCGTTTCGTGTGTTCTTCTGCGAAGACAAGATCGAACAGCCATGCGGGTGGCTGCCATGAGCAGGCTGCCGGGCTTGGACGAGTGCGCCTGCGCCCAGCGTCGGGAGAAATCCTGGCGACCTTAACGGTCGATCCTCTTCATGATCTTGTCGAGCGCATCGCGATTGATGGGATAGCCGAGCCCCGGTTCGGTGGGCGCGAGCACGTAGCCATCCTTGTCGATGCGGAACTTTTCCTGGTAGGGCCGGTCCGCCGCGGTGACGGGATGCGGCATTTCGAACCAATACGCGTTGGGCATCGCTAACTCGAGGTGAAAATGCACCGCGAGATCGGTGGGGTTGCCCCAGTTGTGCGGCGTACATTCCAGGTTGAAGGCATCGGCCAGCATGCCGACCCGCATGGAGCCAGAGATGCCGCCGACGTTATCGGCGATGAGCCGCGCCACGTCGAGCGCGCCGCGGCGGATATACTCGGCGAAATCGGCGATGGAGAACAGAAACTCGCCGACGTGGAGCGGAAGGTCGAGAGCGCGGTTCAGCTCCACCAGGCCCTCCAGGTCCGTGGTGGGAATGGGATCCTCGAACCACGCGTAATTCAGCTCGTCGAGGACGCGGCCCACTTTGAGAGCCTCGAAGAGGTTATAGCGCTGCACGGGATCGTGGGACAGAACGAAATCGTCGCCCACGGCCTTGCGAATGTTCCGGATCTCCTCGATGTGGCCTATATAGGCGGGAATCGGCGATCCGGTTTTCCGCTGTCCGCCTCCGGGGTGGATCTTGTATCCCTTGTAGCCCTGCTCTTTGGCACTGAGCGCGTCGGCGACGTAATCTTCCACGTTGGGCAGGTGCTGGGAACTGGCATAGGCCATGATGCGGTCTTTGGTGCCGCCCAGGAGTTTGTAGATGGGCCGGTTCACAGCCTTTCCGAGGATGTCCCACATGCAGATTTCGGCTGCGGCGGTGTAGTAGTTGGGCCATGTGCCGCCGCCGCGGTTGCCGGGGCCGACGCCTATGGCAGCCGCACCACCAGCGCCTCCCGCCGCACCGCGCCCGCCAGAACCAGCGGCGGCGCCCGTTCCGCCGCGGCCTCCTCCGGACCGGCCTCCGCTGAATCCGAAAGTCTCCCTTGTGCCCGTTGTAGCCGTGATCGTGGGCAGCAGATCGATCACGTTCTTGCCCAGGAGCGTGGGTTTGGCCCATTCCA
>OCTA010004047.1_pt1 | contig 12900 bp, 6 predicted proteins | sample 1538991 | NCBI WGS metagenome assembly OCTA01 (sample SAMEA3539302, study PRJEB22396) | soil metagenome | biome: tundra; feature: field; material: soil | place: USA | collected 2010-05 | depth 0.15 m
CGGCAGCTGACGTATCGCTTCCAGGAGCGCCGCACATGCAAAGTCCGCCTGCGATCCGCCGGTCTTCGACACCCAGAGATTGAGGAGTTTGCCATTCACGGGAGGTCGATTTGGAAAGCTGGAAGTATCCGCGTCGAATGGGGACATGCCAAGAATGGCCCATGGGACGGCCAAATCGAAAGCTATAACGGGGAAATTCTCAGTATCAATCCGATTGGCAGTTTCAAACTAGATGGCGCAAATCGCTGGAAATCAAGGCGAGGCGAAAAGTCAGGTCTGGCTGTTTTTCTTCTGTATGCCTCGGGGATGGATGTGGACCGTTCAATCCTGACGATCCGTTCCCAAAACGGCGATTGCTCGTTTCTTTCTGGGGAAGCCGTTGAAGGCGAAGCGATCGACATAGTGGATTACGGCATATACGTCAGAAACAAAGAGTATCAGTTAGATCAAGCTGCCTATCGCTCCCAGAACCAAGGTAAATCGCGTGTTATTGACGCGGTTGCCCGGGAGAAGGAACAATCGCTTGAGAACGCGTATGCAAACATAAAAGCGCGACGGGTCACTCTTTCGTTTGTTGGCGCTGAGGCTAATAATCAGAAATTCGGCATTGCGCCGGACGGGCACATTGTCGTCGGTAACAACGATCCTCTGGCAGGCGATCCGATCATCCCTAGCTTTGCCGTGTATTTCGATACAGCGGAGCAACCATTCATCTTTCAGACGCCTCCATCCGCATCAGACGTTTTTGTGAACGAAGGCAAAAGCGGTTCCTGGGTGATTGAGAAAGAGCAGAATCTAAAAGAAGGCTGGCTACCTATAATCGAAACACGATGGAGTAAAAATAACCTAGATTTCGAGCGAAAAGACTTTGGTACTCTTCTTCACCAAGTGCAAGCTATTGAGAAAACATTAGGTAACGAGCCGGCGGTCTTGATTTCCCGGCTTAGGATTCGCAATAGTTCGCCGACAAATGAGTTAGCAACATACTTTATCCGTCCCTGGAAGCCAGCAGGCCAGAGCCGCTTTCCCTTTGGACCGATACCAGCTGATGTCCAGGAAGGATGGACAACAGTCCTTCGCGATGATCTTGTCATTGCTTCCGCAAGCGGGGGGGATGTTCTAGTCAGCTACGTCGACGCTCATCAGAAGGGAAGCTTGTCGCTCGATACAGCGCACAATGCTGTGCGCTATGAGGTACGCTTGGGACCTGGCGAAGAACATGTCATTCATACTGTCATTCCAGGGTGGGAACCTTCGCCTCAAGTGGCACCATTAGTGCGGGGTCTGGACTACGATCAACTGGAAACAGCGGCCTCTAAGTATTGGAAAGATAGGGCCGCTCCATCGATGAGCATAGAAATTCCGGACGTGCATCTCCAGAATCTCTTTAATGCCACTCTGCAGCATTTTCTTCTCGGCCTGACTAAGAACGGCAATAAAGACGAGTGCTATCCCAACGTAGCGATGCTTTACTACGGCTCAATTGGTAGCGAAAGTAGTCCAATCATTCGAGCACTGGACATGCGCGGTATGCATAAGGTCGCGGAACGGTGCCTCGAGGCGTTCCTGTCAACGCAAAGCGAGTTTGCACCCGAAGGTGATTACGACTCTAAGGAGGGAGGTTTCTACCGTTTTTGGCCGATTTATACCGTGGACCAAGGTGGCGTGCTCTGGGCATTGGCCGATCACTACCGGTTCACCCGTGACAACGAATGGTTGCGGCGGGTTGCACCGAAAATCATCTCTGGCTGCGAGTTTATTGCCCGTGAACGGAAAAGGACCAAGACGCTTGGTCCGAGCGGTGCGAAGCCTCTGCACTATGGATTAGCGCCTGCCGGGTGTGTGGCAGACCCCCGGGATTGGCAGTACAGCTTTATGCTGAATGCATGGTTTTATGCAGGGTTGAAGAATTGTGCGGAGGTTCTCAATCAGGTAGATCCAGCGAAAGCTCACGCTTTCGAGGCCGACGCGGCAGACTACAAGGAATGCATCTTACGTGCCTTCAAAGAAAGCGTAGCAATCTCTCCTGTAACTAGGCTACTCGATAACACGTCCGTCCCAAGCGCACCGCCCTACCTTGGACTACGGGGTTTCAGTACAGACGTCAAGGATTCAGTAGATCCTGACCGCCGGCACGGATATGCCTACGACTGTACGATTGGGCCATTTCATCTCTTCAACTGTGGTGTGTTAGAAGCTAACGACCCGATGGTGACCGCGATGCTCAACTATTTTGAGGACCGGTTTTTCCTCGCTACGCCGCTCCCATCGCGAGTTGAGCTCGATCGGCTGGCCGTGGACAAATTCAATCTCGGTGGATTCGAGAAGTTACAGCCTTACTACGTGCACTACCAGGAGGCGTATCTTCGCAGAGACCAGATCCCTAACTTCCTGAGAGGCTTTTACAATACGCTTGCAACGACCGCTGATCCGCAAACCCTGACTTTTCAGGAAGAGCTAGACTTCGGTGGTGGACAACCGCACAAGACTCACGAGGAAGGTTGGTTCTTTCATCAGCTTCGCGACATGCTTGTCATGGAAGCCGGCACAACTTTGAATCTCGCTCACGGAACTCCCCGCGATTGGCTTAAAGGTGGACAGAAAATCGGTATTCAACACGCGCCAACTTACTTCGGACCAGTTTCCTACCAGATTCAGTCCTCACCCGACCTACAAACCATTACCGCAGACGTTGAGCTCCCCGTAGAAATTGTCCCTTCAACGACGATCTTACGAATCAGACATCCAACTCAAAAGCCATTGAAGAAAGTCACGATCAACGGTCGGACATGGGCCAAGTTCGACGCCGAGAAGGAACGGATTGAGCTACCTCAGAGCGGATCCAAGCACTCATTGGTAGCGTATTACTAAGACTTACAATTGAATTGGAGATGAAAACGTTGAGAATATTAGCAATCGGAGCTCACCCAGATGACCTGGAGATCCTGTGCGCCTGGACCTTGGCCAAGTACGCTGCTCAAGGTGATCATGTGACGATGGCGGTTGCCACCAATGGCGAGGTCGGGTCACCTGTTTTGGCAAAGAAGGAAATAGCCGAGATCCGCAGGCAAGAAGCGCTTGCGGCTGCGGCTGTGATTGGTGCGGACCTCATTTGGATAAACCATCCTGACGAGTTCTTGTTCTCGAACGAGAACACACGGCTAGATTTTTTGAATGTAGTTCGCCAGTCGCGCCCCGACGTCGTTCTCACTCATGGTCCGGCCGATTACCATCCGGACCATCGAGCAACCGGACAAATTACATGGGATATCCGTGTAATGACTACGGTCCCGAATATCAAAACGGAAGCTCCACTCTGCACGAAGATCCCGGAAATCTACTATTGCGATAATGTCGCAGGGATCGATTTTATACCGCAGTATTATGTTGATGTCAGCAGTACCTTTGAACTGAAAAAGAAGATGCTGGCTTGTCATAAGAGTCAAGCTACATGGCTTGAAAACAAATACAAGATGAGCTATCTCGACTTCATAGAGTACATCGGGCGATATAGAGGGTTGCAATGCGGAGCCTCCTACGCGGAATGCTTCCAGTCGTCTCCCACGTGGCCCAAACATTTCGAAAGTGTACTTCTGCCGTGAAGGATAAGTTCGTATGATCGAAGGTATTGTACTGGCCTTGTCGGCATCTGTGATCTACGGCTTACTCGGGGTAATCTTTGAGGTAGCGGGAAAGCGAGAATACAAGATATGGGATGTCATTCTGGTCAAGCAGTTTACAGGTTTCTGTATCGGGCTAGCGTGCGCAGCCGTGTTAGGGAGTTCTTTTCTTAATTGGCGACTACTAGGGCTAGGTCTGATTGGAGCTGCTGCCTATGTCGTGACTTTGGCGGCGTACCTGGTTGCAAGTAGGGAGAAGAACATCGCTACAAACTGGACAATTGTCAATTTGTCGGTTGTCCTTCCCATTCTGCTGTCCGTAATCTGGTTTGGCGACGAGTTTACAATGATGAAAGGTTTAGGCGTAGTTCTGACCATTTTTTCGATTGTATTGATCGGAAGTGCTTCTGGACAGACTTCGGCACCAAAGAAGACAAGCACGCGCTGGTTTGCTTGCATTACGCTCGCGTTTCTTCTTAATGGTGTTCTCGCGATTCTCTTTCGCTTCGTTCCTGAAAGAGAAGGAACACTGTTCACTGCGTACTTCTATGGAAGTAGTTTTCTTCTGGTAGCCCCGTATAAGCTCGTGATGGATCGTAGATGGAAGCTAGCAAAAGGGCTTATCGGAGTGAGCGCAGCAGGTGCCGTTACTCACTGGATGGGAATCATGCTGACCATTGCCGCTCTGTCTCACATAGGCAAGGTAAGCAAAGAGACGGGCGTAATCGTGTACCCGATCACGAATGGCTTGGTGATACCAGCTGGAGTCATCTTGGGCGTCATACTCCTCAAGCAGCGTGTGGATCGCCAGACGGGAATCGGCGTCGCTCTCGGGGTGATAGCACTGATATGTCTATTCGTTCGATAAGAGACGTTTGATAGTTTTCAAAGATGATGGCGAACTGCCCGATGAGGAACTCATCCCGAAGTTGCGAGTCTTTGATGATGAGCGATGAGATTTTGTTTCTGAGACCCGTGGTACCGAAGTTGAACTACTGGACTCTGGGTGCTGTGGTATGGCTGGCCAATTGGTTTTGAGCAGGACAAATTCGAGGTCTCGCAGAAGCTCGCCGAGCGAGTGCCACTGGCCTAACATCGGAGCTGCTGATGGGACCGTCCTCTTCCTCAGCAATGGAGTCAGTGGCCGCGAGCAGATCAGGCAGAACTCGCCTCGATGAGTCACCCGCCTGGCCGACGCCCTCGCAGATGATTACCGTCCTTAAGGATGTTCTCGGAGTGAATAATCGAATGACGCAGAAGCTATCGACCAAAGTAACAAATGACGAACCTGAACTCATCGTCGACTATGCCTGCGAGACGGGAGAAAATCCACTTTGGCACCCAATTGAGCGACGGCTCTACTGGACTGACATTCCAAACGGTCGTCTCTTTTGCTACAACCCGATTGACGGTTTCCATGAGCAGTGCTACCAAGGGAGACCTGTGGGCGGCTTCACCGTTCAGTCGGATGGCTCATTGCTTCTATTCATGGATCGGGGCATGATCGCCGTCTGGCGGAGGAACGCCCTCCTCGAGGTCATCTCAGAAATCCCAGAGGAGCAGTCCTCCCGCTTCAACGATGTTATTGCCGATCCTTGTGGGCGCGTCTTCTGCGGCATTATGTCTACCCCCGAGAGGAAGGGGAGACTCTACCGGCTCGATCTCGATGGTTCGCTCCACCTACTCCTCGAAGGTATCGGCTGCTCGAACGGGATGGCATTTTCCCCCGATAGCAAAAGCTTTTATTATACGGACTCATTCGCTCGAGAAATTTATTTATTCGATTACGATATTGAAGATGGTGCTATCTGCAATCAGCGTGTGTTCGCCGATTTTAGTAAAGCAGACGGCCTCCCCGACGGAGTCACCATGGATGCCGATGGCCAGTTGTGGTCAGCGTTGTGGGATGGAGCGTGTGTCGTTCGACTCCTTCTGAATGGCGAAATCGAAAAGAGAATCATGCTACCAACCCGAGAGGTATCAAGCCTAACCTTCGGAGGTGACAATTACACCGACCTCTACATCACGACTGCCGGCGGCAACCACAAAGAAGTAAACGGGCCACTGGCGGGAGGTCTCTTCCGCGTGAAGGGGCAAGTGCCTGGGTTGCCCGAGTTTTTTTCGCGCATCAATACCACTACATTGAATTGTTCCCTCAGACTAAGCTCACTTCCAAATCAATTCGATACTCCATCGAGGTAAACGTGAATCAGATCGATCTCAACCATCGTCATGCTGTCATTACTGGAGGAGCACAGGGCATAGGCCTCTCCATCGCCATCCGTCTTATAGAGTCTGGTGCCTCCGTCTCTCTTTGGGACCGCGATGCCGAACTACTCGATGCAACAATGGATCAACTAAGCAAACGCGGTATCGTCTCCGCCGAGGCTGTCGACGTGTCTGACGAGCAGAGCGTAACAACCGCTACCCAGGCAACAGTGAACAAGCACAGCAAGATCGACATCCTCGTCGCAAATGCAGGTATCGCTGGTCCAAACTATAAGTCCTGGGAGTATCCGATCGACGCCTGGAAGCAGGTCATGGACATCAACTTGACCGGAGTCTTTCTGTGCTGTCGTGCGATCGTTCCGATCATGCTTAGCGAGAACTATGGGCGGATCGTCAATGTAGCCTCCATCGCAGGCAAGGAGGGTAATGCCAACGCTTCCGCCTACAGCGCATCAAAGGCGGGCGTTATCGCCTTCACGAAAGCGCTCGGCAAAGAGATAGCAGGTAACAATATTGCCGTGAATTGCATCACTCCGGCAGCCGCCCGCACCCGAATCTTCGATCAGATGACGAAGGAGCATATCGACTTCATGCTTTCGAGGATTCCTCGGGGTCGATTTCTCGAAATGAACGAAGTGAGTGCCATGGTGGCCTGGCTGGTATCAGAAGAGAACTCTTTTACGACTGCCGCCGTGTTCGATCTGAGTGGTGGTCGGGCAACCTACTAGTGTAGTGCGTCAGGCAGGTGGGCATTTAAGAGGCGGGCCTTGCCGCGTTTCACTTTTTCCAGGATATCGGACGCTTTGGCGGTCCAGATGAAGGTTTGGGTTGATTTTGCTACCGTAATTTGGGTTCATCCGCATATTTGGTGATACTTCCCGACGAGGCGCTGGAAGGCGTAAGAGAAAGGTACCCGCCGGGTGCGGGCAAGGCTGCCGCCAGAGAAAACTGGCAAGACGGCAAATGCCTCATTGCACTGCATAAACCGCCCACAACTCCGCACAGCCAACCCCCTGCTCGCCGCTTAACGCCGGATTGGGGAGAAGCTTAACAGAAGAACTGAATCAAAGCGCCTTGGGCGTAAGGCCATCTTTATTCAATTAAGGAAATCTCCGGCTCTTTGCACATTCGTGGGTGCTGAAAATACACTGGGGACGACGGTAGGAGCTTCTATTTATGGCCGATTTGTCACGTTCCGATGTCCGCCTGCTTGGTCTTCTGAAGGTTATTTATGACGCAGGCCAAATCTCCAGGACAGACCTGGTTGAGCAGACGGGATACAGCCCATTCCTCGTTTCGAAGATGTGTGACGAACTGCTGGAATCACGTTTCATACGGGAATCGGGACCGGGAAACTCCACCGGAGGGAGACCACCCACTCTCGTCTCCATCGATGCTGACTCCGGCAAAGTAGTAGGTCTGCACATTGGAACCATCTATGCACGGATCGTCGTTACCGATTTGTCGGGAACTTTGCTGGCCTTCAGGAAGGTGCGCAGTCAGGTAGCGACCGGGCCGGACGCGGCTCTCGGGCATCTTACATCGGAGGTTGATGAGACTCTGCAACAGGCAGGAATTGGGCGCGAGCAGGTTCGCGGGATCGGTGTGGGGATTTCAGGCGTGCTGGACCGCTCCACCGGCACTACGCTGTTCTGGCCGAAAGTTCCCCAGTGGGTAAATGTTCCCGTCAAACAGACTTTCGCTGCCAAATTTGAAACGATTGTAGAAGTTGAAGATACCCCACGGACAATGGCTCTCGCGGAGCGGCGGTTTGGGCCCGGGACCCAGGCATCGGAGCATGTCTACGTATCGGTTGGAGCCGGGACTGGCGCGGCGTTTTTTCTAACAGGCCAGCTTTATACAGGCGGAGGGGGCTTTGCCGGAGAACTAGGCCACGTGACCGTCGACGAACACGGCCCGCTATGTTCCTGCGGCAATCGGGGATGTTTGGAGATGATGGTGTCAGCCTCGGTGCTTATCAAGCAGGCGCAAAACGCTGTGACCCAGAGCCTGTCACCGATCTTGTGGCGCCTGAGTGGTGGGGATCTCGACAAAATCTCCCTCGAGTTGATCGGACAAGCAGCGGTCGAGAGCGATCGCTTTGCCCGCAGCCTATTGCACGAAGCCGGGTCATTTCTCGGAATGGGGCTGGTGGTGATCGTAAATCTGCTGAATCCCACGCACATAACCGTTGGAGGGGGTTTGGCGCTCGCGGCGGGACAGTTCCTGTTGCCAGCAGTGGAGCAAGTCCTTCGCAACCGGGCACTTGAGCCTCAGGCGGCAGCGGTCTCGGTCAGGCTCTCCGAGCTTGGGGAGGCGGATTGGGCTCGGGGCGCCGCCCTGCTGGTGACTAAGAAAGCCCTTGAGGCATCCTTCTTGAACAGCAGATCAAACCCCCCCGGCAGCTGAATCCTGCGCTTTCATTGAAGGAAAACGGAGCCGCTAAGCTTCGCAATGGCCGGGAATGTTCTCCCGTCTCGATTGCTACCACTCAAGGCAATCATCAGCCTCTCTCATGAAAGGGTCGAATCCCTCAATCGTAGCTTCACGAGTTAAGTCGGCGTGTACTTACGCATTGAGCGCCCGCATAGTCGTCGAGTTTTGGTCAACGACGCCATGAAGCTGACAACTAAAACTAAATAATTTATAGAAGTCCTTGACTCGGGCGGGTGTCCGTGCTAAGACTTAGCCGGTAGATATTAAGGCATATTTTAAGGATGCGTTTGGGGAAAAGGAGAATCAGGATGCCGCTTCAAAGGTACGTAGTCCGTCTTGGTGCGCTGCTGTTGATTTGTTTCCTGGTCCCCGCATCGCTCCGGTCGCAGGCCGGATCGTCCGGTACCATATCGGGCACGGTGACCGACCCCAGCGGAGCGTCTATCCCACAAGCAGCACTGACGCTGAAAAACTTGGGGACAAACACGGTTCGAACGATGCAAAGCGGCACTGACGGTGTGTATACGTTCACTGACGCGCCACCTGCCCAATATGACTTGACCGCAACCATGCTCGGCTTCAAGACGACCGAGGTCAAAAACATCAAGCTGGACGTGGCGGCGGATCGTCGTGTGGATGTCAGACTCGCCATTGGGATAGTGAATGAGAGTGTCGTTGTTCAAGCCGCCCCCCCGGTTTTGAACACTGACAATGCGAGCACCGGTCAAGTTATCGGGATTCAAGAGGTGAATGCGTTACCGTTGAACGGCCGGGATTTCCAGCAACTTCAACTTCTCACGCCGGGAACGGTCTCCACAGCAAACTACCAGACGGGGGAGGGTATGGGTGGGGGCGCGAGTACACTCGCCACCAATCAGACTATGAACGTTGCCAATGGCGGGAGGGCGGGGCAGGTCTTGTTCCTGGTTGACGGGGCACCCGACTCCAGCCAGGACGGCCGTAGCATCGTCTATCGGCCGACCATCGACGAGATTGCCGAGTTCAAAGAGGAGACTGCGAACATGTCTGCCGAATATGGATATGGCAGCAGCGCGGTCAACGTCTCTATCAAGTCCGGCACCAACCAGCTACACGGAAGCTTATACGAGTTCATCCGCAATAGCGCGGTGGATTCGCGAAGCTACTTTGCCCAATCCGTTGAGCCACTCAAGCGCAATCAATTCGGCGGCAGCGCCGGTGGTCCGGTGATCATCCCCAGGATTTACAATGGAAAGAACAAGACCTTCTGGTTCGTTGCCTACGAGGGATTAAGACTTTCGCAAGCCACCACGCGCATCGCCAGTGTACCCACAGCGCTGGCCCGTACCGGTAATTTTTCAGAGTACTCGAAGGCAATCTATGACCCGCTGTCGACTGTGCCTGATCCTAACCATCCCGGCGCCTTTACCCGTACGCCCTTTGCTGGAAACGTTGTACCAGCAAACCGGATCGATCCGGTCGCGAAGTTCTTTCTAGCCGCCAACTGGATTCCTCTTCCGAATCTTGCGGGCACCTCGAACAACTTCCTTTTGGAACCTAGCGCACTCACAACCTATAACCAGGGGACTTTCAAGATCGATCAGTACTTCGGTTCTTCAAACATAGTGAGTGGACGGCTCTCGCAAAACCACGAACAGGACGGCAACGTCGGTCCCTACCATGGATTCAGCACATACGATCCGGGTGCAGATCCCGCCTTTCCCACTACCTACAATTCCATTGTGGACTGGGTTCATACTTTCAATCCCAACAATCTGCTCGACGCGCGCGCGTCGTACACTCGAGCCCATGCGCTCACGACCACGCCTAACATCGGAAAGATTGACTACACCACACAACTCGGCATTCAAGGCTTCGGTCCCGGCGTTTCGGATGTCTTTCCCAGTTACCCTTCGCTCTCCATCAGTGGTTACACCGGGCTGCCGAGCGGTGCCGTGTACGACTACATGTCCAGCGATTACACATACAGTGTCAGCTACACTGCAGTGCGGGGTCCGCACACGTTCAGCATGGGTGAGACCTTTCGCGACTGGCACCAGAATTTTACAACCTCGGGGCAGGGAAGCGGTTCGTTTGGTTTCAATGGGGGCTATACCACAGATCCGCAGAACCCTACCACAACGGGATTGGGTCTCGCGGACTTCATTCTCGGTGTACCCAATTCGGGAGGGCGGTATATACCCCCCGGAAATTTCTATCAAAGCATGAAGAATCAGTGGGCATACCTCAACGACTTGTGGAAGGTGACGGGAAAGCTAACGGTTACCCTGGGCGTGCGCTATGAGATCAACTGGCCGGTTACAGAGAAGAACGGTCAGTTCGCATCGTTCGCCCCGCAAGGCCGCGGCAATCGAGGTGCGATCGTGGTGCCCAATGCGAGGTCCGTGTCTGCCCCCTACTTCCATACCTCGGTCCCGCTTTCCTGGCCTGTATACGGACCGCTCTCCGTTTTCGCGAGTGATGTCGGTCTAAGCCCTAAGTACTTGCGGAACGTCGGATATCACAACTTCGCGCCGCGTGTCGGACTGGCATATTCGCTGGACTCGAAAACGGTGGTTCGCGCGGCTTACGGGTTATATTACTTGCCCCTGGACGGCAACCGGGCAAGCGAGACCGAATCCGCTCCCTTCCTGGTGAGGGAAAACGGGATTCTAAACGATCCCTTGCTGCCGACTAAAACGATTCAGACGCTGTTCACCAAAGGGTCAAGCTTCCAGCCGGTGCCGTCGGTCTCCGGGACCGATCCGAAACCTACGAATTTCGGATATTCGCAGCAGTGGAATCTCTCTTTTCAGCGCGCGATTGTTCCCTCAACGTCCTTCGACCTCGCATATGTGGGCACTTCTGGAATACATCTGGAAGCGAATGACCTGCTCAACACGCCTCTGCCGGGGCCGGGCAGTGTTCAGGCGCGGCGCCCTTATCCTGACTTCGCCACTGTAGGCTGGGATGAACAAACGAATCAGTCCATCTACCACTCGCTTCAAACGAAGGTAGATCACCGATTTTCGTCGGGCTTCTCTTTGCTGGCAGCCTTCACCTGGTCCAAAGCCATCGATAATGGGAGTGATAACACGGAAAGCTACGTCGATCCTTACAATCATCGGCGGAGCCGGGCAGTCTCTGCGTTTGACGTGACCCGCAACTTTACACTCTCAACCTTGTACGCGCTGCCGTCGCTCAAGAACGAGAATGGCTTTACCCGGTTCGCGTTCGGTGGCTGGATGTTGGGCGGCATAATGAGTTATCACGATGGATTACCGTACACGCCCTCCTACTCTGGCGATCCTTCGAACACGGGAACCCAGAGCTACGCCGACTATGTGCCCGGGTGTAATACGGTGCTATCCCGCCCGACGCGTCAGGAATGGTTTAACACTGCTTGTTTCGCCGCTCCGCCAGGCCCTCCTACTTACCGTCGAGGCAATGCCGGCCGCAACATGTTGCGCGGCGATTTTTACCGGGACTTCGACACCGCGATTTACAAGAACTTCCGCTTCGCCGAACAAGCAAGAGTGGAAATACGATTTGAGGGCTTTAACGTGTTCAACCAGCACTCGTTCGGATTCCCCAACTCGACTGTCAATTCACCCTCATTCGGAGTCATAAACTCCTCGTCTCCGGGACGCATCCTGCAGGCCGGAGCTAAAGTTTATTTTTGAGGAAGAGGAAGGTGAATGAGGCGGGTTCGGCTCCAGTTCATTTTGGCGGGCATGTTCCTTCTAGCTGCGAGAGCGAGTGCCGACTCCCGCAGCGTTCTCAGTCGAGGTCTTGACGAGGCGGAGAGGGGGGATTGCCTGGCGGCGGAAGCAGACCTGCGGAAGGCGGTCTCGCAGGATCCGCGCCTGGTGGCGGCGCACACCGCCATCGGCGTCTGTGAGAGCAGGTCGGGACACCCCGAAAGGGCAACCACAGCCTTCGAGGCGGTCGCCCGGCTGCAACCGCAGGCCTGGCAGTCGTGGAATAACCTTGGAGCGAACTACGTTGCCCTGGGCCGTTCCGACGCCGCTACGGGAGTATTTAGAAAAGCTATCGCTATCAACCCGAACGCGGTATCGGCGTGGTTCAATTTAGGATCGAGCCTGCTGCACTCGGGCGAGAAACTGGAGGCTTTTCGCGCCCTGGACCATGCGCAGCAGATCGATCCCAATGATGCCCAGATAACCGAGGCATGGCTGGGTGTCGCCAATGCTCTTGCGACCGAGGCCGGGAATGCAATCGACAAAGGTGAGTACGCTGCGGCCTTCACCATGCTCTCCGCGATTGACAGACCGCTCGGAAAAACGGCCTCATGGAACAATCTTATCGGCTATACCGACCTTAAACTGAAGAAACCCGAGGACGCCAGGCGTTATCTCGAGACGGCGCTCCAGATAGAACCCGACAACGAGAACTATCTGCTCGATGTCGGTGATTTTCTTGCGTCTTACCATGCCTATGACGAGGCCGCCAAATTCTTTGAGATTGGCGCAAGACGTATGCCGCATTCCGCCCCCGTTCGTTTCGGTCTGGCGATCAGCTACATGCTTCAAGACCGTACCAGCCAGGCAATTACCTTGCTCGAACAACTGCACGTTGAATTTCCCGCCTGGGAGCCTGTGATTCGCGCTCTGGG
>OCTA010004048.1_pt1 | contig 12897 bp, 15 predicted proteins | sample 1538991 | NCBI WGS metagenome assembly OCTA01 (sample SAMEA3539302, study PRJEB22396) | soil metagenome | biome: tundra; feature: field; material: soil | place: USA | collected 2010-05 | depth 0.15 m
GCCCTTTTAAGGCGTTGGTTCCGGGTTCAAGTCCCGGCCAACCCAGTTTCCTTGCGGCTTTGGGTTATCGATGAATGCTGTCAAAAATTCCATCGCGGCGCTTCTGACAATTACCGCTATGACCGTGCTGCGCGCTGCCGACTCCGATCTCGCTGCAACTGCGACGAATCAACTTGGGATTGATCTTCATCGCCAGCTCGCGACGGGCGACGAGAACTTGTGCGTTTCGCCTTATTCAATTCAAAGCGCGCTCGCGATGACGTTTGCTGGCGCGGATGGCGAAACGCGCGCGGAGATGGCGCGGGTGCTTCATTTTCCAAATGATGGCGATGCGGTCCACGCGTCGTTTTCATCGCTACAAAGTTCGCTCGAAGAAATGGCGAAGAAGACGGCGGCACTAGTGGAGCAATCGCGAAAGATGGGGGGCCCGAGCGAACCGATTACGCTGGCGATTGCGAACCGGCTTTTCGCGCAAACCGGATACGATTTTCGCGATTCATTTCGCGCGCTCGTAAAAAAATACTATGGCGCACCGTTTGAGCCGCTCGATTTCCGTAAAGACGCATCCGGCGCAACGCAGCATATCAACACATGGATCGCAGAGCAGACGCGAGATCGGATTCGCGATTTGATTCCCGCTGGCGCGCTCAATGAGACGACGCGTCTTGTGCTCGCCAACGCGGTCTATCTCAAAGCTCCATGGGCTCACGAGTTTTCGGAGGGCGGAACGATGCCGCAACCATTCCATGTTCGAGGCGGGACGCCGGTTGATGTGCCAACGATGCAAAAAGAAGACCGCCAATTCGGTTACGCGAAGCGGGAAGGTTTCACGGCGGTGAGTCTGCCGTATATCGGCAACGAACTGCAATTTCTCGTTCTCGTTCCGGACGAAGTGAACGGTCTGCGCGCGCTCGAATCAAAGCTCAGCACTCAGATGCTGTCACAATGTGCAAAGCTCGAGCCGCACGATGTCGATCTTACCCTGCCGAAATTCAAATTTGAACCGCCAACAATCGCGCTTTCCGACAAGCTGCAAGCGCTCGGCATGCATTCGGCATTCGATCAACCAAGCGGCAGCGCAAATTTCGATCGGATGGCGCCGAGAAACCCGAAGGACTACCTTTATATCTCTCAAGTGTTTCACAAGACTTTCATCGCGGTGGATGAGAAAGGGACGGAAGCCGCGGCGGCCACAGCGGTAGCGATGATGGCCGGATCGGCCATGATCGAGAGACCGGAACCGATCGAAGTGAAAGTGGATCGGCCATTCATTTACGCGATCCAGCACGTCCCGAGCGGAACATGTCTATTCCTCGGTCGCGTCACAGATCCGCGCTAGCTGCCCAGGTTTGGTAGAAGCAAGTCGTCCACGGTGTAAGTGAATCGCCTAGATTACCTTAATTATCTTACTTCTTTTTGCCGCGGAGTCGGTGATACTCTCACAAAAGATTGGAATGATTAATATGAACAAAATTCTTAACACAGTCATCATGCTTGGCGTTCTTGCTTGCACGGCGAATGCGGCAAATGAACCTCAAAAACAACCGGCCCCCGGTTCGCCCGCGCCGGATTTCAGTCTCGTTACCGGGGACGGCAGTCAGGTCAGTCTGAAGGACAATCGCGGCAAATGGATCGTCCTTTATTTTTATCCGAAGGATTTCACAGGCGGTTGCACGCTTGAAGCGAAGAATTTTCAGCGCGACCTCGCGAAATATGAGCAGGCCGGCGCGGTGATTCTCGGCGTGAGCGTCGATAGCGCGCAATCGCACAAAGATTTTTGCGCGAAGGAAGGATTAGCCTTCAAGCTGTTGGCGGATCCGGACGCGAAAGTCTCGGCGCTGTACGGATCGACCATGGAGTATCAAGGCGCGAAAATGGCCTCGCGAAATACCTTCATCATTAAACCAAAGGGAGAGATCGCGAAGGTATTCACCGGCGTGAAACCCGCCGACCACAGCGACGATGTGCTGAAGGCATTGGCCGAGCTGAAAAAAGGATAAGCGCGCCGTCAGACGCCGCCTTCCTAACTCAACAATACGAGGAGTAATCGATGCTCTTAAAGAAAGCGCGAGTTAGGCAGTACCGGAGTATTCGCGATACCGGCTTGTTCGATATCGAAGATGCGAAGACGATTTTGATCGGCCCGAATGAAGCGGGCAAGACCGCGGTGCTGGAAGCCCTTCACAAAATCAATCCGCCCGGAGCGCTCCGCAATTTCGATGCGCTCCGCGATTATCCTCGTTCTGAATTCAACGACATCATAACGGGCAAAGTTCGTCTCGAAGATACAACGTTGGTGGAGGCGCACTTCGCCCTCGGTCGCGAGGACAAGGAGGCCATCCCAATGGAGTTCCGCGACTGCGTGTATGTGTATGGCCGGCGGCCTGACAACAGCGCCTGGCACGCGCTGAACGGAGGTCCGCCACCGCCGCAGTATGGCGATTTCAAAAAAGACCTCGCGAGATTATGCGGGCATATCGATTCGCGGGCTCAATCCGATTCCAAGGGATCTCCAGCATCGCCAATTCCAAGTGCGCTTCTCGCGGCTTTCACGAAAGACTGGGCAGACTCGGACGAACTGACGGGCAACCGCGCGACGCAGTTGAAAGCCTGGCTGGAAAAAATCTTTCCCAAGATTGAGGAAGGCAATGAGATCGAAGAAAAACGGTACGACCACCTAATCGCCGCGGTCGACATAGATGAGCGTCGAAACACCGCGCTCAGGATTTTACATCAACGTCGACCCGTGTTCGTGCGATTCAGAGATTATTTTCGGGTGCGACCGCTCATCCATCTGGAGCACCTGGCACAACGGCTGGAAAAGAATCTGGTCGACGATGAATACTACGATTACGGCAACCAGTGCCTTCTTCGGCTTCTCGGTTTCAGCGCGCGCGAGCTTTCCAATCTAGGAAAAGCTGCTGAGCCAGAACCGGGCGACATCGAAGCTCTTCAGAAATATCGCGACCAGCTCGACCGCCGATCGTATCAACTCAACGCCGCCAGCGTTCGGCTGACCGAGGAACTTCGCCGCGCCTGGGTGCCCGACTTAAAGCGTGGGGAGGCCGATCGGTTGCGCATTGTTGCCGATGGTCAGTATCTGAAAGTGGTCGTGGAGGACGACCTTGGCGTGGAAATCGAACTCGATCAACGCTCGGAGGGTTTTCAGTGGTTGGTCTCGTTCTTTGTTGTGTTTTTCGCAGAGGCTGCTGACAGACATAAGAATGCAGTCTTGCTGCTCGATGAACCGGGTCTCAGCCTTCACGGCTTAAAGCAACGCGACTTTCGGGAAACGATCTCGCGCCTCGCCGAATCCAACCAGACACTTTACACAACCCACTCCCCGTTTTTGGTCGGACCCGACGAACTCAATCTAGTCCGCGTGGTCGAGATGACCGATCGGAAGATCGGTACGAAGGTTCATACAAACATCACCGCGCAGGATCCCGCCGCGCTTCTTCCTCTGCAGGAAGCACTCGGCTACGATCTCGCCCAGAGTCTATTCACGCAACAGCGCAATCTGATTCTCGAGAGCTTGACCGACTACTGGTATGTCGACGCCGTCGCACAACTGCTGCGCGACACAAACGTTATCGATCTTAACGAGAAAATCGCGTTGGTGCCGGCCAGCAGCGCCGGCAAAGTCGTTTACTGGGCCACAATCCTTCACGCGCATAAATTGAAAGTGGCAGCGCTTTTGGATTCCGACGCGGCTGGAGATCAAGCGCCCAATCAGGACCGGCTGGTCCACCTGCTCGGGAATAAAGCCGTCGTGCGCACCAAAGACGCCTACAGCGGTCCGGTGGACAAGCCGACGATAGAAGACTTGCTTAGAAAAACGCTAATCCACGTCGCGAAAGACAATCTTGGATGGGACGTCACTGAGGCGGCAAAGACTCAGGCTGACCGCTCGATTGTCGATGTGTTCGCCGGCGAGATCAGCGACTTTTCAAAGTATCGTCTGGCAAAAGCCTTCATGCGCTGGACTCGAGATCACCGCGCTTCCGATCTTTCCGATAACGAGCGTAGCCAGTGGAAAAAACTTATCGGTACCATTAATTGGACGCTCAAATAATCTAACGTGAATGCGAATTACGTTTTCGCTGTCGCTTTCGGCATAGGAATCGTCGCCGGCTTACGATCCCTCACCGCCCCCGCCGCGGTGAGTTGGGCCGCACATCTTGGATGGCTAAATCTGCACGGCTCTCCTTTGGCGTTCATGGGATCGACCGCAGCGGTCGCAATCTTTTCGTTACTGGCGATTGCCGAATATGTCGGAGACATGCTGCCCAAAACTCCCAACCGAACCACGGCCGCACCCTTAATCGCACGCATCGTCATGGGAGGTCTTTCCGGCGCCTGCGTTTGCGCGTCGGCCAATCAACCCTTGCTCGTAGGCATAGCGCTGGGCGGAATGGGCGGTTTGATTGGCGCCTTCGCCGGTTATGAAATCCGCAAACGAGTGGTCAACAGTCTGAAGATAAAGGACGCAATCATCGCCCTAGCAGAAGACCTGGTTACGATCGGCTTGGCGTTTTTTCTCCTGTTGCCACGTTAAGTGGGTTCGTCATCCGATCTTCTTTCGGAAGCGCAGGGCGCAGAGAACGAAAAGTGAGATAGACATCGCGATCAAAATGACGAGGTGCGGCCAGTATTCGAAAAGATTGGCGCCGCGGAGAATGATCGCGCGCATGAGTGAGATGAAATAAGTCGCCGGCATGAGCGAGCCGAGCGCGTAGAAAATCCAAGGCATGGTTTCGCGCGGGAAAACGAAACCGGAAAAGAAAACGCTCGGCAGCATGAACACCATCGACATTTGCAGCGCTTGCATTTGGTTTTCCGCTTTAGTCGCGACAAGCAAGCCGAGACTGAGCAAAGCGAACACGTAAACCAGCGTCGAAAAGAGCATCGCAATCACGTTGCCGGCGATCGGCACGTGAAAAAGAAAATGCATGATGATGAAAAGCAGGAACGCCATCGCCATGCCGATGCAGAGGTACGGGATCAGCTTGCCGAGCATGAGCCCCCAGCGACTCAATGGACTCACTAGCAATTGCTCCAGTGTGCCCTTCTCGCGTTCTCGCACCACCGCCATGGCCGTGGCAAACGTAGTTCCGATCTGCAAAACAATTCCAATCACGCCCGGGATGTAAAAGTTCGGGCTCTTCATCGCCGGGTTGTAAAGCATTTGCGGCCGGATATCGATTGGCACATCACGTCGACCGGTTTCACGCAATAACGATTCGATTGATTGAGTAAGCCCGACCGCAAGCGCGGTATTGAGCGCTTGCAGCGCGGTCGTCGAGTTCGATCCGTCCACCAACAATTGCACGTGAGCCGGATTGCCCGCACGCACGTCGCGCGTGAATGTTGGTGGGATTTCTAGTCCGACGTTGGCCCGACCTTTGCGGATTTCGCTCGCTAGTTCCTGGACGCTCTGCACTTCGCCGACGACTCGAAACGTCTCCGTATTCACGAAACTATCGATGAACTGCCGACTTTCGACCGTGCGGTCTTCGTTCAGGATCATCATCGGCATGTGTTTCACGTCGGTGTCGAGCGCGTAACCGAACGCGATCATTTCAACGAGTGGCGGAAAGAACATGAAAAACAACGTCATTGGATCGCGCCAGACGATGATGAACTCCTTAAACAGGATCGCGCTGAGGCCGCGGAAAGGAACGCGTTTCATGATTAAAACGCGGTCATCCCGAACGAAGTGAGGGATCTCGCTTAGGCGCAAGAGATTTCCTCAGGAAATTGGATGTCTTCGCTTTGTCGGTCTTCCCACGGTGCAAGAAAGCAATCATTTCAATTGTGAGGTCCTTCGCTTCGCTCAGGATGACATTTCATTTAGGCAGCGCGCTGCCGCTGATTTTCACTCGCGTGTTTTGCGGAAAGCGCCACGAAGACATCTTCGAGCGACGGACCGATTTCATGAATCTCAGTGTGACTGATTCCGACGCTGTGTAGCTTCTCTTCGATTTGCGCGTGCGTCACGCCTTCATCGACCAGCAGGTGCATCGATTGCCCGAATACCGTGGGAGTTCGCACGCCTGGCATGTGCCGTACCGCTTGCAACGCGGTCGTGACATGGTCGCAAGTCACGTCGAGCCGCCGCGTTCCAGGCGGATTCACTTCCGGCAATTGCTTCAATTCGTCCGGCTGGCCGCAGACGATTAACTTCGACATGTAAATGTAGCCGACGTGCGAGCAGCGTTCCGCTTCGTCCATATAATGCGTCGTGACGAAAAGAGTCATGCCTTGGCCCGCGAACTCGAAAAGCAAATCCCACAGTTCGCGGCGCGCGACCGGATCAATGCCCGCCGTCGGTTCATCGAGAAACAAGACGGCCGGTTTATGCATGAGCGAACAAGCCATGGCAAGACGTTGGCGCCAGCCGCCGGAAAGAAGTGCCGCGCGCCGGTCGAGGTACGGCTCCAGGTGCGTGAGTGCGATCAGTTCGTCGCGCCGTTGATGCAACTTCCGACCGCCCAGACTGTAAAGTTTTCCAGCGAAAATGAGATTCTCGTTCGCCGTCAATTCATCGTAGAGCGAAAATTTCTGCGACATGTAGCCGATCATCTCTTTGATCTCTTCGCCTTCGCGAATGATGTCGTGGCCTCCGATGCGTGCCGTACCTTCAGTCGGCTCGAGAATTCCGCAAAGCAGACGGATGACAGTCGATTTACCGGAACCATTCGGGCCGAGAAATCCGAAGATGGAACCTTTGCCGATGGAAAACGAAACGTGATCGACCGCCGTGAATGGGCCGAAACGTTTCGTCAATCCTTCGCACTCGATCATCGCGTCAGGCATAAGAATTACGAAAACAGAAAATTATTTACGCGGTCATCCCGAGTCGCGCAGACGGCGAGGGACCTCTCACAGGGTGAATAATCACACAACTGATCGCTCGCGGGCGCCAGCATATTATGTGAGATCCCTCACTTCCGTTCGGGATGACAGGCTTGTGAGCACGGCCCTCATTTCACATTCGGAAAATAAGCGTCGGCCGCCATCCCGGCGCGCAATTTGTCGTCGTTATTCGGCAAGCGGATCTTGACGCCAAAGACCTGGCGAATTCTGTCCTCGACCGTTTGCACATTGCGCGGCGTGAATTCAGCCTGGCGATTCACCTGCTCTACCGTGCCGTCGAAATCTTTGCCAGGAAAGGAATCGACCCGAACGCGGACGTGATCGCCGACCTTGATCAGACCGAGCCAAGGTTCCGGAACAAATACCCTGACCCACAAATGTTGCGGGAGAAGCAGCGTGGCCACTTCACGATTGGCTGGCAGCACGTCACCAACCTTCACGCTCAACACTTCCAAAACGGAATCAGTGGGCGCGACGACTTGCATCTCGGCCAGTTGTGCATCGATGTCGGCGAGTTGGGCGCGCGCTTGAACCACGCGCATTCGTGCAGCCTCAACGTTCTTTTCCTGCGCGCTGGCCGCACTCATTGCGCGCTCCGCATCACTCGGTGAAACTACTCTACGTTTGAGCAAATCCTGCTGGCGCTTTGCGTCGTCACGCAGGAAGTCGAGCTGCGCGGCTTGCGCGTCGGCGTCGTGAATGGCGGTATTGATCTGCGCCGCCGCGAGATCGCGTCGCGCCAGCAACTCCGATGCTTCCAACTGGACGATTGGTTGTCCGGTCCGCAATTTATCGCCCTCCTGCGCGAAGAGCTTTTCAACGCGACCTCCCGACCGTGGACCGACATGCACTTCATCAACTTCTATCGTGCCGGAAACCGCTTCGCGCCTGGCGCCGCAGCTCGCCATCAAGATTAACAATGCGATGAACGCACTGGTTCGAAGGCACTTGTCGATCTTTGCTTGCAAGACTGTCGTTATGAAACGGGATTTCACTGTCTTTCGCAAGCGATTGCGCCTTTGCTTTATTTCAAAATGGCCGGCTACTCGGGAACTCCTCTCGCGCAGAAACTTGGGATCAAGCCCGGTGCGACCGTGGTTCTGATCAATGCGCCCGCCGATTACCAGAAATTGCTGGGCAAATTTGCAAGCGATGTGCGGTTCGCAACTCGAGCCAGCGCAGATGCGAACTTCATTCACTTTTTCACCAAACGCCGCGCCGAATTGGAAAAACAACTGGCTCGATTTCGTGCGAAACTCGCCGATTCAGGGACACTGTGGATTTCGTGGCCGAAGAAATCTGCCGGCATTGCCAGCGATGTCACCGAGGATGTCATTCGCGACGTTGCCTTACCGCTGGGATTCGTCGACACCAAGGTGTGCGCGGTCGATGAAACCTGGTCGGGATTGAAATTGATGATTCGACGAACGAATAGAAAATCGGAAACTACAAATGAAAACGCGACGTCTTGATCACATTGATTTGCGAGTGAAAGACCTTGCCGTGGCGTTCAAGTTTTATCGCAAACTCTTGCCGGAGCTTGGATTTACCTGCGACTGTTCCGATTCTGATTGGGGCACGTTCTACGCGACCGGACGCGACAAGCCTTCGGAATTTTTCGGCTTCACGGAGGATCGAGATCACCAACCGAACGGCACGCGAATCGCTTTTTGGGCGCACACGCGTGAAGAGGTCGATCGCATCGCCAGGCTCGTCCGCGAAATTGGCGGGAAAAATCTGTAGGGACCGGAAGTCTGCGCCGATTACAGCCCTGGATATTACGCGCTTTTCTTTGAAGATCCCGACGGCAACAAACTCGAAATCTGTTGTCGTGAACACCCAATCGTTGCGAAGTAACGCAGCATCGGCGAAGAATCCGAAGATGAGTGATCCGGCCGCCGTTCCCAAAATTCTGCAGCGACCGTACCGCGTTCGTTATCTCAAACTCATCGCTGTTTTTAAAATTCTTAAGGGATTGTTTCTACTCAGCCTGGGGGTTTCGCTGATATTTTTGAACAGCCGAACGCATTGGACGGACGCAATCTCGGATTGGGCCGATGATGAGCTGCTCGTCGTGCACAGCAAGACGCTGCATTATCTGTTGAATCAACTGCAGCATGCGCTCCTCGCCGGCCACCTGCGCGCTACTGGTTTGCTCGCGCTTTTTTATTCCGCGGTTTTGTTTACCGAAGGCATCGGAGTGTATTTGCAAAAGCGTTGGGCCGAGCTGCTGATGATCTTCGCAACGGCGGCTTTAATTCCGTTCGAGATACATCATCTCTCGATAAGGCCGAGTTTGGGCGCGGCCGTGATTCTCGGCGTCAATTGTTTCATTGTTTGGTTCCTCTACCTTGTCTTGCGACGCAAACCGAACCATCCGCCTGCGCCGATCGAGCGCGAAGTCGCGGAGATCAGTTAGGAGTTGCACGCGGCTCGATGCCAAACTTTCGGAGCGCGCGGATTGTTTTTTCCATCGGCAAACCGACAACGTTTGTAAAGGAACCGTCGATTCGCGCGATGATCTCCGCGCCGTGCCCCTGCGCTCCGTACGCGCCCGCTTTATCGAGCGGGTTCACCTTCGCGAAATAATTGTCGATCTCTTTTCGGCTCAATCGGCGGAAACGGACTCGCGAGATTTCATGAAAGCATGTCGATCTTGCAGCGGCGAGATGAGAAATAAAGACGGCAGAGCAAACTTCGTGGGTGCGCCCGCTTAGCCGTTGAAGAATTTGCGCGGCATGCTTCGAGTCGCTTGGCTTGCCGATAACTTCGCCATCGAGCGCCACGAGCGTGTCGGCAGCAAGAACGACTGACTCGGGATGAAGCCGTGCGGCGCACGCTCCTTTGCGAAGCGCGTTGAACAAGGTCATCTCGCGCAGCGTAAGATGAGCATCGAATTTTTCGACAACGCCGGCCGATAAAGTTTCGAATTCGAAACCTGCCGCCGCCAACAACTCACGCCGGCGCGGCGAATGCGATGCGAGTATGAACGACGAGCGCACTAGCCCAAGCTAGGGCTTCGGCGAAGCGCCTTGCAGTCCACTCATGTCCGGCAGTTTCATTTCCTGGTAATCCTTTGGGACCGCGAAATCGTCGTCACTCAATCGACCTTGCTTCACCGACGCGAGTGTCGTCGTGATCTGATTTCCTCCGGAGGAGACGACTGTCTTGATCGGCAGACCTGGGAAATCCCGATAGTCCGGCATTTGCGTATTGGACGTTCTCCAAATTGCCGGATTAACGGATTGCAATTGTTTGAGAATGGCGGCGCCATCCGGATATTTCGAGGCGATCCAGTAACTGGCTTTGAATTGCGGCGTCTCGTAAATGTACTCTTCCGTATCGTAACCGTTGATGACTTCTTTCTTGCCGGAGGACGCGAACTTCGGTTTCTCGCCAGTTTCCTTCTTCTCGTCTTTGCCGCTGAATTGGCGGGCCATTTCCATAGCAGCCTTCATTTTCTCAGCCGACATGCGCATGACGACTTTCTGATCGTGCATCAAGTTAATCATTTCGCCGGTTTTTCCATCGATGATCGCCGTCATCTTCGGATTAACATCGACCCGTGCCTTGTCGCCCTTGATCTTCATGGTTACTTCGCTGACCGGACCGATGCCTTCCACTTTTTGCACAATGGTGAGATCAGCGCGGGCCGAAGCGAGCCAACTCGCACCGATGAAGAGCGAGACACAGACAAATTTCATGCGTTGAGTTGCTACGTCGCATCAAGGTCAAAAGCAAGCAGGCGAATCGAGCATCCTGCGAGGGAAAAGGAAAATGCTTGCCGATTAAATGGCCGCCGACAGCAGATTAATGGTGCCATCGCCTCGAAAATAATTACTTTTTTTATTGACCTCCGGTGGCAAATGAACCCATAAAGGCGGAAAGAAAAACCAGTAACGCCCCGAGAACCATGAAGAAGCTCCCCATGTATTTGGTCGCCGCGATGGCGGTGGTCGTGTTTGCAAGCGAGGCTAGCGCCGCCACAACGGATAATTTACAGCATCTTATGAGCACTGCAGGAACGCTCACAATCGGTGACGAAACCTTCGGCAATTTCGACTATCTGGCCAGTGGCTTGACTAACTTTGATCCGTCTCAAATTCAAGTAACTGCGTCTTTCTCGGGTGGAGTGTATTACCTGACTTGGGCAGGAAATATGAGTCTCGTAAGCGGCGGTCCTGCTACCGCAGATCTTTTGCTCAACTACAGGGTAACGGCGACCTCTGGGCAGATCGGTATGATCGACCAATTTTATACGGGCAGTGCGCAGCCGCAGAGTGCAGCGTTTCTTTCCATAGATGAAACCGTGAGGGATTCTAATGGGAATCTGGTCGCCAACAGCCACCTGGACGCTAATGATCTTAGCGATCCATTCGCAGAACCAGGTGACAACCTCAACATCAACCCTCCTCAATCCATTCTGGACGTAACCAAAGACATCGGTTTTGGCGTAGTCAACAGCGGCTTCGTTACTATTTCTGAAGTTACGCAATCGTTCCACGAAGTTCCTGAAAGCGGCACAACAGTTTTGCTTGCGCTCGGGCTGGTGCCTATTGCAGCTGAGATTCGACGTCGGAAACGAAGAGCGGGCTGAGATAAAGAAACAGCCGGAGCGGGTCCAAAGGTTCAAGCGGCGCTTTCTGGTTAGCCGCGATTCCAACGCTCCTCGAGCGAGCACAGGAAATACTCGATCTCGCGAGAATAGTCCGAAACCACTTGGCTTTTCAGCTTCATCGAGCAAACGTAGTTGCGCCTTTTTCGCGCGGGCATAGCTTAATGGTAAAGTTCCAGCCTTCCAAGCTGGCCATGCGGGTTCGATTCCCGTTGCCCGCTATTGGCGGCAGAGTTCAAGGGATTTGTCTTGACCCAAAATGTTGCGCTGCAGTAAGAATAACGTTCCCTTTTGGTAAGGGTCGCTTATGAAGAAACTGGTCGCGCTTTGTACTGAAAGGCGGTTCTCTACAGAGGTTCTCAAGACAGCGCTTGTTCTTTTTGTCGGAATAGCGCTTGGTTCCGGTTTCTGGATAGCTTCGACGCCGATGGCGCATGGCCAGGCGAAACTCACGCCCGTGGAAATGATTCAAGCGAAGCTTCCGCAAGGAAAAACGATTGCGACCGCGTCAGATGCTCAGCTGCTCGAGGCCGTCTGCAAGGCCGTGAAGCAATCGCCAAAAGAAGCTCCATTGATCATCAGAACGATTGCCGGCGCCAGAAAAAATCTTCAAGGCGATATTTTATGCATGACGATCCGATGCCTGAAGGAAAAACGTGAGCTCGATTGCAACTGGGTGACGGATGTCGTGCGCGACTGGATCAAGGCCGATCCGGATTCGGCCAATCAACTTATTGAGTTGGTTTCAGACTGTTCGCCTGATTGCCGGGATCCGCTGCAAGGATTACTCTCCGGTGGTAGTGCGTTCGCGGATCCGCCGTCAAATATCAATCCGCCTCCAGGTTCGGTGGGTGGCGGAGCGGCGGCTGGGAACACATGTGTCGTGTGTCACAACGGCGAGAACGTTCAGATCGCCTGCGACGATATGGCCAGTTATTTGACGACCCATCGAGGTGACACTGCCGGTGCTTGCCAGGTCACTAGCACAACCAATAAATAAATAGAGTTTAGATTCAAAATGCCGTTGCCAAGCCAAAGGCAACGGCATTTTTGTTTTCGAGTGCTGCGGCTCAAAATGATGATGTCGATCTTACACAAACAAACTCGAAATCGGATTCACTTCTCATGAGTACGCTCGCCAACATCGCTTCGCGCTTGAGTCGCGGGACTGAGATTCTCTCGGCCATTTTGCTGGTGGTGGCACTCGTGTCGATTCAGGCGCTGATTGGCGGAACACGGTTGCTTTTTGCCTTACCGGCCTACGCGCTTCTTGCCGCGATTGCGCTGCTTGCACTGGGTTCGCTCCGTAGCGCCAAATCGTTGCCTAACCAGCTGTGTTTATGGAGCGCGGTTCTTTTTTTTGGCTAGATCGAGCTTCGCGCGGCCACAACGACAGCGCCCTA
>OCTA010004049.1_pt1 | contig 12896 bp, 11 predicted proteins | sample 1538991 | NCBI WGS metagenome assembly OCTA01 (sample SAMEA3539302, study PRJEB22396) | soil metagenome | biome: tundra; feature: field; material: soil | place: USA | collected 2010-05 | depth 0.15 m
TATGCCGCCCGGCTGGGAGAATTGTTGGCGAAGGACGAGGTGGACATGGTCATTACGCTGGTGGACCGCCAGCCGCCGGCAGGGTTTCAATCGCAGGTGCTGCTGGAGCTGCCGATGATTTTGCTGGTGCCCAAAACGAGCAAGCTGAAATCGGCGCAGGAGCTTTGGGCGCGCGACAAGATCAACGAGCCGCTGATCTGCCTGCCCGCGCAGGAGGTGCTGACGAAAATTTTTCAGGCGAAGCTCGCGGAACTGGGCGTGGAATGGTTCCCGACGATTGAGGCCAGTTCCACTGATTTAATTGAGATTTATGTGGCCACGGGCCTGGGCGTCGGGCTTTCGGTGGCGGTGCCGAAAAAGACGTTGCCGGCGAAGGTAAAAGCGCTGCCGCTGAAAGATTTTCCGCCGGCGTTGATCGGGGCGTTGTGGCGCGGAAAAAAAACGCCGCTGCTGGACGCATTTTTGGACATGGCAAGACAGCGGGCGCGGGAAATAGTGGGCGCGACGGACAACATCGGTTGAGCAACGGCTAATTTCGGGACAAGAAAGGATGTAGTTCAGACAAAAAGGCGGTGGGATTTTTATTTTTCATCGGCAAGCGTGCGTTGGCTCGGCAACTGCTTAAAACGGGCGAACGGGAAAATGTTGCCGGTTAAACGAATTGCAGCTTGCTTCCCGAAAAATAGAAATATATAAACATGGCTTTGCCACTGCCATTTCTCAACGGCGCCTCACGGAAGAAGCGTGCCCAGATGATCGCGGTAGATCTGGGCAGCCGGACGACGAAGGCGGTTTTATTTGAGCGTCGGGGCGAGATTCTCGCCATGACGCGCTATGCGTTGCTGGATGCCCCGATCTTCGATAAAAAAATTTCACCGGAACTGCTGGGCGATCATCTGAAATCGGTGGCCGAAGCGCTGGGCAACACCACCAAATTCATCACCGTGGCCGTCGGCTTGGAGGATGCCATGGTGCGGCAGATTGAACTGCCGCAGATTCCGATTGATGAAATGCGGCAGATTCTCAAGGTCAACCACAAGAATTATCTCCAGCAGGACCTGCCCAACCACGTTTTTGACTGTTACATCATTCCCCCACGGGCATTGGGTTCCACCGACCGAAGCGCTGGTGGCTCGCCTAAATTCAAAGTGCTGGCGGCGGCCACAAAGCAACAGCTCGTGACCGATTTTATGCAGGCCACGCAACTGGCGGGGCTGTCGCCGGAGTGCATGGTGCCGGCGATGGTCGGCCCGATCAACACGTTTGAACAGGCGATGCCGGAAGTTTTTGCCAGGGATACGGTGGCGTTGGTGGACATCGGCTTCAAACACACGTTCGTCTGCGTTTTGGACCGCGGGGAACTGGCGTTGACACGCGTGGTGAACATGGGCGGCGACAAGCTGACGGCGGGACTGGCGGAGTCCATGGGCATCAGTTACGCGGAAGCCGAGGGCATCAAGGTGGGCATGGCCCCGGAAGTGGAAACGGCGTTGCAGATGCAGGTGATTCCGCTGGGCCGCGAAATCCGGGCGTCGCTGGACTTCTTCGAGCATCAGAATGACCGGCCGGTGTCCCAGGTTTATTTGAGCGGCGCCTCGGCGCGCTCGGACATGATTTTGCAGATGCTCCATGGCGAACTGCTGCTGGAATGCAAAACCTGGAACCCGACCGGATTTCTGCAACTGGCCTTGCCGGGCCAGCAGGCGGTGGAGGTGGATCACATTGGTTCCCAACTGACGGTCGCCATTGGAGCCGCGCTGGCGGCTTTTTAAGACTATGCCCATACGCATCAATTTGCTGGCCGAGGCGATTGCCGAAGATGACTTGCGCCGGCGCGACCCGGTGAAGCGCGCGATGTTCATCGGCGCGTTTCTCGTGGCGCTCTCGCTGGTGTGGTTCAGTTCGATCTGGCTGACCTACATCTTGAAGAAACAAGAATTGAATCAGATTCAGGCCGAAATTCAGACGCACACCAACGATTTCGCGCTGGTGCAAAATAATTTGAAAAAAATCACCGACGTGCAGAAACGCATGGATGCACTGGATCAACTGAGCGCGGCCCGGTTTTTGCATGGCAACTTGATGAACGGCCTGCAGCAGACCTATGTGCCGAACGTGCAGCTCAACCGTTTGCGGATTGATCAGACTTACACCGCCACGCCGGCGGTTCCCGCCAAGACCAACAGCTTTGGCGTCATCGCGGGACATCCGCCGATGGTGACGGAACATGTCTTGCTGGCGTTGGACGCCAAGGATTTCAGCGCCAATCCGGGCGACCAGGTCAATCATTTTAAGGATGCCCTGCTCAAGCAGGAGTTCTTCAAACCATTGATTGACCCGGACCCGGCCTCGGGCATCAAGGTAGCTGGCATTTCGGCGCTGCAAACCCCGGCTGACGGCAAACCGTTTGTGCTGTTCACGCTCGAATGCCGCTTCATTGACAAAACCCCATGAAACGCCTGCCCCCCGCCAAACGAAACCAGTTGATCGTGGTGATTCTCGCCACGGTTGGCCTGATTGCGCTGGTCTATTTTCTGCTGATTCATCCGCAAAACGAAAAGAACATTGATCTGGGCACCAACATCGCCAAGGAAACCATCCAGCTCCAGCAAATCAAAACCGCCATCAAGCAGATGGAAGCCACGGCCAGCGCGCTGGCCGATTTGACCCAGCAATTGAACCACGCCGAGGAGGATGTCGCTTCGGGCGATCTCTTTGCCTGGACCTATGACACCATCCGGCGTTTCAAAGCCACTTATCATGTGGACATTCCCTCTCCTGGCCAGCCCTCTTTGAGTGAATGCGATCTGCTGGGCAACTTTCCCTACAAGCAGATCCGGTTCTCGCTCACCGGCACGGCCTACTATCACGACCTGGGAAAATTCGTGAGTGACTTTGAGAACAAATTTCCCCATTGCCGCGTGCTCAACCTGACCGCCGATCCGGTCGGCAACGGGGCGAACGGCGGTGAACGCCTGAATTTCCGGGTGGACATCGTGGCCCTGGTCAAACCCAACAGTTGAAGCCTTGTGAACACACTGCTCAAAAAATTATTGATGGTTTCGCTCGCCGTCGCCGCCGGCGTGCCGGTGGTTTTGGGCGAGCCGCCCAAGGCTGCGCCCGCCAAACCGGCGCTGGTTCGTTCCGCGTTCGTGATGCCGGCCAGCGTGCGCGATGGCCGCGACCCGTTTTTCCCCGAATCCACCCGTCCGTATGAAGACGCCGTCGCGACAAAACGCACGGTGGATGTGAATGTTTTCAGCGTCAAAGGCATCTCCATTGTGCGCGGCCATCCCATGGCGATCATCAACAACCACACTTTTGCCATCGGCGACGAGGGCGACGTGATTACCTCGACCGGGCGGGTTCACCTGCGTTGCACCGACATCCGGCCCGGCATCGTGGTAATCGAAGTCAATGGATCAAAACGTGAATTAAACATTGGAACCAAATAAGAATCATTTTCATCAACCCTGCCAACCGCACCATTGAAGTTGCGGAGCAGCATCAAAACCAAATCAGCCATGAAAAAAATCGCCTATAATATCCTGCTCGCCGGACTGGCCAGCGTGTTGATCGCCCGTGCGCAAACCAACACAACCGCACCCGGCCAGCCGGTGGACAACACCAACGCGGCGGTCGCCGCCGTGCCGGTCGCCACCGATGTTTCGGTGACGAACCCCGCGCGGGTGTTGGTGGACGCCAATGCCGCCGCCGCCGAGGCCGCCGCCAGCGCCACCAATGCGCCCGCCGTCGCGAGCATTCCGCTGATTCAATTCTCCGACGTGCCCATCACGACCGCCATTGAAAACCTGGCCCGGCAGGCCGGCATCAATTACATGCTGGATCCGAAGATTGGCTACGGCCAGCCGGATGCCAGCGGCCAGATCAAAGCGGAACCGCAGCTCTCCATCCGCTGGGAAAACATCTCGGCGGAAAGCGCGCTGCTGGCGCTGCTCGACAATTACGGCCTCCAACTGGTCGTGGACAAGAAGACCGGCATTGACCGGGTGGCCTTGAAAGATCCGCTGGCCCCGCCCCCGCTGATCACCCGCGTGGTGCAGTTGCAATATGCCAGCGTCTCCAACATGACCGAGGCCGTGCAGTCCGTGTTCAGCGACAAACGCAGCCGCGTCATTGCGGACAACCGGACCAGCCAGTTGCTGGTGGTGGCCACCGAGCCGGAGCAACTGTCCGTGGACACCTTGATCGTGCAGCTCGACAAGCAGACCAAGCAGGTGCTGATTGAAACCAAGCTGATTGAAATCTCCAGCCAGCCGAGCGCGCGGCGAGGCGTGGATTGGAGTTCAACGTTGAATGCCCAAAATGTCTCCTTTGGGAATGGCGTTTTGTCCGGCACCAGAGCTATCGGCCTTACCTCCCCCTCGCAAAGTATTTCGGGATCCACCGTCACCACAACAGGGCTTCCAGTTCCGGCGTCCCCCGCACCCAACCCCAATGGCACCGTTACCACGGCCACCACCACTTCAACTCCAGGCTCCCATTCCCTTTCAAGCACTTTAAGCATGCTGATCGGACAAGGTGGCATTTCGGGAAGCACCGTCAGCGGTCTGATCCCCACCACCGGTTTTCTCAATGCCGACGGGGTTTCAGCCGTCATATCTTTTCTAAATGCCTCTTACGACGCCCAGATTGTTTCCACTCCCCGGATTGTGACCTTGGACAATCAAACCGCCCATATTGAAGTTGTCCGCACCTTCCCGGTCATCAGCATGTCCGGGGCCTCCGCCAATTCATCGGGCAGTTCCTCTGTCACCTATTCAAACGTCGGCACCATTCTGGATGTCACTCCCCGCATTTCCGCCAATGACAACATATGGCTCCGGGTGGTTCCAGAGGTTTCCAGCCATTTTAGTGATGTCATCGTCACCGTGGCGGGAGGTTCTCAAGGCACCAGTTCCAGCTTTCCCATTCCCATATTTGACCGGCGCAGAATCGAGTCGCAAGTCATGATCCCGAATGGCAACACGCTGGTGATGGGCGGCCTGGTGCAGGACAATCCGACCGCCTCTTACAGCAAGGTTCCGTTTTTGGGGGACATTCCGGGGTTGGGCTGGGCGTTCCATAGCGAGAACAAGTCCATGTCCAAGGACAACCTCATCATTTTCCTGACGCCAACCATAATCCGGGATGCCGACTTCCAACCGACGCCCACTTCCTTCTTGCAGTCAAAACCGAGGACGATGCAGTCGCCGATGAACCCGCATAGGCCGTGGGACGGCGCCGAGCCGGATGTGGAACGCGGCTGGAGCAATCCGGCGCCGTTGCCGGGCGAATTTGACAAGATGCCGATCACCAAATAAAAACTTTGAAGAGAGTTATCCCAAAACCAATCCTACCTATGAGAAACTTGACTCTCAAACCTTGGCGGTGCGTCCCGGCGGTGTTGGGTCTGTTGCTGCTCTCCAGCGGCCATATCTCCTTGCCCAAGCGACGGTGACAACCCTCGGCGGCGGCAGCGTAACTCCTCCCTATTATGGCTATGTAGAAGGCGCTACTATAAGCGTGGCCAAGTTTGACATGCCTGCCGGCCCGGGCGCAACCGACCCGCTGTTTGACGGCAACGACACGAGCATTAACCAGATTGCCTTTGGTGACGGCGTGCTGGACGTGTGCGATGTATATGTCACCTTCTGCCGCTCGCTCGACCCCAGCCTCACTTGGTTCCGCCGGTTCTGGAACAATGGCCAGCGCGTCGCTGAAACCGTGGCCAACGTCCCCTCGCACATGGCCGTCAAATCCCCGGCGGCCCCGGCCAATCTCAAAACGCTTGCGGTCTCCTCGCCGCAGGTCAATTTCACTGCGGGCGACATTCAAGCCTCCGCTGGCCAGACCGTGCAGGTGCCGATCACCGCAACCATCTTTGGCAGCTATCCGCTCCGTGTGCTCATGCTCAATTTGACGGTCACGCCGCTGGACGGTTCCCCCGCCTTGACCGTGCCGGTTCAGTTCTCACAAACCGCGACCGCGCTGGGAAGCCCCTTGACCACCGACTCCGATGCCAACGGCAACTTCTCCGCCGTCTGGCTCAACAACACCAATGCCGGACTTGCCGGCACCGCCACCATTGGCAACTTGTTTGTGACTATTCCGGCCGGTGCCGCGACCAATGCCGCCTATGCCGTCCATTTTGACCACGCGTCCGCCTCGCCTAACGGCCTGGCTTCGTTCCCGAAGCAGACGTTCACCGGCCTCATTACTTTGGGCAGTCATACCAACTCCAGCTTTGGCGACGGCATCCCGGATACGTGGCGTATGCGTTGGTTTGGCACCGTCAACAACTACCTCTCGCTCTCCAATGCCTGTCCGTCGGGCGATGGCATCTGCAACTGGAAAAAGTTCGTGGCCGGCGTTGATCCCAACACCGCCAATGACTTTCCCAGCATGCATTCCCGGACCCCCGCGCCGTCCGGCTCCACCACGGCCATTCATTGGCCGACGGTCAGCGGCAAGCAATACGCGATTGAACGTTCCGCGAGCCTGTTCCCGGGCACCTGGACGGCCATTGCCACCAACACCGGCACCGGCACGGACATGGAATTTGACGACAACAACGCCGGGAAGGTGAAGTTCTACAGCGTGCGGATTCTGCCTTAAGTTTTGCTGGGGACACCAACGGCGTGCCTGCCCGGCACGCCGTTTTATTTTGCTGCGACGATGCGCAGCAGATATTCAAAGGAGTAGATGCCCGTGTTATGGCCGTCCGCCCAGACCGGCTGGATGGCATAGCCGCCCACGCTGACGAGTTTGACGAGTTCAAATGCCTTGGCCGACAGCGGCTTTTCCGGATTCTTGTAGAGGTTGCCCAGGATGTCCATCTCGCCCTTGCAACCGGCGCAGGGGCACGCCCGGCGGAGATTCTCCAGCGGAATAAAATTCTCGCCGCCATCGCCCCATTTCACGGCCAGTTCATTTCCGATGTGTTGAATGTCGAGTGGTCGCATGGCCTCAAGCTATTTTCATGGGCCACCCAAGTCCACACATTTAATTTGATCCGCAGCGTGGCGGGTTTTTCCATCATGAATGCCTCCCGCACGTTGAGTCCGGTTCATTCTTGCTGCCCGCTGTCAGCCACCAGAAAGTTTGTGGTTCTCCGGCTCAAGGCAGTTGGAGAATGCGATAAAAGCGCGGCCCAGGCGCGGGCGCATTGGTGACAGTCATGAAAGCGCTGGCCGCGATGTTCGTTTTGGCGGACATCCACGAGATGAGATTGGTCGAAGTCTGCAACACATTGGTTTTGCCAGAGGTCAACCCGGTGACGTCAAACAGGAACTGGCCGCCGGCCATTCGCGGCGCGTTCAGATTCACCGCCGCGCCGCCGCCCACGGTGATGGTGATGGCATTGGTGGCCTGCGCGCCGCGCGAGTCCGTGGCCACGGCGATCAACCCATAAGTTCCTGCCGCCAGATCCGTCACCGTGGTGCTGAACGGCGCCGTGAACACATCTTCAATCGCGTTCGTGCTGTCCCCCGTGCCGAGAAAGAACTGAACGTCCGAGACATAATCGTCCGCGCTGTCGGACACGGCGGCTTGAATGGTAAACGTCGCCGGCGCAGACAGGACGGCATTGTTCTGCGGATTCGTGATGGCGACCGTGGGCGGAAGATTGACGATCACGGCGCCAGAGTCGCCCCAGTTGCTATGGTAGCTGTAGGTTCCGGCCTGCGACGGAAAGATGACTCCCTGGCCGTGATACTGATCCAGATGGAAGAAGCACGAGCTGTTAAAGATGACATCCACACCAAAACCAAACGGATCAATGTTCCACCACGTCACCATTTCGCCCGGACCGATCACCACTGTGCCCGGGGAAAAGCCATTGTCGAAGTCCCAGTAAACCGTGTCGTCCCCGCGAGCTTGAAAGGTGAATGAAAGAAACAGTCCGGTGCTGATGAAAATGGCGGCGATTCCTGTCTTCATAAATAAATTTTATCATTTTACTGCGGATTGCGTCAATAGTTAATAATTGTTAGCGCGGCGAATCTTGTTGTTTCGGCAGTCTTATGCAGCCGGAAGTCCGGTGGCATCACCGTGAACTCGCCAGGGAACCTTGCGGGCCTTGATCCGCGAAGCCGGTTTGACCCAGGAGCCATTTTCAGATTTGTTAAGTTGATTGATGGAGCAATTGCAGCACCGGCTTGAAATTTTCCCGGCAAATCCGCAACCTGTTGCCTGTGATTCAAAATCCCATCCTGCCCGGTTTTTTTCCCGACCCAAGCATCTGCCGCGTCGGCGACGATTACTATCTCGCGAACTCGACGTTCGAGTGGTTTCCCGGCGTGCCGCTGCATCACTCTCGCGATCTCGTGAACTGGCGGCTCATCGGCCACGCGCTCACACGGTCGTCGCAGCTCGACCTGCGCGGCATCGCGGATTCCGCCGGCGTGTGGGCGCCGTCATTGAGCCACGCGGACGGACAGTTCTGGCTCATCTACACGAACCTCCGCAACACCGGCATGGGCCGGCCGTTCAAGGACATTGGAATTTATCTGACGACGGCGACGGACATTCACGGGCCGTGGAGCGATCCGGTCGTATTGAATTCCATCGGCTTTGACCCATCGCTGTTTCACGACGATGACGGGCGCAAGTGGCTCGTGAACATGATCTGGGATTTTCGCAAAGGCCGCTACCGTTTCGCCGGCATCGTGGTGCAGGAATACGATCACAAATTAGGAAGGCTTGTTGGGCCGATGACGAAAATTCTGGAGAAAAATAAAATTCTCACCGAAGGCCCAAACGTTTATAAACACGACGGCTGGTATTATCTCATGCTCGCCGAGGGCGGCACTGGCTGGACGCACGGCATCTCGATGGCGCGGGCGAAAAAAATCACCGGCCCCTATGAACTCGATCCGCAGGCTTCCGTCCTCACGTCGCGCGATGATGCTTCGCTCACATTGCAAAAGGCCGGTCATGGCGAAATTGTCCAGACGCAATCCGGCGAATGGTATCTCGCGCATCTTGCGAGCCGTCCGCTAATCACGGGCGCACCGTTCAATGCTGGTTCGCCGGACAAATCCGATGTCGCCATCGCGCACGCCGGCCATCGTTGCATCCTAGGCCGCGAAACGTGCCTGCAAAAAGTTGAATGGCGCGACGGCTGGCTGCGGCTTACGACCGGCGGAACGAAACCGCAGATGGAAATTCCCGCGCCGATTGGAACGCCGGTCTCCGACCCGGCGTGTTCGTCAAATTCTTCGCAACGAGCCGGGTCGGAGACCGGCGTTCCAACGCGTGATGATTTCAATTCAGAAAAACTCGACGCGCGCTGGAGTTCGCTCCGGGTGCCGATGGAGGAATCGTGGTGTTCGCTCACGGCGCGGCCCGGCTGGCTGCGCCTGCGCGGACGCGATTCGCAGCACTCGCTGTTTTACCAAAGCCTCGTCGCGCGACGGCTGCAGCATTTCCACGTCACCGTCGAGACGTGTCTTGAATTTGCGCCGGAACTTTACACGCACAGCGCCGGGCTGATTTGCTATTACGACACGCGGACGCATTTTTATCTGCACGTTTCGCATGACGAGCAGCTTGGAAAAATTCTCGGCATCACCCTCACCGACGACACGGTTTATGACGAGTTGGCCGATTCGCAAATCGCCATCAACGACTGGCAAAAAGTTTTTCTCCGCGCGGAAATTGACCACGCGCGCCTGCAATTCAGCGCCTCGCCCGACGGCAAATCGTGGCGCGAAATCGGCCCGGTTCTGGATGCCTCAAAACTTTCCGACGACTACGGCAGCGCCTTGCATTTCACCGGCGCGATGGTCGGCTTGTGCTGTCAGGACTTGAAGGACCACGCGCTCTGCGCCGACTTTGACTATTTTGATTATCGTCCGGTGAATGGCTGATGAATCTTGCGTAAATGGGTAACACTATTTCATTAACACCGGGCTTTAGCCCGGTGATGACTGGCCACGCATTGAAACCGTTTCAACGGTTTTTCAGCGTCGGCAAGCCATTGAAACGGCTCGTCCGCCAAGAGGCTCTCGGCACCCGGCTGAAGCCGGGTGTTAATGAGAACCTTGTGGGTTAGCTGTATTAACCGGTCTCAATAGGACGCCTACCTCGAATTTCTTTTCCTTCGCCAGCGCCCCGGCTATTCTCCGCGCATGAAATCCATTCTTTGGTTGTCGCTGGCCGCGTGGTTCCTGGTTGCGCCGGGGCGCAACGCTCTGTGTGCGGAAACAAATCACAATTTTGCCATTTGGGAAAAGGAGATTTCCGCCTATGAAAAAATGGACGCGACCAATCCGCCGGCCAGGGGCGGCTTTGTGTTTACCGGCTCCTCGACCATCGCGCGCTGGAAAACGCTCGCGCAGGATTTTACCGGCCAGCCGGTGCTGAACCGCGGGTTCGGCGGCTCGGAACTCTGCGACGCCACCCATTTCGCGGATCGGATCATTTTTCCCTACGCGCCCAAGAAAATTTTTCTGCGCGCCGGCGGCAATGACATTGCGAACGGCAAATCGCCGGAGCAGGTGTTCGCCGATTTTCAGGAATTTGTTGCGGTGGTTCATGCAAAATTGCCGGCCACGGAAATTTATTTCATTTCGTGGAGTCCGAGCGGCCTGCGTTGGAAGCAGCACGAAAAAGAAAAGGCCTTGGACCTGATGGTCGCCGATTTTATCCGGGGCAAATCTTACCTCCAATACATTGAGACTTATGACCTGCCGCCCGGCGCGGACGGCCTGCCGCGACCGGAATTGTTTGTCGAAGACAGGTTGCATTTCAGTCCCGCCGGTTATCAGTTGCTGGCCGAGCGCGTGCGGCCTTTTGTGACGAATTCAATCGCCACCGGCAGCCAATCTGCCGCGTGGCCCGCTGGCAAGCCGACGGCTCCGTTAATGTTGCCGGGCAATGGTCTCTCGCAACACGATTTTTTCTACGCGGGCGAAGCCAAGACGCGCGACATGTATCTCGTGCAACATGGCCAAGTGGTTTGGGCCTACAATGAATCCACCAACCGGGGCGAAATCAGCGACGCCGTGCGCCTGTCGAACGGAAACATTTTGTTCGCGCACCAGTTTGGCGTGACGCTCATCACGCCGGAAAAACAAATTCTCTGGAATCACGATGCGCCGCCGAATTGCGAGATTCATACCGCGCAACCCATCGGCACGAATCACGTCATCTTCATTCAGAACGGACCGGAGCCGAAATTGTTCGTGGCTAATCTCGCTTCCGGCCAGATGGAAAAGGAAATTTCCCTGCCGGTGAAAAACACCAACAGCACGCACGGACAATTTCGTCACGCGCGCCTGACCGACGCGGGCACTTATCTCGTCGTGCACATGGATTTGGGGAAAGTGGTCGAATACGACGAAACCGGCGCGGCAGTCTGGTCGGTGGACGCGCCCGGCGTGTGGTCGGCGGTGCGCCTGCCCAATGGCAACACGCTCATCTGCGGCAGGACCGTGCGCGAGCTGAATCCGCAGGGCGAAGTCGTTTGGGAATTCACCTCCGCCGATGTGCCGGATTACAAGTTCAACTCCATGCAGCTTGCGACGCGCCTGACCAACGGCGACACGCTCATCAACAACTGGGTCAACCAGTGGAATGGCAATGTGGACTTGAGCACTGCGCCGGTTCAGGCGCTGGAAATTTCACCGGACAAAAAAATTGTGTGGGCCTTGCGTTCATGGGCGAATCCCAATTTGGGGCCGTCCACGACCATTCAATTGCTTGAAGATTCCGTCGCACCGGAAAATGTGCATTTCGGAAGCATCAGGTGAACCTTGCTCACAAGAACAATCGCGATTCCGCAAGGTCTGGTTCTGATCATTTCACGAACTGCCGGCTGCTGTGGGATCAGCCCACCTGCCCGGCACCGTGAGCCATTTGTCCAAGCAGGAGCCGGATGACTTCGGCGGCGGTGTAGGAGTCACGCCCCGGCGGCACAAAACGCGCGACGTTGGCGACTTCGTTGCCGGCGGTGACGAGTGGCAGGCCGGAAATATTTTCCGAATTCACCTGGGGCAAGCCAATCGTCCCCACCAGTCCGTTGCAAACGCATTCACGTCCGATGGTTTCCTCCAGCGTGCCGCCTTTGCGGATAAAGTCTTCCACCGGTTCGGCGGGACAACGATAACCGATCGTGCCGTCCTCTTTGCGATAAGCGTGCCGAAGATAGCCGAGATCGCAGAGCCGTTCCCGCGCCGGCAGTGATTTGGTGTCCGACAAAGTGCCGGGCAGTTGCACGACCTTGAACGGAAAACCGGTCGGGGACGCGAGCGGGTCGGTGAACACGCGGAGCTTGCCTTCGCGGCTCAGTTGAAAAACCTGCTGTTTGATGTCGGAACGAATCCCGGATTCCTCGCAAAACGCAAACGCGGTGCCGACCTGGATGCCGGCGGCACCAAGACTCAACGCCTCGGCGAGCTTGCCAATGGCGCCGTAGGAACCGGCGAGCCAGAACGGCAGTCCCAGCTCGCGGATTTTTTCCAGATCCGCCACGTCGCGCGGTCCATAGATCGGTTCGCCTTCGGCGTTCAACTGCATCGGACCGCGCGGAGGCGCGTTGTGGCCGCCGGCGGTTTCGCCCTCGACGATGAAGCCGTTGACTTCGCCGCTGGATTTGCGCGCGAGGGTCATCGCCAAAGTGGCCGAGGCGACGATGCCGAGAAAAATCGGGCGCTTCAACGCCGGGGCGCGACCTCCGCAAAAAGCCGCCGGGTCGAACTTGGCAAAGAATTCTTCGCCGGGCAATCCGCCTTCGATGTCAATTTTCAGCTCGACCATTTCGCCGCGCGCCAGCCGATCCAGCACGCCGGGAATGGCGCGGGGAATACCCGCGCCCATGAGCAAATAATCCACGTTCGCCAGCATCGCGCCGAAAATCGAGGCCAGCGTGGGGAACTGGATTTTTTCCAGAA
>OCTA010004051.1_pt1 | contig 12895 bp, 19 predicted proteins | sample 1538991 | NCBI WGS metagenome assembly OCTA01 (sample SAMEA3539302, study PRJEB22396) | soil metagenome | biome: tundra; feature: field; material: soil | place: USA | collected 2010-05 | depth 0.15 m
CATTAACTTTTCCAACCGTCATTAATCCAGGAGTTACTGCGGAGGCTGTTGCATCACCAGTTAAAGCAACTTTATCCCAATTAGAAGTAGTAGTAGCGACAAAAAAATCACCTTTTACTAATGTTCCTGATGTAACTGCATTGCCTTGTAAAGCTCCAACAACGGTAGAACCAGCACGACCAGATACATCTCCACTTAATGTTAATGTATTTGAGGTTGATCTTCCAACAACATCTCCACTCAAAGTAACCGTATTGGCGCCAGTATTACCGACAACATCACCAGTTAATGTTTGTGCAGCCTGATTTAAAGCAGGTAAAACTCCACTGATATAATTAAGTCCGCCAGCAAGATTTAAAGGTGAATAAGTTAAAGAACCTACTCCTGAAACAGTTGCTATATTTCCAGTAATTAAAGCACCACCAGCAGGAACCGTTGTGCCATTGATTTTTATTACAGTTGTTGCTTGTAGATTACCTACTACATCACCATTAATATTTTCTGATATGGTTGAGAAATTGCCGATACCATCACAGACTAACCAAACTGATCCATAATTTCCATTGATTGTAAATGAAGTTCCACCATCAATTAAATCTGTTCCAGTGCTTTCAACAACAATATTATTTGATGCTGCTAATCCTGAAATGTCTTTGATAATGTATTGGCGTCCAGCTGGTATTCCTGCTGCCGTTGGTAAATTGATAACTCTGGCGGTTGCTGTATTTACCGCCAAGAAGACATATGTTCCTGATGGTGAAATAGTAAAGTTTGATGCTACTGCCTGATAACCTAAAACGATATTAGAAGTAGATGGAACGAATACGGTAGAACCAGCAGTAATTTGAACTGGTGTGCCTGAACCATTGTTAAAATAAAAGTTTCCATTCATCTCATAAATGGAACCAATGTCTCCAACTCCGCTTAATGTAGAAGAATGGTTTGTAAAACGAATTGATCTTGCATTTGTTAAATTATTTACTTGATTAAATGTAACATCGCCATTAATATTAAGAGCGGCTGAAACGATTTGCTTACCGTCAGTTGGCGCTCCGGTATGACCTAAACCGGATAAAGTAGTTAATGCTTCTGAAATATTTGTTGCGTAATCTGGTCCTGGGTCTTGATTTACTGTTGGAATCTTTATTCCAGTGTTAGGATCTGTTGTGTAATTCGCCATTTATTCCTTAATTATATACGATAAACTTACCAGCATAAAATACTGACAACTACATTTGCAGAACACCATAAATCAAGATATAATTTAGGTGAAAGATTGGTCTTTTGTGTATCCCAAACAACCGCATTTCCTTGGAGAGCAACCGAATAACTTACTAATGTTCTTCCAAGCATATGTGGTATTCTATTTACATATCCATCAACCAATGAGATGTTTAATAGTTGTGTGCTATCTAAACTTGTGTTTTTGGTAATTGGTCCAAGAGTTTCGCTGATATTATCTTGAATACGATCTAAATTAACATCGCCAGTTCTAATTTTCTTAAATGATGGAAAACTCACCTAAACCCACCAGATCCACCATTACGAGTATCTTGGACGCATTTAACTCCACCAGCGTCTCTTATATTGGCTGCCGCGATAATTCTCTGTTGAAGTGCCATTTTCGCTTGAACGAAACCAGCAGGATCAAACTTAAACTTGGTATAAACCTTCGCACAAACGTCTGCTACCGCATATTCGTGCCAAGCTTGCTGATCCATATAAGGCTGTAATGTATCCGTTGTATTTACTAATGGTATATAAAGCGGAGTGTAAGCTATCTGATATAAACCATTTGCCTGTGTAGCTGGAATAATATCTATTACATTTCCACAAAGTTTATATTTAATGTCTGTCATTCCTTCAAAAGAACGGATAGTTGGAGAGCTGTAACGATTACGATCTTGCAAACCGTATCGTTTCAGCGTCATCCAATTACCTGATATTTGTTTTTCTACTATTCTTGATTGATGAAAATCAGGCGGCATAATTATAGAATTACCAGTGGTTATCGTTGTTTGATAACCATCAGTCATTTTGTAATCTTCATACATCCCAACAAGTAAATCATCTAATTCTGCAAGAGATGAGTTTATGTAAAATGTAAGTTCAGTATCTTTAACGAATTGAGAGTTCTCGGTATTCGTTCGATTCCTTACCGTCTGAATTAAATCTGAAAGAGCAGTAGCCATATTATTTACTCCTGTTCAGATTCGTCCGTTGGTTCTTCCTCTGAATCTGATTCGTCTTTTGGTTCATCAGAACACATTTGAGACATATCTTCAAAAACATCTAATGCCATATCAACATCCTTATCTAATACTGCCGATATGAATTGTTTCATTGCATCTCGTTTCATCTGTGTCTTATCTGCATCCTGACCTTCACCAAAAGCATCAGCTGCTGATCGCATTCCATCAGGTCTTTTTCCTTTATCAGAAGGAGAACCTTTTTTCATACGATTAGCAATGATTAGTGCTATTCCATCTTCTGGTTTAGCCATTAGCGACCGACAGTGCTGTTAAGTAAGCGTAATCCTATTAGAAATCCGCCGCCAGTTTCAGGATCGGTTGCTACACCGGAACCATTAACTAACTGGACTGTAATAGTTTTAGCCGCCACCGAACCTTGTGCATTTTCAGTAACATTGAATGATACCAATGCTCCTGCTAATACTTCGGCTGATGTTGGATTGACAGGACAAATCGAACAAGATAAAAGAGTTACATAGCCTTTTTCAAGCGTTATAACGAATAATCCTGCTGAATTCCTAACTATTGAGGTTACACCTCTTGGAAGTGGAAGAATAACTCCACTTGCATCAGTATATCCATCACCTGCCTGGATAAAACCTGATGCACCGACCTGAACATAACCGTCGATAAGAATTACTCTTTCTCGCGGAGATTGTATTGGAAAACCAAATAAATTCGCCATTTGTGTTCCTTAAGCGCTAACTTTGATGTTGATTTGTGATACTGGTTTTTTGCAAACAACCTGCGCGAGTGAATAGAAACGGATTTCCATTCCGGCAAGAGTAGCTGAACGCAACCAGACTTTTCCATCTTCATCCCAAACACCAGCGGCAGGACCTGAGCTAACTAATTCCCAATCTGCTTTATTGATGCCAGCGATCATAGTTGATGGACAAGAACGATCGGCAAGACAAGTAACGGGACCTTTCTGACCCATAACCGTAATACCTTTGTAGCCGACCTGAGCCGTTGAAGGTTCATCGACAATCACCTGTTTCGCACCAAGAGAAACCGAGAGATCACGGAATTTCTTTGGAGCCATGAAGAAGTGAGTTAAACGCCCACCTTGTTCGCAAACGTTTGAATCCGCCTGTTCAAGAACTTCTTCCAGCGTGCCAGAAGAGGTGCCATCGAGGTATAATCCGGCAAGACGCGCTGGATCAGGAAAACGATTTACAGAGAAGAATGAATCGCTTGAAGCAACTCCACCATATGGAATCCAAGACTGGAAACCAGAAAGTTTTAAGTTGCTACCCGTATTTGCAGTTCCGTCACCTTGAACGAAAATGAAGTCACCAGAAGCGATTGTTGGACAACCGTTAGTGGCATCATTAAGATTAACAGGAGTTGCGCCTGGCTGTGGAAGCAGACCAACCGAAACAGTTCCTGCAACGCGATCAACCGCAATTACATAAAGACCGTGTGAAGCTGAACCTAATGCTCTAATTGAACCAGTCTGAGTAGCTGATACAACCAGTTCCATACCAACTGCCATATTAAGCGCATCTTTTGGATTGGTAAGTTGAAGTAAGTTTGAGCTTAAATTAGTAGCCGTTGCAATATTACCACGATCACCAGCTGAACTGCGATAAAGACCCATTGAAAGATCGTTAGCGAGGTTCTGTAACTGATCATCAGCAATCATCGTAACTGCATCCATAAACGCATTACGATCACCTTTTGTGGAGGCGATGGTTTTGTTATCAACGTTTGCGGTTGCGAAGTTTTCTACTTTATTGCATAAGAAATCGACGATCAATTCGCCTGATAATCCTGCAAGTTTCTGTGACTGGCTGAAATCGCCTGAACGACCTTGACCAGCTGAATAAATCAGCGGACTAACGAAATGACGTCCCCCAACCTTTTCATTTTTTGCGATAATACCAAGAAATGGATTATCCGTGTAAATCTCGTTTGCTATTTCCCCGTCAGAGTAATACTCTTTAAGGTCTGCGTCCATTGACGTAAAGTTATTTCCAGTTGCCATTTGTTTCTATTCCTATAAAATGATTGTTCCTTACTTTGAGAGAACTTTTTTTAATCGATCTGCTCTTGATAACCTGGGCGTATTTGCCGGAACGTGTTTTGTGTTTGAAGTATCCGCAACATTGCTTACACTTCTTTTTGCACTCATCATTTTAGACCTGAATAGTTTATCGTTTTGGTCTATCTTCGTTTCATCGGAGGAGTTTTCAACAGGAGTTGAGTTGAACCTGTTAGAAAATCTCTTCAATTTAGATGCCGAAATAATACCTGCATCTATTTGTTCTTGGTGCCATTTCTCTAATTCATCTGCTACTTGTTTAAATGACTTTATCTCGCCAGTCTCTTGAAATATCTTCTTTACCGTGTCATATACATAGCAAGCGGCGTTATTTTTATCGCCTTTAATAGCGGTAAGAACCTCATAATCTGCTTCTGGTTGATTGAATATAGTTAATACTTCTTGTGTAATAACTGCTACTTCTTCATTAACCTCTTTCTGTTTTGCTACCGATAATGCCTGTTGGTTCTGTGCATCTTCATATGCTTGGAGCTTTTTTTCTGCCAAAGCTAATCGTTCCTGAACTGGGTCTTTAACTTCTTTTTTTCCTTGATTAAGAGCATAAGTGGTTAGTTTTCTGTAATATTCATTTGGATCAAGACCAGCTTCTATTAACATTGTAGTTGGATCATCAGAGTTTAATGCCGCCTGAAACTTCTCTGCTTTGGTGGCAGTGTCTCTTGACTTTTTCATTAACTCGTCTGCATTTCGTTTAGCTTTTGACGCCTGCAACCACATTTTGCGTGATTCAGTAATTTCTTTCTGTTCGGCTTTACTTTCTATTTCCTGTGGAGTTGAGACCGCCGCTTCTCCTTCTTTTACAACAACTGCTTCTCCGACTGGTGTTTCTGCCGCTGCTGGTGTTGATGGTGCTATTGATGGTGTGCTTGTTAAAACGCTAATTCCTGATGCCATTGTTTTCCTTTATATGTTTTTTCGATTAAATGTTATTGTCCGGGTGGAGCTTGTGGAGGCGGTTGTCCTGGTGGTGGTCCTTGTGGTGCGCCTGGTGGAGGACCTGCCATTGGAGGTGCTGGTGGAGGTGCTAACTGTTTCTGCATATCCAAACAAGCATTTCCAAATCGTTCAATCAGAGCAATATTCTCTGGTTTGACTTTTTGAGTTCTGGCGCGACAAGCTTCCAATACAGAATATTTATAAGCAGTTCCCAAATCCATTACTTCTATTGGTTCGTGATATTCTCCATTTTCCTTCATATCCGCTAACCATTCTTCTGTTAATTTCAATGAAGCAGTAATTAAAGAGGTTGTTTCTTTAATGTCCGGTATATTTGAGATTTCCATAAACTGCTCTTCTGTTATCCAGCCTTTTGTAAGATAATCAGAAGCCATTTGCATTCTGGCTGCTGGTGAATTAGGAAATCCTGAAATTGGCATACAATCAATTCTGTATTCACTTGCTTCTAATTGTAATTCTTTAAATGGAACCTTAATGAATGATGATTTCTTATTTATAGAAACCATATCACTTCCTTTAAATAGGTCTTGGCTCATATCCACAATCTGTTCCGCAAGAGTAATAAAGAACTGTTCCCAATTCTGACCAACCACTTCAAAGCGACCTGATGCAATGTCCGCCACTTCTCGTATGGCTTGTCCTGATTCTACTTCTGGTGGTTTCTGTCCCGTTGCATTGCCTTGTGAAACGCCAGTCTGTTTGAAAGCTTCTGCCTCTAACCAGTTCAAATGTTCATATAATTCTGGTTGAACTGCTGGTGGAGTTTCTATTGATGGTTTCATTCCGGTATATTCAACCATATGAGCTACTTCATTTGATCCAATATGATCTTCTGCTACATTTGAGCCTGCATCAATAAAGATAATTGGAACTGCTATTAATCTCTGTGCTTTCTCAATCGTATTTAATATTTCATTAATTCTTACCTGAATACGAAAAATCTGCTGACAAATACCGCGACCAAAGAAACCATAAGCCTGTTCATACCAACGAAATGCAACTATCGGAAAATATGGCTTGTCATACTTCTTTTTAAGTAGTATAGTATCTTCAATAGACAACACGTATAAACCATCAGAATAACCTTTTTTAGAAGGTAAATGCCAACTTTCTCTAACCTGAACAACATCTGCTTGTGTGTTGGTTAAAGAAGCGCCAGATAGTCCTGAATTAGCTGATAATATTTCATCTGCTTTCTTTGGATATGTAGCAATTAATTTATCTTTTGACATAAAACGAACTCGGTGCATTTGAGTTGGTTGCTGGTTTCTGCTGTCAATCTCATCTACTTTAATTTCTTCAATGAAAACCCATTCAGCTTCTACCTTTTTAGTTTCTTTATTTGGATTCAGTGCTATAAAGCCAGTTCCATAAACACAAGCATCCGTAAATGCTCTCTGTGCTTTCTGGTAAAGATTATTGTCCGTAAAGACTGCTGAAACATAATCGGTAAGTTTTTCTGATTTTAATGCTACCGTATGATCAGCTGCACCATCAGAAACGAAACAAGGACGCGGCTTGTTTTTAGAAATCATACTCGCCGCTGTATCTATGACGGATTGGCAAACATTCAATGTCTGAAATCCACCCAATCCACTTCCTGTATTTACATACCCAGACCTGCCGGATGATGGTCCCATAAATGGATTGTTTCTAAAACTTAAATCATAATCATTATAAAGAAGAGCAAATCTGTAATTCTGTGCGCGCCTTAAAACCATCTGGGCGTCTATTTCAGAAATGGCAGTTGATATTCCTTGGACAATATTAATTTCTTCATCCTCTAACCACCAACGATGTGATAATGGCTCTTCTTTCTTTTCTGTTTTTTTAAGCTGTGACATATCAAAAGCGATTGGTGGTGCCATTTATTATTCCTTTACCGAACGAGAAAGTAAGCTAATGGGAACATCTAAAATACCCATATCATTTGGATCGTCTATTTCGTAGATTTGGCGAGTTGCCTTTTTAAGATCATTCTCTACTTCTTTGTTATAGTCTCTAATCTTTTCCAAAGAGTGTTTAGATTTGGTGAGAGTAAGACCATCTACAATAACACTATCTATTTTGTGAGTGTTCATAAGCTTCATTAGTGTTTCGATTTCGTTTAGATCAATGCTCATAGGTTCTCCATTAAATACAATATTATCTTTTTTTCCCGGCTTTATAAGAGGAAATGTAATCAGAAGTCTCCATTTGCCTTCTATCCTGCTCCCAAAATGGTTCAGTTTCTCTCGTATCTCGTCTTTTCTGCATCTTTTCTATGTCCATTTCCCAAGCAGAAGGTGGTGGTGGAGCAGGTGTAGAACGGTAGTGGCGAGACTCACGAAAGGCATAAAGAGCGCTGTCCGCACAATGATTCGCATATTTCTCTGCTTCTGCGAAAATACCTTTATCTCTCAACTTTTTATCTATAACCAAATCGCCCCATTCTTTAATCAATGGCTCACAGGATGATTTTAATACCTTAATATTCTGTGTCATAAAGTCAGAGTTCATTCTGGCTATGGTTGCTTCCTTACCAGTTTTCTCGGCTGCTCTTAATGGTAAGTTGTAAGTTTGTTTCAATGACTCTACTATTAGTTTTCCATTTGCTCCACAATCAACCATAGTAGCAATAGGAGAATATTTATCGATGTATGATCTTATGATGGAAGCAATATCGGCTAAAATAGTATGATTTACTTTTTCAGACTCAACTATATAACAGTTATTATCGTGCCTACCGAAAGCAACTATGGTAAATGAGGTTGCATCTTCCCACCCCAAATCTATTCCTAAAACATACTTATATTCAGTTGAACAATTTCGTAATTTATCTATTATGATCTTGTCTTCCTGATACTTTATTACCATTGCGTGCTGTTGCTGTTGTTCCTTCGTAAGCATCTCCAATAATAGATTTTTCTCTATGTTAAACTTATATACCTTGGTTGAGTTTTCTACCACCCATTCGCAAAGCCACTGCATTTTAAACCAGTCAGTATTTACATATTCTGGTCCCATTGCTTCTTCATAATTCTTGAAAGTCTCTTCAATTTCTTCCTTCATATGTGGATTTTGATCGTTTCTCCAACCAAAGACTTTCCAACCTTTTTCTCTTACGCCGACTTGTTTCGTGCATTGATACCAGTAGTGATCTCCCATTTTGGTTCCAGGCGTGCCCATTAAACAGATAGTTCCGCCACCACCTGGATAACGGATATAATCAGCCGTTGCAGGTCCTAAAACTTCATGAATCAATTCTCTTAAATCCTGCGTGTAAGACTGGCATTCATCAACAAATGCAGCGAAATACTTACCGCCTAAAAGTCTCTGCATATCCTGTGGTGAAGTATCTGCACCAGCTAATATGATTTGTGACCCATTGGAGTTTATACTTAATGTTCTGGTGACTTTGTTCCATTTATATTTAATATTGAACTGGGCACAAATGACGGCTAATGAATGGGTAAAAACTGCATTCTCTGCTGATGCTTTTGTGAGACCAATATAAAGTATTTTTATATTGCCATTTTGAAGAGCCATCATTAACATATAAATAGCAACAGCATATGACTTACCAGAACGGCGAGAAACAAATAGTATCTTTCTTTTTGATGCATCCGTTATGAACTCACGCTGTTGCATAAATGCTGCTTTAAGAAGATCAGGTAGATTAGCGCGTCTCTCCTTTTCTTTTATTGCAAGCTTTCGTAATTTGTCATTATAAGCCATTACTTAATCTTCTTGGATTTCTTTTCTGGTTTTCTTTTTTCTTCAAGCTCTTCAATTGGAGTAAGTTCAATTTGCACTTCGACTGGTTTTCCGAAATATTCAGTTTCAATATTTGCATAAATAACATTAACAAGAGGTATCAGTATCTTTTCACCACTGGTTATACTATTTACTATTAGGTGATTATCTTCCTGCTCTATTTTGAAACCTGTTTCTAATCTTGTGAATTGGTTCTTATTTATCCAAACTGGTTTAACTAACAACACACTCTTTATTTGCATTTTACTCCTGTTCCTTGATTCGGTTGATTATGAAAAATGGATCATATACTAAATTAAACTTGCTTCTTAATTTGCTTGCTTCTCTAAAATTATGTGTGAATATAATCGAACTCATTTCAGGATACAGCGTTTTCAATATGTCCGATGCAATGTGTTGATGCTGGAAAATTGATTTAATGTGTATCCAATGAACCACCAAAACTTCTGCCACAAACTCATAACAAATAAATCCAAGCAACTCGTCTGAATCGTCTGGATGGCAAGCAACCAAGAGCTTTGCGGTATTTAATAGACAATCAATCACCTTCTTTTGCTGTGGTTTGAATATGGCGGCTGGACACATATTCATAGGCGGAACTTCTCTAAATACTCTGCTCCAATTGGAATAGACAAAGCCAAGATCGGTTTCTTCTACTTTTCTCAATACATATGGAGGTGAGAGTTTGGTCATTTTATAGGTTTGTTGTTAATGATAGCGTCTAAATGTTCTGCCTTGAAATCAGCCAGAGCCTTATTAATGCCTGTATCATCCTTGTTGCTATCCTTGCGTAAAGAGATTAAAGTCTTTGTGTATTCATTGAGTTTTGTTGCCTCTGAATTGTCAAGTTCTTTTTTCATTGCCAATAAATCTATTTCTTTCTTAATAGTAGAAATAGCCTTATTGATTATATCATCAATATCAAAATCATCTGACATTATGATTTCTTAATCTCTTTAAAGTCAAAAACAAAGTCTGTTATCTCGCCCAACAGAATAGCAATAATCCATTTTGATCTTGATAATCTTGAACCGTTCTTTCCACACCAAACTTTATGGGCGTGATTTATTTTATGTAAATCCTTGGCTCTGGCATATGAAAGAAATGATGTAACCGGATTAGCCTTGTTTCTTTTTACAGTTTCGGCTTTTGCAAGGACTTTCTTTTGTCGTGCGGAAAGATCGTTTTTAGGTTCTGGGTAATCTGGTGTTTCAGGCATTTGGTTTCTCAAAATTAAAGGTCGGTAAAATGTAATTATCTTTTCTTTCATTCGATAAAGTATTAAGGAATGATGGAGTTAATTTTTGTCCGCGTAAGTAAGATTGGAACTCTGCGTGGCGTCTTGGAGTATGCCACTGTGGTTCTCTTAATATTTTCTGTGCCTCTGAATTAAAAGGAACAACATAAACCATTGGAGGACCTGTAAATCTTTCTTTGTCCAGGTAAGTAATGATTAAGAAGGATGGTAATATCTGGTCTTCTTTCCCACGATAAGGACATCTCTGATGCATGAGCAAAGAAGCAATATCCTTATTTTCTATTACTTTGATAATACCGCATTTCTGTTCTGTAATAGCGATAGGATATTCTGCACCATTTATCATTTTAGTTTCTATCATATCAAAATCCCGTGCGGTATTAGTGAATCCAAGTGTGCGATGTAAATCTTTATAGTTTAGATCACAACAGTATTTAGTTCTGCGTAAGGTAGGTTCGTTCATATATATATATCAGATTATTGATATATATTTAGACCAAATCTAATAATTCTTTCAAGTGACGCAAATCTCTCTTAACAAGTTTTGATTTGTATTTTAACGCTTTCATTTCGTTATCTTTAATATTGATGAGTTTCTGTATCTTTAATTTGACTTCCATTTTCTTTTTCCTTTATAGTAATATTTTTAACTTCTGACATTTTACTTCTGGGCAAAACTTTAACGGTTCATAGTTGGTGAAGACATAATAATTATTTACATTTAGAACATTAATAGCAACCGGCTTACCTGAAATCTGATCTTGGTAATAGTTTTCTGAATATGTCTTCTTACAACAACAGCATTCATATTTAATCGCCCATTCATATCTTTGATCAATCATTTGTTTAACTCCATATGTAAAGCTATTTCTTTTATCTTATTTAGAAATGCATCCCACGATAAAACACCTTTCATAAAATTGCACTGACGACAACAAGGAACGAGATTATTAAGATTTTCATAAGAAGAACAAGCCACTAACTTATCTATGCCGGTATAAGGAATAAAGCACATTTCCCAAGTTTCCTTACAGAAGCCTTTGTTTCCTTTATTCCATTTCTTATGCTGTTCCCAAGTAGTTCCAAATGGATTCTTGGATTCAGGTTCAGCCCCACAATAGAAACAATTCTGCACAACGAAACTCATATAGTCTGCAAAACTAATTCCTTTGTGTTGATAACTTTGATATAATCTTTTATATGCTTGAAGTTCGGCTCTTTCTTTGTTCAACTTCTTCATATATATATATCGTGTTATGCTACCTCTCTCTATTAGCTGCTTTCGCCATACATTTCTTACAATGGCAGGAAAGAGACTGCATTATTACGGCGGTAGCATCAGGAGCCTTATGATCTTCAACAAGTTCATTATCATAAAAGTATTCAAGCAATTCACCATTGTTCCCATAAAGATTATCCTGCTTTACTTCCATAATCTTAATCAGGTCTTCTATAATCTTTGGTGAATAATTGCTATCTAACAGAAACATCAAATAATTAAGTCTTCTATCATCATTACCGTTTATTGAATAACCATCGCTCATTTCATTATTTCCAGCATCTTTATTATCTTGGTTATGTTATATTCTATTGCGGTTGGTTTAATTGCCTTTGAAACATAGTAGCAGCGATAGAAGACTTGTGCATCTTCACAAGCAGTATAATCAGTAATGAACTCTGGTTTATCATCATCCCATACAAAGCTATTATCCAGATAAGGCACAAGATACATTATTCTGCTTTCTACTGGTTCGTTCAATCCAACCAATACAGTATATTTTCCTGCCTTGAACTGATACCAATGTCCAGCATCTTGAACTTTCCTGTAAAGATATGGGCAAGAAGGACAAACGGTTATTTTACTATCTTCGGACCAGAGAATATTTTCTTTGTTGCAAGCTGGGCACTTCATATGTATATATAGATTTATTAGTTCAAACAGTTCAAGCCGCCTCCTTAATTGGATTGGCGGCTTTTCTGTATTTAATGCTCTGGTGTGCTCAGGATGGCTTGTAAGAGGTTTGAAAACGACCTGCCTCTCCTGATAGCCTCTGAACGTCTCAATCGATTGTAGGTCAAATTAGGAGCACACACACACGAGAAGATATAACAAGAAGTATAACAGTGCTTGATATTACAGGCTGTTTTCATGCAGAGCTACGGTTATATAGACTGTTGCTGCATGAAAACAGCCTGCGTTTGATGGCTGTGGCGGAGAATTGAATGAATTGCGTGGAATTGATTGAAATATATGGGAAATATCGTAGTTTTATACTATATATAAGAGCTTCTGGGGCGGCAAATATACGCTGTAAATCTATATATGATTTGGACACCTAATTACAAAAACGGTATGATAAAGGCAAGTGGATAAAAACCTGTGGATAAAGGCAAGTAGATAAAGGCAAGTATGATAAAGGCAAGTGGATAAAAACCTGTGGATAAATTAAATCTGTATGATAAAAGCCTGTGCCCCAATAGTCTTATCCAACCTTATCTTTATTAATTCTGGTATTCCGCCTTCATCCACTTGACACAATACGAACTGGCGGTTAAGTTCAAATGCTGCCTGACCTGTTGTGCCTGAACCTGCAAATATATCTA
>OCTA010004052.1_pt1 | contig 12894 bp, 7 predicted proteins | sample 1538991 | NCBI WGS metagenome assembly OCTA01 (sample SAMEA3539302, study PRJEB22396) | soil metagenome | biome: tundra; feature: field; material: soil | place: USA | collected 2010-05 | depth 0.15 m
CCTGTTCGCGGCGCGGCACGATTTCCCTGAACTGGCGGCTCATCCAAACCCCCGCTTTCGTCAGTGACTACATCTGTCTGCACGAACTGGTGCATTTGCGGCAAATGAACCACTCGCCCGGGTTCTGGCAGGAAGTGGAGCGCGTTTGTCCCGACTACCGGATGGCCAAACATTGGTTGAAAGAACACTCCGGTCTGTTGCGGTAACCGGCGGTAGGGTTACACCCCATAGCGAAAAGGCGGCCCAGGCCGTAACCTCAGTCAACATGACCGCCATTAAAATCAAAGCCGGCCGTTTGCTGCTGGCACTGGTTCTGGGACTGTCAATGGCCGCCATCGTCACCAGCATGACCGGTTGCGCCAGCGGTCCGTTTTCATCAAACCTCAACCAGTCTCCGACCGATTCCAATCGCACCCAGGACGGCGAGGACCATGCCGTGCCGGTCTTTACGTCTCCGATCGTCACTCCGGCGACCAATAATTTGGCGAATACGCCTTCCTGACGGATTGGCCGACAACAAACCGGCCGGCCATTCCCAATTCTCCAACCGGGCTTCGCGTGCAAGAGTCGCAACCTTCTCCTTCTGCAAAAGCAGCCCGTCGCGCGCTGCGTGTAAGTTCGCACTTTCATTTGTGTCGTTTCACGACTAGCGTTTTCAGAAAGTAGCCGGTGTGGCGAAATGGCAGACGCACAGGACTTAAAATTTGAAAAATGGCCTTTTCAGGTGGTTTCATGCCACTACTCGCCACACAGGTAAAACAATTGTAAACATTATACAAAACTCACTTTTTGCGCGTCCTGATTTGTTCCGGCTGGCGAACCATGAAAGTAGCACAATTAGTAGCACAGGCATTATTTCAAAACTGCCGCGCAAGCTGTTGAATACCAAAAACACGCTCGCGGACAAAAGTCCCGCGAGTCTTTCGTCTTTTTTGAATCCCAAATAACTATGCTGCTCTGTGCTACTTTGTGCTATTTTTCTCACCGCTGACCGCAATTTTAGGCTCTCATTTTTAGACTCATATTTTTCCAGTCACAGAAAGTCTGCCCAGTTCGCGTTCCCGTGTTTGTCATGCGGCTTGCGGAATTGAAGGCCAAGCCGAATGCCAGCCACGCGAACACTCACCCCATCAATGACTGGTCGTGTCAAATTTGCAACCAGCACCGCGCCCCGTCCCCCGCTCACGGATCTGATTAAAATCCGACACCACCAGGACAAATCAGATGATTTTCCCCAGGCGCACAGACTTTCGGGCTGACTGTCGCCAACTTGGTCACACCAAAAGACTGTGCGCCGCCCGGGGTGCCTGACTCCGGCGAGTTCCGGCCTGCTTCACTCCGCTCCGTTGCGCGGTCAACCACGACTTTGCACCCGCAGTTGATCCGCTTTACTGCCGCTCCGTTCCGCAACCGTAATTCACCGGAGACAGGCCCGGACCCCACGCCGGCCCGCACCCGTTTATCGCGCCATAACTTTGTGACGGCGGACGTCAAAATTCCTCTGGTAATTGCCGGCACCACGCTATAGAACATCCACACCCCAAGAAGGGTGTATCGGGACAATAAGTATAACGCGTTGAAATATAGCGGTTTTTTCGTTGACTTAATTTTTATCGGAATATAAGAGGGGTTTGTACATCAGTTTGATGTGCCAGCCTTTTGGGGCATGTGGGAAAGAGATTGCATGAGGGCAAACAGGCGATGGGTTGAACGCAAACGGCTGATGTGTTTTTTCAGGCTGGGGGAAGAGGATTGTCTCGCAAAGGGTCGTTCGTCCGGTACTTTCATCACTTCGGATTTTTCTACGATTCTATGAAAACTTCATGGTTAACCATTGTGTTATTGGTTTATGCCGTCAGCAGTATACAAGGGCAGGATTCTCAGTCAGGCCCACCGGCCAATGCCGGCCAGGGAACAGTTCCAGCACAGGACACGCCGTATGCGGTGGTGTCAAAGGGAGCCAATGAGCAAGTGTGGCAGAAAACCACTTACGAAACTCTGCCATCTGGCGAGACTGTTGCGCAAATCCACCAATACACTGAACTGGCGACTGGATTGCATTACTGGAGCAATGGTCAGTGGCTGGACAGCAAGGAGGAGATAGATATTCTGCCCAACGGCACAGCAGCCGCTACGAACGGCCAGCATCAGGTTTATTTTCCTGGCAACATTTATCAAGGCGAGATTCAATTGGTGACACCGGATGGCAAACAACTGCAAACTCAGCCCATCGGCTTGAGCTACGATGACGGCAGTAACAGCGTGCTCATTGCGGCTGCCACGAATTCGATTGGGCAGTTGGTCGGCCCCAACCAAGTGCTTTACCCCGATGCTTTCACCGGCCTCAAGGCGGATTTGCTGTACATCTACACCAAGGCCGGGTTTGAACAGGACGTCATCCTGCGGGAACAACCGCCAATGCCGGAGAGCCTTGGTTTGTCGGCCAATGCCCGGCTGCAAGTTCTGACCGAGTTCTTCGATCCACCACAACCGACAGTGACAACGACGAAGTTGCCGAATCAGGCTGGCATCGCCTTGACCAACGAGAACTTGGACTTTGGGGTGATGAAAATGGTCCCCGGACGGGCGTTTTTGGTGGGAAGCAATTCGAGCGCGGGTAATGTGCAGGTGGCCAAGCAATGGGTGCAGGTGGGGGGAAGGCAAATTCTAGTGGAGGAAGTGCCGGTGGCGGCGCTGGCGGCTGAATTGGAAACGCTGCCTCTCCCACAGGGGGCCTCGACTAAAACCGGAACGACCGTTCATTTGGTGGCCTCGCACCATTGGCAACTGCCGCTGCCGCATTTGGTCCAAGCGGAAAAGCCGGGGCAATTTAAACGGATGGCTGCGGCCACGCCCCTCAAACAAGGCTTGGTGTTGGATTATCAAACCGTCAACACCAGCCTGACCAACTATACCTTCCAGGGAGACACAACGTATTACATCAGTGGGGAGGTGGATCTCTCCGGCACCAACAACATTCTGGAGGGCGGGGCGGTATTAAAACTTGGTACCAACAGCAGTGCTGAGATATATATAGGCAGCGGGGCGACGCTTAATTGCCAGACCGCACCCTACCAGCCGGCCATTTTTACGGCTGTGGATGATAACAGCATAGGGGCCACCATTACTAACAGCACCGGCAACCCCACAAATTATTATGGGAGTTTTGGGCTGTATTTTGAAAGTGAGGCACCGACCGTGCTGCATGACCTGCGGCTGGCCTACCTGAATAGCGGCATTTACAGTATAAGCAATTCAATCCGCGATGTTCAATTCGTCAATTGTTTTAACAGCGTCAATTATGCCACCAGCGACAGTGACATCATATTGGAAAATGTGCTGATTCAAGGAGGAACTTGTGCCCTTTGGGACATTTGCGGTGGTGGCGGGACGGTTTCGCTTGTGAACTGCACCATTCATAACGTCGGCAATTTGAGTTCCCAATATGGCTTGGCGATGACAAATTGCCTGGTGGTAGGGGTGGATACCAACTACTGCAGCTTCGACGGCGTGAGCAATGTGTTTTTGAGCAGTGACGCCGGAGTATTTCAAATAGTGGGTGCGGGTGCGAACTATCTGGCCACCAACAGTCTATGTTTCAACGCGGGCACCACGAATATTGATCCAACGCTGCTGGCTGCCCTGCGGTTGAAAACCACCTATCCGCCCATTCTCTACTCCAGCGTCACGATTACCACCAATCTGACTTTGAATCCCCTGGCCCAGAGGGACACCAACAGCAATCCCGCCGTCGGGTATCACTATGATCCGATTGACTACCTTGTAAGCAACGTGACCGTTTCGGCCACCTTGACACTAACCAACGGGGTGGCGCTGGGATTGATGGGCAGTTCGGCGTCATTAACGATTAAGAGCAATCTGAACAGTCAGGGGAAACCACTGAACCTGAATCATCTGGCCCATTATGCGAATGTGCAGGAACAGCCGGTGAATCTGGGCAGCGGCGGTCTGGCGGGCGGTCAGGGTTCTTTGGCGTTCCGCTTCACGGACATCTCAATGCTGGCCGGCGCTGACACCTCCACATTCGCTACCGTTCATGGTTACGGGGGAAACGTGTCTTTCCGGGATTGCCTGTTGCACGGCTGCCATATTGCGGAGCTGGTAACATACAGCACTTACAGTGTCACCTATACCAACAATCTGTTCGATCGTTGCATTTGGGAATCGAGCAGCGCGAGTGGCGTGTTCGCCGCTTTTTACAATAATTTGTTCCGGGGCGGCTCTTGTATGTTCAATTCAACCAACGCGGCGGTTCCGTGGTACGTGCAGGACAATTTGTTTGATCAAGTCAACTTGAGTGGCAGCGCCACGGGCACCAATTACATCATTAGTTCCAACAACGGTTTTACCGCGGGCACGACAAATTTGTTGGGCGGGACGAACAACAAGACCAATTTGATGGCGGATTACCAGGCGGGTCCGCTCGGCAACTACTATTACCCGACCAACGGAACCAATCTGGCCACCTTGATCCACGCGGGGAGCACCAATGCCAGCGCCCTTGGCTTGTATCACTACACCATCACAACCAATGAGGCGATTGAAGGCACCAACACGGTGAGCATCGGGTTTCACTACGTGGCGGTGGATACCAATGGCATACCGTTTAGCACGCCCGGAGATGGGATTCCGGATTATCTGGCCGATGCCAACGGCAACGGTCTGGACGATTCCGGGGAGATGCCTTGGGACATTGCCATTCTGTCACAACCGCAAAATCTGACCGTGCCGGCAGGTTCCAACGCCACATTTACAGTGACGGCGGGCGGAGTCCCCTCGCTGAGCTACCAATGGTGGTTCAACGGGACTAACATTGCTGGAGCCACCAATTTGTCTTACACGGTAAATCCGGCCACGCCCACCAACGCAGGCAATTATTGGATCATTGTCAGCAATTACAATCTGTCTGCCTCCCTTCCCAGTTCCAATGCCACCTTGTCAGTAATGAGTTGGACCGTGGATTCGGACGGTGATGGCATTAGTGATGCCCAGGAAATTGTGGATGGCACTGATCCATTTAACCCCGACAGCGCAAAGGGGCTTCTTGGCCGGTGGCATTTTGATGATACGAACTGGCTTGGGGCGCAGGGTCAGGTGCCGTTGATGGCGACCAATTTGCAACTGGTTCCCAGTTGGAGCAGCAATGCGGTGGAATTTGATACACCCGATGCGAACCTGCAATATCGCTTGGTGGAGGAAAACGGTCACACCAATCTTAACATGCAATGCGGCACGGTGCGGTTCTGGTTCTGTCCGAACTGGAGCAGTGTGGTTCAAGGCGGTGCCGGGCCAAATAATTACGCCAGATTGATTGAAGTGGCTCCGGGGATGGCAGACTGGGGAATGTATATCTACCCGGATGGAAACACCTTGGGATTCGTCTCAGGCGATGGGAGCGATGATGGCTGGGCTTGGTTGGATGCAACGATTTTCTGGACATCCAATCAATGGCATCAGGTTGCGGTAACTTACAGTCCAACCAACACCGTGTTGTACATTGATGGTGTGCTGGCTGACAATGAAGATAATATCGCTACCGTGCCAACACTCGATTATTTCACCGTTGGGAATGATTATTATGGCGATCCGGCGATGGGCCGGTTTGATGAGTTGGACACCTTCGATTACCCGTTGAGCGCGGATCGTATAGCTGTTGATTATCTCGCTTCAGGAGTTAGTTCTAATGTGATCAGCTTTTCCTTTTCGGTTGTGAACCAATATGTCACCACCAACATGGTCAACGGTGTTATCACAATCTTGGGCGGTATTCCCTTGAGCATCGCCGTGCTGGTGGACGGCACAAATTTTGCAGGAGCAAACTGGATACCCTACACTTCGTCAAACATCACGGTAAATCTCGGCGCGAATCAGGGTCCTCATGATGTTTGGATTGGATTACGGGGATTGCCGGCAAATGCCCAGACCTGGGAGGAAACGACCCTCATTCTAAATTCGACTCAGCCTGCGATTGCCATCACCAGCCCGGTGGACAACGCCTCATTCAATGCGTCCAGGGTGAATGTCGGCGGCAATTTCACCGCCGCTTCCCTGAAACAAATCACCGTCAACGGCACCCTGGCCTTTGTCAACGGCACAAACTTCGAGGCCCTGATTGTGCCGCTGGCTGCCGGTACAAATATCATCACTGCCGTCATTGAGGATTTGACCGGCATGACCAATGCTGCCTCCATCACCGTGACGGGAATCACCAACGCCGACGGCAGTATGAACAACCCGGTCCAACTTCAAGCCACGCCGGTTGCTGGCTTTGCGCCACTGTCGGTCGTATTTCAAATCACCAGCAACAGCGCGCCCGGCATACTCCAGCAAGTGTTCTATGATTTTAATGGCGACGACATTGCCGATTTTGTCACCAACAACCTTGATCCCATCACCTATACATACGCAACCAATGGCGAGTATTTCCCGGTGGTGACCATTCAGACCGACTTGGGAAGGTTTTCCAGCATTGGCGGATGGAACAGCGCTTCGATTGACCCAAGCAACCAGCCGGTTCAAATCAATGTCCAGACTCCGCCGACACAATCCACGTTGACCAACGTTTCCAACCCGGTGGACCTCAAATGGGATGGAACGCATCTTTATGTCCTGTCCGGTAGTGGAGCGGCCATTTATGAATTTGCCACCAACGGAACCACCATCCGTTCGCTGGGCGGCATCGGGACAAATCCATCGGGTATTGACGTGGATGGCTCCGGCAACGTTTATGTGGCGGTGACCGGCAGCAATCAGGTTTGGAAATTCAACCCGACCACAAATTCCTTCCAATTCGACACCAACTTTGGCATCGGCGGCTGCATCGGCCTCACGAACGGAGTTCCCGGGGCAAATAACGGCGAGTTCAACGCGCCGTTTGATGTGGCCGTGTCGCCGGACGGTTCTCAAATTTCCGTATCGGATTCCGGCAACAACCGGATACAACAATTCTCGGCCACAGACGGTTCATTCATCGCTTCTTTCGGCTCGCAGGGCAGTGCCATTGGCCAATTCAACACGCCCAAAGGACTGACGTATGATTCCGTCGGCACTTTGTATGTTGTGGATTCAGGAAACAACCGAATCGTCATGGCGGAAGGTTCCAGCGTTATGGACGCGACTGGAACCGGTGAAGCGGACTTGGGCCAATTCAGCGGGCCGGTGAATATCAGCGTTGGCAAACGCGGTGTCTATGTGGCCGACACCGGCAATGGCCGAATTCAGAAGTTCGACTTGCCGGCACAGGGACTATTTGAAATCACGTCAGGCAACGTGAGTTATGCACTTTCGACCAATCTCAGTTCGCCAGCCTCCGTGGCAGCCGTGGACCATCCGACCGACGAATTATTTTACGTGGCGGACACCGGCCATAACCAAGTGCTGCTGTGTCAGGTGCCGGATCAGAATGTTGACGCAATTCTAGCTGTCTGGAACAGCATGAAGGCTTGCGTGGCAAATGGACATATTTCCGGAGCGATGCAATTTTTCTCCAGTGTGACAGCGAATGATTACAACCAGGATTTTCTCGCCATCGGGGCTGCCAACGTGATTTCTGCCATCGGCCAAATTGGAATACTCACGCCGGCTTACATCAATGGCGACGAAGCAGAATATTATTTTCAGCAAACCATCAACGGGCGGGTCCTCACGTTCAAGGTCGAATTTGTGAAAGAGAATGGCGTCTGGAAGATTTTTGAATTCTAAAAACAAAACCAAGCTTATGAACAAGCCGAAAAACCAACCGATTCGTTTTGCTCTACTTTTAACATCTGCAATCGCCTGCCTAGTTGCGGTTCCTTCCGCCCGGTGCAGCGAGCCGAGTTACAATGGCAAGCCGTTAAGCGAATGGCTGCTGGTATTGAAAGAACGACACGCTTTCGAATTGATCGACGAAGCGGACGCGCAAGAGGCCGTCCGGCAAATCGGCACCAACGGCATACCCACCTTGCTTGACCTTTTAGGTGTACACGACGAGCGGAGCGCAAAGAAGGTTTTGTCAAAGCTTCACAATAAGGACCTCACCGCTTGGTTCAAATATGACGAGAATCCTGACAGCGGCGCCAAAAGCCTTAGAGATCTGGCGTTGGACGGTTTCTCCATTTTAGGCACCAACGCGGAATGTGCCGTTCCACAGATCACCAAAGTGTCGGCATATTCGGATGAAGCGGCCCGCGCTTTGCTCGCGGTTGGGCCGAAGGGCTTTTCCGCCCTGACCAATGCGCTGAATGGCCCGAACGCAGGGATTCGGGATATAGTGATCCGAACGCTTGGCAATAGAGGCGGTGGTGACCCAGAGATGATAAAACAGTTTTTGGTCAATGCCCTCAAAGACCCGGACATTTCCGTCCGGATGGATGCGGCTGCTATCCTGCGAGGCAAAGCACCGGACTTGGTCATCCCCGTGCTTATTCCGTTCCTGGATGTGAGCGATTACGGCCGATGTCAGAGCGAGATTGACCAAGCGCTCATATACGGCCGGTGCATGGATGCCGCCGACACACTAGGCACTTTGGGACCGGCAGCAAAAGTCGCGGCTCCGAGGCTTTTCTCCGTTTTTACGAACGTTGCTCTTGGAACGAACAAATACCTGATGAAAAACTTGAGCGGTGATTTGCTTGATGCGTTACGGAAAGTTGATCCTGATACGGCAAGAAGAGCGGAGGATTTTATTCTCAATAACGGCCCCTTGGGCGTTGTGGGCCATAGTTGGACGGATACGCTGTTGCCTAATGGCCAAGAACTGATCACCGGAGGTTTTTTTCAAGCCCAAATTCCGACCAAGACCGATCATGTTTTTTCCCGCGCCCAGTTGTTTGATCCGTTTACGGGAAAACGGACAGAAACCGGTTCAATGAATGTTGCGCGCGAGGGACATGTGGCGATATTGCTTCGCAATGGGAAAGTGCTAATTGCGGGAGGGGAAGATACCAAAGGCGACGATCTTTCCAGCGCGGAACTTTATGATCCAACGACCGGAAAGTGGACGGAAACGGGTTCGATGAACGCCGCATACGCTGGTGGCGAGGTGGTTCTACAGCACGATGGGAAAGTGCTGATCGAAAATTGGCGAGAGCTGTACGATCCGGCCACAGAAAAATGGACCGTCGTTCCAAAACGATAGGATGCCCTATGAATTACTTTTTCAAAAACATCCGAAAATACTTTTGGCTGACTGCATTTTCCGCAGTCATATCAGCTTCGTGGCCGTGCTGCGCACACGAGTGGCCAGTCCACAAGGCAATTAGCGGAACCGCCTACCAATCGTCTGCTGGCCTGCAAACATTTATCAGCGAAACCATGACCAATGCTAATGCCCTGTTGACGGCTCCCCAACCCCAGATACAAGGCAGCCTTAACGTCTCCAACTGGTTGGTCATGGGAAGCGAAATGGAGGATGAGCAAGGGTATGGCTTCCCGCCTCATCAGCGTTGCGTGGATCATTTTTACACGGTGGCACCGGAGCGCACGCCCGGTCAGGCCCCGGGCTTAACCGACAACAGCGAACCTTGGTACGCCTTTGGATACCTGCCCAAAGGCATTGTGAATTCATTTGTATGGGCTTCGCAGGAACCCGTTTTGGGAGTGAGGAGCGTGGGGCCGAACGTTTACAAGTGGGACGATGCGCGGCAATACGAATTTGCCGCTTTAACCAGCACCAACCAATCCGCCCGTGACACCAACATGGCGTCACTGTTTTACACCTTGGGGCATGTTTTGCACCTGAACCAGGATTTGACCTCGCCGGACCATGTGCGGAACGATAATCACTATTACAAAGCATATTTTGAAAATTACGGAAAAGCCAGCTATATGACTAACTCGCAGTGGTTTGCCCCGCCGACGAATCATGGCTGGGCTTACTGGCAGTCCCAAGGATTTACAAACCTGTTGAATTTTTGGGATCGAAACAAATACAATAACATCAGCGGAGCGGGAGGCTTAAATGACGATTCAGATGGAACATCAGGAAAGAAATTAGGCCTCGCCGAATTCAGCAACGGTAACTTTCTCGGTGAGAGAGCGCTTTACACAGAATGTTATAAAAAACCCGGCGATATTCATTCTTTCCCGTATCCGCGAAAAAGCAGCACGGATTTTCCGGGTACCTTACAAACTAACATCATCATTCCCAACGGACGAAACCTGCCCACTACAATCACTCGTAATGTTGTTACAAAAAAAGGCGACGGTGTTGCCGGCTTCCGTCACAGCATCCTGTCTTATTTAGGCACCAAATTCCCAAACGTCCCAACATCGCACAATACCACAATAAATGACGATGGCGTTCTTCAAGACTACCACAACATCCTCATTCCCAAAGCGGTTGAATACAGCGCCGGCCTTCTGGATTATTTCTTCCGCGGAACGATGGACGTGACGGTCTCCTGGGGCGGTACCAATGCCCCCAATTTCACCAACACCGTCCAGAATACCTCAGGCCAGGATTTTCACGGCGGCACCTTCTTCCTGTTGCTGGAAACGAACCAAGTCCGGTCCATTATGTGGCACACCAATCTGGCCGACATCCTAATGGATCCAGACGCCAGCCTCACCAACGGCACGAGTGTGGACATCATTTGTCCCGGCTCACCCACCAACAAACTCCTGTTGGTTTATCAGGGCACCATCGGTTGGAGCAACGGTGCCGCCTTGGATCCGGTGGATGCGAACATTGGCATCGCAACCGGCCAGCCTTGGATTGAACAAATCATAGATTACGGCGACTATCAGATCCCCGTTCCAGACCCGTATTACGATGAAACCATCGTGACAAATCTGGAAAGCGATGATTTTGGATTTCCGATAACTTCATATCAAGTCATAGTTAACTATGCCCATTTGGATGATACGGGCACCATTGGGTCGCTTGCGTGCAACCAGACCAATTCCTGGCAATCCTGCACGCTGCCGGATTTAATCAGCAATGCCGTTGTTCCGGTCGGCGATATAACGATTACCCCCGATGGCCGGCATTTGAGTGTTCCGATGACAGCGACGGACGATCCGAAATGCCGGGGTTGGGTCGGTTGGTGGGACATCAACATTACTTGGCGGGCCTGGCCAAGCCCATAGCGCGCCGGGGTTGCCAGTTTTGCATGAACAGTCCGATCCAGCTTCAAACCACGCCTGAAGGTGAAGGGGTCCTAGAAAAGTGACAATTTAGGTTTGATGTTGATCAACTTTGGTTTGTAGTTTGGGTCATAACACGTCGGCGGGAGAACTGGCCTGCCTTTCCAGCGAGTTCATTCCGTCTCCGGCCCAGGCCGCCGATCCAGCGATGGTCGCCGCTGTGCAATCCGGCGCTGACCTGCCGTTGTCCAGTCCCCAGGCCTTGGCGGCCGCCGTGACGAACGCCGGTGACCGGTTTGCTGGCGCTGTCGTCACAGCGGAAACCGACGCTGATGGCGTCATCCGCCGGCAAACTTTCACTGCCAGCACCGGTATCAAAGGCGAGGCGCAGGCGGAACTCACCTGGTTCCCCGCCAGCCACGCGCAATTGAAACTGTGCTGGCAGGTCCTTTTCACCAGCCCATGGCGCGATGAAATGTATCTCACGCTCGTCACCGCCGACACCGGCGAAATTCTGTATCGCCGCAATCTCACCGCCGAAAGTGGAAAGGGTCAGTCCTAGAAAAGTGACAATTTGGTTTTGACGGCGGGCAATTTCGGTTTGTAGGTAATGCTCGATTTGGTGGACAGGTGTTGGGTGATTGTGTGGGCTGGTCGCGGCCTTGGAACTCGATCTGAAAAGCTTCGCAGAGGATGCGGGTTCACTTCCGGCACTTCTTCCGCCAAAGTTTCAGGAATCACCGCCTCGTATTCGGCAAGAATCTCATCCGTTACAAAAAGAAACACCCGGCGTTCCGCCACCAGCTTCAAACATTTCCGCGCCGAACCGTTCCAGCCGATGCCGGACAGGATCACGTTGCAGTCATAGACGGCACGGATCATCGCCGCGCCTTGCGGTGCAATTTCTGGCGTGCCACGATGCGGCCAATAGTTTTGCCGTCAGGTTCACCCGCCCGGCCACCGGCAAAGACTTGTTCAAAGTCCCGCACCTCTTTGGCCTGTTCCCGCTCTTCCAGGGAACGAAGCCCCGCCCGAATCACTTCGGAACGGTTGTTGTAACGTCCGGACTTGATCATCTAGTTGATGAAGTCCTGCCAGTAATTGGTTAATGCTGCGCTCATGCTCTAATAGTTACCAACTATTGCGATTTTGGCAAATTCCGCACTGTCGGCTTTTGCTCGCCGGGCTTCACCAGCTTCCACAGCATTTGCAACTCAGTCGTTTTCATCTGGGCATAGGAATTCTACAAGGAGCCTTTGCCGGCGGTCGGCGGGCGGGCGCTGGCGCGCCCGCTCCGCCGCTCCGCCGGCCAAGGAATCCGGTTAATTTGACACGCGCCACAATACCTTTGGCGTTTTATCGCCCGGACTGCTTCGGATTGTCAGCGACCTGTTTTCTAGCGACCCCAGGGAACAAGCCTCCGTATACGAGCCACATCAAGCCACCATGCCCGAACCGAGCGAGGCTGTCTCATCGCAAATCCTACTTTGCCCGGTAATCGAACCAAGCGTTTCGGAACCAGCCCGTTTTTTCATGTGTCCTGCGCCGTAGCGTCTGTCTCCACTCGCATCAATACCCGCTATCAGTCGGATAACAGATGCAGACAGCGTCACCGTGTTCGCAAAGCTGTATTTGTTCAGCTCGTATGCATTTGCCCCAAGGCATTTCGCAACGTAGTCCGCTCCGGCCAGTGAGCGGTCATATTGACGAACATCTACACGCGCCCCACCGGTCTGAATCTTCCACAGCCATTCAGCCTGGTGTTGCAGCGTGTGATAGTTGCGCGTAGCAGTTCCCCCAACCAGA
>OCTA010004055.1_pt1 | contig 12890 bp, 13 predicted proteins | sample 1538991 | NCBI WGS metagenome assembly OCTA01 (sample SAMEA3539302, study PRJEB22396) | soil metagenome | biome: tundra; feature: field; material: soil | place: USA | collected 2010-05 | depth 0.15 m
TGACAAGCCCCGCACGACTAGGCCCGAACTTACGAGCAAACATGGAGCCAACATGGCCCCGAAACGGCTGTCTCGGGTAAACTCAAATGCGATATAACACCAGGTCAGTACGGGTACGCCGTCAGGGACTTGAACCCCGAACCCGCGGATTAAGAGTCCGCTGCTTTGTTCGCTTATTCTTCTTGAACTGCTGTCAAAAAATGATAGCACGTGCCGGGAGCTGCCGTTTTGTCCGCTCGCCGGAATCCGCGGCGCGCTGCGGATACCGGATGCTGCCGGTGCGTACCGGGGCATCCGAGCAACCACGGAGCAACCATCGCTGCGCATAGGTCTAGACCACCATGGTCGAGGGTGCCTGGGGCGGAGCGGGAGGGGCTCTGGCCGTCGTCGGCAAAGGTATAGATGCCTGGCGCGACAGAACGTGCAGGCTGCGGTCGGAGTGCGGTCGAAGCAGCCGGCACGGTGCGTGATCGGTGCTGGTAGTGCCCGGATTTGGCCTGGGAGCGCTGGGGAGCGCGGCGATCGCCGTCTCGGAGTTCCGCGCCGGTGCTTTCGCCGCCGCGGGGCCGGGAACGTCGCGACGGCGGCCGTGCCCGGTCGTCGGCGTCGTCTGCTGGTGGCCTTGGGAAGGTCGGGGTCATGGCGGCGCGGGCCGCGATCTTCGGGTTGAGGGAGTCGTCCGCCCGCAGCCGACCCACCCGCGCGTGCGCGTCGCGATTCTTTGCCGGCGTGCTCTCGGCGCCCGGGAGGGCGGCGTCCATGTCCACGGCGACCCGTGCCGGCGCCCGGGGGAGCCCTGCGCCCTATGTGCTCGCTGATGAGCGCGTTGGCCTGGCCGGTGCGGGCGAGCGGCACCAGGATGGGCGCGGGGTTTCAGGCACGGGGCTCGACGCGGAAGTTGCGCGCCATGTCGTCGGCGATCGTGGTGCCGGCTTTGCTGAACATGCGCTCGCGCCAGCTGACGGTGATGATCACCGTCGCGTTGGTGTCTGCGGCCAGATGAACCAGGACACCTCTTCCATGACGTTGTACGGGGCGACGGATCCCCAGAGCGCTTGATACCGGTGCGCGCGGAAGGCGGGCCCGGCGGGAACCTCGGTTTCGGTTGCCTGGGTCTCCCCGAGCGTGTTCTTGCTCGGCCCGGTCAGTTCGCGTGCCCTGGCCATGGTTATCGGCCCGCCCGGGTGATCGTCGGGAACTATGTACACCTCTGCGTTGGCGCGCGGGATGGTGAAGTCGGGCCAGAAGAAAACGGCGGCGGTCGCCGGGAGCCCTCTTCCCTTCAGGCTCTTCAGCGTGCCGGCATAGCTGATCAGATTGGAGGCGAGCCGGCGCACGTGCCTGCGCTTGGCGCCCGGCCCGAGCAGGCCCGCCGCCGTGCTCTCGCACCACGGCCCGAGATCCTCGGCCTGGAGCACCCCGGCGTCCAAGCGGGCCGTCAGGTTGGCCGGCAGGTAGACGACGGGCTTCCACGGCAGTTCGGCCATCAGTGCCACCTCAGGGTGCGCGAATCGCATCAAGCAGCTTAGCCAGCGACCCGCGCCGCGCCATTGCCCCCTGGCTAACGCCCATGTCGAGGGCCTGTACCGGCAGGCGTCGTACGCAGTTCCCGCACGTACAGCCGGCTCAGTACGCCATCGACATGCGACTTTCGCCATCGTGGCCGTCCCATCGGGGTCGGTATGCCCTCGTCGTTGAGCAGATCGGCGATCCGCTGGAGGCTGTACCCCTGATCCTTGAGCGCCTGGATGCGCGCCGCCAGTTCCAGCGGGCAACACGGCGGGCGCCCGGCCCTGCTGCGCCGCTCCTGCCGGCCGGGGCCGCTCACCGCTGTCCCCGGCCCCGAAACAGGTCACGGATGAACCACAGAACCTCGCGGAGCAATCGGGAACGATAACGCTGGAGTTCCGGGATGTCAGCCTTGAGCGCCGCCACCAGGACGACGCCGACGTATCCCACCAGCACGGCCACCAGGCCGGCCATCACCCCGCCGAGCCAGACGGCCGCGGGGCCGAGATCCGCGAGGGCACGGACCACTTGCTTCTACTGCCACTTCGTAGCCACTCCCTTTTCGTGTACGGGAGCGGCCGCCCAACCTCACGGCGACGTCTTCTTACGTCATCTGGCTGGCCGCTCCCCAGGGTTGCCTCGGTTGCACTGCAGGGGGAGGCGGGAAGTGGCCGTCAGGTTCACTGCGGTGGCCGTAGTGACGAGCGGCGGCGAGCAGAACGAGCAGGAAGGCCGGAGCCTGGGGCCGGCGCGAGAGCGCCGCCAACACCATGATGACCATGAAACGCAGCGCGGCAAGGATGCCGTCAATGAAGCGCCGCAGTCCGTCCCGATAGTCCTGGACCAGCCGCTTATCACGGGTGGATACCCGGATGCCGACAACGGCCCGCGCCAACGCCACCAGGACGCTGATCAACTCCTCAGCCGTACTTGGCGTCTGAGCGCTGGTCAGCGCATCTGGCGTGATCTCAGGCAGATTCGCCTGGCAGTAAGCACAAGCGGGAATCGTCAATGAGCGGCTGCGATAGCAAGCCAACCCTCGCCACCGGACACTGGCCTCGGAGTCCGCTGCGGGCATCGCTGGCACAGAGACAGCGGTATTGGACGTTCCAGGTGTATCAGCAGGGGGCATGTCGAGCGTCGACTTGACCTGGAAAAAGGTGTCGGACCACACGATATCCGGGTGCATAGCCTGGTTGAGGTCCGTGTAAGCAGTGAACCCGCCCAGCCAGTTGACGATCGCGGTGTCGCAAGCATCGTCGTCACGCGCGCGCAGCGCATCGTGAACGGCCGTCGCGCTGGCAGTTGCGCGGATCAGTCGGTTGGCTCGCCCGTGCTGCTGGGCAACGTAGGACACGGGGGCGGTCGCGCTCTCGATCCATGACCAGTCGCACTCGGTACCCAGCGGAAGCCGGCCGGTCGCATACCCGGGTCCGCCTATTGCGACGTGAAGGACTCTGGTAGCGAAGTCCAGGCTTCTGGGATGCAATAGCTCAAGCGATACTGCACCCATGAAGGTGCACCTCCCTCCGTTCCTCGGCCGTCACAGCTGACACGGGAACGCTACTAGAGGAAGCGAATCGTCCTGCTTATTCGTCGGCGGACGGCGCGTTCGAAGTGCAGTAACACCTGCCGACCGTCCTCCTCCGCGGAGGGCGGCTCGCCGACATCTTCCGGGTGCGCCAGCTGGAGAAGGCGGCCAGGAGGTTCCTCGTGTGGCTGGCCCGGCGGTCGCCGATGCTCAGCCTGATCGGTCGGAACGCAGGCCAGATCGAAGCGAAGGTCTTTCCGGGACATACCGAAGGCGCGCACGGTCCCCGCGGACAGGGGTTTGCCACGCAGAGAAGACACCCGGCCACGGGCGGGCGGAGTTGACGGCGCGCCCGGGCTTGACATGCACGGCGGAGTCGAGCGTGCATCCCCGTGTGTACGCCTGCGGACCTGCGGTCTTTCCGGGGCGAGGGCGGCAGGGAAGGGCGGTGTGCGATGACTGGGGCGACGGTTCGGGAAAGCGTGACTGTTGCCGGGCGGGCAGAGCGGGCGCGGGTTGCCCGGGCTTTCGTGGGCGCGGTGCTCGGACCGGGGCACCCGTGCGGGGACGACGCCGCCCTGCTGATGAGTGAGCTTTTCGGCAACAGCGTGCGCTACAGCAGGTCGGGCGATCCCGGGGAGACGGTCACCGTCGCTGTGATCGCCCGGGGCGGCATCGTCCGGGTTGAGGTCACCGATCGCGGCGGCCCCGGGGTGCCGGAGGCGCGCACTGCCGGCGGGGACGAGGAAGGCGGCAGGGGGCTCGGGCTCGTGGCGGGGCTGGCTACCCGGTGGGGCTGGCGACGGCGCGGCGGGCGGATGGTGACCTGGTTCGAGCTATAGGCTTTATCGCAGCCGATGCAACATTCCGCGGTGTCCGGTAAGGGCTTGAATTCGCCTGATGCGGACGTGTCGGGGTCGTGACACGCGCGTGATTTCGGGTTGTTGAGCCGCGTGCCCAGTTCGTTACTCTCCGTGCATCAATGTTGCTGCGGATGCAACGAGGTGGTCTTCAGCCTGTCCAGCATCGCCAGCGCGGCGGCCGCGGTCAGCCAGGCCCTGAAGGAGCGGGCGTGACCGTCACTCCGGACGCGGGCCAGGTGGCGGGGACGAACCAGCACTATGACCTGGACCCGGACGTGTTCGGACTGTTCCTCCACCCGCTGCGCAAGTACAGCTGCGGGCTGTACGAATCGCCGAACGACACCCTGGCCGTCGCGCAGCGGCGCAAGCTGCGGTTCGTCGCCGGGCGCCTCGGTATCACCGGCGGGGAGCAGCTGCTCGACGTCGGCTGCGGCTGGGGTCCCTCGTGCTGTTCATGGCCCGCGAGTACGGCTGCCGCACCACCGGAATCAGCCCGGCGCCGCGCCAGCACGACTTCATCGCGGGCCGCGCCGCCGAGCTGGGCGTCACCGGCCTGGTTACCACCCAGGTCGGTCATTTCGAGCTGGCCGACTTGCCGGAACGGGACTTCGACGCGGTGAGCATGCTCGGCTCGATCGTGCACAAGCCCGACCTGGACGCGGCGTTCGGCCAGGCCCGCCGGGTGCTGCGCCGGAGCGGGTCGCTGTGCGTGTCGGAGAGCTGTTTCCGTAACGGAGTCACCCGGGACTCGTTCGGGAAGAGGACTGGAACCCAGTTCGTCGCGGAATCCATTTTCGGCTGGGGCGACATGGGCCCGCTGGCGGCCCTCATCGCGGGCGCGGAGAACGCCGGGTTCTCGATCGTCGCCGTGGACGACCTCACGGCCCACTACCACCGCACGATCGAGGACTGGCGGGCAGGAGTTCGCGCAGCCCGGCCGCAGATGGAGGAGCTGGCGCCCGGCTATGCCGCCGAGCTCGAGCGGTACCTGGAAATCGCCAACGCCGGCTGGGGCTACACCACCAAACATTACGCCCTGACCTGCCGTAACGCTCGATGGGAGTAAACGACATGCGGAACCAACCCCTGGTGGCGCCCGCGGGCGGCGAGCTGCTGCGCGCCGGGGACGTCGCGTCGGCTGTCGGCGAGTTCATGGCGGCGTCGCCCGCGGCGCGCCGCTGGGACGTGGAGACCTCGTTCGACTGGGCGGCTGCGGACGCCGGGCGGCTGACCGAGGGACAGCGGTCCGCGGTGCGGTTCGTCACCATGATCGAAGACCACCTGCCCGGCTACTTCGACCTCTACCAGCGGCACTTCCCGGTCACGGGGGACGTCGCCCCGGCGGAGTTCGAGCACAACCGCGAGCTCTACCACTTCACCGTGCGCTGGGCGTTCGAGGAGGACACTCACGCCCGGGCGCTGGCCCGGTACCAGGTGGCGAGCGGCCTGGCGGACACCGACGCGCTGCGGGCCGAGCTGGCGGTCGAGGGCCGGAAGGAATTCACCCTGCCGTTCAGCCAGCCGGTGCAGTACTTCGCCTACGCCCTCGTGACTTCGCCTACGCCCTCGTGCAGGAAAAGGCGACGCAGCTCTACTACCAGCAGCTGCGCGCCGTGGTGGACGAGCCGGTGCTCGGATCCATTCTGAACCGGCTCAGCCGCGACGAGGCGCGCCACTTCACCTTCATGGCCGCCATCGTCACCCGTTACCTGCGCGAGTACGGCGACAGCATGGTCGACCCGGTCCGTGAGGTGATCGCCGATTTTCGCATGCCGCTGGCTGACACCATGTCCGGTTACTGGCGGTGGGCGCTGCGGATCGACGACGCCGCCGCCTACGACCGTACCGACGCCTACGGGTACCTCGCCAGCGTGATCGAGCGGGCGGTCAGCGCGCGCTCCGACCACCTGGACGAGCTCGTCCGGTTCATCGAGCGGTGCGGGACGCTGCCGACCAAGGAGTGAGTCATGGTTACCTTCGATCCGTTCGCGCCGGGTTTCACCGACGATCCCTATCCGCACTACGCCGAGCTGCGCGCGGCCGCCCCGGCCTACGAGGATCCGCTTGGCTTCTGGATCATCTCCCGCTACGAGGACGTGTCACGGCTGCAACGAGCGGGACACTCCGTCGATGAGCAGCCCCTGACCCGGCTGCCGCGCTGGAAGAGCGACTCGGGCACGCTGGGCAAGGAGAACCGGATGATGCGCGGGCTCGCGGTCCTCGACCGACCACACGCGGCTGCGCCGCCTGCTCATGAAGCCGTTCACCCGCGGCGCCGTGCAGGACCTCCGGCCGCGGATCGAAGCACTGGTCGACCAGGCGCTCGACCGCATCGCCGAAGCTGGGTTCTTGCTGCTCTCGCGGCGGCCAACCGGGATCAGGAGTTCTGAGGCCCTGATGCCGACGACCTTCGCCTCGACCGGCCCAACGCGCACCTGAACGTCTCGTTCGGGGCGGGCGCGCACCACTGCCTCGGTACCGGCCTGGCCCGCCTGGAAGCCGAGGTGGCCTTCGCCGGCTTCGCCCGGCGCTTCCCCGCGGCCGTCGTGACCGATGTTCGCTGGAACGGACGCATCAACGTGCGCGGTCCCGCGATGCTGTCCGTGGCCGTCCGGTAACTCTGCGAGCGGAATCGGCCCTCGGGGATGACTCCCGCGCGCCTGAGTCCCATTTTCGGGCGGCAGTGACGACGGGTCCGTCATCGGTCCCGCTTGATAGCCTTGATGCCGTTATATCGAATTGAGGTGTAACCGGAAAGAGGTTATCCGCTGGACTCGATAGTGGCGGACGTCATCGGTGATGTTGCCCTGGTTTTCGTCATCGCCTCGCTGCTCGGCGCGGCGGCGCGCAAGTGCGGACAACCGACCGTCATCGGGCAGATACTCACGGGTTTCATCCTGGGACCCAGTCTGCTGGGACGACTGCCCGGCCACCTGACCAGCCATCTGTTCCCCAGCCCGGTGCTTCCTTACCTGAACGTGATGTCCCAGGTCGCTGTCGTGATCTTTATGTTCACGGTGGGATACGAGATCGAGTTCGGGTCGCTCCGCCGGCATGGCCGGGCCGTGCCCCTGGTCGCGCTCGGCGCCCTCGCGGTCCCCCTGGGCCTGGGAGTGGCCTGCGCCCTGCTCCTTCACCCGCAGTTCGCCAGCATCGGCATCGGGCCCCAGGGCCGGTCCTTCGTGCTGTTCATCGGGGTGGCCACGTCGATCACGGCGCTGCCGGTGCTCGCGTCCATCGTGCGGGAACGGAACCTGGCCGGGACCACCGCCGGTCTCATCGCGACGGCCGCGGCGGGCATCATGGACGTGCTGGCCTGGCTGGTGCTGGCCGCGGCGCTGATCGGGGCCGGTCACTCCGGGCGGTTCTCCCTACCGGTCACGGCGGCGCTGATCAGCTGCTTCGTGGTGGTCATGCTGGTCGCGGTGCGCCCGGCGGTGTCCTGGTGGACGAACCGGCGCCAGTCCGTCCTGTCGAGTCCGGTGCCCATCGCGTTCGCGCTCGCCCTGGCGAGCGCGTGGGTCACCGGGGCGCTCGGCTTGCATCCGATCTTCGGCGCGTTCCTGGCCGGGCTGACCATGCGCGGCAGGAACGGGGCGCCCGACGCGGACGTCCTTCGCTCGATGGAGCAGACGGCCAGCGTCCTGCTGCCGTTGTTCTTCGTGGTCACCGGGTTGTCGCTCAATGTCGGGGCCGTGCGGGGGAACGCGTTCGTCGTGCTTGCGGTCATCGTCGTGATCGCGTGTGCCGGGAAACTGGGCCCGGGTTACGTGCTCTCCCGGGCCAGCGGGCTCTCGGCGCGTGACTCCGCCACGATCGCCGCCCTGGTGAACACGCGGGGCCTCACCGAGCTGATCGCGCTCAACGTGGGGCTCGCCGACTCGATCATCAACCAGCGGCTGTTCACCGTCCTCGTTCTGATGGCACTGATCACGACGTTCGCGACCGGGCCGTTGCTGTCCGTGATCCGGCCTGTCCGCGCGGTGTAGCCGGCGGCAGATGAATACGCCATTTAAGAGCTCGCGGCTTGAGGTCGTCTCGTCCGTCTCGGTGGTTCCCGAGGAACCATGGAACGCCCTGGCCCGGGAGACCTTCTACACGTCGCACCGGTGGCTTGAGTTCGTCGAGCGGCAGCCTGGCGCGTCGTCGGAGTACGTGCTGGCGTGGCACGGCGACGCCCTCGCGGCGGGCCTGCCCTGCTACGAGATCCGCACCGAGGACAACCAGTTCTGCGATCCCGTGCGCCTGATCGACGGCAGGTGGCGCGGCGAGTACCTCATCGCCGGCCCCCGCCGCGGCTGCGCGGCGACGTTCCCCCTCAGGCCCGTCGCTGCCGGAACCAGATCGCCGACCTGGCGTTCCGATACCGCCATCGCGTGGTGCCTGAACGGACGGGAGTGGGAGCGCTGGGCCATCTGACGGGGGCGCGCTGCTGTATTTTTACTGCTGTACATCCGACCGACGCATTTCGAGGGAGCGACAATGGCTGAGGTACTGCTGTTCCATCACATTCAGGGGCTCACGCCTGGGGTCCGCGGCTTCGCCGAGACGCTGGGGCAGGCTGGCCACATCGTGCATGTCCCTGACCTGTTTGAAGGGCGTGTTTTCGACACCCTGGACGAGGGCTCCGCCTACGTCGAGGAGATCGGGTTCAACACGTTCATCGCGCGCGGGCAGGATGCCGCGGAGAAGCTACCGCGTGAACTCGTCTATGCTGGGTTCTCGCTCGGCGTGCTCCCGGCGCAGATGCTGACCCAGACCAGGGACGGCGTGAAGGGCGCGCTGCTGTTCCACGCCTGTGTCCCGCTCTCCGAGTTCGGCGGCACCTGGCCGAGCGGAGTGCCGGTCCAGATCCACGGCATGGAAGCCGACCCGTTTTTCGCCGGAGAAGGCGACGTCGACGCGGCCCGTGCCCTGGTCCAGGCGACACCGGACGCTGAGCTGTTCCTTTATCCCGGCGATCAGCACCTGTTCGCCGACAGCAGCCAGCCGTCATACGACGAGCAAGCCGCCGGGCGGCTCACCGAGCGCGTGCTCAGCTTCCTTGGCGACGTGAAGTAGCGGCGCTGTGGTCACGCCACTGGCCGGTGGCCGAATGCCAGGCCCGGGAAATCCCCGGAGCTCCGCCACCGTTTCATGAGGCGGAAGTAAGCCAGCGGGCCGAGCCGGTAGCCGTTCCTGAGTGAGTCCGGGCTCACCTGACCCTCATTGTTGTAGTAGCCGGGAGTGCAGTCACTCAGGAACGAGATCGCCGACGGATTGGGCTTAAGCTGCTCGAGCCAGGCCCGCTCGGCTTGCTCCTCGGCTTCCACCCGCTCGAACCCGCGGGCGAGCACATGGGAGATGACGACGGCGATCGTCTGGGCCATGTCGGTCAGGTTATGCGGGACGTTGGCCGCGAAATTCGCGGCCTGGTTCGGCAGGAGGAAAAACGCGTTCGGGAAGTTGCGCACATGGAGGCCGTGCAGTGAGCGCATCCCGGTTGACCAGTACTCCGTCAGCTTCACGCCGGCCCGGCCGGTCATGGCGAAATCGTGGCTTCTCACCGGCGCGACCTCAAAGCCGGAGGCATAGATAATGCAATCCACCCGGTATTCCACCCCGGCCGCGACGACGCCGGCCGGGGTGATCCGCTCGACGCCCTTGCCGTCGGTGTCGACCAGATGCACCGAGGGCAGGTTGTATGCGCTCAGGTAGTCCTGGCTGAAGCACGGTCGCTTGCACAGCTGCCGGTACCAGGCCTTCAGCCGGGCCGCGGTGGCCGGGTCCCGTACCACGGCGTCGACCCGCGCGCGGATCTCGCTCATCTTCTCGAAGTCCAGGGCCTCGATGTCGGCCCGCAGGTCAGCGGAGCCCGCCGGGCCCGGCCGCGGCGTCGTGAGCCTGCGGCGCACGCGCTTGGCCAGGTCGGTCCATTCGTCGTCGACCAGATCGCGGGAGGGGAAGTCGCCGGCCGACATGTTGGCGCAGAAGTTCTCCAGCCAGCGCTCCTGCCATCCAGGCGTGGCCACGCTCGCGAACCAATCCCGGTCGATCCGCGCGTTGACGCGGGCGTCCACGGAGGCGGGCGTCCGCTGGAATACGAACAGCTCCTGGCAGCTGCGCGCCAGGTGCGGGATGCACGGCACCGCGGTCGCGCCGGTCCCGATGATCGCGACTCGCCGCGTCGCCAGGCGGTGCAGGGGCGCGCCCTCGGGGTCACCGCCGGTATAGGCGTAATCCCATCGGCTGGCGTGGAAGCAATGACCGCCGAACGTTTCGATACCGGGGACGCCGGGGAGTTTCGCGGCGCTCAGGCCGCCTGTCCCGATCACCACGAACTGGCTCGTGAACTCGTCGCCGCGGTCCGTCGCCACGATCCAGCGCGATCGCGCGTCGTCCCAGTCCAGGCTGGTCACGGCGGTGTGGAACAGGGCTCGCGGGGCCAGCCCGTAGCGCTCCGCGATACGGTCGCAGTGCGCCAGGATCTCCGGCCCGCGAGCGTACCGCTCCGTCGGCCTGTAGCCGGTCTCTTCCAGGAGCGGCAGGTAGATCATGGAGGCCGTGTCGCATCCCGCTCCCGGATAGCGATTCCAGTACCACACCCCACCGAAAGCGCCGCCCTTATCGACGATGCGCAGGTCATCGAGCCCGGCTTCCCTGAGCCTGGCCCCGGTCACCAGGCCGGCCAGGCCTCCGCCGATGATGGTCACCGTCACGTGGTCATGCTTCGCCGCACGCCCGGCCCTGACGGTGAAGGGATCGTTCCCGAGATGGGCGAACCGGCCGGTCGTCGGAACGTACTGGCTGTTGCCGTCCGGCCGGATCCGCTTGTCGCGCTCGGCCGCGTAGCGACGGCGCAGGCCGTCGAGGTCAAGCTCCGTCACGGGCGCACGGGGTCAGCGGGATCAGAGCCCGCGCGGATCGAGGCGGCCACGTCGCGGATGGTGCCGGTCAGCAGCGCGCGCACGTTGGGCTGGACCTGCATGGTGTGCAGGCACTCGTCGAGCAGCCGGAACGCGAGGAGGGAATGACCTCCGAGCTGGGCGAAACTGTCGAGTACGCTGACCTTCGCCGAGCCAAGAACCCGCCCGTAGATCTCGACCAGGCTTGCCTCGAGGCTGTCGGCCGGGAGCACGATCTCGCGCTCGTCATCGACCGCCGCCTGCCAGGCCTCGATCAGCGCGTCTTTGTCGATCTTGCCGTTCACCGTGGCCGGGATGCGCGGGACCGGCACGACCCGCTCAGGGATCATGTGGCTGGGCAGGATGGTGGCGACGCGCTCAAGGAGGGCCCCGGTGCCGGTCTCGGTGACGGCGGCCTGACCTCCGGGCACGACGAAGGCCAGCAGGCGGACAGGGCTGCCGTGGGAGATGACCGCGCAGTCCGCCACGGCCGGATCCGCGGCGAGCACCGACTCGATCTCACCCAGTTCGACGCGCTGCCCTCTGACCTTGACCTGCCTGTCTATCCGGCCGAGGTGCTCAAGCACGCCGTCGTCCCGGTAGCGGCACAGGTCACCGGTGCGGTACATGCGCGACCCGGGCGGTCCGTACGGGTCAGCCACGAACCGCTCGGCGGTCCGGCCCGGGTGGCGCCAGTACCCGTGAGCCAGACCCGGCTGGCCGGCGATGTACGCCTCGGCCGGCATCCCGATCGGCGCGAGGTCGAGGTTCTCATCGAGCAGGGTCAGCCGGAAATGCGCGGCGGGGCGGCCAAGCGGCACGACCGCTGATCGCGGCCCGCGATCGAGCACCAGGTCGGTGACCGTTCCCGCTTCCGTGGGCCCGTAGCAGTTCACCAGGGTCGCCGTGGGGAGCGTGCGGTAGCACGAGTTCCTGATGCGCTCGGTGACCGGTTCGCCGCCGCACAGCACCCACCGGAGCGCGCCGGTGCGGTCAGGCGTCACTTCCGACAGGAACGCGGTCATGACCGTGGGGGCCAGGAAGATCGTAGTGACGCGGTGGTCGGCGACGAGCCCGGCGAGGTGCCGCGGGTCCCTCTGCCCGCCAGGACGGCAGATGACCAGCCGCGCCCCGTGATACAGGGGCCAGAACAGCTCCCAGATGGAGACGTCGAATCCCGGTGACGTCTTGAACACCGCGCAGTCCCCCGGGCCGAACGGATACCTGTCCTGCATCCAGGCGAGATGCGCCAGCGCTCCGTCGGTCGGATAGCCGACGCCTTTCGGGCGGCCGGTCGAACCGGAGGTGTACAGAATGTTCAGCAGGGCCGCCTGGCTGCCCTCGACCGCCGGGTTCGTGTCAGGAAAGGCAGCCCACGTGGCGTGATCGGACTCCACGTCGTGTACCTGCCAGGGACCGTCCGGGATGCGGCCACGGCAGGCCGCGTCGGTCAGGACGTGCTGCGGTGCGGTGTCGTCGAGCATGTAGGACAGCCGCGAGGCCGGAAGCTCCGGGTCGAACGGCACGTAAGCGGCGCCGGCCTTGACCGCGGCGTAGATCGCGATCACCTGGCCGATGCCGCGATCCAGGCAGATGCCGACCCGCGTCCCGGGTCCGGAGCCGGCGCTTCGCAGGTAGCGGGCGAGCCGGTTCGACCGCTGGTTCAGCTCACCGTAGCTCAGCGCCGTGCCGTTCTCGTCCAGGACGGCGACGGCGTCGGGACTGCGTTCGGCCTGCTCCTCGAACGGCCCGGCCATGGTGCGGTACCGGTTAACGGCGGGCCGGTGCGGGTTGAGGCCGTGCAGCATGCGGTCGCGTTCGGCGTCATCGAACAGCGGATGGGCGCGCATCGGGGCCCGCGGATCGCCGGTGGCAGCCGACAGCAGGTGCAGGAACGACCGAGCCCAGCACAGCGCGGTCGGCGCGTCCGGCGAGGTCGTCGCGCGCTCGACGTACAACCGAAGGCCATCGTCTGACACCAGGATGGTCGCGTCGACCGGGTCGCTGGCCGCCGCGACGGGCATGGCGGCCGTCGCGGGCTCGCCGGCCTCGCGCAGGGCGGCCCGCAGGCTCAGGCCGGCGTCCGCCGGCCGGCCCGGCCCC
>OCTA010004057.1_pt1 | contig 12884 bp, 10 predicted proteins | sample 1538991 | NCBI WGS metagenome assembly OCTA01 (sample SAMEA3539302, study PRJEB22396) | soil metagenome | biome: tundra; feature: field; material: soil | place: USA | collected 2010-05 | depth 0.15 m
AGCATGCGCGCTGCGGCGCCAGGCGCGCCGGGCACCCCCGTCCGCGCGGCCCGCTCGCAGCCGAGCACGCCGGCCTCCGAGAGCCGCTCGGCCGTCGCGCCGAAAGGGCCGACGCCGCCCGCGCAGCACACGATCTCTCAGGGCTCGCTGCCCCAGACGCATGCCTACCCGTCAGGGCGAACCCGAGAGTTCAGGGCGCTGATGGCGTCGCTCTGGGAGGGCATAGTCCGGGGCGCGGTCGCTCCGGCTCTGCCGGCGTTCTTCCCGAAGGGCGCATATGAGCAGCTGAAGGCGATCTATGGGGCGGGGTCCGATTGGACCAACCGTCTCGTCCACGACTATCAGCTGGACCTCGAAGCCGCTCACTCCCTCCTGGGCCGTGACGCACCGCGGGCACATCTTCTCGGCGTCGACGTTTCCGCCTCCTATGGCCACTGGGTCCCTCCGGGCGTCTGTTACAACAGCGTCGGCTACTACGAGATGCCCAACGCGCGCATCGTGTACTCGAGCGGTGGCAGGATCAGATCGCTCGGTATCGCCTCGATGATCTCCTGGCGTGGCGTCTGGTACGTGGTGCACCTTGGCGCGATCCTTCGGCCGTCCGACAGCGGGCAGGTCGATTCCCCCGAACCCGGGCGCGGCAGCTCGCAGTACTCGGGGACCTGCTAGGTGCCGTCCCGGCCGCCAGCTCGGTCTCGACCCTCGGGCTCCTCCTCGAAGCGGCCGACCCACGTGACGCCCGCGTTGTTCACGAGCACGTCGATCGGCCCGAGCGATGCCGTGGCCTCATCGAGGAACGCTCGGAACGACGCCGCGTCGGTCACGTCGAGCGCGCAGCCGATTGCCCCGTGGCCGATCTCAGCGGCGGTCGCGCCCGCGGTATCTCGTGAGCATCGCGACAGGCTCTGGATTGGCACCGTCGGCGTGGTCGGTATTGGCGCTGGCGCCGGGGCCCGCGGGCGCTTACGGTGCAGCCGTGCTCCAGCCCCGTGATCTCGATCTGTCGCTGTCTGCCGCCGGCGCTGACGTGGCCGAGCGACTGCGGGCGTTTCTTGCCGAGGAGGTGCTTCCACGGTCGGCTGAGTTGGCGGTTGAGATGGACGGGCTCGCGGGTCCCGAGCCGTACCCGCCGCTCATGGCTGATCTTCGCGAGCAGGCGCGTCAAGCGGGACTCTGGAATCTGTTTCTTGCCCAGCGGGCGCACGGCGGCGGCCTGTCGCATGTGGACTACGGGCACCTGTGCGAGCTGATGGGCCACGACGAGTGGGCGCCGATGGTGTTCAACTGCCACTTCCCGGACACCGGCAACATGGAGGTCCTTCTCGAGAAGGGCGCACCCGCTCAGCGGACGCGTTGGCTCGATCCGCTGCTGAATGGCGCGGTCCGGAGCTGCTTCGCCCTGACCGAGCCCGAGGTGGCGAGCTCGGATCCCACGGGAATACGAACGGTCGCCCGGCGCGATGGCGATGGCTGGGAGATCGAGGGACGCAAGTGGTTCGTCACGGGGGCGGTGGGCGCATCGCTCTGTGTCCTGATGGCGCGCACGGACGAGCACGGCGACCGCCACAGGCGGCTCAGCGTGCTGCTCGTCCCGATGGACGCGCCGGGCGTCGAGATCGTTCGCCGGGTACCGGTCTTCGGACATGCGGGGGGGCCGGGTCATTGCGAACTGCGCTTCGACGGATGCAGGGTCGGGCCCGATTCGCTGCTCGGAGAGGTCGGCGACGGCTTCCAGATCGCCCAGGACCGGCTCGGGCCCGGCCGGATCCACCATTGCATGCGTCAGATCGGAGCTGCCGAGCGAGCTCTGCACCTGGCCACGAGCCGAGCCCGCGAGCGTCCGCACGGCGAGGGGACGCTCGCGGACACGCAGCTCGTTCGCCTGCACCTCGCCGAGGCGCGGATCGCGCTCGACGCGGGGCGGCTGTTGGTCCTGCGGGCGGCACGGACGATCGACCTCCACGGAAAGCGGGCGGCCCACCGCGACATCTCGATCGCGAAGGTGCACGTCGCACGGATGATTCAGGACGTGGTTGACCGCGCGATTCAGGTGCACGGGGCGCTCGGCATGTCTGATGACTCCCCGCTCCCGCGGATGTGGGTGGTGGGACGGGCCCTGCGGATCGGCGACGGAGCCGACGAGGTGCACCTGCTCACCGTCGCCAAGCACGAGCTGCGGGCAAACGAGCGCGCGAGCGCGACGCTGCGGGCGACCGCAGGCTAGGACACAGCCGAGATGGCGCGGCGGATGGCGCCCGCGGCGCGCCTTGCCGAGGGTTCGGGCAGGGCGCCGTATCCGGCGAGGAGGCCTGGCGGGAGCGGCGGTCCGTGGAGCACATGCTCGCCCAGGCCGGACAGCCTGACGCGTGACTGAGCCGCAGCGCCGACCACCGCCTGCTCCTGGACCCCGGGCGGAAGCTCGATGATGACGTGGAATCCGCTCGGCGGCGCCGTGACCGAGCAGTCGGGCAGCTCCGCCTCCAGTGCCGATGAGAATGCCTTCGAGCGGCGGCGGTAGCCCGAGCGCAGGCGGCGAAGATGCCGATCGAGCTCACCGTCGGCGAGAAAGCGCGCGAACGCCATCTGGTCGATCACCGGGGAAGCGGGCTCGGTGCCCGCCTTGTGGCGGGCGAGCATCGTGGCTAGCGCAGGCGGTGCCACGATCCACCCCAACCGCAGGCCGGGAGCGAGCACGCGGCTCACCGACCCGATCAACAGGCACGAGTCGGGCATGCGGCCCTGAAGCGCCGGAGGCCCTGGGCCGCCGTGGTACAGGTCCGCGTTCGCGTCGCTCTCGAGGATGAGCCCTTGGTGGTCGCTCGCCCACTCCAGCAACGTGTCCGTGCGCTCAGGGGAGATGGGCACGCCGAGTGGGTAGTGGTGTGCCGGCTCGACCAGGGCGGCACAGCCCGGGCCGCGCGGCAGCTTGCTGAAGATGGCACCGTGACCATCGACGTCGAGCCAGGTGGTCGGCGGCCCGCTGCGTCGCAAGGCGCTCGCCAGCGAGGGATACGCAACGCGTGGGACGGCGATCCGCTTGAGCTCCAGAGCCTCGCGGATCAGTCCCACGGCGGACATCAGGCCCTCGCATACGACTATCGACTCCGGTCCCGCGATGACGCCCCGAGTCCTGGCCAGGTATGCGGCGAGCTCGACCCGCAGCTCGTGGATGCCGCGTGTGGAGCGGTATCCAAGGGCTCGATCGGGCAGGTCGTGCAGCGCCCCGGCGACCGCGCGACCCCACGCGGCGCGCGGGAAGGCGGACAGGTCGGTGATGTCAGGGTGAAGGTCCAGGCGCCACTTCGCCTGCTGCTTGGCCGGCGACCGCGGGCGACTCTTCGCGCTGACGCGTGTTCCCTCCCCCCGGCGGGCCGTCAAGAGGCCCTCGTGGCGCAGTTGCGCGTAGGCGTCGAGCACGACGTTGCGCGAGACGCCGAGCTCGGGCGCGAGCCGACGGCTCGGAGGCAGCAGTGCGCCGGCCGGCAGGCCTCCACGAGCGATGAGGTCGCGGAGCCCGGTCTGGAGCTGCTGGCTGAGCGGCGTGGCCGATCGTCGATCCAGCGCGATCGGGAGGATGAGATTGGCCCCAGGCATGGGCGGTGAATTGGACCCTACCGCACGCGGACAGGGCGACTACGATCGGTGTCGCCGGCCAAAACGATCTCCCGAGGTGCAGCCATCCCGTTCATCGACATTCGAGGTCAACGCATTCACTACGAGGACACCGGCGGCGCCGGGCCGGTGCTCGCCTTCTCGCACGGGCTGCTGATGGACGCGTCGATGTGGGACGCCCAGGTCGAGGCGCTCGGCGGCTCCTACCGTTGCATCACCTGGGACGAGCGCGGCCACGGGCAGACCGGTGAGGCCTCCGCGGACTTCACCTACGAGGACTCAGCGGATGATCTCCTCGGTCTCCTGGACTCCCTTGGTATCGCGCGCGCCACGCTGGTCGGGATGTCGCAGGGCGGCTACGTCACTCAACGTGCCGCGGTGCGACAGCCGGGCATCGCGCAGGCGCTCGTCTTCATATCTACCCAGGCCACGGAGGAGGAGCCTGCGAAGGTCGCGGTCTACGACACGCTCATCGACGCGTGGGAGAGCGGTGGGCTCACGGATCAGCTCGCCGAGACGATCGCCGGACTCGTGATCGGCTCCGACTGCCCGGAGCGCGAGGAGTGGATCGCCAAGTGGAAGCGCATGGACCCTGCGAGCCTGCACACGATCTACCGCGCGCTGGTGACTCGCCGGGACTTCACGCCGCGCCTGCCGGAGCTCGATGTCCCCGCGCTTGTGATCTGGGGCGATCAGGACCCGGCGATCTCCCGTGACCATGCCCGGGCGCTCGCCGAAGGGCTGCCGCAGGGCAGGCTGGAGGTTGTTGGCGGAGCCGGTCACGGCGTCAACTTCACCCATCCCGACGCGGTCAACCCTCTGCTCGAGCGCTTCCTCGAGCTGGCCCTCTAGGGCGCCGAGTGACCGTGTACGGCCGGATCCCCGACGAGATCGCGGCGACGCTCGCGGCGCTCGACGAGTTCATCGCGGCGGAGATCAAGCCGCTGGAAGAGCAGGGCGACAACGCCCGGTTCTTCGACCATCGGCGGGAGTGGGCGCGCACTGACTTCGACAACGACGGCGTCCCGAGCAGGGAGTGGGAGCTGCTGGTGGCGGAGATGAGGCGTCGCGCCGACGCCGCGGGCTGGCTGCGGTGGGGGCTTCCCGAGCGGCTTGGCGGGCACGGCGCTTCGAACCTCGAGATGGCCTACATCCGCGAGCATCTGGGCGCCAAGGGCGTGGGCCTGCATGACGATGCGCTGTATGAGAGCTCGGTCGTCGGGAACTTCCCGGTCGTCTCCATGTTCGACTCCGTCGCGTCCTTCGAGCAGCGAGCAGAGTGGATCGAGCCGATGATCACCGGCGAGCGGGCCGTCGGCTTCGCGCTGACCGAGCCGGATCACGGATCCGATGCCACGCACATGGACACGCGAGCGGTGCTGGACGCCGCGGGCGGTGGCGAGGAGTGGGTAATCAACGGCGTCAAGCGCTGGATCTCCGCCGCCCACATGGCGACGCATGACATCGTCTTCGCCCGCACCTCCGGCGAGCCCGGCGACCACCGCGGAATAACGGCCTTCATCGTGGCTACCGACAGTCCGGGCTTCACCGTGGAGTTCTTCTGGTGGACGCTGAACATGCCCGCCGACGCCGCCGAGCTGACTCTGAGCGACGTCCGCGTCGCGGCATCGGCGGTGCTTGGTGAGGTCGACCACGGGCTTGCGTCGATCCAGCACTTCGTCCACGACCAGCGGATGCGCCAAGCCGCCTTGAGCCTGGGGGCCGCCCAGTACTGCATCGACGAGGCGGTCGACTACGCGAACGCCAGGCTCACATGGGGCCGGAAGCTGAGCGTGAACCAGGCCGTTCAGTTCCCGCTGGCCGAGCTGCACACCGAGGCCGCGATGCTCCGAGAGCTCCTGCGCTCGACGGCCGAGACGCTCGACTCCAGTTCGGCGACCCGGGTCAGCCACCTGGTCGCGATGTGCAACTACCGCGCGAACCGCCTGGCGTGCGACGCCGCGGATCGCGCCATGCAGGTCTGTGGCGGAGTCGGCTACAGCCGTCACCTGCCGTTCGAGCACATCTACCGCCGCCACCGCCGCTACCGGATCACCGAGGGCGCCGAGGAGATCCAGATCCGCAAGGTGGCACGCGACCTGTTCGCTGCCCGGCGAGGCACAGGGCCACGAGATGGGCCCGCCTGGCCAGCAAATGCCCGGGCGTGAAGCACAACGGGGGCTCGGTCGCCAGGACGCCGCTACGGCGCCGTTCTCACTGCTCGACGAGATAGGCCGGATTGGCTATGCGCAAGCGATCCTCTGCGCTGATGCGAAGGTGTTCGAGCACCGCTTCACGTCTGGCTCCGCTGAGAGGCTCGGCGCGGATCAGGTCGATCAGGGCCGCCTCCAGGCGTTCGAGATCTCCCTCGAGGCCGAGCAGTCGCTCGAGCCGCTCGCGTTCGCCGGCGCGAACCGATGGGCCGAGCTCGAGCTCGCCGCCGGCGACCTGTAGGAGACGGATCGCGATGAGGCTCTCGAACGCCGCGTAGCCGCTCATGGCCGGGCGCACGGTGCTCGCCAGATACTCGATCACGGCTTCGATCAATTCGCCTGCGGCTGGGGTGTGCTCGGGCATGCTCGCTCCTCCCACGCAGCTATCGAGCTGCCGGCTCCTCTCGGTGCTCGGCGATCCATCGGTCGCGCAGCTTGAACTTCTGGATCTTGCCCGACGGGGTCATCGGCAGCTCGTCCACCTGGACGAGGTAGCGAGGAATCTTGTAGCGGGCGAGCGAGTCCCCGAGCTGCTCACGCATTTCCTCGACGCTCAGCGAGGCTCCGGGCTTGAGGCGGACGAAGGCGCAGCACTCCTCGCCGTATCGCTCATCCGGCACGCCGAGCACACTCACATCGGCGACCGCGTCGAGCTCACGCATCGCTTCTTCGGTCGCGGCCGGCGAGATGTTCTCACCGCCTCGGATGATCAGGTCCTTCGAGCGTCCTGTCACCCGGAAGTACCCGTCCCCGTCCATGCGCCCCAGGTCGCCTGTCCGCAGCCAGCCGTCCTCGCCGAGTACCTCCCGGGTGGCTGCGGGGTCACCCCAGTAGCCGCTCATCGTCGACCATCCGCGCGTACGCAGTTCGCCCTCCGCTCCGATCGAGACGCGCTCCTGCGACCCCGGTCGCACGATGTCGACCTCCATGTGGGGAAGCGGGATGCCGCAGGTCGCGACCTGCAGATCGAGGGGGTCCGTGGGATCTGAGAGCGTGATGATCGGGTGATTCTCCGTCAGGCCGTAGCTGATCGAGAAGCGGACGTCCCAGCGCTCGATCCAACGGCGCGCCAACTCCACCGGGACGAGTGAGCCGCCGGAGATCACCCGTCGCAGTGAGCCTATCTCCGCGCCTGTGGCATCGACGCACTCCTCGATCGCGAGCAGCATCGCGGGCACCGCGCCGAGCGTGTGCGCCTGCTCGGCCTCGATGAGCGCGACGATCCGCGCCGGATCGAAGGTGAGGGCCGGCACGTTCGTCGCGCCGCTCGCGATGCAGCCCAGGTTCCCCATGATGCATCCCGCGGTGTGGAAGAACGGCATCGGATTCACCCGCGGCCCGGCATCGAGGTCCGCTCGATCGTTCATCAGGCGCACCTGGTTGCAGAACGCGCCGTGCCTGAGAGCGACGCCCTTGGGAAACCCGGTCGTCCCGGAGGTGAACTGGAGCTGGTGGATGTGCTCAGGCGCGACCCGCCGGCGGCGAGCCTCGACCTCCTCCGCGGAAACGAGCTTGCCCGCCGCGAGCCAGGTGTCCCACGAGGCTCCCCGGTCGTCAGGTGCTTCGCCGAGAGCTACGTGGAGCTCGATCTCCGGCAGCTGTGACGCCGCCGTCAACGCAGCGTCCCAGAGGCTCGTGCCGCGGTTGACAGGCTCAACGAAATGGCACCTCGCTCCGGCCATCCCGAGGACGTTGGCGACCTCTGCCTGGCGGTAGAGAGGGTTCAGTGGACAGTAGATCGCGCCGACGTGGGCCGTGCCGAGCTGAAGCAGCAGCGAGTGCGGGAGGTTGGTCGCCCAGACGGCCACCCGATCACCATGCTGAACGCCGGAGGCGATCAGGGCCGCGGCGACGTCACGGACCCTCGCGCCGAGCTCGGCAAAGCTCCAGCGCAGATCGAGCCCGGCCTCGGGATACATGTAGACGAGCGCGTCCCGCTCCGGCCAGCTCGCCACGGCCTCGTCCAAGAGGTCGCAGATGGTCAGCTCGCGCAGCGCCGGCCGAGCGTCGGGGTCGGGAATCCAGTGGGCGGTCTCGCTGTCGACAAACGGCACTGCTGCTCTCCTCGGTCACGGTGTCTGCCCAGCCAGCGTCGAGGATAGTCTCACCGGCAGGCCGCGGGAGAGCCAATTCGACGGGTGCCGGAAGGGCCATTCGTCGCGCATGGACTGGAAGCGGTAAGAATGAGAGGCCATGCTCGCCGACGACAGCGACAGCCTCGCGACGGGACTGGCAGAGGCCTTGGCGAGCTCACTCGGCCCAGTCGCAATCGAGGGGCTGCGCCGGCTCACAGGGGGGGCCTCCCGCGAAACGTGGTCGTTCGATGCGGTGACCGCGGAGGGCCACCGGCATGCTCTCATACTGCGGCAGGACTTCCCCGGCGGAGCCACCCAGAACCCCGACGTGCTCGCTGGACGACCGGATGCGCTCGACCGGGCCGGTGAGTACGCCCTTCTGCAGGTACTGCACACCAGGGGAGTCCCGGTTCCTCGCCCCGTGGCCCTGCCGACCGACGGCGCGCTCGCGAGCTGTTTCATCATGGAGCGCGTCGAGGGGGAGGCTCGACCGCACATCCTCGTTCGGGACCCGGGGCTCGCCGCAGCCCGTGATGGCCTCGCCAGCCAGCTCGGGTCGACGCTCGCGCGGATTCACGCCCTCGGTGAGCTCGACCTTCCGCCCCTGCCCCGTCGGGACGTCGAGGAGAAGCTCGCCATCGCAAGAGCCCTCTTGGACCGCGCGCCACCGCGCCCAGCGCTCGAGATGGCGTTTCGCTGGTGCGTCGAGCGCAAGCCGGTCCCGACCGATCTGCGTCTGGTCCACGGCGATTACCGAACGAGCAACTACCTCGTCGGCCCAGAGGGCCTGCGAGCGGTGTTCGACTGGGAGTTCGCCCACCTCGGCGATCCTCATGAGGACCTCGCGTACATCTGCATGCGCGCGTGGCGCTTCGGGGTCGACGAGAAGGAGGTCGGGGGTGTCGGCGGTCGCGAGGATCTCTACGGCGGATACGAAGCTGCGGGCGGTGGCCCGATCGACCCACTCGCCGTGCGCTACTCGGAGATCCTCGCCCACCTCTTCACCGCAACCGTGTTCCTGATGCGTGCAGTGCAGTACCTCGACAACTCCGAGCGATCGCTCGAAGGAGCCGCGATCGGGAGAAGGGTGGCCGAGATCGAGTACGACCTCGTCAGGTTGCTCGACTGATCGCGTCGACTCGCAAACGCCCGCGTGAGCTTCGAGTCCCCCTGTTGAGGGCGTACGCTTGGCGCCCATGGCAACCGCTACGCCCGCAGCCGCCCGTCTCCAGAGCCTGTGATTGACTTCTCGCTCACCGACGAGCAGCGCGCCATCCAGGAGCTCGCGCGCGACTTCGCGCGGCGCGAGATCCGCCCGGTGGCGGCCGAGTATGACGAGCGTGAGGAGATGCCCTGGCCGGTGCTGCGCAAGGCGGCGAAGGTCGGGCTGCTCAGCTACGGCCTGCCGGAGGAGCAGGGCGGCGGGGGCGTGCCCGACGGAATCGTCGGGGTCACGAACTTCATCGTCACAGAGGAGCTGGCCTGGGGATGTGCGGCGATCGCCACCGAGATCACCTCCAGCACGTATGCCGCCGGTCCGATCCTCGCCTTCGGCACCGAGGAGCAGCGGGGCCGCTACCTGCCGCTGTTCTGCGACCCCGACGAGGTGCACCTGGGCGCGCTCTGCCTGACCGAGCCGCAGGCCGGCTCCGACATCTCGGCGATCGCGACCACCGCGCGGCACGAGGGTGGCGACTGGGTGCTAGACGGGCGCAAGCAGTTCATCACCAACGGCGGCATTGCCGCCGTCCACATCGTCTTCGCGCGCGTTGAGGGAGAGCAGGGCATGGGGGCGTTCATCGTGGAGGGAGGCACGCCGGGGCTTTCCATGGGGCGCAAGGAGCGCAAGCTCGGAGTGCGCGCCTCGCACACGGCCGAGGTGATCCTCGAGGGCTGCCGGGTGCCGGACTCCAACCGGCTGGCCGGCGCGCCCACCGCGCCGCAGCTGCGGCGCTCACGGCGAGGTGAGGGCGAGCTCTCGGGCGCTGCGCAGGCGCTCACTCTCCTGCAGTACTCGCGCATGACGTTCGCGGCCGCGGCGCTGGGCATCGCGCGGGCCGCGTTCGAGTACGCGCGCGACTACGCGAGCCAGCGCACCGCGTTCGGCGTGCCGATCGGGCGCCACCAGGCGGTGGCATTCAAGCTCGCCGACATGGCGATCGAGATCGAGGCGGCGCGGGCGCTGCTGTGGCGCGCCGGCTGGCTGGCGACGAGCGGGCGCCCGCTCGCGCTCGCCGAGGGCTCGATGGCCAAGTGCCTGACCGCCGACGTCGCCGTGCGCTGCTGCACCGAGGCGATCCAGATCCTCGGCGGCCACGGCTACGTGCGCGACCATCCGGTCGAGAAGTGGTACCGGGACGCAAAGCTCTACCAGATCTGGGAGGGCACAAACGAGATCCAGCGCCTCGTGATCGCGCGCGCGATCATGGGCGAGTGAACACGAACGCCGGGGACGAGTGAGCCTTCCTCGTCAGATGCTGGGAGCGTGCGCCCACTGATCGGAGGGCTTCCGTCGCGACCGCGGCGAGCTCGCGACCGGGTCACAGGGGTATCACGGCGTGCAGCTCAGCTGTCGTTGCCGTCAGCGTTCCGCCGGCCAGTTCCATCCGGGCTCTCAGGACAGCCAGTTGCTCGCGGGCGATCGGGTGTCGCACGCCTTCGGCGACTATCACGAGCCGGCGTCCCTGGGCCTGGGTGCTCACCGAGACCGAGCGCGCCGTCCCCACGGCGTCGAGTGCCTCCTCGACGACCCGGTAAGCCATCGTCTCCACGGCCGCGTCGAGGCCATCGATGCTCTGCAGATCGACAGTCATCTCCTCTACGCCCCGGCTTTGCACGTCGTCGGCCAGCTGCTCTAGCGCAGCCTGCAGGCCGAGCGCGAGCGCTGGCGGTCGAAGACTGACCGCGAGCGAGCGCAGTGAGCGCAGCGTGGAATCCACGTCCGAGCGCAGCGTGCCCAGTTTCGGTGCCCCGATCTGGGAGCCCAGCTCGCGCTCGAGCGCGGCAAGGCCGAGGAGCACCGCGGCGAGCGTCTGGGCGGCCTGCTCGTGCAGCTCATGCGCGACGTGGCCGCGTTCGGCCTCTTGGCGGGCGATCAGCTCACGCAGCTGATGTCCTCGGTCGGCGAGGTGGAGGCGTGCGTCCTGCAGCTCGGCCCGGATCACGGCTCGCTCCCGCTCGCCCTCGAGCAGACGTCGGCTCTCTGCTGCCACCGCCGCCTGCAGAGCGAGGACCGTCAGCGCCGCGCGATCCTCGGCGTTGATCGGTCGAGACGCGCTGACGGTCAGCGTCCCATACCGGGTGCCCCGCGCCTCGATCGCGACTTGCTCCTGTGTGTCCCCCAGGGGGCCTGACTCGACAGGCGGCCGGCCGGTCAACTCGACACGCGTCCCGCGGCATGCAACCAGCTCGCGCGCCTGGTGTGCAAGGGTCGCCGGAAGGTCGTCGGAGCCGGTCAGATGGGCGAGCGTGAGGCCGGACTGCAAGAGCAGATGCTGCCGATCGCCCGCGTCACGCATGCGATCGGCGAACTGACCGGCCACGATGCCAACTGGGAGAAAGGCGACGCCGCGCGTGAACATGCCGACCGCGTCGAGGCTGACGTTCGTGCTGAGCGTCCAGATCCCGACCAATCCAAGCGCGAGCACGGCGGCGCCGACGCCCGCAAGCAGGCCCAGCTCGAGCGCCACGAGCGAGATCGGGATGACATACAGGAGCTCGGTGGCGTCTGCGCCGTCAGCGCTGGCCTGGCGCAGCGCAAAGACGGCAGCGAACAGGCCCGCGGCCGCCGTCAGCACCACCACCCGCCGCTCAGACCAGCGACGCACCGGAAACGCGGAGGTCACCTGCGTAGGCTTACCGCGCCGCGTATTGCCCGCCTGTGCGCCTCGCTCGTCCAGGACACGCGGCGATTCCCTGGACCGGGACCGCGCCCGAAGGCGTGCTGCACTTCGCAGCCCCGATACCCGCACGGAAAGCATCCTGCACACCATGCTCACTGGGACATCACAGCAGCCTCACTGCCCGCTTCCACCCGGCCGAACCACCCAGGCGACTCAGTAGTTCACCTGCGCCTCGAGCAGACCGACATCCTTCCCGCCGTCGTCCCACGAGTCGTCGTGCGGCCGAATCGCGTCTCGGCCCTCTACGCCGTATCTGCGTATCTGATGCAGACCGAGCCTGACTAGAGTATGCGGCGCCGACTCATCCCTCACGGCCTGAGCTCGCCTCAGAAAGGATTCGAGAAGCCATGATGAAGCCGAAGATCGCCGCAGGCATCACCGCCGCCCTGCTCGCAGGCCTCGGGCTGCTCGCCAGCTCCGGCCTCGCCGCGCCGCTCGCCGCGGCCAGCGGCTGCAAGATCGGCAAGGAGGCACAGGGCTGCAGGCTCACGTTTGGCGGCTACAGGACTCTCGATGCGAGCGTGTTCGTCGGGTTCCCCGCCGCCAACGCTTCGAAGGGCAGCCGCACGACGCTGACGGTGTCGAGCTCATTCGTCTGCCACACCGCCTTCGTCACCCAGCTGTCGGTCAAGACCAAGCAGACGGCGAAGGTCGGTGACACCATCTCGTTCTCAGGCAAAGCCGCTCTCTTGAGCGCCGGAGCAGGCGCCCCCGAAGTGAGTGCGGCGAAGATCAATGCGCAGCTGAAGCTCAACAACGCGAAACAGGCCCACCTGACGGGCAGGGTCGAAATGACGCTCGCAACGGGCGCGAAGTGCAGCAAGGCGCTTCCCGGCAAGCTGGTGCGTGTTCTCGGAGGCTGAGAGGCGTTACTACACTGGTCCCCATGCGGCTCCATCGACGAGGAGGCCCATGCAAGCTGTGCTGATGCGCCAGACGGGCGACCCGGACGTTCTGCAGCTGGAGCAGGTCGAGCGTCCCGAGCCCGCCGAGGGAGAGGTGCTGATCAGGGTGCACGCAGCGTCGGTCAATCCGATCGAGTGGAAGCAGCGGCGGGGACTGGTGGCGAAGCAACTGCCCGC
>OCTA010004058.1_pt1 | contig 12882 bp, 12 predicted proteins | sample 1538991 | NCBI WGS metagenome assembly OCTA01 (sample SAMEA3539302, study PRJEB22396) | soil metagenome | biome: tundra; feature: field; material: soil | place: USA | collected 2010-05 | depth 0.15 m
GGCGCTTGCCGCGACCGTTGCCACGCGTGCTCGGGGTGCGCGCCGGCGGTGGTGTGGCCACCTCGCCGGACTCGTCCAGCAGCAGCGCGCTGGCGGCCGTGCGCCCGACCTGGTCGATGCGCACCATCCGCTTTTCGCCCACGCACGGCGCGGCACCGGCGATCGAGATGATGTAGCCGTCGATTTTGGCCACCGCGTCGTCCACGTCGTACATGTGCGGCTCAACGATCTCAACCAGCACCTCGTCGCCCTGGCGGAAGGGCAGGGCGCGCTCCTCGACCTCCTCGCGGGTGCCGATGAAGGTGATCGCGAAGTGGTCCAGCGTGAGGCCTTCCGAGCCCTCGAACAGGAATGACTTGCCCGTCTGCGCCTCCAGCGCGTGCAGCACCCGTGAGCCGTGGCCGGTGAACTGGGTGCTCACCCGCGGGTTGATCTGCACCAGGAACGCCTCCGCGTCGGGCTGCTCCAGCACCACGTCGCGCAGCTTGCGCTCGAACTCGATCGCGATCGTCTCCTCCGAGCGGATCACGCCCTCGCCCTCGCAGGTGGGACACGGGCTGCTCATGATCTCGCGCACGCCCTCGGTGACGTTCTGGCGGGTCATCTCCACCAGGCCGAGCTTGGAGATCTCGGCCGTGAAGGTCTTGGTGCGATCCTCGTCCAGCGTCTTGCGCAGCGTCTTCATCACCGCGTCGCGGTTGCGCGCGCGCGCCATGTCGATGAAGTCGATCACGATGATGCCGCCGATGTCCCTCAGGCGCAGCTGGTTGACGACCTCCTCGGCCGCCTCCAGGTTGGTCTTGGTGATCGTGTCCTCCAGGCCGGCGCCCTTGCCGCGGCCGATGAAGCTGCCGGAGTTGACGTCGATCACGGTCAGCGCCTCGGCGTAGTCGATGATCAGGTATCCCCCGCTCGGCAGGTCCACGCGCCGGGAGAGCACGCCGGCGATCGCCTTGTCCACGCCGTATGCCTCGAACAGCGGCTCCTGCTGCTGCCACAGCTCAACCCGCTCGACCAGCTCCGGGGCGGTGCGGGTGAAGAACGAGACCAGGCGGTGGTACTGCTGCTCGTCGTCCACGATCGCCCGCTCGAAGTGGGCGGAGAAGATGTCGCGCACGACGCGCACCGACAGGTCCGCCTCCTGGAAGACCAGATCCGGAGCGGCGGTGTCCTGCACGCGTTTGACCAGCACCTCGTGGAGCTTGTGGAGGTACTTCAGCTCGCGCTGGAAGTCCTCGCGCTTGGCGCCGTGGGCGGCCGTGCGGACGATCACGCCGCCGCCGTCTAGCTCGAGTCCCGAGGTCTGGCGCCGCAGGCGCTCGCGCTCGCTGTCCTCCAGGCGGCGGGAGACCCCGACGCCCTCGCCGGTGGGCGCGTAGACCATGTAGCGCCCCGCAATGGTCACCTCCATCGACAAGCGCGCGCCCTTGGTCTTCAGCGGGTCCTTGACCACCTGCACGACGATCTCCTGCCCGGGGCCGAGCAGATCGGAGATCTTGCGCCCGCTTCCCCCCCGCCCCCGCTTGGGCGTCTCGACGCCCGGGAGCACGATCTCATCGACGTGCAGGAAGCCGTTCTTCTCCAGGCCGATGTCCACGAACGCGGCCTCCAGGCCGGGGAGGACGTTGTCCACCTTGCCCTTGTAGATGTTGCCGACGATCGAGCGCCCGCCGCGGCGCTCCAGGTAGAGCTCAGCGACGCGGTAGCCGGCCTCCGGCGCGCCGCTGCCGCGCCGGAGGCCGCTGGCCGCTTTGCGAGCCGCGGAGGAGGAACGCGAGGCGGCGGGCGTTCCGCTCGCCTCCAGAAGCGCCACGCGCGTCTCCGCGCGATCGACGCTGACAAGCACTTGCTTTTTCAATTTGATCCAGTCTCTCGATGTGGAAATGGGCCGAGCGCGTCGGTCGGTGCCGTGTTGATCGGCACCGGTCCATCGGGCGCCGCTGCCGGGCGCGCAGCCCGTCTGGGCTGCTGATGGTCTGGTGATGGTGCTCGGCGGACATTGGTGTCTAGTAGCGCAGTACGCGGCCCTTCAGCGAGGCTGATGCGCGCGCCTGCACGTAGATCGATTGCAACAGGCCAACGGCCAGCAGGGTTGTGATGACCGACGAGCCCCCATAGCTCATCAGCGGAAGCGTGACGCCGGTAATGGGCATGATCCCGATTGTCATCCCTACGTTGACGAAGACCTGGAACATGAGCATAGCCGCTACACCGGCAGCGATCAGCGACCCGAACAGGTCCTTGGCCATCACGAGCACCCGCAGCGCGCGCCATATCAGCAGCGCGTAGAGCAGCAGCACCAGCCCGGCGCCGACGAAGCCGTACTCCTCGCCGACCGCCGCGAAGATGAAATCGGTGTGGCTCTCGGGAACGAACCCATTGGGAACCTGACTGGTGTTGGCGCCGCGCCCGGTCTTCTGCCCCGCGCCGATCGCGATCTTGGACTCCTGCTGTTGGTAGCCTTCCTTCTGCGGGTTGGACGACGGGTGCAGGAAGGCCGTCAGTCTCGCCACCTGATAGGGCTTGAGCACGTTGACGCCCGCGGCTGGCGCCGCCACGAGCACGAACGCGACCGCCACGACCACCAGCGCCGCAAGCCCGCCGAGGTGCCGCCAGGAGGCGCCCGCGACGAACAGCAGCACGTAGGCGACCACCATGTAGACCATGCCCGAGCCGAGGTCCGGCTGGGCGATCACGAACATCGCCGGCACCAGCGCGGCGATCATCACGCGGATCGTGGTATCGCGCTCGCGCAGCCGCCGGGAGCGCTCCACCACCAGCGCCGCCAGCGCGAGGATCAGCAGCACCTTGCCGAGCTCGGAGGCCTGGAATGAGAACAGCGGGAAGTTGATCGCCCGCGTCGAGCCGCGCGCGGCGTGCCCGAGACCGAGCACGGCCAGGATGCTGAAGATCAGCCCCCCGTAGATGACGTTTTTCAGCCGCCGCAGCCGCGCGTAGTCCAGGCGCGAGAGCGCCGCCATGAACGCGAAGCCGACGCCCAGGTAGATCGCCTGGCGGTCCACGTAGTAGCGCGGGTGGCCGGGGACGAGGTTCCTGGTGGCCGCGCCGAGGGTGACGATCGAGCAGATCCCGAGCCCGACGACCGCGAGCGTGAGCAGCGGATCGAACGGCAGGCGCAGCGCGCGCGGCGGCGCGACCGGCGCCTCATCGGGTGCCTTGATAGGGCTCAGCGGCATCCGCTCGCCTCGCTTCGGGACGGCGCCTGCCGAGCGGCGGCGGTGGGTGCGCTCTGTCGAGGCGAGCGGCTCACAGCGTCTTCGAGCTCCCGACCACGAACTTCTCCGGCTTGCCGAACCACTGGGAGGCCATCAGACGCGCGATCGGGGCGGCCGTTTCGGCGCCGAACCCGCCCTCCTCGACCGTCACGGCGATCACGATCGGCCGCTTGGGGTCGGCGATGTAGACCATGTACCAGGACTGGTCTTCCTTGCCGTAGCGTTCCGCGGTGCCCGTCTTGCCGTAGACCGGGTGCTGGGCCTGGTCCCAGCCAGCCCACACATCCGCGGAGGTGCCGCCCGTCTGGCTCGCCGCCTCGTGGATGCCTTCCATCACCAGGCTCAGGTCCGCGAAGCTCAGGCGCACCCGCCGCCGCGGCGGGAAGGCGAGGCTCTGCACGAGGCCGCCGTTGGCTTCGTCGATCTCGCGGCCGAGGTGCGGCGTCACGACGGTGCCCACGCCCCCGTTGCGATAGGCGTTGGCGAGCGTCGAGTAGGCGACCGCCATCTGCAGCGGGTCCGTGAGCAGGTCGCCCTGCCCCACGGCCAGGTGCATGTTGTCGCCGACCGTCCACGGACGCACTTCGCTGACGATGCCGCACGAGGCGATATGGCGCTTGCGGCGGCAGCGGAGCTCTTCGCCGTTGTCTTCTTCACGCCACTTGGCGTCGGGGATGACGCCCGTGATCTCGCTCGGCAGGTCGATGCCCGTGGGCCTGCCTATGCCCAGTCGGCGGGCCATGTCCTGGATGACGGTGCCGTGCGAGTTGGCGCGCTCCCCCGCTTCGAAGAAGTAGGTGTCCGAGGAGACCTTCAGCGCGTCCACCAGCCCCACCGGGCCGAAGTCGGCGTGGCCGGCGTTGCAGAACTGCTCGATGTTGACCGAGATGCACTGTCCGGCGCCGAGTCCTTCGGAGGGCGAGATGATCCCCGCTTCAAGCGTGGCGAGCGCGGTTATCGGCTTGAAGGTCGAGCCCGTCGGGTAGGCGCCGTTGACGGCCCGGTCGGTGAGCGGGCCGCTGGAGGAGCCGCTGCCGACGAGCTCCTTGTATTCGCCCGGCGTCAGCGGTTTGGCGAAGCGGTTCGGGTTGAACGTCGGGTAGGAGCCGATCGCGAGCACTTCCCCGTTCATGGGATCGATCGCCGTGAAAGCGCCGGCAACCGCCGGTTTTCCGCTTGCGCGCGCGTTTTCGATGCCCTGCAGGAGCGCCTTTTCGCTCTCCTTCTGCAACCCCAGATCGAGTGTCAGCTTGAGGCTGTGCCCGGCCGTGGGCGCCTTTGGGGTCAGCGCCCTGGGGACGGGGGATCCGGCCGCGTTGACCTCCACGCGCTGCACGCCCGGGCGCCCGCGCAGGTACCTGTCGTAGTAGAACTCGAGGCCTTCCTGGCCCACCACCGTGCCCTGCTGCACGCCGCGGAACGCGGACAGCTTGAGCTCTTCGGGGGAGACCTGGTCGACGTGGCCGAGCACCTGGGCGGCCATCTCGCCATAGGGGTAGGCGCGGATCGACACCGGCTGCTGGACGACGCCGGGGAATTCGTCCTGGCGCTCGGCCAGCACGGTCAGGGGTCCGACGCCGGCGTCCGTCTTGACGGTGACGTTCGCGTAGGGCGTCGCGGTCATGCCCTGCACGACGCGTTCGTCGATCGTGCGCGCGCTGAGGCCGATCACGCCACCGAGACGGCGGAAGAGGCTGCGCGTCCGCACGGCCGAGCGCGGCAGCGGCGGAACCGCGACCTGGGGAACCTGCGCCTCCGCGCGCAGCCTGCGCAGTTCCAGGCGCTGCGCCGGCGTGCCGCGGGTGCGCTCGGCGGCGAGTGCGCTCTCGAGATGCTGGAGCTGCTGAGCCGCGCTGCGGTAGGCGGCTTCCGCCGGGGCGAGCCGGGCCTCGTAGGCGGCGACCTGCTGGGAGACCGCGGCGGAGAGCAGGCGCGGCACGATCTGCACCGCGTTGGTCGTGCGGCTGGTCACCATCGACTGGCCTTCGCGGTCGAGGATCTGCCCGCGGGGGGCCGCGATCGGCAGGTCGCGCACGCGGTTGGCGTCGGCCTGCTGGACGTACCGTTCGCCGGAGAGGACCTGCAGATACCAGAGGCGGAAGAAGATCACGCCGAACATCACCATCGCCACGCCGCCGATGATCGCCACGCGCAGCGCCAGCTGCGGCGAGACCGGGATGCGCGGATCCCCTCCCCGCCCGCGCTCGATCGCGCTCATGAGGAAGACCCTCCCCCACGGACACGCAGGGCAAGTCGGGCAAGGACGCAGGGAGCGTGGCGTGCTTGGCACGCGAGCTGGCCGATCGGAGATCCCGTCGATCTCCGATCGGTAGGACGCCGATCCGCCGCCGCCATGCGTGCCCGTGCGCTCATGAGCGGGAGAGCGGGCTCAACCCGCCGGTCGTGTAGGCGCGACGGCGCCGGCGACGGCGCGGATCCTCGGGCAGCGCTCCCTCCAGCGAGCGCCGGACGATCGCCCACATGGGCAGCGCCACGATCGTGTTGACCACTACCCCCAGCACGATCTGTCGCAGCAGCTCGAAGCTCACCGGGGCGTCCACGCCGAGCATGAACTCCATCAGCGAGTAGCCGACAAGCGAGACGGCCGAGGCCGAGGCGCCGACGAGCAGCGGTGTGAGCGCCGCCTGCGGGTCGCGCAGCTCGCGCAGGCGCCCGCACGAGTAGCCGATCAGCGTGAACACGAGCGAGGTCAGCCCGAGCGTCTGCAGCAGGGTGAGGTCCACGAGCAACCCGACGGCGAAGCCGCCTGCTGCGCCGAGCATCGAGCCGCACAGCAGCCCCACGAACGCCACCAGCAGCGGCGAGATATCGGCGTTGACGCCGAACACCGGCACCTCGGAGACGACGCCGATCTGGAAGAACACGACCACGACGGCCAGCGCCGCGACGCGCACCAGCAGGGCCCCGGAGGGTGCGCCGCTCATCCGCCCGAGCCCGTGGAGGCGAGCTGTTCGCCCGTGACGGCGCTGCCGGCGGGGCTCTGTCCTGCGGGGAGGCTGGCGGCGAGACGGCTGAGGTTCGACGGCCGCGTCCCCGCGCCTGAGGTCAGCACCTGGACCACGTCGAGGTTGTGCAGGTTGGCCGTGGGATGCACGTTGACCGACCTGTACGCGCTTTCTTCGTTGACCGACGTGACCTGCCCGATCACTATCCCCGGCGGGTAGAGCGAATCGTCCGGGCTGACGGTTCCCGATGTGACGACGTATTCGCCGTTGTTGACCTGTGAGTTGGCGGGCAGGTACTGCAGCAGCAGGTCATTCGGGTCGCCGACCTTGGGCTGGACGATTCCCGTGGCGTTGCTCGTGCCGACCCGCGCCGAGACGCCGACCGAGCTGTCGGTGATCAGGTCGACCTGCGCGGCGTCGGAGGCGACCTGCACGACCTTGCCGACCAGGCCTTCGCCGTTGATAACCGGGTCGTTGACCCGCACGCCGGCCGATGAGCCCTTGTCGATCGTGACCGTCGAGTACCAGATGTTCGGCGATTTGCCGAACACGGTGGCGGTCACCGGGTGGTAGTCGTTGACGCCGAGCTGATCCAGGTGGTAGAGCGAGATCAGCTGCCGGTAGGAGCGTTTTTCGGCCTGGTCGGCGACCACTTCGCGGCGCAGTATGTCGTTCTGCCTGCGCAGCTGGTCGCGCTGGCCTTTGGCGTGCAGCGCGTCGCCGAACCATCCGAACAGGTCGCGCACGGGCTTCAGCGCCTTGTTCGCGCCGTCCTGGATCGGCGAGACGACCGTCAGGAAGGCGCGCTGCACGCCGTGCAGGCGACCGCTGGGGGCCTCGCCGAAGTAGGCGGTCAGGAGCAGCAGGGAGAGCACGACGAGCAGCACGAGGACGGCTCGTCGGCGCCGGACAGTCTTGTCGTACACCGATGACTACCTTCCGAAGCGTTCACGGGACAGAGTACCCCTGGGGCGAGGACGGGGTGGGCAGGCCCGGGCGGGCACCGGTTGGGCGGGCACCGAATCCGTTACCGGCGGCGCCGGTTGCGCGAGGTGCGGTTGGAGCGGTGGATCGCCTCGAACTCCTCCAGCGAGCGACCCGAGCCGACCGCCACGCACGTCAGCGGCGACTCGGCCAGGTGCGCGGGCATCTGTGTCTCCTCGCGCAGCCGCACGTCCAGGCCCTGCAGCAGCGACCCGCCGCCAGCAAGCATGATCCCCCGGTCCATGATGTCCGAGGCGAGCTCGGGCGGGGTGCGGTCAAGCGTCTCCTTGACCGCGTCGATTATCTGGCTCAGCGGCTCCTCCAGAGCCTGGCGGATCTCCTCGCTGGTCAGCACGACCGTCTTGGGCAGGCCCGCGATCATGTCACGGCCGCGGATCTCCGCCTGCAGCTCCTCGCTCATGGGACACGCCGAGCCAATCTCGAGCTTCAGCTCCTCGGCCGTCTGTTGGCCGATCAGCAGCTTGTACTCTTTCTTGGCGTAGTTGATGATCGCCTCGTCCATCTCATCGCCGCCCACGCGGATGGACTGCGAGACGACGATCCCGCCGAGCGAGATGACGGCCACCTCGGAGGTGCCGCCGCCGATGTCCACGACCATCGAACCGGTCGGCTCGCCGACCGGCAGCCCGGCGCCGATCGCCGCCGCCATCGGCTCCTCGATCAGGTAGGCGGTGCGCGCGCCCGCGGACAGGGTTGCCTCCTCGACGGCGCGCTTCTCCACGCCGGTGACGCCGGAGGGCACGCACACGACCACGCGCGGATGTGCCCAACGGTTCTGGTGGACCTTCTGGATGAAGTGCCTGAGCATTTGCTCGGTGACGTCGAAGTCCGCGATCACGCCGTCCTTCAGCGGACGGATCGCCTGGATCGTCCCAGGCGTACGCCCGAGCATGCGCTTGGCCTCGATCCCGACGGCGTGGACTTCGCCGGTGCGGGAGTCGATCGCCACGACGCTCGGCTCCGACAGCACGATCCCGCGGCCGCGCACGTACACGAGCGTGTTGGCGGTCCCGAGATCGACCGCCATGTCGCGACCGCCGAATCCTGTCAGATAGCTGAAGATGCCCATATATAGAGAGAGAGCACGCTTAGATCCGGTCTGGCGCCGCTACCGATCACAGATCGGCCAGCCGCGCGCTCCGCGGCCAGCGCTCATTGGGGCGTGCCCGGGGCCAGTGTAGCGAACGTCCATCTCCGCCCGAGCCGCATGCCAGCGGATTTGCAGGCCAAAGCGGCGCGCGCTCCGATCGCGCCGTCGTGTCGCGGCGCGCAGCGCCCCCGCACCGCTCAGCGGCCGTACAGCAGCTCGGGATAGACGTCCAGCAGCGTCGCCAGCGGCAGGCCGACGACGTTCTCCTCTTCGCCGTCCACCGTCAGCGCGAGCGCCGCGCCGGCGCCCTGGATGGCGTAGCCGCCGGAGCGTCCGCGCCACTCCCCCGTTCCTACATACCAGTCGAGGAGCGCGTCATCAAGAGCGCGAAACGTGACCCTCGTGCGCGCCACGGCCGTTCTCTGGGCGATCTCCGCTCGGTCGCCGGGAAGCAGCACCGCCAGCCCGCTGATCACCTCGTGCGTGCGCCCGCCAAGAGCCGTGAGCGTCCCACGCGCCGCCGCCACATCGGACGGCTTGCCGTAGATCACGCCGTCGAGCACCACGATCGTGTCGCAGCCGAGCACCGCCTCGCGGGCCCCGGGGCGCAGCGCCGAGCGCGCCTTGCGCAGGGCGTTCTCGACCGCGATCTGTGAGGGGTCGTCTCCCTCCTCGAGCTCCTCGGCGTGGGAGGCCCTGGTCGTGAACTGGACGCCCAGGCGAGCGAGCAGGGCGCTCCGCTGGGGCGAGCGAGAGGCCAGGACAAGAGGTAGGCGCTCAGACAGCGCCTACAGGTCCTCGAAGAACAGCGACGCCTCGCGCGCGGCGGACTCGGGGGAGTCCGAGCCGTGAACCATGTTGGCTCCCATCTCGATCGCAAGGTCGCCGCGGATCGTGCCTGGGGCGGCCTCCAGCGGGTTGGTCGCACCGATCAGCTGGCGCGCGGCCCTGACCGCGTCGCGCCCCTCCAGCACCATCGCGACGATCGGTCCGGAGGTGATGAACTCGACCAGCTCGCCGAAGAACGGGCGCTCGGCATGCTCGGCGTAGTGGCGCTCGGCCAGCTCCCTGGTGACGGTCATTGCCCGCAGCGCCACGATCTTCAGGCCCTTGCGCTCGAAGCGGGCGATGATCTCACCGGTCAGGTTCCGCGCGAAGGCGTCGGGCTTGACGAGGATCAGCGTTCGGTCCATGGGTTCCTTTGATCGAAGTGGAAGTTGCTCAGGTGCTGCGCGGGCGCCGGGCGCGCCCGGTGCCGGCCGATCTTCGATCGGTCGGCCTGGCAGGCGACTCGGACGCGGCGAGCGGTGCCGCCTGCGTCTCCTCCTCGCCCTCGGGTGCGAGCGATCCGTCGAGGTCTGAAAGCTCGCTCTCGACGCTCGCCGCCGGGCGGCGCCGGCGCGTGCGGGGCGCGGCCACACCGGGGACGTCCGCCTCGCAGTAGGGGCAGATCGTCCACGCCTGATCCAGCGGCCGCGAACAGCTGGCGCAGCGCTCCTTGAGCTTGCGCAGGCAGCTGGGGCAGCGCACGAAGTCCCGCTCGATCCGATAGTCGCAGTGCGGGCACAGCGACTGCTCGAGCTGGTGCAGGCGCGCCTCGGCGGCCTGCATCTCCAGTTCGCGCTCATGCACGTCCTCCAGGTACTCGGGCGGGCGCAGGATCATGTAGACGATGGTTCCCACGAACGGGAACAGCGAGGCGGCGGTGGCGCAGCCCACCAGCATCGGGTCGAGGATCCGCCGGCGGGCGTCCGCGTAGGTCCAGTAGATCAACGACAGGTAGAAGACGGCGACGAACAGGATCAGCAGATCGACGGCCAGGTTCAAGCCGCTGCTTTCGATTCCGAAGTATGCGAGCGGTGGCATCGGCCGGCTGAGTTTAGAGAAACAACCGGCCGAATCCGTAGCCCGCGGCGAAGAACACGAGGATGACCAGCGCGACGATCAGCGCGACCGCGCCGATCATGGTCAGCACCGACGGTCCGTCCTCGTTCATCGCGCGGAGCTCCTCAGCCGCCGTGGCGGCGCCGCCGCCGCCCCCTGCGAGGCGTCCAGCTCGCCCAGCAGCTCGCCGACGAGGTACACCGACCCCGTGGCCAGCACCGCTCCGCTGTGCTCCCGTGCCCAGTCCCGCGCCTGTGCCAGCGCCCGCGACGGTCGCGGCTCGCACGAGGTCGCGTCAAAGCCGAGCTGACGGGCGCGCGACTGGAGCGCCGCGGGCGAGAGCGCCCGGCTGCCCGGCGGGGCGGTGAACCACGCCCGCTCGCACAGCGCCAGCAGGGTCGCCAGCATCCCCGCGGCGTCCTTGTCCTCCAGCACGCCGAGGACCAGCGCCAGCGGTCGTCCGGCGAGCAACGCGGGCAGCGACTCGGCGAGCGCCAGCACCGCGTCGGGATTGTGCGCGCCGTCGAGGATCGTCGGCGGATCGTCCTCCAGCAGCTGCAGGCGCCCGGGCACGAACGTGCCGGCCGCGGCAGCGGCCACGGCGTCCTCGCGGATCGCGATCCCCGCGAGGCCCAGATAGAGCTCGGCGGTGGCCCGCGCGAGCGCGAAGTTGCGCCGCTGGAACTCGCCCCTGGCGCGCAGCTCCATCGCGGGGTCCATGGCCTGCGGACGCACGATCGAGGCGTCGCGCTCGCGCGCGATCCGCTCGGCCACCGCCTCGGCGGGCGCCACCAGCCCGCCGCCGAGCACGAGCGTGCCCCGCGGCGCCACCACCGCGAGCTTCTCCTCGGCGATGTCCGCCACCGGCGGCCCGAGCCAGCGGGTGTGCTCGAGGCCCACGTTGGTCAGGACGGTGATCCGCGAGTCGATCACGCTGGTGGCGTCGTACCTGCCGCCCAGCCCGGCCTCCACGACCGCGACCTCCACCTCCTGCTCGGCCATCTGCCACAGGGCCGCGGCGGTCAGCAGTTCGAACTGCGTGACGTGATCGTCCTCGGCGAGCGTGCGGTTGACCCGCTCGGCGGCCGCGCTCGCGCGCGCGACCGCGGCGGCGAAGGCGCACGTGTCCAGCTCGCGCCCGTTGACCAGCACGCGCTCGCGGTAGGACACCAGGTGGGGCGAGAGATAGGCGCCCGTGCGCAGCCCGTGGCGCTCCAGGATCGCTGCGGTCATGCGCGTCGTCGATGACTTGCCGTTGGTCCCGAGGACGTGGATAGCCTCGAAGCGCCGCTCGGGCGATCCCAGCGCGGTCATCATCCGCCGCATCCTGTCCAGCCCGAAGCGCATCCCGAACAGCTCCAGCGAGTGCAGCTGCTGTTCGGCGCGCGCCTGCGTCCAGCGCGCGGAAAGGCCCTGGGACGCCCGCTGCGCGTCGGGCGCGGCGGGCTTGGAGACCGGATCGGTGGCGCGCGTGAAGTCGTGCATGTGTTCGCCCAGGGCGCGCGCCCGTCAGCCGCTAGGCGTCGGCGTGCTTGCGCAGGTAGTCGATGAACATCGGGCGTAGCGCCTCGCCCAGCTCGCCGTCGCCGCTGTGCAGCGCGTCGGAGATGAGACCTTTGGAGAACTGGATGTCGTAGTCCGCCTCACCCTCGTCGCCGCTGACCGTCTTGGCGGCGGGGATCATCTCCAGCAGCGACCAGAAGAACTTGACATCGAGGTGCTTCTCCGCGCGGCGAAGCGCGCGGTCGTGCAGCTCCTGCGTCGAGAGCTCCTCCAGTGCGTCCCCCACCTCAGCCACGCTCCGCCGGGCGACCGATCACGGCACGGGGCAGCGGCCGCGTCCCCGCCGGCCGCTGCTGCCCCGGCGGCCGCGAGCGGGGGGCAGCAGCTCGCGGGTCAAGCCCTTGAGGTCCAGCTTGCCGGCGAGCTTGCGCACTTCCTTGCGCTCCTTCTGGCTGAGGTTGCCGGGGCGGCCCGCCGAGTGGCGGAGCAGGCGCGCGAGACGCGTGCGCTCCTTCTCGGAGAGCGTCCTCCAGCGCTGGGCGATGGCGACGCCCGCCTGGAGCAGCGTGGCCCAGGGCAGGGCCTTCAGGCGACTGCGGTCGGACTTGGAGGAGGTGCCGGCCCTGGGCATAGTGGCGATGGTAGCGGGGCGAGCCTGCGAACGCCTGCGGCGCGCGCCCGCGCGCCTCTCAGGCGAGGCGCCGGCCGCAGATCAGGCGGACTCCTCGCGCAGCGTGCCGTCGTCGGCCTCCTCCGGCGCCGCTTCGGTCACGAGCGTCGGCGTCAGGCCCTTCTCGACGGTCTCCTTGGTGACCACGCACTTCTTCACGTCGCGTCGGGAGGGCAGCTCGAACTGGACATCCAGCAGGATCTCCTCGATGATCGAGCGCAGGCCGCGCGCGCCCGTTTCGCGCTCCAGGCCCTTCTCGGCGACGGCCGTCAGCGCATCCTCGGAGAACACCAGCTCGATCCCGTCGAAGGCGAAGAAGCGCTGGAACTGCTTTGCCAGCGCGTTGCGCGGCTCGACGAGGATCGAGACGAGATCCTCGCGCGTGAGCTGGTGCACGGCCGACATCACGGGCAGACGGCCGATGAACTCGGGGATCAGCCCGTACTCGATCAGGTCCTCGGGCAGGCAGTGCTCGAACACTTCGCCGGTGTCGCGCTCGGCCTTGGCTTCGATCGCCGAGGCGAAACC
>OCTA010004060.1_pt1 | contig 12872 bp, 10 predicted proteins | sample 1538991 | NCBI WGS metagenome assembly OCTA01 (sample SAMEA3539302, study PRJEB22396) | soil metagenome | biome: tundra; feature: field; material: soil | place: USA | collected 2010-05 | depth 0.15 m
AGCCGCCGCGCCGCCCGTGGTGCCGGCGGCGTCGCCCGTCGTGCCCGCCTCGCCGCCCGAAGTGCCCGCGCGCCCGCCGGTTCCCGCCGCCCCGCTCGGTCCCACGGCGCCCTGCATCCCACCCGCGTCGGTCGAGCCAGCATCGTTCGCGCCGCAGCCGGCTGCCAGGAAGGTGACCAGGGCCAGCGCTTTGACGCCGGCAATGAACAGAGGGGCTCGGGTGTTTCGCATTCCTTTCTAAGGGCCGGCCGGGGGGAAACTGTTGCCGGCCGCGGAAAATCTCAGCGCCGCCGCCAAGTCGGGCATCCGTCTGGGCGGTTCTACATTCCATACCCCGCCGCGACGATGTTCGCCTGGACGGCGTCGGTCGTTGTGGTGTTGACTCGAACTGTTCTTAATAGCGTCAATCCGCTCGTACCCGCCTGCCACCCGCCGGCAGTGAGGCCCTGCCGGGGTGGCAATGCGCCGTCCGAATTGTCCGACAGGTCCGGTTTCTCGGGGCGCCACATCACAATGGGACAGATCGGCGCGTCATTGTGCTTTCCGGGCTCTTTTTTTGGACCCTGGGCCCTCCTGGCGTCACTGCTCACTCGCACTGCAATCGAGGGGGACGCGATGGAGTTCGACGGAATCGCATTGTGAATCTCTCAGACGCTCCGCCACCCACGACCTGCTAACTGAATATGAGAACACCTTTTGCCTCGCTTCTTGCCTGTTATCTGGCATTCGCCGCCTGTGACGGGTGCGCCAGCGGCAGCGGCGGCATCTCAGACTCGGGCGGCAACACCGGTAGAGGCGGCTCCACGGGCAGCGGCGGCTCCACGGGCAGCGGCGGATTTCTCGGGCCAACAGGCGGACCGGTTGGAAGCGGGGGGACGACGGCAGGAAAGGGCGGCTCCGGGCCCGGAAGTGGGGGAGTTCCTCCGGGAGCCGGGGGCACATCGGCGGGGACAGGTGGGGCCTACACGGGAGCTATCGGTGGCTCGGCTACCACGGACGGCGGAGGCGGTACTGCGACCGGAGGTTCCACGCCAGGCGGCGGTGTGAGCGGCTCCGGCGGGACGATCATTGGCAGTGGCGGGGCAGGGGGATCAACCGGGATGGTGTCCCTGTTCGATGGGACCACGCTGAGCGGATGGTTGCCGTCCTCGATCGCCGCCCCCTATTCGAAGAATGACCCATACGGGAACGCTCCAGGGACCTGGGACGTGCAGGACAATGCCCTGCATTGCACAGGCAAGGTACGGGGTGTTCTTGTCTCCCCGAAGGACTACGGAAGCTTCCGTCTCATCTTCTGGGTACGACAGCTACCCTCAACGGGTACCGACAATCACTATGCCAGCTTCCTCATTTGGGGTTCCCGGGTTTTACCGCAACCGGACGCAATTGCCGGCGTTCAGTTCGGCGTTCCAAATGGCTATTTTTGGGACTACCGAGCGGGGCACAATGATGCCAACGCCACCGCTTTCGTGTCGACGTCAGGCGGATTCAGCCGCACCGACTGGGCCCAGTGTGAGATCTTCGCCAATCACACGACTGGCGTGGCGCTCATGGCTTGCTGCAACCCCGGAACCGCCACGTCATGCAAAGCCAAACAGGTTCTACAATTCACCGATCCTACCGTCAGCAAGACGGGCCCGGGCCCCATCGCAATGCAAGCGCATAGCGTGGGCGGTCACGACGAATACAAGAATATCACCATCGAAGAACATCCGACGGTGGACACGCTGCTCACGACCCAGTAACGCTTCAAGCTCTACGGCGTGGTCGTGTTCACGAAGGGTGTCCATTGGTGGAACAGACGCCGTGGGGGGCCGACCGAACCAGTCGCCGTCCTTGAGTCGCAGAAAGATTCGATCCTATGGTTACGATGCGAGTTCGTGATGAAACGAACAGCTCTGTTCGGAGGCCTCCTGGCGACGCTGCTTGTGGTCTACCTGGCAGCGTTCAGCCTCTCCTCGAAAGCCCGGGCACATCATCGAGAGGGAGGCCAGGAGTTGCGCTTCCCATAAGCAGCCTCAACCCACCGGCCCAAGTTCAATGAGACTAGGGAATGAAGCGAGGCACAGGATCGCAAAGGCTCTCAGATCTCGGGCCTTAGATGCCCTGTCCCTTCCCACGCGCCCGATGCCTTCACAACGGACCCCGCAAACGACGTCGAGCTGGGATGTTGATCGTGAACGCACAAGTTGTTGGCCGGTCATCCACGCAATGGCCGTTAGGAAGCGAGCCTCGTTTGCGCTTCGTTTTGAGGCTGGAGGCGCCATACTAAATCATGAGATTCGAACTCTGGCGCTCGGCTGTGCCACGGAAGTGTGGTCGAATGGGAATGGCTTCTGGCTCTGCTCATGCGTCGAACCGCGGGTTGGCTGGATCTCCTTCCGAAGCACGACCCGACGGATCGCCCGGCTCATCCTACGACGCATCGTCCACTGTCTCCGCTGACGCATCGTCGGGCAACGGATCCGATGCGTCGTCGCGCAAGGGTTAGTTTCCGCCTTCGCCGAGCCCGAGCGCCACCCGGGCCCGCGCGAATCCGCCGATCGAGCCGACGGCGGCGTGGGCAACCGCGGCGGCGCTCCAGACGGTGGTCGACATGGCGTAGCCGATGCGCGATCCGAAGCGATCGATGAAGGCCCCGAAGCCGAGAAGCCCGACGGCGTAGGCGGCCTGGAAAGCCGCGTTGACTTGTCCGAACTGTTCGTTGGTCCAGTGAAGCTTGTCGTCGAGGACCGGCTTCAGCAGTGCCAGGATCTGACGGTCGATGTAGTTGATGGTCGTGGCGAGAAAGAGGAGGGCGCAGATCAGCCAGCGGTAGCGGCCCGCGGCGAACGGCGCGAGCCCTGGGGGGGCGTCAATTGTTCTGGGCTCCACCGAGGATCCAGTCGTGGATGAGCTGCTGCTGAGCGTCAGGGAGGGCGGTTCCTGAGAAGACCGAGGTTCCCGTGGCCGTCAGCGCGACGGGATCGGCGGGCATCTGGCTCCCGCAGGGCGGCATCGTCTCCGAAACCTTCAGGTAGAGAATGCTGTCGTTTGGATCTCCCGGAATCACCCGTGTTCCCATCTCGGAGCAGCTGGGGCCCATGCAGGGTTGGCCGACGAGACTCCAATAGGCGTAGACCTGAGAGCTCATATCGAGCGCGCTGTACCTGATTCCGACGCCGTTGTAGTGACAGTAGTCGTTGCTGCACGTCGGTGCGATGATCGTCCGGTAGACGTCCGTGAAGGAGTTTGGCGCGGGAGGAGAGGTCGACGCTGGCGAGGGATCGAGCGCCGAACACCCTGAGCCGAGAAGCAAGGCCAGCGTCGCGATCTGCAGTGTCGCGCGCCGCATCTTACTGACCGCCCGCATCGGCTGTCCCTCCGTGGAGATCGAGGCCGGCCCACCCGGGACCGGCGTAGTCGGTGAACTCCATCCAGTTCTGAGGCGGAAAGTCGTCCGTCGAGCAAACGAAGGTCTGGGGACAAGTCGCGCCGGGCGTTAACGGGCCCCCGCAGGTGCACTGCGTGAAGCTCATACCGGTGCAAAGCGCGTATGAGATCCCCCTGCAGCCTGGGCAAGAGTCGATCGCGACGTAGTACCCGGTGCCGCAGGGCGGTTCCGGATCCCAGCCTGGTGGAGGCGACCAGGGCCGTGCACCGTAGGCAATCGGCTGGAAAACGTCCGGACCGCCTCCCGCGCACCCGGAGCCGAGACCGATCGCCAGCAGGAGGGCGAGCACGCCACCCAGCGCAACCGATTGTGATCTCTGGAGCGTTCGCATGTCTTGAGCTCAGAACAAGTAAAGTACCGTCAACTCGCCGCGATGGTTGTGTGCCGTCGTTCCGTCGGTGAAAGCCTGTGCGACATATTGGTAAGAAAGGCCCACCCGGACGGTTGGGGTGACGTCGACGAACAGGTTGGCGTCCGCGTACCGCGAGGCGTGGAACACGGTTAGCGGATTGACCCACGGCTGCCGCGGCGAATCGGGGTGGAAGAGACTCGCTATGTTGCTCGAGTCACTGCGGCTGTAGTTGCCGCTCACGAAAACGCGCCCGGTCGGCGGCAGGTAGTACTGGACGCCGACAAGCAGAGTGCGCCAGTTGATCGTATGCACGAAGCCGTTCGAGTCGAACGCAACCAAACCCGGGTCAATGTCCGGCGTGTAGGGGAGGCCGACGAGCGGCGCCGCCCCTTGTGCCTGCGGCACCGACATGCCGGCGGCGTTGACGGGGGTATCCGGTGGCAAGGGATAGACGTTGGGCATCGTCGCGCCGGCGGTCATTCCGGTGTACTGGTCGGCGTCGCCCGTTCCGGTCACGAATTCTCCAGTGATGGTCAGCGCGTTTCCGCGGTCGGTGCTGTCCTTCACGGGAATGATGGGGAGGAGCAGATCGACGGCGATGGCCCACCCAGGCAGCGCGATCGGAGGCGCGGGCAGTGGCGCGTACGGATCGACCTTGAACTGTCGCAGCAAGCCCGAGACGCCGATGCTGGCCGCCAGGGCGGTGGTGCCGCCGCTGCCTGGGGTCGTGATTCCCTTCCAGGAATTGACGGAGATGCGGATCCCGCCTTCGGCGTCGGGGAGACCGGCGTCTCGCTGGGCTGGACGGAGCGCGGCAGCCGCTATGTCGAGGCTTATGGCGTCGGACGCGAAGGTATGGCCGAGTCGGACCTGGACCGTTCGGTTAAACAGCTGGTTCGGCAGCCCAAGGAACCCACACGAGGCCCCGAAGAAGTAGTTCTGCCAGCCAAGTAAATGATAGGTCTGGCCGGCCAGCGCGTCGACCACGGCGCTTTCCAACTTGACGTAGGCATGGCGGACCCGCAGCCCTGCATTGTTGAAATAGGTGGCCTCCGTGGTGTCGCCCGGACCTGGTGGCTGTCCCGATGAACCGCCGCCGCTGTTGATGATCGATTGGTTGCCGAAGAGATCGAACTCTAAAACGCCCGACGTATGTATCCCGGAAACCGTTGGCGCGTCGGCCTTGATCCCGAACCGACTGTTCCGGATCGACGACTGAAGGCGCGGGTAGGCATTGGCCTGCGTTTGGGCGTGGGCAACCACGTTGTTGTTGAGACCGTCGTTGAAGCTGCGGGTAGAGTCTCGCATCATGTCGGCCTCGGCGAACCCGTAGATCGTCAAGGTCCACTCGGACGTGACTCCCGTGAAGAGTAAGAATGGCGGGCGAACGAACCACGGATTCACAGGGTTCGGCGCGGTCTCCTGTCGCGTCGGCAAAGTGATCGGCGGCGTCAACGTCTCCGCGCGCTGCCGGTGAACGGCCGGCAGCTTGTCGCGAGTCTCCGACGAATCGGCCGACCGTGAATCGTCCGATTGCGCACGCACGAACGCCGAGTGAAGAAGGCCACCGGCGACGACGAGCATAGCAAGAGAGCGTCCAAATCTGCGGCGCGGACTCTGCTCGAACCCCAGGCGCCTCACTGCAGGACGCGGACGAGGGCCGCGCTCGCCGCCGGGACGTACACGGACACCGCACTTCCCGAGGTCTTCTGAATAAAAGGCGGATTGCGATTCCACACCCCCGCCGCCGTGACTGAGGCGCCAGCGAGGGTGACGGCCGTTGCCGGTGCCGATAGTGAGCCGACAGGCGTCCCCTGCAGATAGATCGCGCTCGCGCTGCCCGCTGCGGATCCGACATTCACCGTGGCGTTGACGCCGCTCGAGGCGTTCTTGTTGTCTAGGATCACGCTCGTGTACCCGTTCGCCTTGATGGCATAAGCGGTGAAATAGGGATTGGTCGTGTTGACAGTTGCGGAGACCATCGGGCCCTGCCCGGCGAGGTTCATGATGAGCATGCTGTAGTAAATCGGCTGCACCTGCACTACGACGCCTTTGTTCTCCATGATCGGCTCATAGAAAAACGGTACGGTTCCATCCATTCCGGTTTCGCCGCCGTGGAGATTGACGCCGCTGCCGCCGTGTTCGGCGGTCACGAACATCAAGTCGAGTCCCCACAGGCCTGCGATGAGCGTGTCGCTGACTCCCATCTGACCGTGACCTGCAAAGGTGTTGCACTCCCCGCAGCGATAGCCCTGAGGGATTGTGTTGGTCGTGGCCGCCGTATTCATGGTTGTACTTTGGCCGACGAGCCCGGACTGCGAGGTAGGAGGGTTGGGGTCAGGCGTCTGGAGATGGGACACCGTCGCATTTGTCGTGCCCGCGCGGCCTGCGTAGTAGTGCTGCGTCAGAAGGACGAGCTTGCTCCCAAACTTCGCTGATTCGTCCGCGGCAAACGGAGTCGTAAACGTCAACGCGTTTCCAGTGTATGCAGCCGGGCCAATCAGGAGCGCGCCTGGCGTGGTGGCGATGGCGGTGGCGAACGACTCCCACTGCGTTTTCAGAGAGGCCCAGGACCCATCAAAGTTGATCTCGTTGCCGATCTCGAACCCGTAGATGCTCGACCCGCACCTTCCCTGAGCGTAGGCCGCTTCAGCTGCAGAGGCAGTCACATTGTGCGCCTTGAAGTTGACGGCATAGATAATCTTGGTCCCCGTCGCCGCCAGAAAACTGCAGAGCTCGTCGACATCGCCGGTCGTGATGTTTTTTGAGAATGGCTGACCTGATGGGCCGGTTGGGGCCGCCCCCGCGCCCGCCCAGCTGCAATTCTCGACATCGTCGGCTCCGAGGCGCATCACCGGAGAACCGACGAGCTTATAGAGCGCTACCAAGCTGGTGTTCGTGGAGGTGAGCGAGCCGTTCGTGATGTGGGTCTTTTCATAACTGAACCCGGCAAAACCAGGACCGATTGTCCCTATGGTGGTGCTGGGGTTCACGGTCACCGTGGCAATAACACCGGTGCCCGTGGGACCGCCGGCCACAGGCGTGCCCCATCCAGGCGTCGGGATTGTCCCCATCGTTCCGCCTGCGCCGCCGGTCGCAGTCCCGCCTGCGCCCGTTGTGGTCCCCCCCGCGCCGGTTGCGGTCCCGCCGACCCCGCCGGTCGCAGTTCCCGCGTCCGCGCCAGCCACGCCGGTTGCGGTCCCGCCCGTACCAGTCTCTCCGCCCGCTCCTCCGGTTGTGGTCCCCCCCGCGCCGGTCGCAGTGCCGCCGCCCCCGGCAGTCGCGGTCCCGCCCGCGCCCATCTCGCCGCCGGCGGTCCCGCCCGCACCGGTCTCTCCGGCCGCGCCGGTCACGATCGTGGTCCCGCCCGCGCCGGTCGCCCCCGTGTAAATGTTGGCACCCGAGCCATAACCGCACCCGGACACTAAGGCCGCGGTCAGCAGCACAGGACCCGCGAATTGGTAGAAAGACGTCATCCCCCCGTTCCGTTCAGGTTGCCGCTCGATCCCGTATCGTGGGCAGACAGCCCATAGAGGACCGGCCTCATGAACCCGAGAGGGCGATTCCGGTGGGGCGCGGACGAAGTCCGCAACGCCAGTCGCCTTCATCGAAACTGGTCTCATCGATCGCCTCTCGCGCAGTCGGCGTGTGCACTGTACATTCAGGCTTACGCAGTGACGGCGCATGGCCTATTGGGTCAGGGAATTTTCGAGAATATTCGAGGCCGCCGAAGATTTTGTCGATGTACGCGCGGGGGATGAGCGTCCGCGACATTCGGGGCCACCTGGAAGAGATCTACAGCGTCGAAGTAAGCCCAGAGCTGATCAGCCGAGTCACCGACGCCGTCGTTGACGAACTGCGCACATGGCAATCACGTCCTTTGGATTCGGTCTATTTGGTCATTTACCTTGACGCCCTGTTTATCAAACGCCGCGACAAGGGCGTCGTTCGGAACAAAGCCGTTTACAGCGTGGTGGGCCTCGGTCCCGACGGACAAAAGGACGTCTTGGGCCTCTGGATCCAGAACACCGAGGGCGCAACATTCTGGCTGTCCATTCTGACCGAACTGCGCCAGCGGGGCGTGCAGGACGCCCTGATCATGTGTGCCGACGGATTGACCGGACTGCCCGACGCAATCGAGGCGGCCTTCCCCGTGGCGATCTTCCGAACCTGCCTCGTTCACATGGTCCGATCCTCGACAGCGCCGGCTCGCGGCGCATGGTCTCCAGCATCTCCACCTCGGTCATTCCGAGCATCAGCAACCAGCTTTGATCCGCTTGCGCCACCACTTCAGCCAAACGCCGTTCGGCATCTCGATGCTCGCGCACGGGTTGGCGGGCGAGCGGGCCCTCTGAATCTGACCGACCTCGAGCTACGGCGCTTCACTATTCTTAGGGGCCACGGGTAACGCGAGTCTCGAGGAGCAGACGCACGAACCGTCAGGGGCGCTGGACATTTCCGCCGGGCCAGGAAGCAGATCGCTCCCTGGATCCGATTCGCAGGCGCCCTTGACAAGGGCGCCTCACTGACGATCCGCGACATGTCGGAGACGGGGCCCATGCACGGGAGCGAACCTCGCCAACTCGATACGCCGGTTATGGTTGGGCGTGTTGTCGCCTCCTCCTCTGAACGAACCTCAATAGGCCGCAAAATTGATGAAATTGCCCGTCATGAGCAAGGTGGTGAACAGTGCCCACGATCCGTCATAGTAGTTCGTGTTTGCGCCGCGAGCATCGCGCGCGACGAACGCGTAGACATCGGCCACTAAAGTCGCCTGGCCGGCCGCCATACCAGCCGCGCCTGCCGGTCCAACGAAAGACGAATTGTGGTTAGCGCCGACAGGTGTGCCGTCCAACGTGTAACCGTCCACAATGTTAGCCGCACCACTATGAGCAAAGAATCCACCGATCCGTTGGCTATAGGCGATGGCGCGCGGCTCCTTGTTCCAACAGGCATCTAATGCAACACGAAACGGAGTGCGCGTCGCATCGTAGGTGTAGTTACCTCCGTCGGCACGCCCAGAGGACCAGTCGGGAACAAGGCCCGTTGTCGGATCTGCGATACTATTCAAGGTAGCGTAGCTTTTTTCGAGAATCGTCGTCCAACGCGTGTCGCCAGCGTATACTGCGAATGCTCGGTAATAAGCAGGCGCCAGGTAGGACGGGTCAACGGCCGTATATGTGTCGCCACCCTTGACTGTGCCGTCGCTCGCAAAATCGTAAGTTACGATCGCAATCAATAACCTGGTGGCGATCGCGTTATACCCGGTCCATTGTTTGTCTGCCATCAATATGGCGAAGGCCATGTCCTCGTCACCGTCGGTCGCTGAATTAGTTTCCCCCGCACTTGTCGTGTTGTCGGGATTGACATGCCAGTTCATAAGCCCAAGCGGATCTAGGTGTTGTTGTTCGTATTTCCATAGATTGTCGAACGTCGTCTTGTCGTTCATGTAGACAGCAAACAACATCCCGTAGCCAATCGACTCAGAGTAGGTGTCGTTGTTGTTACTGGGATCTCGCATGACCCGCACGGAGCCATCGCCGGTTCCATCTGAAATAGTGCGTGCCGCCTTAAAGGCCTGCCAGCCCCTAGCGGCATCGTCGTCGCTGCAAGCGGGCGGGTAAATGCATACCGCTGATGCACGATGTTGCGGAAAGGGGAAATGTGCGCTGCTCGTCGGGGCCGAGGGCGGTCCGGCGCTGCACGCGGAACCCGTACCGGCTCCCCCAGCGCCCGCACTCCCTGTCGCGCCCTGGCCGCCGGCATCCGTGGTTCCTGCGGCGCCTGCGATATCGCCGCCGCTCCCGCCACCCGTCGTCCCAGCTGCGCCTGTTGTCCCCGCGCTGCCCGTGGCCCCAGCCGAGCCCGTCGTCCCGGCGACACCCGAGTTGCTGCCGTGGCCAGCAGAGCCTGTGCTCCCGCCGCCGCCCGACATACCTGAGGCTCCCGCTACGCCGCCGCCCGTTCCAGGGGCACCGGCGGCACCCTGTCTTCCACCCATACCGACGCCGTCGGTGCCGGCAGTCGCAGCCATGCCGCCGGGTCCTCCATCGTTATCGGTCGTATGAGGGGCGGCACAAGCGCTGACCGCAAGGCCCAGGATGACGAGCACCATCAGGTGTATCTTCACGTTCCTCCATGACTCGGTGACGAGCATTCCGTTCCATTGGGTGCTCATGCCAGGACGACCTGTGATTTTGTCGACGGTCTCCGGGCCTCTTCTTTTCACGAGCGCTTCGCAGGTATCCCTCATGACGTGTTCCTGATGGGGACTTCAGCGGGAGCAACAGTGACGGTAGAGGACCCAACGGGCCAAGAAAAGAGCCGTGAGCTCGCGAAATGGGAAGTCGACCTATCCTATTTGTAATGCAGCGTCCATAGAAACCAACCGTCGGGAACTTTTCGGACTGCTGAGCGCGGACCAGGAAGGCAGGGCCAGCTGCACCGGCGGTTGCCTGGTGAGCGCATACTGTGCATCGGTTCTCCAAGTAATCGTGCATCAGGTTTCGCTCCGGCGGCCCTTGTCAAGATATGATGTCGCCGTCGCATTTCGAACCGACCGTCACAAGTTGCATTTCGTCAAGAGGTGCCGCGAGCGATGAGTATTGACGATGAGCAGAGCGTAAAAGCCGCCTGCCGAACAACGAATAACCGAGACTCCAGCGATCAGGCCGTTCTGGGGACCTCCGACAGGCGAACTGCCTCGTTGTGGAGTGACGGTCGATCGGAACAAGTCTTCCAACATGTCCTACTGAGGGTGCGCAAACTGCGGGAGCGACGTTTGGCAATCCGCTCCTTCGTAGCCGGGGCGGTGGCCGTTTTAGTTGTTGAACTATTGCTCGGGCGGGCCGGTGTCGACGTGATGCCTGCTAGGCCTCGCCGCCCGATGCAGGTCGAACACGCGGCTGCAGTCCCGACCGTGCACTAATATTTCTTCAGTAGGACGAGTAGCTTCGTCCGCGCTCGGAAGATCCGCGCGCGAACGGTGTTGATCGATACCTGATGAAGAGCGGCGATCTCGTCGCTCGTGTAGCCTTCGATTTCGAACAGAACGAACGTGGCTCTCATGGGCTCACTCAACTCGGCCAACAGTCGTTCGAGCAGGCGCTGCTTTTCTTGAGTTTCGAATGCCATGAGCGGCGTCGGTCCCGGTGAAACGATTCGATTGGAAAGCGGGATGCTGCGTTTGAAAACGTTCTTAATCCAACGAAGGCGACGGAAATCACGAACCTGCCGCATTGCAATACGATATAGCCAAGCAGCCAAGTTTTTCCCGTCGAAGGCATGCAAACGCCGGTGGACGACGATGAATACCTCCTGAGCCAGATCGTCCAGATCCTCAGTTTCCCCGCCGAGCGCGCGAATCCATCTCGTCACGTCGTTGTAACGGGTCGCATAGACGAAAGCATAGTCGCTGCCATTGACTGCGGTACCGGAAAGTCGTACATCGGCGCGATGGTCCGACGACTGCTCTTCGTTCTCATCGTCACCCTGCTTTGTCGCCATCTCTAAATGCATATATCTCGACCGCGGCGATGCCTTCATGCTGTCAGGAATCTCATTGCGCGTCTGGCGCATTGACTCGTCGTTCGTGTCACGTTCGGTTTGCATCGCGTTCGGCGCCGCCGCGTTGGCCTGGGTCGCTCTGACGCGTTGGAGCCGGGTGACCCACCGTAATCACCGTTCAATGTTCTGGCGGCGATCGCATAGTCGGTCGTTGGGCCAGAAATGCGCATATCGACCGTTCGCGGGCGATCGAAGTCGCCGCGGCCAGGACGCCTAAAACCACTGGAGTGTTGAGAACCGCGCACCAAACGATCCATTCTCAGTTCTTCAGTCCGTACACCCGGAGGGAGTTGGAGAAGGTTGCGAGGTATACGTGGCCGTTCGCGACGACCGGCGGCGCGAATTTTGCCACCTTCCAAGTGCCCAAGGTGTCGTTCCACAACACGTGGGTGATATTGCTGGCATCCACGGCAAATAGATCGCCGGCGGAAGTGGTGTACCAGGCGCCGTTGGTGCCGTTTTGGGTCGGGAACGACGCCCAGAGAATTCCAGTTCCCGCGACGTCACCGTTCGCGGATAGCGTGAGGATCGCGCCAGGATGGCCCGGCGTAAAAGTGGCCGTCGGGATAGGGTCGGTTACCAGCCCACCCAGGGTCCGTGTCGTTGCGTTGAGCGTGTATTCCATGAGAGGTGAATCTTCAGGCCACAGAAAGACCCTCTCGCCGGCGCCGTTGGGCGAATTGTAGTAGATGGCGCCACCATGGACGTGGCCGAGTGCGCCGTTAGCCTTGCCAGGCGTGGTCAGCGTTTGCAGGATCTTGTCGCCACCGGCGTTGTACTTGCCCAGATTCGTCGAATCCAACACGTAGAGCCTGCCGTCCTTGCTGCCCGTGACTAGAAGGTTGTGGGGCAACAAGATGGCGCCTGAGCTGAGGTCCGAGTCAACGGCGTTCAAGCTGCTGTAGGCGGCCGGGATCCAATAGTCCTGGACGGAATAGTCGGAGATGCGCAGCCGGAAGACGCTCTCCGACAAATCGAGTGCTGCCGCGCTGGTGTTCGTGCTGCCGTTTCCGACCACCACGTAAATATTCGTCCCGTCGCTCGAAAGCCCCACACCCGCCTGCCAGATGCCGCCCTTGGACCCGTTGGGCGACACGTTGAAGGCCAGTGCCTGAGAAAACTTGGTGCCGTCATACGAGTAACCCAGGATCCATCCGTGGTAGGCGCCGGTGTCGCAGTGGCTCGCGAACGCTGCGTAAACCACCCCGTTCACCAACAGAAGTCCGGGGCGGTTCAATTGGGTCGCTGCGTTGAAGCCTACATTTCCGCCGCTCGTGCCGGCGCCCGTGCCCTTGACTGAGGCGGCGATCACTGTCGGCGATCCGGGGCGCTCGGCGCCTGTGATGATGTTGACGGCATGAATACGCTGGACCCACGCTCCGGCCTCTTCCCCTTTCGAAACGAAATAGATCGTTCCTGCCGCCTGATCTATGACTGGCGTGGACGTGATGCCGACTTCCGGCGCGAGGTTGTCGCAGCTGTTCGAACCCGAAGGACCTACATTGAGAGACCACAGCGGTG
>OCTA010004061.1_pt1 | contig 12871 bp, 11 predicted proteins | sample 1538991 | NCBI WGS metagenome assembly OCTA01 (sample SAMEA3539302, study PRJEB22396) | soil metagenome | biome: tundra; feature: field; material: soil | place: USA | collected 2010-05 | depth 0.15 m
TCAGGCTGGCTTCGATCCGCGTACGTTCGGCGCGGCTGATCTCCAGGCTCCAGCGGTATTGCAGCACGGCTAGAAGCACCAGCACGGCCGCCAATACCGCAACCAGGGCTATCCGTAAGAACGCCGGTTTGGCGGGAGGGGCCATAATCGCAGCATAGATAGCTGCGGCGCAAAATGCAATGCTTGCGGCGCAGGCCCGCGAACGGCCTCAGCAGATGCGCGGCAATTGCTCGCTGAAGGGCAAGTCGAGCACGCGGCTGCCGCCAATCTCGGTTTTCAGCAAGACCATGCCGGGATGGGCGGCGACGGCCTCGCCGATGATGCCATTTTGCCGGCATTTCTCTGGGCCTACTGGCCGCCATTACTCTATCAGCACAGAATGACCCCAGACGTTAGCCGGCGAACTCTCAAGGGAATCAAAGGCGTTTATGTCCTCGCAGCGGTGGCCAAGGACATCGAAGATGCGGGGCTGCGTACCGATGTCATTAAGACGGATACCGAATTGAAGCTGCGCCAAGCTGGGATTCGTGTTCTGGAGACAGACGCCGAATTCACGTCAACACCGGGATCGCCCGGGCTGGACGTCTCCGTCGAGGGACTGTCCAACAAGGAGGTCTATGGATACAGCGTCAGCGTTTCGCTGTCTCAGAATGTTTTGCTTGAGCGTGACCCGTCGTTGAGGGCGACCGGTAAGTATCGCGGTATCCCGTTCAGAGCCGACACATGGAATACAGCCGTAGGGGGCCTGCAATTGGGCAATCCATCCGACCACATAAGATCAAACGGTCAAGGACATGGTTGACAAATTCATAAATGCTTACTTGGCGGCCAACCTAAGGAGCCAGTAACGTAGCTTGCCTCTTGAAAACACGCCGGGCCTTTGGCCCCGTCCGTAAGGCATTTAAAACGCGGTCGCCTCGACCCACTTGTCGCACACGAATCGCGAGCATGTACTCATTGGCGGGTGAGCCCCACCACCCATACGCCGGATTGTCCAAATGCTTCTTCAGCGTCAGAGAGAAAGCCCTTAAACCGAAGAAGCTGATCATTCTCGATGGCTCGGCGCACGCCCAGTTCCTCTTTCAGACGGGTCAAGGAGAACTGGTCATGCGCGAGATTTTGCGATTTCTTTCGGCGCAGTGAAGCCCTCAGGGATTCCGGTGCTCGCCCCAGTGCCATTCGAAGCGGCTTTTCAGTATCACGCCAGGGCCGCGAGCGCCAACGTCGAAGCCAATTCCCAAGTTGATACTGAATGCCGGCTTCACTTGCCAATCGCCCCCGGCGAAGAGTTGGTGCACCTCCGGCTGAGCGCGCGGGCGGATGTTAATGCTCTCGATCTCTCCATAGTATTCGAGAGAAGGCGCAAAGGTCTTGCGCTTCCAGCGAAGTAGCATGGCGGGCTCAAAGTTCCATCCGTGCGCCGTGCCGGGCCCGTGCAAGGCGCGCTCGAAAACAGGATTGAACACAATCTGCCAGCGCGCAAATTCGCGGTCGAGGATGGGACGCAGTTCGGCTCTCCGCGAGTTCTCTTCATACCGCACATTTTGAAACGAGAATTCGGCAACAAAGCCCACACGCACCGGCAAGTGCCACGACTCCGGGGCGTAGAGGTGCGGCAGTACGCGCCAACCCGCGAACTGGGGCGCGAAACCCGGCTCCCACGCGTTGAGGAACATGAAGCCGATGGCGAAGTTTTCCGACAATCCTACAGTCGGTTCCAATGTGAGATGGGTCTGGTATTGGGTGGGGAGCAGGGTCCCATCGCGCAGCGCGTTTCCTTGAGTCACGAAGTTCAGGTGCGCCTCGAGGCTATATTCACCCAGGGGCATGGGTTCATATTCGTAGACGTGTATCTCAAAGGGGTCCTGCGCCAGAACCCCCCACGCAGCACAAGCCGCGATCGGCAGTAGACGCGCAGACAGCATCTCAGCAGATGCGCGGCAATTGCTCGCTGAAGGGCAAGTCGAGCACGCGGCTGCCGCCAATCTCGGTTTTCAGCAAGACCATGCCGGGATGGGCGGCGACGGCCTCGCCGATGATGACGGCATCGCGGCCTTCCGGCGTGCGGCGCATGGCCGCCAGGATGGCGTCCGCCGAGGCCGGCGCGACGAAGGCCACCAACTTGCCTTCGTTGGCGACGTAGAGCGGGTCCATGCCGAGGATCTCACAGGCCGCCTTCACTTCTTCGCGGACCGGGATGCGGGCCGCGCGAATCTCGACCCCGACGCCCGCCGAACCGGCGATCTCGCATAACGTAGTGGCCAGGCCGCCGCGCGTGGGATCGCGCAGGGCGTGAATCTCGCCGGCTTCGAGCATCGCCTCAACCAGCCTGTGCAAGGGCGCGGTATCGGATTCGATGGCCGCTTCGAATTCCAGATTCTCGCGGCGGGAGAAGACAGCCATGCCGTGATCGCCGATCGTGCCGCTCAGGATCACTTTGTCGCCGGCTTTGGCATAGGAAGCCGAGATCGCGACACCGTCGGGCACCAGGCCGATCCCGGTGGTGGTGATGAAGAGCTTGTCGGCGGAGCCTTTGTTGACGACTTTGGTGTCGCCGGTGACGATGGACACACCGGCGGCCTTGGCCGCTTCCGACATGGACGCGGTGATGCGGGAAAGTTCGTCGAGCGGCAGTCCTTCCTCCATGATGAAGGCGGCCGAGAGATAGAGCGGGCGCGCGCCGCTCATGGCCAGATCGTTGACGGTGCCGTGGATGGCCAGTTTGCCGATGTCGCCACCGGGGAAGAACAGCGGGGTGACTACGAACGAGTCGGTGGTGAAAGCGATGCGGGCGCCACCGAGGTCCAGCACCGCCTGGTCGTCGAGTTTGCGCAGGAATTGGTTGTCGAAGGCGGGAAGGAAGAGGTCGTGGACCAGTTGGGCGGTCAGGCGGCCGCCGCTGCCGTGGCCCATGACGATCGTTTTGCGATGGGCGATCGGAAGGGGGCAGGTGAGCGCGAAGTCGTCGGGCATGGGGATTCAATCTGCGGTCGCAGCCGTATCGCCGCGGGCACGCGCGCCCACGCCACGATAGTTGTAATAGGCCGCGCAGGCGCCTTCGGCGGAGACCATGGTGGCGCCTAGCGGGGTTTCGGGCGTGCACTGGGTCCCAAAGGCGGGACATTCGTGCGGTTTCTTGTGGCCCTGCAAGACCTGGCCGCTGATACAGACGGCTGGCTCCTCGGTCTGCACGCTGGCGACATCGAAGACCTGCTCGGCGTCGTGTGCGCGGAACTCGTCGCGCAGGCGGTAGCCGCTTTGCGGGATGACGCCGATACCGCGCCAGGCGCGGTCGCACACCTCGAAGACCCGCCCGATCATTTTGCGCGCCTCCACATTGCCTTCGCGGGTGACCGCGCGCGCGTACTGATTCTCCACCGTAGCGCGGCCTTCTTCCAGTTGGCGAACCGCCATCAGGATACCTTCCAGCAGATCGAGCGGCTCGAAGCCGGTGATCACTATCGGCACGCGATAGCGCGCCGCCAGCGGCTCATATTCGGTCCAGCCCATGACGGCGCAGACATGTCCCGGGCCGAGGAAGGCGCGTACGCGATTCGACGGCGATTCCAGGATCGCGGTGATGGCGGGCGGCACCAGCACGTGCGAAACCAGCAGCGAAAAATTGGCGAGGCCCTGCGCGCGCGCCTGCCAGACGGACATGGCATTGGCCGGCGCGGTGGTCTCGAAGCCGATGCCGAAGAACACCACCTGCTTATCGGGATGCGCGCGCGCCAGCTTCAACGAATCCAGCGGTGAATAGACGATGCGGACGTCGCCGCCTTCGGCCTTGATCTGGAACAGATCGCCATTCGAGCCGGGGACGCGCAGCATATCGCCGAAGGAACAGAAGATCACGCCGGGGCGGCGCGCAATGGCATGCGCGCGGTCGAGCATTTCGAGCGGCGTGACGCAAACGGGGCAGCCCGGCCCGTGCACCAGCTCAACTTCGGCGGGCAGCAGCTCGTCCAGGCCGTATTTGACGATGGAGTGCGTCTGGCCGCCGCAAACTTCCATGAGCGTCCACGGGCGGGTGACGGTGCGCCGGATTTCCCCGACCAGCGTGGCGGCCAGCCGCCCGTCGCGGTACTCGTCAAGGTACTTCATGGGGTTCTTCCGGCGGCTCGCCCGCTCCGAGTTCGGCGAGCTGGTCCATTTCGCGGAGGATCTGGTAAGTGCGCGCAGCCTCTTCTTCATCCACGCGGCTGATGGCGAAGCCGACGTGCACCATCACGTAATCGCCGAGGGCGGCTTCGGGCAGATATTCGAGGCAGGCTTCGCGGAAAACGCCGCCGAAGTCCACCTTGGCCATCTTGAGGCCTTGCGCATCATGCAGGCTGACGATTTTCCCCGGTATGGCCAGGCACATTTGGAACATATGTTAGCAGGGATAGCGGGCGCGCGCTGGAGATGGGAATCCGGAGGTCACCTCGATCGCACAAAAACGCACAAAAAAGCTTGACATTTATCCGAATCTCGACTAGCATTCTGAACACCCATGTCCAAGTATGCCCGGATTAAATGGTTGATTTCAGCGGTGGTGTTGACCGGCTTTTGTCACGCATCGCACGCGCAGATCAAGCTCGTCGGCCTGAATCCTCACGCCATCCCCGTGGACAAGAACGGGGCGGGCTCGGCGTCCATCACTCTTCAGAACCAGGGCCCCGCTGCTGCGCCATTGCGGCTGTCGATCACCGACTTCGTGCACCTGGAAAACGGAAGGGCAATGTATCCCCTCAATAGCCTGCCCGTGCTCACGCCCAGTACGGATGCCGACAAACAGAAAGTCAACAACCATCAACTCGCGGCTAACGAAACCGTGGATTTCAAGCTGGCGGTCACACAACTGTGGGACGCGGGAGAATCCGTGGCCGAACTCCAAAACAGCGGCGTAAAGATCGACAACCTGCGCGCCGTCCGTATCCCGGCTTCCTATAATGTGCAACTGGATCCGTCCAGTGCCTCGGTGCTGCTCGCGCCGGACTCCGCCGCGCTAGTCACTATCGTGAACGCCGATCCCATGGACTATCGCTTTTCCTGGGAGCTGCTGACGCGCGGGAAAATCTCCAGAGATCCGGACCGGCCGGCCGTGACCGTCCCGGCCAATGGATCCGCGCTGATCAATCTTTCCCGCGCCGCGCCGCGGGTTTCCTGGGTTGCGGCGGGAACGTTGAAGGACGACGTGGCGGACTCCACGCTGGTGCTGCATCCCGCGATCGAGGCGCAGGACGGGATCCCTCCGCAGGCGCCCAAGATGCTTCCCTTCAAGCTGCGGCTGCGTTTCTGGAGCGCTGTTCCCCAGGAAGTCAGCGAATTCTTTTGGACTATGCTCCTCCTGCTCGCTGGCGCCCTTGCGTCTATGGCCGCCCGGTATTTTATTCCGAATGCAGTCGGCGCGCTCAAGCTGCGGCGCCAGCTCGATCAGTTGGATGGCAAGGTCGCTGGAATGAGCGATAACGTGAGTTCGAAGTGGCAGGTGCTTCTGGCCTATAACCTCGAAACCTGCCGCGCTGGTCTTCACGATTTTCCCTGGGCGTTTCCCGCCTTCGCGACGCGCCTCGCCGACTTACAGGTCCAGACGGATATGTTCAGCCAGTGGGTGAATACCGCCTACGGAGTGGGATCCGCGCTCGACCAAGTTAGCCCGCTCTTGCAGAACGGCCGGATGCCCCCCACCGTGCTCGACCTGGTGGAGCAGAGCTGCCAGGCAGCTCTGCAGCCGATCGAATCCGGAATGACCAATGCCGACGAGCTGCAGGGCATGAAGACGGCGTTTAAAACCGCCCAGGATCTGATCGCCGCTGTGCGGACCGGCGTGCCCATACCGACCTTGGATGGGAAGATTCAGGAACGCGAGAAACGTCTTCAGGCCCCCGGCGTGATGGACGCTCTCTTTGCAAGGTTTCCGGAGTTCGCCGGCCTGCTGACGCAAGTGGCGGCCAATTTGGGCGCGGCGCTCAGTGCCGCGGTGTATGTGGACCGCGACATGCTGTCGCAGAAAGCCGAAATGCTGATGGAATACGCCAGCCTGGAGCAGCGCATTGGCGCCGGTGCGCTGGCGGCTCAAGTCGGCGGCGCGCCCGTTGCGTTGAACGCAACGCGCGCCCGTCTGCAGGACGGACTTCAGCGGCTGGAGAACCACATTGCCCCGGATTCCGATCAGTCTTTGCAGAAGGCGCGGCTTTTCCTGACCGAAATGCGCCAGGATTTTTACACCACACCATTAACCCAGGCGGTCAACAGCGCGCAACCCGCCCTGGAGATACATGTGGACCCTTCACCGATCGAAACCGGTGTGCCAATTCACTTCAGTTTGCGCTTCGTGCGGGATGAACTCAACGATATCGCAGCGGTTCAGGAATGGACCTGCCGCTGGAGTTTTGACGACGGTTCCCCCGAAGAGAAGGGCTGGGGCACCTACCACCGCTTTACAAGCGCGGGAAATCGAAACGTTTCCGTGAGCATCGTGGATTTGCAGGGAAACGCTGTAACGGCACAACCGATCGGGCACACCTACGCCGTCACTGCTCCCGCGGTGGTCCGGCGCGGCTGGCGCGGCTGGCTTCGGCGCCTGCGCCTTACCCCGGAGGCCAAGGTCGAAGCTGCTCAGTTGTTAATCGTGCTGGCGGTGGCCCTGTTCGGTGTGTTTGCCTCGGCCCGAACCAAGATCGAAACCCTGGGCCCATTTTCCGCCGCCGCCGCTCTGGTGGGACTCGGTTTTGGGGCGGATACATTGAAGAACCTGATTACGCAGAAGCCATCCGACAAGTAGCGCGCGCCGCCCGATACCTGCGCGATTGAGCGGCGGCGACGCAGCCTCGCGGAAAACGCCGCCGAAGTCCACCTTGGCCATCTTGACGCCTTGCGCATCATGCAAGCTGACGATCTTCCCCGGTCTGGCCAGGCACATTTGCGCCCTATGTTAGCAGGGATGCGAGCGCGCGGCGGGCCGCCAAAAACGGAAATTCCGGTATAATGCATCTTCGTTCCATGGGCACCCCGCCGGCCCTCAGTCCAACTCGCCTGGTCCGCTGCCCGAGTTGTGGAAGCGAACGGCTGCAGCGTCGTTCCGAGCGCGATCCCATCGATCGCCTCTATCAAACGCCCTCTGGTATGGTACGGCGGCTCTTCGTAGCGGACATGCAGTTGTACCACTGCCGCGTTTGCCGGTTGCAGTTTTACGATATCGGCCAAGCTGCCCAGCCGGCGGTCCAACAAACGGCGGAGGCGGTTCGGGAGGAGATCGCGATTGCCGAGCCGGCCGCCGCCGACCCTACTCTCATCGGCCAGACCGTGACGATTAGGGGCCGGCTGTCCAGCCAGGAGAACATCCTCTTGAACGGGGAGATCGAGGGCGACCTCGAGATTCCGGCACACCGGTTGACCATCGGGATGGCCGGCCGGATGCGCGGAGACGTGCTGGCCGCCGAGGTCGTCGCCCTGGGCACGGTCGAAGGAAACGTAGACGCCAGGCAGAAGTTCGCCATCCGTGCAAGCGCCAGAATGATCGGGAACATTCGCGCGCCGTCCCTCACGATAGAAGAGGGCGCATTTTTCAAGGGCGGAATCGAAACCGCGTGACTCCGCGGCCATGCGTCGTCGGGACGGCTGGGTTACCGCGCGCTGCGCGGAAGGCACCCGCGTCTATGACTTGCAGGGCGTCCAGCCGGCGGTGGTGCAGCGTTCTCCGAGTGCAACGTGTAATCCAGGCAAGCTTCGGCTCACAACCGAGAAGCGCAGGTGGGAGTTGGGCGGCCAGACGCCCCCTTGGGTATTTAGCGGCCGGATAAGCTGGAGGGCGATTCGTGGATGGCCGCCGTTGGGACGCCCGCCATCACCTCTTCGACGATTGCCCGCGCCGCAGCCACCGCCGGCCGCAGCGCCGCGCGCACCGGTTCCGACACCCCGATGCCGGTCTTCACGTTCTCCGGTTCCGGCTCGATCCCCACCACAAAGAACCGCTCCGGGCACTCACCCAGCAGGAGAGCCGCCGCCAGAAGCTCTCCCGCATTGCCCTCATGGGCGGTCCGGCTGTGATGGGAATCGAGCCCCAGCGCCTCCACATTCCGCAGCACGTGTACTGTGCCGGGCGCGGCCCCCAGCGACACAGCGTCCAGGATGAGCAGGGCGGGACTGCCGGCCACGCGGCCGAGGAGCATGAGACCTTGCGTGCCGCCGTCCACATACTCCACGCGCTCGCCCCAGTCTAAGTCTAGGGCTTCGCGCTGGAGATCGGAAAGCAACAGCAAACCCGCTCCATCGTCGCCGAGGAGCGGGTTGCCTAACCCCAATACAAGCAATTCAACTGACCCACTTGTCATTGTCCAGGTCGCCCTCTTCGTAGAATTTGAAACCGTCGACCATGGACGACATCAGCCCGTTCTTATACTGGTCGGAATCAAACAACACGACATAGAGATGCACGATGGCGAACACCAGGAAGAGCCATGAGAACATGTGATGCCATAGGTGCGTGCGGTACGATCCGCCGAACAGTGGCAGCACCCAACCCACCAGGCGGTCCCAGAAGCCGCCGGGATTGGTTTCGGAATAGAGCGCCAGGCCGGTCAGAATCTGCAACCACCCCAGCCCGATGACGAAGATTGTATAAGACAGCCCGGCCAGCGCGTTGTGGCCGAGGTGCACGTGCCCGCGCTGGAGGCTCAGGTAGGCGCGGGCCTGCCGGGTGAGATCCCGCCACCAGGCCGTGCGCCAGATGAACGGGAAGCCCGAGCGCGCGTAGTTGTTCCCCATCCAGAACCAGTAGATGCGCCACAGGAAACTGATCAGAAACACGAACGCGAAAGCGAAGTGTATCTCGCGCATGCGGCCCATGACGAAGTGCTTGTAAGCCTCGCCGGCGGGCGCGAGTTGCGGGTGGGCGATGTATTCGCCGGTCGCGAACAAGACCACGATACAGAGCGCGTTGATCCAGTGCGAGAGGCGGATGGGCCATTGCCAGACATAGCGGCGGCGGTAGTAACCGGCGGGCCATGCTGAAGGTGCTGTAGGTGCTGTGGATGTGGACATGACTACCTCACTACCACTTCCGCCAGTTGGCGGCCGTCCGGACCGATGACGTGCGAGGCGCAAGCCAGGCAGGGATCGAAAGAGTGTATAGTGCGCAGGATCTCCACGGGGCGTTGCGGATCGGCGACGGGCGTGTTCAGCAGCGCCGCTTCATAAGCGCCGTGCTGTCCTTTGCCGTCTTTGGGGGAAGCGTTCCAGGTGGATGGAACCACGATCTGGTAATTGGCGATCTTGCCATTGCGGATGTGGACCCAGTGGCCCAGCGCGCCGCGGGGCGCCTCGGAGAGGCCGAATCCCTTGGCTTCAGCCGGCCATGAGGACGGCTCCCACAGGGTGGTATTGGCGGTGGCCGTATCGCCGGTCTTGAGATTCTCGACGAGGTGCTCGTATTCGGCGAGCAGCCAGCGCACCGCCAGGCGCGTTTCGAGGCCGCGCGCCGCTGTGCGGCCCAGCGTGGAGAACAGCGCCGTAGCCGGCACATTCAGCCGGCCCAGCGCATCGTTCACCACCTCTTTGAAATCGGGGCGCCCGGTGGCATAGCCCACCAGCATGCGCGCCAGCGGCCCCACTTCCATGGCGTTGCCCTTCCAGCGCGGCGCCTTCAACCAGGAGTATTGGCCGTTTTCATCGAGTTGTTTATAGGGCGGCTGCGGGCCGGTGTAGTGCGGCTCGGTGATGCCTTCCCAGGGATGCAAGGCGTCCTTGCCATTGGGGTATTTGTACCAGGAATGGGCGATCTCCTCGCGCACCTGGTTGAGATCGGTGGCATCCACCGGAAGCACGTGCGAGAGGTCGCGGTTCAGGATCACGCCGCGCGGGAAGCGGAAGCGCAACGGATCGTCGACGCCGTGCTGCGGGATGTCGCCGTAGACCATGTAGTTGCCAAGGCCGCCGCCGATGCCGGCCCAGTCCTTGTAGAACGAGGCCACCGCCAGCAGGTCCGGAATGTACAGCCCTTCCACGATCTGAATGGCGTCGAGGATCAGGCCGCGGATATAGTTCAGCCGCTCCATGTTGATGGCGCTGTCGCTCTGCATGGCGATGGCGGCCGGCGAGCCGCCCACCAGGTAGTTGGGATGGGGGTTCTTGCCGCCAAAGATGGTGTGGATCTTGACGATTTCTTTCTGCCACTTCAACGCTTCCAGGTAATGCGCTACGGCCATCAGGTTGGCTTCGGGCGGCAGCTTGTAGGCCGGGTGGCCCCAGTAAGCATTGCCGAAAATGCCGAGCTGGCCGGAATCCACGAAACGCTTGAGGGTGGCATGGATATCGCTGAAGTAGCCCGGTGAGGAGGTGGGCCATGTGGGCGAAACCTTTTGCGCCAGGGCGGCTGTGGCGGCCGGGTCGGCTTTGAGCGCCGAGACCACATCCACCCAGTCGAGCGCGTGCAGGTGGTAGAAGTGGATCACGTGGTCCTGCACCATTTGAGTGAGGGCCATGATGTTGCGGATGATGTCGGCATTCTGGGGCACGCGTATGCCCAGCGCGTTCTCCACGGCGCGCACGGAGGCCAGCGCATGCACCGTGGTACAGACGCCGCAGATGCGCTCACAGAACGCCCAGGCATCGCGCGGATCGCGTCCTTCGAGGATCACTTCGATGCCGCGCCACATGGTGCCCGAGGACATGGCATCGTGAATCATGCCGCGGTCGTCGAGCATGGCTTCGATGCGCAGGTGGCCTTCGATGCGGGTGACCGGATCGACTACGATTCGTCTGGACATGGCTCACTTCTCCTCGCCGCCAGGCTCGTCCTGGCTCTTGATTTTCTGCGCGCCGTTGCGCACCAAGACAGAGGCCAGGTGCGCGGTCGCGCCCACTGCCGCGACGGTGACCAGCGTCTTGCCGATCTTGTCGGGAGTGGCCTCGATGCCCGGCACCGGAATGTTGGTCAGCCGCCGGTAGAACGGGCCGTTGTCCCAGAAGTTGGCTTCGCTGCACCCGATGCAGCCGTGGCCGGAACCGACGGGCCATGAGACGCCGTTGTTCCATTTGAAGTTGGAGCAAGAGTTATAAGTGGTCGGGCCGCGGCAGCCCATTTTGTAAAGGCACCAGCCTTTGCGGGCGCCGTCGTCGTCCCAGCTTTCGACGAACTGTCCGGCGTCGAAAAAGGCCCGGCGGTAGCACTTGTCGTGGAGGCGCTGGCCGTAGAACATCTTCGGGCGGCCGTAGCGGTCGAGATCGGGAAGGGCGCCGAAGGTCAGGATGTAAGTGAGCACGCCGGTCATGACCTCGGCGATGGGCGGACAGCCCGGAACGTTGATGATGGTGCGATGCGGAATCAGCTCGAAGACGGGTTTGGCGCCGGTGGGGTTCGGGCGGGCGGCCTGCACACAGCCATTGGAGGCGCAGGAGCCCCAGGCGACGATGGCCTTGGCGTGCTCGGCGGTTTCCAGCAGGATGTTGAGGAACGTGTCGCCGCCGACGGTGCAGTAGACGCCGCCGTCGCGGGTGGGCGCGTTGCCCTCCACCGCCAGGATATATTCGCCGGGGTGGTCCTTCATGATTTTTTTGCGGATCTCCTCGACCTGGAACCCGGCGGCCGCCTGCAAGGTGTCGTCGTAATCGAGCGAGATCATGTTGAGCACCACATCCTGAGCGATGGGGTGGGAAGAGCGTATAAACGATTCACTGCAGCAAGTGCATTCCAAGCCATGCAGCCAGATGACCGGGATGCGGGGCTTGGTTTCCATGGCGGCCACTACTTGGGCTACCCCGGCGGGACCCAAGCCCAGGGCCGTAGCCGTAAGCGTGCAGAAGCGCAAGAAACTGCGGCGCTCGATGCCGTGGGACAGCAGTACATCGTAGGTGGAAGGCTGGCGTTCGGATTTGCCCATAACACCTCCTGGGGTTAGGAACTCCTGCTATCGGACCAGCGGTGAGGTAGCAAGATTGGTCGGGGGACAGGCAGTTCAAGGGCCAAAAGATTTGTGGATCTTTTATGCGGTAATTTGCACACGGAGTGGGGCGGACTGCGGAATTTTGCGTCACCGCAGGGTGAAAAGGCGCAGGAGAAGTTCTCGGACGGGGGCAGGATTGCCCAATGCCACTTATTTCCATTTTGAGCAAGCTGTGTTAATCGTGGGGCAGGACTCCAATCCTGCGGCCGACGTCCACGTCGGCCCGTTCCCGCTCGGATACGGCTGATTCCATTGCGCGAAGAGCGGGTCCTGGAGGGACCCGCGCAGACCCTAGAGGTCTGGCCCCACAAAATCGCTGCAGTATTCTCGATAGTGGGAAACTAAGTGGCATTGGGCCTTCGGCGCTTGCCAGAAATGACCCGGTAGCGCTCGTTTGAAGTGACCAGACCCGGGAACAGGATTAGGAATGGAAGCGGAGATCATCCACGCCGCAGGCGTGCGGGGTGATTTCACATCATCCCCGCCGGAGGCGGGTTGGGGTGTGGGATTTCGTCTCGCTGGGAGAGTCAGCGACCCGTTTGGGTGAAGCGTTGGATCCTATGGCGCAGATACTGGAAGTACGCTTGTTTGACGCGCAACTCCAACACTTCTTCGATGACTGCCGAGAAGTATGCCAGGGAACGAATCGTGCCCAGCGGCGGAGCTCCGGGAGCACGCAAGATCCGGCGCGCCGCGGCCAAAACCAATGCGTTTTCGACCGCGGCCAGGGGCACGCCGCGCGCCTGCAGTTGGGCGGCCAGGAGACGGTCCGGTTGGCGTATGGTGCCCGCGGTTCCCGGCGTTTGGCTTTGTCAAGCCAAAGGTGCGTCCCAAGGGCGTTCGAGCCGCCTCGGCGCTGCTCTATCCCCTCAAATTTGCGAAAGTCGGGCTAGAAACTTACCGTGGCGCTTCCCGGCTTCCACGATGCGCGCGATGGCGGCATC
>OCTA010004063.1_pt1 | contig 12867 bp, 12 predicted proteins | sample 1538991 | NCBI WGS metagenome assembly OCTA01 (sample SAMEA3539302, study PRJEB22396) | soil metagenome | biome: tundra; feature: field; material: soil | place: USA | collected 2010-05 | depth 0.15 m
AGTACTCGGTTCACCTCGCAACCCGGGCCTTGGGTCTGCCCAGTGGTGCTGGCTGATGGTGGACACGACGAGGTCGAACGTGGCGTCCGGGAAGGGCAGGGCGGCGGCGTCGGCGACGGTGAAGGTGACGGCTTTGGCCTGCCCGCCGGCGATCGCACTCTGCTGGGCTCGATCGATCATCTGCGGGGAATGTTCGATCGCGTCGATCGTCCACCGCGGACAGGCGGCGGCGATCCGCAGGGGCAGGAGGCCGGGCCCGGTCGCGACGTCAAGGATCCGCGCCCCAGGGGGGAGCGCGGCATTGAGCAGGTCGGCGGTCACCCGCGCGTACAGGCGCCCGGCGAGACGGCCGGCCCATCGTTCGTAAAGCTCGCCGTGTCGGGCGAGACCGAACATCGCGGCATGCGCGTCATGGATGGTCGGCATGAGATCCTCCTTGTACAGTTGTGGAATACAACTCTCAAGGAGAGGTAACTTCTACAGTTGCATGACACAACTCCTCCGGCGGGAGAGTCAAAACACCTCCCGGACGACGAACTGCGCCGACTGCTCCAGCACCTCGTGCGGGCTGGGGGTCTGCTCGAGCCCAACCCAGCGCTGCACGAGCACGGCGGTGTGCATGTCTCGATGTCCGAAGTGTTCGCCCTCGGCGAGCTCTACGAGGCGGGCGCCCTGACCCAGCAGGACCTGGCCTGGCGCCTCGGGCTGGAGAAGAGCACCGTCAGCCGCCTGGCCGCCGGGATGCAGGTGCGCGGCTGGCTGTCCAGACAACGGGAGCCCACCAACCGGAACTACTACCAACTACGACTCACCGCCGAGGGCCAGGACGTCGCCCGCCGGGTCGGTCAGGACCTACGCGAACACCACGGCCAACTGCTCGATCTCCTGACCCCGAAGGAACGACGGGCGCTCACCACAGGGCTGACCGGGCTGATCCGCGCCATGGAATCCCACGGACATCCGCACCGCCCGACACCAGCGGCAAACCACAGATAAGGACGCGGTGGCCCAGGTTCACGGGTCGCCACAGGGGGCGGCCTTGCGCTGGGGCAAGGAACCCAGGGACGTGCCCCGTTGGACGGGAACGAGCCACCGGCAGGACATCGATGGGAGCCCGCCATGCGCGATTCGAAGGCTGGCTGTCATCGGGCCACCGCCCCATCGTGGACGACGCCACCACGTGCGCTGTCGGGCTCGGGAGAGCAACAGGGAGGCCACTGGCTTGGGTGCGACCAGATCGCACTCCCAACGCCGGCGCCTCGAGCATTCGACGCCAACCCCGACATGTGCGGCACCAACCCAGCGCCCCGGGCTCGCCGTTGTCCACGCATTCGGGGCCGCGGGCAACAGCAGTGTGCTCGGGCTCGGCGCCGGTCAGGGACGTGGCGTCCTCTTCCTGCCCTGGCGGTCTACCGGTGACCGCATGGGGCGCCGTCGCGGCGCCGTCGAGGCAATCTCCGCCAAGGCGCGTGGCTGGCTGACCGCCAGGGTGGAGCGTGGTCCGACACGGCCTGCTCACATCTGTTACTGCCGGGCGACCGGCTGCCCGTCGTCGCCTCGCCCCGGCATTGAGGTCACCGACCTCACCGTGGGCAGACCTGCCCAGCCGGCTCGTCGAAGTGACCATGCTGGTCCCCAACCGACAGTCCTACCGCCTGGAGCCCCCTCAGCAGAGGAGACGTAGAGGTCTGGACGGTGGCCGCTGCCGATGCCCTCAGACTCCAATCAGGCAGACTCCTCACGGCGATACGATGCCTGTGGGAAGCGAGGCCATGAGGTGGATCGACGAGTCGTACGCGACGAGATGGAGCAGGCAAGACAGACCTTTCATCGCCTTCTGGACTCGGCCACGGTGGCCGAGCTGAGCCGGCCCTCGAACGGCACGAAGTGGACCAACGGGCAGCTGCTGTTCCATATGCTCCTCGGCTACCTGATCGTGGTGCGGCTGCTGGTCCTCGTGCGGATCTTCGGCCGACTGCCCGACGGCGTCAGCCGCGTGTTCGCGGGCGCGCTCGAGGCCTCGGCCAAGATTTTCCATGTCATCAACTACTTCGGCTCGGCTAGCGGGCCAAGGCTGCTCGGGTACGCCGGGATGGGCCGGCGCTTCGACCGGGTGATTGCCAGGTTGTCACGTCACCTGGAGCGGGAGAGTGACTCTGAGTTGTCGCGCGGGATGCACTATCCGACCTCATGGGATCCGTACTTCAAGGCGTACATGACGATGGCAGACGCCTATCACTACCCGACCCAGCACTTCGAGCACCACCGTCGTCAGCTCACTCTCGGCGCGTCGGACTGAGACCGGATCTGGTGTGTCACCAGCAAGGCGCTCCAGTCGACCGCACGGGTGACCCGTGGGAGCGAAAGGGAGCAAAGCCTGGTCCTCTTCGAGTCTGAAGGCGAGCGCCCCCTGGGAGGTTTTGTGCTCTGCCTTCGGCTGGTCGCGACCCTGGACCGGTAGCCCATAGGGTTCGCGGTCGTCGGCGCCAAGGGTGGACGAACGCCACATTCTGCTGCGACCTGACGCTGGTGGGTGACCGGATCCGTTTGCGCCTTGGTGGTGCTTGCAGGCCTTGGGGTCGTTGACCTGTTGGGCGCCCTGCCCTTGGCATACCTCGTGCTTGCGTTCGGGGCGTGGTGCCCACTGCTGCGGGGCATCAGGCGGGATCTGTCCTATGGCGTGTACGTGTACGCGCGGCCGGTGCAACAGGGGCTGGCCTTGGCAGGGGCGCAGCGGTTCGGGCCTGTCGTGTTCAAGGTCGCCGCAGTCATGCTGGTGGTGCCGTTGGCATGGTTGTCCTGGACGTATGTGGAACGGCCGGCGTTAAGGATGGTGCCACGTCGATCACCGGTACGTGTCGTGCAGGATGGTGGTTCTTTGGCAGATTCAACCGCTGCGATCACGGACGCCGGACCCGCCGAAGAAGTCGTGGCATAACCCGGCACAGCGATAAGTCCGCTTGCCGCTCGGGGCTCAAGCCACAGTATGGTGACACGAAACCATGAACTCATTAGTGGGTACGTCACACGGCGGCTTTGCTTGCCGGAGTCAGTGCGAAGTCGGTGTAGTGGATGCTCGCGCCTCTGCGGCTACAACGTTGGGAGCGCGCCCGTTCGACGACGATCAGGATGGCTCTGGCGGACCGGCTGGACGAGGCTCATAGGTACTCGATGTGTCCAAAGTCGCTGTGTGCCCCTAGGCCAACCGCGACCTTGAGCCAGATTCGTTCATCGCAATGGAATCAGCGAAGTGGGCTCCGTCGGGCTCGAACCGAAGACCAACGGATTGAAAAAGCGACCAAACCCGTTGGGAAGGGCTGCGATCCTGCCCTGTCGTGCCTGGTCCGCTGCCTGCCGGACAACGTTTCTCACCCTTTGTGCCACAAATGTGCCACAAGACCTTCGAGGCTGTTCCGCCGGCTGACCTCGGATGCTTCACCGTTTCGCCATCCGCGGTGGACCGGTCGCTGTGCCAACAGCGCAGACGAAGTGGTGGCGCCATCCTTTCGACGAGAGGGTGCGGGGTGTCCACGGCGGGGCACGTTTTCGACGACCTGGACCGGTTGCCCGCTGACCTCATCTACCGCAACATGGATCACGAGCGTGAAGACGCCATGGAACTGACCGTTCGTGGCCCACCCGCAGGGAGGCGATCTGAGGTGCTGGCCTTCTTCTCCATCGTCGACCGTCGCAGGCGCTTGCACAGGCAGGTGTGTGCGCCGTGAGCCGTCCCACGGTTCTCGCGGCCGGCGGAGTCCTGTGGCGACGCGATAGCGCGAACCCGGAGGTCGCCCTCGTGCACCGGCCGGAGTATGACGACTGGTCCCTGCCCAAGGGCAAGGCCAAGGTCGGGGAGCACCTGCTGGTCACTGCGTTGCGGGAGGTGAGCGAGGAGACCGGGTACCGCCCACGCATCGGTCCCTACCTGACCACCGTGCGGTACCCCATCACTTCCCGCGGTCGTGCGGCGAACAAGATCGCGGCCTACTGGTCCATGCGGTGCATCGGTGGGTCCTTTCGGGCCAGCCGCGAGGTCGACGAGATGAGGTGGCTGCCGCTGGATGAGGCAGCCGGCCGCCTCAGCTCCGCACTCGACCGCGTGGTGCTGGCTGCGTTCGGGCGCATACGGCGCGATACCGAGCCGCTGTTGCTGGTCCGGCACGGGGCGACCGTGTCGAGTCAGCCGCGGTTCAAGAGGCGACCGGAAAGCCAGCGGCTCAACCGGTCAGGCCGGGACAAAGCCGCCTGCCTGGTCCCGGTCCTGGCGGGGCTCGGGATAACCGAACTGCTCAGCGCCGACCTGCCCGCCTGCGTCGACATGCTCGCTCCCTTTGCTGCGACCACTGGGATGACCGTGCGACGCGAGGCCCAGCTGACCCCTGGAGGTTTCGCGGGGAACGAGAACGAGGTCGCCGACCGTGTGCGACAGGACGCGTCCTGCAGCCAGGCTCTGGTTGTCTGTGGAGGGCAACGAGTCATCACCGGTCTTGTTGGCGCACTTGTCCACGGCTCCGACGTCTTGCCACCGCCCGAGACCAGGGTCAAGAAGGGCGGCTGGTGGTTGCTGCACCATCGCGACGGTGCGGTCAGCGCCTACGAGAGGCACGGACCCGCGGACTAGCCGAAGGTAACTGTGCTGGAATTCGATCCGTTCCGCCGACCACCATCGATGGGCATCAAGTGCCGGGATCAGACCTCACGTCCCGGCGCCTTGTTCACCGGAAGGTGACCGGGGCGTCGGTCTGTGTTCACCGAGAACCCCCATCGTGAGTAAGTGCCGGGGAGCCTACGAAGCACATGAAAGCATGCAGCAGATGGCGGAAGGCAACGCGATCAGCATCGACAACGGACCGAAATACCCATTGGTCACCGTGCAGGTGACGGTTCCCCATGGCGGCTTCTCCTCGACGGTGGCCGCAGTTCAGGCGGCCATGCGCACGGCCGGCGTACCACTTCGCGAGTTGAGCAGCTCGATGAGGACGCGACGGAAGGCAACCAGGACAACCTTCTGCGGGCCTGCTCGCGGTGGGTGGATGTCGACTTGATGACCTGAGCTCGAACGTCCCAAGAGCCTGGAACCTGGCCTCTGCGCCCGCGAGGCGTTCAACAGGTCGTCGCGCACACAGTGCCGAGCCCGCACGGGACCAACCAGCGGACCTTGGCGTCGTCGAACTTGGCTGCCACGGCGTGATGACTGCGGAACGGTCCGTGGCGGGCGGGAGCGGTGACTTTGCTTCATGATGGCCACGTGAGCAATCTTGAGCGCGCGTGGAACAGGCCGCGGGAGCGCACGCTTGTCGAGGTCTTGCGCTGGACGGCGGTCAGCCACCCCGAAGAGCCGGCGGTTGACGATGGGCACGTTGTCCTGACCTACCGCGACCTGATGTCGGCGGTGGGAGCCGTTGCCGGGCGGCTCGCGGCCGCCGGTGTGGTGCCGGGCGACCGTGTGGGAGTCCGGATACCTTCGGGGTCCGCCGATCTGTATGTCGCGATTCTCGCCGTCCTGGCGGCGGGTGCCGCCTATGTGCCGGTCGACGCCGACGACCCTGCCGAGCGCGCCGACCTCGTTTTCGCGGCGGCGGGCGTGGCAGCGGTGCTCGGCCACGACGACGAGCTGCAGATCCGCGGGGAGGCACGTCGGCCGGCTTCAGGAACGCCGGGGGAACCCCTGCTGGACAACGACGCCTGGGTCATCTTCACGTCGGGCTCGACAGGTGCACCGAAGGGTGTCGCAGTCACCCACCGTTCCGCTGCCGCATTCGTGGACGCCGAGGCCCGGCTCTTTGTGAAAGACGCTCCCCTGGGACCTGGGGATCGCGTCCTGGCGGGTCTGTCCGTGGCCTTCGATGCGTCGTGTGAGGAGATGTGGCTGGCCTGGAGGCACGGAGCCTGCCTTGTGCCTGCACCCCGCGCCCTGGTTCGCAGCGGCATGGACCTGGGGCCTTGGCTGGTTGACCGGGGCATCACGGTGGTCTCAACGGTCCCGACTCTGGCGTCATTGTGGCCGCCGCACACCCTGGGCGCTGTCCGGCTGCTGATCTTCGGGGGTGAGGCATGTCCCCCAGAGCTCGTTGAGCGGCTGGCAGTGGGCGGGCGCGAGGTGTGGAACACCTACGGTCCGACCGAGACGACCGTGGTGGCGTGTGCAGCGCGCCTGCACGCTGGCACGCCGGTTCGGATCGGCGTGCCCCTGGACGGTTGGGACCTCGCCGTCGTGGACAAGGATGGCAACCGCGTGCCCGATGGCGAGGTCGGCGAGCTGATCATCGGCGGTGTCGGCCTGGCCCGCTACCTCGACGAGACGATGAGCATGCAGCGCTTTGCGCCGATGCCGTCGCTGGGATGGAATCGCGCCTACCGCAGCGGCGACCTCGTGCGCGCTGAACCCGAGGGTCTGGTGTTCGTGGGTCGCGGCGACGACCAGGTCAAGGTCGGGGGACGGCGGATCGAGCTCGGGGAGGTCGATGCCGCGCTGCTTGGTCTGGATGGCATTGCGGGTGCTGCAGCAGCCGTGCGAACAACAGCGGCGGGCAACCGGGTGCTGGTCGGCTACGTGACCTTGGTCCAGGGGGCAGTGCTTGACCGGCAGTTCGCGGTGCGCACCCTGCGCGCAAGCTTGCCGGCTGCCCTGGTCCCGCTGCTTGCGGTCGTTGCAGACATACCTACCCAGACGTCGGGCAAGGTCGACCGCGACGGTTTGCCATGGCCCTTGGCGCCGGTGCCCGAAGTCGGTGCCCCGTCCTGGCCAGAGTTGACCGGAACCGCTGGCTGGCTCGCCGGACCGTGGTCTCGGGTGCTGGGAATGACGGGCTCCGATGGCGGAACAGATTTCTTCGAGAACGGAGGCGGTAGCCTGTCCGCCGCCCAGCTGGTTGCGGCCTTGCGTGGGCGCTACCCGCAGGTGGCGGTGGCTGACGTCTATGAGAACCCTCGGCTTGGGCAGCTCGCCGAGCGACTCGACGAGCTGGTTCCCGTGGGCGCTTCGGCGCAACCCACTCGGAACGTCGAGCCTGTGCCCGGTCGGGCCCAGCTGGTTCAGCAGCTCGTCTGCCTGGCGCTGACCTTGGTCACCGGCGCGCGATGGCTGACCTGGGTGGCAGCGGGCGCCAACCTGTTTGCGCTCGCCGGCGGCCCCGGGTGGCTTCCGATCACATCCTGGTGGTGGGTGCTGCTCGGATGGCTGTTGCTGGTCAGCCCTTGGGGTCGCATGGGTCTGACCGTGGGTGCCGCCCGCTTGCTGCTGCGCTCGGTGCGCCCGGGTAGGTATCCCCGCGGAGGTGCGATGCACCTGCGCCTGTGGGCTGCCGAGGCGGTCGCCGACGTGCTCGGTGCGACCAACTTGTCCGGTGCCCCCTGGATCGGGTACTACGCGCGGGCGTTGGGTGCCTCGGTGGGTCGGGGCGTGGACCTGCATAGTGTTCCGCCGCTCACCGGGCTGATGACTTTGGGCAGGGGTGCCTCGGTGGCGCCCGAGGTCGACCTGTCCGGTCACTGGCTCGACGGGGACGTCCTGCACATCGGCCGGGTCAGGATCGACGACGGTGCAAACGTGGGATCGCGCAGCGTCCTACTCCCAGGTGCGCGAGTCGGCCAGGACGCGGAGGTGGCCCCCGGCAGTGGTGTCGCCGGTTCCGTGCCCCCCGGTGAGCTGTGGGCCGGATCTCCGGCGACCCGCGTCGGTGTGGCCCGCCGCAACTGGCCGCGCGGGCGACCGCCGCGGCGAGTGCGGTGGGTGCCGATCTATGCGGTCACCTCTTCGGCACTGGCCTGCCTGCCGCTGCTCTCCGCGGCGGCTGGGCTCTCCGTTCTCTTGCCCGCGGTGAGGCAGACGGTCGGCCCGGCGGACGCAATACCTGCGACCGCCTTGCTGGTGCTGCCGGCAACCGTCGTGGCGCTGGCGGTCCAAGCCATGCTGACGTTGTTGTTCGTCCGGCTGTTCGGGCTGGGGCTGCATCCCGGTTTCCACCCGGTACGTAGCCGCGCGGGTTGGCAGGTCTGGGCAACGGAGCGGCTGATGGATGACGCGCGCACCTACCTCTATCCGTTGTATGCCAGCCTCATCACCCCGGCCTGGTTGCGCGGGCTGGGCGCAAAGGTGGGGCGCGGGGTCGAAGCCTCGACGGTGTTGATGCTGCCGGGCATGACGACAGTGGGAAACCACGCCTTCCTGGCCGACGACACGCTCGTGGGATCGTACGAGCTTGCCGGTGGGTGGCTTCGTATCGAGCGCGCCAAGGTCGGGAAGCGAGCATTCCTCGGGAACTCAGGCATGGCCGGCCCGGGCCGGGTCGTGCGCAAGGACAGCCTGGTCGCGGTCCTGTCCGCGGCACCGCGCGGGGCCAAGGCAGGGACGTCGTGGCTGGGCAGCCCGCCCGTTCAGCTACGGCGCAGCGCGGCCGCTGGGGATCAGAGCCGGACCTTCTCCCCGCCGACCTCGGTCAAGGTCCAACGATCGCTGGTCGAGCTCTGCCGCCTCGTCCCCGTCGCCGTGTCTGCCGGCCTGGGCCTGGGTGTCGCTCTCACTCTCGTCAGCGCCCTGCAGCGATGGGGAGGACCGATGACGCTGCTGATCGCGGGACCGCTGCTCGTGGCGGCGGGGATCCTGGCCGCGGCGGTCGCAGTCGCGGCGAAGTGGGCGCTGGTCGGCCGTCATGAAGCGGTCGAGTACCCCCTGTGGAGCCCCTTCGTCTGGCGCAACGAGCTAGCGGATGCCTTCCTGGAGACAGTTGCAGTTCCCTGGTTTGTTCGCGGCAACCTGGCCACTGCCGCGTTCGTCATCTGGTTGCGGTGCCTGGGCGCACGGATCGGTCGCGGCGTCTGGTGCGAGTCGTACTGGCTGCCCGAGCCCGACCTGGTGCGGCTCGGCGACGGTGCGACGGTGAACCGTGGTTGCGTGCTTCAGACCCACCTGTTTCATGATCGGATCATGAGCATGGACACGGTGACCCTTTGGCCGGGGGCGACCCTCGGCCCGCAGAGCGTCATCCTTCCGGCTGCCTGCCTCGGTGAGGGTGCCACGGTCGGCCCCTCGTCCCTGGTGTTGCGTGGGGACGAGGTCCCAGCCGGATCGCGCTGGACAGGCAACCCCATTACACCGTGGAGGTGAGCCAGGGGCAACGCGGCGCGGGGGCCGTGGATCCGTACCTGCCGGGTCACGGCGACCTCGCTTTCGAGGTGGAGTCCTACGAGATCGAGCTGGACTACCAGGTGTCGAGTAATCGTCTCGACGCCCGAGTGCGGATCGTCGCACTGGCGAACCAGGGCCTTGAGGTCATCAGCCTGGACCTTCAAGGCTTGGACGTCCGGAAGGTGAGCGTCAACGGCGAGCGGCCGGCCAGGTACTCGGTGCGCGCCGGAAAGCTCCGAATCCGACTCGTTGACGCTGTCTGTGCAGGCGAGCGGATCGTTGTCACCATCCGGTACGGCGGACAGCCCCGTCCGCTGCGCAGTACCTGGGGTGAGGTGGGGTGGGAAGAGCTGGCTGACGGCGTGATCGTGGCCAGCCAGCCCGGCGGGGCACCGTCCTGGTTCCCGTGCAATGACCGCCCGGGCAGCAAGGCAAGCTACCGGTTGAGCGTGACCACCGAGTCGGCTTACACGGTCGTGGCGAACGGCAGGCTCCTCGCCCGGCGGCGGGGAGCCAGCCGAACCACCTGGATCTTCGAGCAGTCCCAGCCCATGGCGACCTACCTGGCGACTGTGCAGATCGGCCGCTACGAGACATGCGAGCTCGCCGGATCACCGGTGTCTCAGCTGGTTCTTGCGCCTGCGAAGCTCCGGCGTGCGGCCGCGGCGGACCTCGCACGGCAGCCGGCGATGCTCAGCATCTTCGCGGGTCTTTTCGGCCCCTACCCTTTTGACGCGTACACGGTCGTGGTCACCCAAGACGACCTGGAGATGCCGCTGGAGGCGCAGGGGCTGGCGGTCTTCGGCGCCAACCACATCGATGGCATGTTGGGGTTCGAACGTCTGGTGGCGCACGAGCTGGCTCACCAGTGGTTCGGCAACAGCCTCACCCTGGGGCGCTGGAGTGACATCTGGCTTCACGAAGGGTTCGCCTGTTACGCCGAATGGCTGTGGTCCGAACGTTCCGGCGGGACGGCGGCCGACGTGCTTGCCCGTCGGCACCACCAACGACTGGCGGGCGCCGCGCAGGATCTGCGGCTGGCAGACCCAGGGGCCCGGACCATGTTCGACGACCGCCTCTACAAACGCGGTGCCCTCGCGCTGCACGCCCTGCGATTGACCCTCGGCGACGACGCCTTCCTCACGATGATCCGGGCATGGGTGGCTGAGCACCGGTTCGGCACCGTCAGTACCGAGCTCTTCGAGGAGCACGCCGCTCGGTACGGCAGAACCGGGGCTCTCCTGGGACGGTGGCTGCACGGGATGCCTCTCCCAGACCTACCCCCAGCCTGATCCGGGCACCGGCTGCAGATCGACCCCAGTGCCAGCTGAATGCCCCAAGAGCAATGGCGGGCCGTGGGCGGGCCTCATGCCGTGTGAGCAGGTGAGAGCGCCACTGCTGGTTTCCCGCCAAACCGTCGGACGGCGGATCAGGCCGTCAGCGCGGGCGCAGGCGAGGCGCCGACCGTGTCGGGCACGCCCTGGCCGGCAGGGTCGAGGGCGACCATGATCATGTGGCGGCGGCCGTCAGGATGCACCTCCACCGTGGTGATGCTCGCGTTCGGCAGGGGCAGTGTCGGTCGCGGGTCGATCATTGTCAGGTACGCGCGCAGCGTCAGGCCGTGACTTACGACCAACACGTGGCCCTGCCTGTGGCCTTGCTCGATGCGGGTGAACGCCGAACCCACCCGCGCCAGGAACTCGGGTCCGGTCTCGCCACCAGGGATGCCCGCGAACCTGCCATGGAGCACATCAGTGAACAGCGTTTCTGGGTCGTACCGCGCACGCAGCTCGGACTCGGGGCGCGCCTCGAGGTCGCCGAAACCAAACTCACGCAGGTCCGGGTCCGTGAAGAGCGTGGCGGACCGGTGATGTGCCAGGATCTCCCGGGCCGTGGCCTGGGCCCGTCCGGAAGGGCTGACGTAGGCCGCAGTGAACGGGCGGTCGCCCAGGAAGGCGGCAGTGGTGCGCACACCGGCCAAACCTGGTGGTGTCAGCGGCGAGTCGCACCAGCCCTGTAGCCGGTGCTGCGCGTTGTACTGCGTCTGGCCGTGCCGCACGAGGGAGAGGGTGAGCACCACATGAGCCTCCACGTATCCGCGGGCGGCGGGCGCCGACCGTTGCCTCAAGCCTAGGAGGCGTCGGTGGCCGCGCGGTGTCCGAGGGCTGCACACCGTCGGTCGAATGGGTGACTGTCAGAGAAGGAAGTGCGGAAGATGTCACCTGATCGTGGCCGGCTCGGACCCCGACACTTAAGTGGTCAGGTTTGTAAGTTCGCCGGGGATCAGGCTGCCGCATGTTGGGCACCCTGCGGCGTCTGGGCTTCTTGGTGTCGGTCGAGTTGCTCCAGGAGGTCGGCGAGATCGTTGGTGGTGAACTTCCACGTTAACGACGGCCAGCTCCCCAACGGTGAAACCCTTCCGCTGATGCGGCTGCGCTACTGCGGCTCAGCCGCCCGGTGGGGCTTGGCGATGCACCTGTACAGCACGCAAGGATACGAAGACGCGGTCCTGCCCACCGGCGCCTTCGCAGGCCTCCCCGAAGACGCCCTCGACTGCGCCGCCGGCCTCTACCTCAGCGACCTCACGCCCTGACCAACCCCGACGAACTTACAAACCCGACCACTGAGGATCGACTGCCAGCGCAGCCTGTTCCGGCGACCCCACAGTGTCCCTGGGCGCGGTTGCCGGGACCCGGCCCACCTCCCAAGGGGAGCACTCAGCTGCCGCAGCGATGGTTGGTATGGAGGCGCGTCTTACGGTCAGGGATGCGACCCACATCACCTGACCGGTCTGCGCAGTCAACGGCGGTATGGACAAACACGACACACAATCTGAACCCCAGGTGAACACGTCCTGCAAGAGGTTGACATGGCAAAGTCGTTGGTAGGTAAGGTTTTTCGTGTGCCGGCGCCGCCGCCCACACCTTCCAAGACTCTCGAGGAGCCGACAGTGGCAACGCCGAACACCAAGACCACGAGCGACATCAAAGCCGAGTCAACGATCGAGCCCCCAACCGGGATGCCTGCTCTTGCCGAGACGTTCGGTGAGCAGCTGGTCTGCACCGTGAAGCACGGTCAGCAGCTGTCCCTGGACGCCGCCCAGACCTGGGTCAAGGCCGCGTCGGTGCTTCCCATGACGGACATGCCCGATATTCTTGGCATCCCCGCCATGGCCGGCATGGAGGCTGCGACCACGTACGTCTTTGATGTGGCATCTGACTTGCTCAGCGCCCAGCGCGAGTACGTCCTGAAGCTGGCAAGCGCGCTCCTGCCGGAGAAGACCCTGTGATCTGGATCCCTGCTTTAGCCGCGACACAGAACCGGCGACGGCCGGACGGAGTTGATTGCGTCGTCAGTCTGAGCTGGCCAACGTCAGTAACCCTGTCCACTGAGAGTGAACCCGGGTGACTATTGGCCCTATGGCTACGGTTCTGGCTTTGTTGGCTGCCGGTGTGGTCGGGCTGTGGGGTGTGGCGCATGTTATCCCGACCAGAAACGTGCTCGCGGGGTTCGCGCCGATCACTGTGGACAACCGCAGGGTGGTCCTGCAGGAGTGGCTGGTCGAGGCCGCCACGATGTGGGGAATCGCCGCCCTGGTGATCGTGTGCACCGTCGTTGGTGGTGCAGCCTCGAGGTCACCTCCTGGGTCTACCGGGTTGCCGCCTCGCTGCTTGCCAGCTCGGCCGTCCTGCTGCTCGTCGCGAGCCTGGTGTAGCCCTCCGCTGGTGTGCTTGCACTCC
>OCTA010004064.1_pt1 | contig 12866 bp, 13 predicted proteins | sample 1538991 | NCBI WGS metagenome assembly OCTA01 (sample SAMEA3539302, study PRJEB22396) | soil metagenome | biome: tundra; feature: field; material: soil | place: USA | collected 2010-05 | depth 0.15 m
GATGTGGGGTGATGGATCGGTTGAGCGACGTACGCGGCGCCTGGAAGGGCAACGTGACCGTCGGCCATTCCGGGGAGCCGCGTACGTGCAGCACCCCCAAGGCGGACCGGCTGAGGTGGCCGGAAGTGCGGGCGGCTCGCAGCGGGGTGCCCGCCAGTCTGGGCAGCGCCCGCAGGGCCATCTCCCATCCGGAGGGGATTCGCTCGCCCTGAGGCACGGGAGTATCGGGCCGGTCGAACGGGGCGCCGGGGTCGAGGTCGTAGAACACCTCGTACAGGCGGGCGCCCCGAACTCCGTCCGCCAGGCAGTGGTGCATCTTCGTGAGCAGAGCCACGCGGCCTTCCTCGAGGCCATCGATGAACCAGACCTCCCACAGGGGACGACCCGGCTCGAGCTTGTAGGCCAACAGATCGCCGACCAATGCGCCGAGCTCACGGGGGCCGCCCGGTGCCGGGACACCCACGGAGCGGATCTGGCGGTCGAGGTCGAGGTGAGGGTCGTCCACCCAGGCGGGGCGGTCGAGGCCAAAGGGAACCTCCACCAAGCGGCGCAAGAATGGTCCGAGCAGTCCCGCCCTGGCCTCGACCAGCGAGCGCAACCGATCCACATTGAAACCGCCGGGGGCGGTCGAGGGGTCGAGCACGGCCAGCGTGCCCAGGTGCATGTGCCAATTCGGTGTTTCGCCGTAGACGAAACTTGCGTCCGCACCGCTGAGCCGCTGCATGTGACACCCCCAAGCACCCCGTGTGATCGTACGCCGGCAACAGGCTCCCGGTTAGTGCCGAAAGTCCCGATACCTACGGGTCTGTGATCCTGTCGCGAGCCGCGAATCCCCTCCGGCCAGTTTCCTCTGGTCCGGCATCGACTGCTCGAGCTCTCGAGTTGGAGTGCTCCACAACAATCGGTATGCGCTCTGAGCGGGCCGGTCCGCAACCAGGACGGCAAGGTCTCTCGCTGAACCATGCGGGCTGGGGAACCAGACCGGCTCTGTTCAACCAGAACAGCTGCTCGTCGGCTCGACTGGGCTTGTCGTACACGCTCTTGCAACGGGTCCTCCAGGCGTCCGACTCGTAGGTCCAGTCCGGGCAATCGGCTTCATGCGAACTCGATCATCTTTGGACTTTCATCGACCTCGACAAGCTGGGAGGCCGGGTGCCTGGCGAGCACCCGCATTGTCGCCTCACCCGTGCCAACACCGAGCTCGAGAATCGACGTTGCCGTGATCATCCTGGTGGCCTCGGCGGCACGGTCCTGCAGCTCCTGATAGCCAGGGACCTCAGCAACCACCATCTCAAGGTAGGTGTCGGGACCGAAATGGATCTTCTCCGGGGTGCCTACTTCCACAGCACCAGTGTGCCTTGTCCGAGATCTCATGTCCCGGGTACGCCTCGCTGCCGGTTGGTTGGGGTCGGGACAGGCGATGTGCGCTGCATGCACAGGCGCGCAGTCCGTCACCAGTGATTGCGGTGAACCACCTCGTCGAAGGGCCGTCTGTCAGGCTTGGCGATCGGCTTCAGCGGCCGATCGGCCGGATACCCGAAAGCGATCATGTAGGCACAGATGTGGTCCGCCGGCGTGTCCAGGATACGCCGGCATGCCTCCTGGTCTCCGACGGCGGAATGGCCGCTCCCGATGCCGAGGTCCGCGGCGGCCAACATCATTGCCATTGTCGCCTGTCCCAAGTCGTACTGATCCATCGTCCGATAGCGCTCGGTCGCCGGTTCCGGCAGCACAAGGACAATGGTCGCCTTGGCTGTGGCCAGGTGGCCGGCGCCGACCCAGACCGTCGACAGCTCCTGCAACTGATCCGGCTCGGTAACGAGGACGAAGTCCCACTTCTGGCGGTTTGACGCCGAAGGCGAACGCCACCCGGCCTCAAGAATCCGATCAAGGTACTCCGGAACGATCGCCCGATCGTCGTAGGAACGGACGTTGCGACGAGCTCGGATGGTGTCCCAAGTCTCCATGTCATCGAGGCTATCCAGTCACACTGCCTGACCGGTCACGAGCGAGACCGCTTCGCCCGACTTGTGCCCCGTGTGAACTGCCCCTACCGATGACACGGTCCCGTTGGGTCCACCGCCTTCCCGCCGGCTCAGCGACGCAGTGCGCCCGGCTCGATCCGAGGCATGCTTGCTGGCCCGACGATGGTCCATGGTGTCATCTGATCGCCTGGCGCCGTCCGGGGCACTGATCAGCGCGCTGAGCTGGGGTGTCATGGGGTGAAGCCAGTTGCAGTTGATCTGCAGGAGACACGGGTCTACTGAAAGCCCTGCGAGTAGAGGAAACTGCCGATGGAAGCAGAGGGCGACCCAAGCCTCACTGGCTCGATCGCGCCCTTCGGATCGGCGGGCGACGATGGCACACCACGGGGACGGAGGAAGGGGATAGCCGCTGTGGCGTCGTCCTCGCCTACTGCCCGGACGAGACCCAACGCCTCGGACAGCAGGGCATCACGACCCGCCCGGCGGCAAGAGCGCGTTGGGGTTGAGGACGCCGTCAGGGTCGAGAGCCCGCTTGAGGGTGCGGAATGCCGTGATCTCGTCGGCGGTCCGTGAGAGGTGGAGCCACCGTCTCTTGGCCGCACCGATGCCGTGCTCGGCAGAGATACTTCCTCCGAAGTCTGCGACCAAACGAAGGACCCCATCGTCCACTTGATCGTCGTCGGGCGGGAGACCACTCACGTTCACGTGGACGTTGCCATCTCCGGCGTGTCCGAACAGCCAGGTACGTGCCGCCGGAGCGATCATCCGGACCGTCTCGGGCACCCGGTCGATGAACTCGGCCAGTGACCCGAGTGGCAGCGTCACGTCGAGTTTGTGAGGGGGGCCGAGGGTGTTGATGGCTTCGGTGTGTGCCTCACGGTAGCGCCACAGTTCGGCGCGTCGTGACAGATCCGTGGCGACCACGACATCCAACACGTGGTCGATCGAGTCTGTCGCCTGCGCCAGCGCCTCCGTCGGGTCGGCATGATCGGCCATCTCAACCAGAAGGTAGACCGGGTGTGGGTCCGAGAACGGCGCCCGCATCCCTGTCACCGAGCACACCAACTCGAGGCCCGAGGAGAGGAAGAGCTCGCAGGCCTCGAGCGCGGGGAGCGACCGTCGGAAGGACACCGACGCGTCGAGAGCATCCGAGACCGTGGGGAACGCCAGCACGGCGACGGTCCGAAACGGCATGGCAGGCACGAGGCGCAGCCGAGCAGCGGTCACCACGGCCAAGGTCCCCTCGCTTCCACACACCAGGCCGGGTAGGTGGTAGCCGGTGTTGTCCTTCACCAACCCGCCGAGGTGGGAGACGACCGAACCCGTTCCGAGGACGGCCTCCAACCCGAGCAGCTGTGCTCGCGTGTCCCCGTAGCGCAAGACGTGCGTCCCGCCGGCGTTCGTGGCGACCATTCCCCCCACGGTCGCCGAATCTCGGCTCGCCAGGTCCACCCCGTAGGCCCAGCCAGCGGCCTGAGCAGCTCGGTGCAGCGCCGAGAGGGTGACGCCGGCACCTGCGGTCAACTGACCGGCAAGCGTGTCGACCGGCCCCAGGGTCTGAAGGCGCCGAAGGCTGAGAACCACCTCGCCGTGCAGGGGAACTCCGCCACCCGCCAGACCGGTGTTGCCACCCTGGGGCACCAGAGCGATGCCGAGCTCCCGGCAGGTGAGGACAACACCCGCCACCTGCTCGGTGGAACCGGGCCTCACCACGGCCACCGTGTGGCCCCCGAACCGCCCCGTCCAGTCCGTCGTGTACGAGGCGATCACGTCACGATCGACGATCAACTGCGGGCCGACGACCTGGCGAAGCCGATCGACGATTACACGATTACTGGCCATGATCCATACTCTGCCCGACGTCTACGCCCCGATGGGCGGCGACGTCGGAATCGGCCGATGGTCGTGACGGAGTGCGACGCGCTTTGGGACACATTCTGGACCGATCGTCCTCGAGCAAGGTCGACCCACCTCTGTCGTCACGGCAGCCTGGCTTCGCACATGGCTGTTCCGTCGATCTTCGTAGCCCACTTCGGCACGGCCCCCGGTCCGGGCGACCAGGGGGATGGGCCATCGTGCCCGGGCTGCATCCCCTCACGGGTGACGCTGGAGAGCGGTGACGGCCTCGTCAACGGAGGCGAGGAGATGGTTCCGGCCGAGATGCTCGAGGAGAGCGCCGTGTTTCAGGTCGTAGTGGACCAGGAATGACTCCCGGGCGACACCGACGGCAAGAGCCAGGGGCATGCCCCCCAGGTAGCCCGAAGGCGTTGTGGCCTCGGCATTGAAGTCGCCATGGGCTTCAACCCACACGATGCCCACGTCTCGTCCCGCTCGCTGCAGTCCGGCCAAGACGCCGAGGATGGTCGTACAGTCCGGAGATCACCAGCACCGGCCGCTCATGGCTACACACCGCCCGCGCAGCCTTCTCATCCAGGACGTCCATGCACTGCCAGAAGTCGGCGGGCGGCAGCTCTCCGATGACCTCGAGGTCCACCGGGACCCCGAAATCGAAGCCAGGTATCGGTTCGTCCAGGTGGTACGGCACCCCGATTGGTATTCATCAGATCAAGCTCCCATGGCGCCCGTCGCCGGTTCGGCGGGTCCCGCGTCGCTCGTGGGCACCACGATCGTGCCCCGTGTACCTCGGAGCAGATCGGCAGCGTCGTCGAGTTGTCCGATCATCGCCGGTTTTCCCGTCGCCTCCACGAAACGGCAGGCAGCTTCGACCTTGGGGCCCATCGATCCGGCAGGAAAGGGCTGGGCGCGCAGTCGGTCGGGTGTGGTGCGCCCGATCGGATGCGCTGTTTTCGTGCCGAATCCAGTCTCGACGTTGGCCACGTCGGTCAGGATCAACAGGGCGTCGGCCTCGAGGTCGCGGGCGAGCAGTGCCGCGCCCAGGTCCTTGTCGATGACCGCCTCCGCTCCCCGCAACCGACCATCCTGGCCCCGGATCACCGGGATGCCACCGCCCCCGGCGCAGATGACGACGGCGCCATCGCCTAGCAGCAAGCGGATCGTCGAGAGCTCGACCATCGCCAGGGGTTCGGGGGAGGCCACCACCCGCCGCCAGGCGGAGCCGTCGGGTCGAATCTGCCATCCGCGCAGCGCCGCCAGCTTGCGGCCGTCGGCTTCGGAGAAGACCGGGCCCACGAACTTGGTCGGACGCTCGAATGCCGGGTCGTCGGCCGCCACCTCGGTCTGGCACACCAGGCTGACCACCTGCCGTCCGGGCAGGGCATTTTCGAATGCCTGCAGGAGGAAGTAGCCGATCATGCCCTGGGTCTGGGCGCCGAGCACGTCGAGCGGGTACGGAGAGGGCAGATCGGGATCGAGTGCGCTCTCGTTGGCCAGCATGCCCACCTGTGGTCCGTTCCCGTGGGTGATCACCAGGTCATGGTCCCCGGCCAGTGGAACAAGGGCGTCGACGGCCACGCCGACATGCTTCTCCTGGATCTCGGCGAGCGGAACCTCCCCGCGTTCGAGCAGGGCATTGCCGCCCACGGCCACGACGAGACGCATCTCAGCTCCCGAGGCTGGCGACCATTACCGCCTTGATGGTGTGGAGCCGGTTCTCCGCCTGGTCGAAGACGATGGAGGCCGGCGACTCGAAGACCTCGTCGGTGACCTCCAGGGCGGTGAGGTGCCACTTTTCGAAGATCTGCCGACCGACCTCGGTTTCGGTGTTGTGCAGAGCCGGGAGGCAGTGCATGAATTTCACGTCGGGGTTCGCGGTCGCCTTCATCGTGTCGGCATTGACCTGGTAGGGGAGGAGCTGCTCGATCCTCGTGTCCCAGTCCGAGGCCGGCTGACCCATCGACACCCAGACGTCGGTGTAGAGGAAGTCGGCACCTTCCACTCCGCTCAGCACGTCCGCGCCGATGTGGATCCTCGCCCCCGACAGAGCAGCCATCTCGCGCGCGATCGTCTGGACGTCGGAGGAGGGCCAGAGCTCCTCGGGGGCGGCTATGCGAACGTCCATACCGAGCAGGGCGCCGGTGACCAGGAGCGAGTCGGCGGTGTTGTTGCTGGCATCCCCCAGGTAGCAGTACCCGACCCGGTCGAGTGGCTTGTCCACGTGGTCGCGCATGGTCAGGATGTCGGCCAGCATCTGGGTGGGATGCCACTGGTCAGTAAGCCCGTTCCAGACCGGAACCCCTGCGAACCTTCCCAGAATCTCGACGGAGTCCTGGGCGAAACCCCGATACTCGATGCCGTCGAACATGCGACCCAATACCCGGGCCGTGTCCTTCATCGACTCCCCCTGGCCGATGTGGGTTCCCTCCGGTCCGAGGTAGGTGACGTGCGCCCCCTGGTCGTGGGCACCGACCTCGAAGGCCGACCGGGTGCGGGTGGAGGCCTTCTCGAAGATGAGGGCGATGTTGCGGCCCACCAACCGCTGACGCTCGGTTCCCATGCGCTTCTCCGCTCGGAGCTGGTCGGCCAGGTCGACGATGGCCAGGAACTCCTGTTTGGTCAGGTCCACCTCCTTGAGGAGGTTCCTCCCGTGTAGGTGCATGTGGTCGTCGTTGTCGATGGCGTGCATCGCTCAGGCCGGATCCCGCTGGATCGGGCAGGTCATGCACCGGGGGCCGCCCCGGCCCCGCCCGAGTTCGGCGCCACCGATGTCGACGACCTCGATCCCGTGTTTGCGGAGCATGGTGTTGGTGGCCACGTTGCGCTGGTAGCCCATGACCACCCCGGGGGCCACGGCCAGGTAGTTGGTGCCGTCGTCCCACTGCTCGCGCTCGGCCGCCCGGATGTCCTCGTCGGTGGTGAGCACGCTGATCTCCTCGACCTCGAGGATCTCGGCCAGCGTGTCCCACAGGCTGTGGTTGCGGGAGATCGTGAGCTGGTCGGATTCCTCGCCCTCCGAGATGGTCCAGCTGCGGAGGTGTCGGTCGAAGTAGGGGTACAGCACGAACGTGGCCGTGTCGACCATTGACATGACCGTATCGAGGTGCATGAAGGCGTGGCTGTGGGGGAGCTCGATGGCCACGACAGTCGTCGCCTGCCCGGCCGCGAAGAGTGCATGAGACACCATCTCGATGGCCATGGGGGTGGTGCGCTCTCCCATGCCGATGAGCACGGCGCCGTTTCCGATCACGTGGACGTCGCCACCTTCGATGGTGGCCGGCTGGTAGTTGCGGTCGTCCCCGCCGTAGTAGGTGATGAAGTCGGCTGCGGCAAACATCGGGTGGAACCGGTAGATGGCCCTGGTGTGGAGTGACTCGCGCTGGCGGGCCGGCTTGGCCATGGGGTTGATGGTCACCCCGCCGTAGATCCAGCACGAGTTGTCACGTTGGAACAGATGGTTGGGCAAGGGGGTCAGCACGAAGTCGTCGGCCTTCAGCATGTCCCACTTGAGGCTGTGGGCCCGTAACGGATGCAGGTCGGCCTTCAGCACGCCCCCCACCAGGAACTGGGACAGCTCCACGCCGTCGAGGTCCTCGAACAGTCGTCGCACCGGCTCGACCAGTGAGGGGCCGAGGATCTCCGGCGTGCACAGGCGCTCGAGCACGAAGGCCCGGCCCTCGGGCAGCTCGAGCGTCTCGGCCAGGAGCTGACCGTAGTAGTGGACGAGCACGCCCTTGTCCCGGAGGGCCTCGGCGAAGGCATCGTGCTCCTCTTTGGCCTTCGACGCCCACATCACGTCGTCGAAGAGCAGCTCGCCGATGTTGTCGGGTGTGAGCCTCGACAGTTCGAGCCCGGGGCGGTGGATGATGGCCTCGCCAAGCTGGCCGATCTCGGAACCTACGTTGAACGTCATATGGGATTCTCCTGTCGGGTTCGAATTGTCGTTCGTTGCCCGCTGGCTCAGGCCGACGTGGACAGCTCGACCGCCGGCTCCTCGGGGGGGAGGTCCACCGGCTCGCTGGCCTCACCGAGACGCTGCCGGCGGGCGTTCAAGAAGGCGTACAGGATGAGCCCCACGAGTATCACGACCAGGGCCTGGTAGACGACCTGGTAGCCCGAGGCGAACGTCACCCACATCGAGAACAGCACGCTCACCCCGGCCACCGAGAGGTCGCGGGCCAGCTGCCAACCCTGCACGCGCCGACGGCGTGAGACGAGATACGTCAGCTGGGCGATGGCTGAGAAGAAGTAGGGGATGGCCACGGTGACCACAGTGAGGTCGACCAGGTAGGTGAACACCGTGAGTCCCGAGGTGGTGGTGTAGCGCCACAGCATGAGCAGCGACGGCAGCGCGGTCCCGACCACGATGCCGAACCAGGCCGTGTTCTTGCGGTCAGCCCAGGCAAAGGGCCGGGGGAAGAGGTCGTCCTGGGCGATGGCCCGCGACGTCTCGGTGACGATCAGGGTCCAGCCGTTCAGAGCCCCGATGCCCGAGATGACGGCCACGGCGGCGATGAACTTCCCGGCCCAGGCTTCGTGGGGAAAGATGGACTGGAAGGCGTTGACGAACGGCGACCCGGTGTTGATCAGCGTGTGGTGGGACACCAGCCCCATTACCGCTGCCGTCACCAGCACGTACAGGATGGCACTGAGCGCGGTGCCGAGCACCGAGGCGCGACCGACGTTCACGCGGGGGTTCTTCACCCGCTTGGCCGTGACTGCTGCTGCTTCGACCCCGATGAAGGAGAAGAGCGCCACCCCGGCGGCGATCCCGATGCCGCTGTAGAGGCTCCCGCCCGAGGCGTTGAAGGGTCCGAAGTTGGCCTTGTCGATGAAGAACCATCCGACGATGCCGACGAACAGCAGGGGAAGGAACTTGAGGACGACGGTGATGTTCTGGAACCACGCCATCTGGCGGACCCCGACCAGGTTCACGATAGCCGGCACCCACAGTCCCACCAGGGCGATGCCCCAGTTCTCCATGCCGCTCGGATGGGTGAAGCCGAACAGGGCGTCGACGTAGAACACCCAGGACGAGACGATGGCCGCGTTTCCGGCCCAGGACTGGATCCAGTAGCACCAGCCGACGAGATAGCCGGCGAAGTCGCCGAACTCGTGCCGGGAGTAGGCGTAGAGCCCGCCGTCGCTGTTGGGCACCCGCTTCGTGAGCTGGCCGAACAGCACGGCCAGGAGCATCGCGCCCACGGCGATGACGCCCAGGACGACGATCCCCATGGTGCCGGCACCGGCCAGCACGGCCGGCATCGTGAACACACCGGTCCCGACGATGCTGCCGATGACCAGCGCGGTCGCCGAGGTCAGCCCCAAGGAACGGGCCTTCTCCTCGTTTCGCGGTGACATCGGCTGGTCGGGGGGCGATGAAGGCCCATGCGGCAGAGCGGTGGTGGCTGCCGGGGGAACAGTCGTCTCTTCCGTGGGTGCGCTCATGGCGCGCTCACCGACGGCTCCTCATGCATGTCCGCCACGACCTCGGTGTCTCGTCGGGTGCAATTCGAACCGTCGATGCTCATAGCACTCATAGGCCTCTCCTGGGCGGTGGGACTACGCCACCAAGGGTCTGGAGCGACGATCGATAAGCCGCTGAAACCAAAGGACTCAGAAGCGGTGTGGCACTCACGAAGGTACACCTTGCGGGTGCGGTCCACAACGGGAATCTGCACGGCTTCGATACGAACGAGGAGGCGGCCCGAGGGGGTCACCCGGCACCTCCTGGCACTTCCAGGACCGCAGCACAGGGGGTCACCTCGGAGGGCTGTGCTACCGCCCCACTCGAAGTCGTCTGGCAAGGTGGGGGACGTGAACATCCTCGCGGTCAGCGTCGGTTCGAGCAGAATCAAGCTCCGGGTGATCGATGACGATGACACGACCCTCGCCACCAAAGACCATCGCGACCTGGGACCGGGCGTGTCCCAGGTCGCCTGCTTCGACACCAGCTTCCCTACCGACATGCCTGTGAGAGCCGCTACCTACGCGGTGCTCCGCGAGTGGCGGGAGGAGTGGGGCATCCGGCGTTTCGGTTTTCATGGGCTCAGCCATGACTGGGCCAGCCGACGAGCGGCCGAGCTCCTGGGCCGCCCGAGGGGAGAGCTTGCCCTGGTCGCCACACACATCGGTGCTGGCGCGTCACTTGCCGCGGTCGAGGGCGGACACTCGGTCGACACCACCATGGGATTCACTCCATTGGAAGGGATCGTGATGGCCATTCGCTCGGGCAGTATCGACCCCGGTCTCGTTCTCTGGGTGCAGCAATGCAAGGGCCTGTCCGCGGACGGAGTCGGGCAGATCCTCGAACGGAAGTCCGGCCTGCTCGGGCTTTCGGACGACTCCGGCGACCTCCGCAAGGTGATCAGCGCTGCGGATGCCGGGGGCCACGAAGCGCACCTTGCCTACGAGGTCCACGCCTACCGGATCCGGACGAGCGTGGCTGCCATGGTCGCGGCAATGGGAGGCATCGACGGCCCGGTGTTCGCGGGCGAGGCGGGCGAGGCGTCAGCTCGGCTGCGCGCCGATACGTGCGCAGGCCTCGGCCTTCCCGGCGTGGAGATCGCCGCGTCGACCGATCGGGGCGTCGGTGGCGACGGCGTGATCTCCGCGGTAGCGGTCCGTCCCGCGGTGCTCGTCGTCGAAGCGAGGGAAGGCCTCGAGATCGCCCGACAGGTGAGGCAGCTGCTCGACTTGCACCCATGCTGCGGTATGTCGGGTGGTGGGCGACGATCGGACGGGCGGCAACTGCTTCAGGTTCCCGAAGGTGAGGAATCCGTGTCGGATGCACCGGTGAGGGCTGAAGGCGTCAGCCCCCCGGTCGCGGTCCCAACGTGAGCACGGCCCCGGGACTGGGCCTGCCCGAGCGGATACGGGCCTGCCTCTTCGACCTCGACGGGGTCCTGACCGGGACGGCCACCATCCACGCCGCCGCCTGGAAGGAGATGTTCGACGCCTACCTGAAGGCAAGGTCCGATACCAATGGTGAGGCCTTCACCGGCTTCGACCAGGTGGCCGACTACGACACCTACGTCGATGGCAAGACCAGGGATGACGGGACGCGCTCGTTTCTGCATTCACGTCATATCGATCTACCCGACGGTCATCCCGATGACCCGGCGGGGACGGAGTCGGTGAAAAGGCTCGGCAAATGGAAGAACGAGATCTTCCTGCGGAGGATCCAGGAAGACGGTGTTGAGGCGTATCCCGGTTCGATCCGCTACGTGCGGGCCGTTCGCTCCGCCGGAGTGCACTGCGCCGTGGTCTCCTCCAGCGCCAACTGCGGTGCCGTGCTCGAGGCTGCCGGAATCGCCGACCTGTTCGAGCTACGAATCGACGGCATGACCATCGCGAAGGACCATCTGGCCGGAAAGCCGGCGCCCGACACCTATCTGGCGGCGGCCCGTGCACTGGGCGTCGAACCCGATCAGGCCGCCGTGTTCGAGGATGCCCTGTCCGGGGTGGAGGCGGGCCGGGCGGGGCGGTTCGGCTTCGTGGTCGGAGTCGACCGAAGCGGCCAGGCGGAGGACTTGGCCCGCCACGGTGCTGACATCGTGGTGGGCGATCTTGCCGACCTTATGGACCCGACCTGATCAAGCACCCGGCCTACCCGGTCGAACCCTGGTGCCTGAGAGAGACCGGGCTCTCCCTCGACGTCCGGGCCCAGATTGAGTCGTTGCTCGCCCTGTCCAACGGCAACGTCGGCCGGTGCGGCAACGTCGACGAGGGTGAGCCCTACGGTGCACCTGGTTCGTTCTCAACGGTGTCTACGAGTCGCAACCTCTGCCCTACGCCGAAGCCGGTCAGGCCGGAGAGCCGCTACGGCTCCACCATGATGGGCAACAGTTCATCGTGTCGTGGGGGAGCCCGATGACCCTTCCGACCGGGACCGTCCCATGCCCGGACCCTCCGAGCCAACCGCATGGCCGTCGGCCGAGGCGTCGCCAGGAGATTGCACCGGGAGCAGCAGGACGGGAAGTGCCGAACTGTCGAGCACGCCTCGCCACCACGCCGGCCCGCTCAGGAGAGGGGCTCTGGGACCAGCTGAGGATGATCAGGTCCACGTGCTGGTCGGCCGCCATCCGGGCAACCTGTTCGACGACGGAGCCCGCCCGGAGCTCGACACTGTTCGCATGGGGAAAGTGCCGGCTGAGAAACTCCCGCCCCAGGATGTCCATGTCGTACTCGGGCCGGTCCAGCATGGCCGGGACCGTGGCGTCGGTGAACACATGGAGAACCACCAGTTCGACCTGGTCGACCAGCAGGGGGAGCAACCGCTCGAGTACAGGGCGCGAGGAACCCTCGGTGCCCTCCAGCGGGAGGAGGATCCGCCGGATGACCCCGCGAGAACCGGTGGCAGGCGGTACGACGACCACCGGCTTGTCGGCATGCTCGAGCAGGGCCCGTGCGGTGTGCCCGGTCGGATAGGGCCCCGTCGGGGGAGCACCGGACCAGGCTCCGATGGCGGCGACGATCACCTCGGGGTCACCCAGCGCATCGATCAGCGTGGGCTCCAGCGGGCCCTCGACGACACGGAGCGGGACCTGGGCCCGGGTGGCCGCGGACTCGACCGCGTCGAACGGCTCCAGGGGATCGGTCCGGACGTAGACCGCCCGGACCGGGGTACCGGTGAGCCGGCCGATGCGCACGGCCGCGTCCAGGACCGCTCTGGCACTGGCGGAATTGTCGAGCGCAGCGAGGACGAAGCTCACGGGTGGCTCCTCGTGCCGGGGGACGACCCCAGCGCGATGGTGGTGGTCCCAGGGGTGCACCAGGTCGGTCCCTGGTCGCCGACGTTGACGAGCAAGGGGGCCAGGCAAGTGACGGTCACGTGGTCCGGCTCGGCACGGACACCGATCGGCTGTCCGGCGAACCGGAGCCTGAGGGCGAGCGTGCGCCATGCACCGGGCAGGCTCGGCCTGATGGCCAGTGCGCCCTGCTCGGAGGCCATGCCCAGGAACCCGAACGCCAGGGCCTGCCACACCCCTCCCATGGTGGCCAGGTGCAGACCGTCCACGGTCGTGC
>OCTA010004065.1_pt1 | contig 12864 bp, 9 predicted proteins | sample 1538991 | NCBI WGS metagenome assembly OCTA01 (sample SAMEA3539302, study PRJEB22396) | soil metagenome | biome: tundra; feature: field; material: soil | place: USA | collected 2010-05 | depth 0.15 m
CCGACAGCTCCCGCGCGACGACCAGTCGCGCCATCCGCTCGATGGCCGCGGCCGTGTCGAGGCCGAGCAGCGCGCGCGCGTGCCCCATCGAGAGGCGCCGCTGCGCCACCAGCGTCCGCACGGCGTCGGGCAGGCGCAGCAGGCGCAGCGCGTTCGCGACGGTGCTGCGATCCTTGCCGACCCGGACCGAGAGCTGCTCTTGGGTGTAGCCGAACTCGGAGACCAGGCGCTCGTACCCGGCCGCCTCTTCGAGCGGGTTGAGGTCCTCGCGCTGGAGGTTCTCGACCAGCGCCATCTCGAACGCCTGGGTCGGCGCGACGTCGCGCACGACGGCGGGAACCTCGTGCAGGCCCGCCCGCTGTGCCGCTCGCCAGCGCCGCTCGCCGGCGATGAGCTCGTAGCCGCCGGAGGCCCGGACGCGGACGATGAGCGGCTGGATGATCCCCTGGGTCTTGATCGAAGCCGCCAGCTCGTCGAGGCGCGCATCGTCGAACACGACCCGTGGCTGCCCGGCCGACGGGTGGATCTCCTCCACCGCGATCGTCCGCGTGCCGTCGAGCGCGCGACGTACCGCCAGCGGCGCGGGGGTCGGGCCGGGCGCGCCGGGAATGAGCGCGGCCAGTCCGCGCCCGAGCGCCTTGCGTTTCGGCGCGCTCATCGCGCCGCCACCGCCGCCGCCGCGTCCTTGCTCTTCTCCTGTCGCATCAGGAACTCGCGCGCCAGATCGAGGTAACTCTTCGCCCCCTTGGACGAGATGTCGTACAGGAGGATCGGTTTGCCGAACGACGGCGCCTCCGACAGACGCACGTTGCGCGGCACGGTGGTCGTGTAGACCTTGCCCTCGAAGTGGCTGCGCACTTCGCTGGTCACCTGCTCGGTCAGGTTCTGCCGGGGATCGACCATGCACAGCACGATCCCCTCGATGTCGAGCCCGGGGTTGAGCGACTCGCCCACCAGACGGATCGTGCGCTGCAAGGCGGTCAACCCTTCGAGCGCGTAGTACTCGCACTGCAGCGGCACCAGCACCGCGTCGGCGGCGCAGAGCGCGTTGAGCGTGAGCAGCCCCAGCGACGGGGGCGTATCGATGAGCACGTAGTCGTAGCGGGCGGCGGCCGCCCGCAGCGGAGCGCGGAGCTGCCACTCGCGCTCGGCCACCGACACCAGCTCGATCTCGGCGCCGGCCAGATCGCCATTGGCGGGGATCAGATCGAGGTGGGGCAGGTCGGTCTTGCGGATCACCTCGTCCAGGTTGGGCTCGCCGCACAGGAGGTCATAGACGCTGGGTGCGCCGGTCTCGCCCCGTGGATGGCCGAGGCCGGAGCTGGCGTTCCCCTGCGGATCGACGTCGACCAGAAGGATGCGTTTCTCGGCGGCGGCCAGCGAGGCGGCGAGGTTCACCGCCGTCGTGGTCTTCCCCACGCCCCCCTTCTGGTTCGCGACCGCGATGACCCTTCCCATGTTGGTGACGCGCCGGGCGCTTCCGTAGCTAACACGCTACCGGCTCGGCGGCCAAGCCCGCAAATCGGGCGAAAAATTTGACGCCATGTAAGGGTGGGTATTATCTGAACCTACATGTCGGTTTTATCTTCCCGACAGCAAGGAGAATGACCATGGGCCAATTCGTCGACCAGAAAATCTATCGCACCTTCGAGGAGTTCGAGCGGGAGGAGCTGCGGCGGGATGGATACTTCGAATCCGTCGATTCGATGATCGACGACATGTTCGCCGGCGAGCTCGATTTCGGCGACGGGTCCAGCCGCGGCAAGCGCGCGGACGCCGACGACGAGGAGTAGTTTGCGGGAGAGGCGGTCCACCTCGGGAGCGGGGCGGTTCGACATATGGTAAACCGCCCGCATGCCTCAAGACTCCGGTTCCTCTCGCCCGGCGGCCTGGACCGCCACCATTTGGCCGCTCGTCACCGGGCTGGCCGTCGGATTTCTGATCGGCCGCGAGACCGTCGGTCACGGCGGTGGCGGTGGCGGGACCGCCGACGTCGCCGCCGATAAGGGGAGCGACGCCGTTCCCGCCGGCACCAAGCTGCCGGCCAAGATCTTCAAATCCGAGAGCGAGTTCCCAGCGGGGTGGACCAAGGAGGCCGACCTCTCGGGGGTGACCAGCGTCAGCTTCGCGGGGCTCACGCCGCAGCAGAAGGTGACGGCGCTGCAGGCGCTCAACGAGCGCGACTGCGAGTGCGGCTGTGGCATGGGGAAGATCGCCGGCTGCCTCAAGAAGGATCCGAACTGCCCGCGCAGCCCCAACCTGGCTCGGCTGGCGATCGACATGTCCAAGCAGGGCAAGGGGATGGGCGAGATCCTGGCGGCCATCGACGCCCAGCAGAAGCCGACCGGCGCGCCGTCGCCGGGCGCCGCGGCGCCGGCCGGAGGCTCGAAGAAGGTGACGCCCTTCGCCCACGATCTGCGGCGGGGCGCCAAGGCGACCAAGGTCACCATCGTCGAGTTCAGCGACTTCCAGTGCCCCTTTTGCAAGCGGGCCGAGCCGACGGTGCGCGGCGTGCTCGACAAGTACGGCAAGGACGTGGCCCTGGTCTGGATGAACCAGCCGCTGCCATTTCACGACCACGCGATGGACGCCGCCTCCGCTTTCCAGGCCGCCGCGCGCCAGGGTGCCGACAAGGCCTGGAAGCTGCACGACAAGATGTACGAGAACAACACGGCGCTCACCCGGCCGGACCTCGAGAAGTACGCGGGCGAGGTCGGGCTGAACGTCGCCAAGCTCAAGCAGGATTGGGATGACGCCAAGATCAAGGCCGAGATCGCGGAGGACATGAAGATCGGCACCGCCGTCGGCGCCAACGGAACGCCGACCTTCTACATCAATGGCCACGAGCTGGTGGGCGCGCAGGAAGCGTCGGCGTTCGAGAAGATCATCGACGACGAGATCAAGGCGGCCGACGCGCTCATCAAGAAGGGGACGCCGCTCAAGGACGTCTACGCCAAGCGGATCGAGATGGCGGCGCTGGCGGCACCCGCGCCGGCGGCCGCGCCGAGCGCTCCGGCCGAGCCGGAAGGGAAGTTCGACGTCAAGGTCGGCGACGCGCCGGTCAAGGGCCCCTCCTCGGCGCGCGTGACGCTGGTGGCCTTCAGCGACTTCCAGTGCCCGTTCTGCTCGCGCGCCGTGCCGACGGTGCACCAGCTCGAGACCGACTACTCCGGGAAGCTGCGGATCGCCTTCAAGCAGATGCCGCTACCCTTCCACGACCACGCGCACCTGGCCGCCGAGGCCGCGCTGGCCGCCAACGAACAGGGGAAGTTCTGGCAGATGCACGACAAGCTGTTCGCGAACCAGCAGGCGCTCGATCGGCCGGCGCTCGAGAAGTACGCCTCGGAGCTGGGGCTCGACATGGCGAAGTTCAAGGCGGCGCTCGACTCGGGCAAGTTCAAGGACAAGGTCGACGCCGAGGCCAAGGAAGGCGCCGCCGTCGGCGCCACCGGAACCCCGACCTTCTTCATCAACGGCACCCGCTTGGTCGGCGCCCAGCCCGTCGACGCCTTCAAGGCCATCATCGACAAAGAGCTGAAAGCCAAAGGCTAACGTTCAAAACCGCTGCGTCGGAACATCCGGGCGGGCGCGGCGGAGGATCTGGCCGCCGACACCCCAGACGAGGCGAAGCTCGTCCGGTGAGGCCTGACCTTCGTAGGCATCCAGGCGCCGCTTTCCGTTGTCGCAGGCGCTCGGCTCGAGCACCTGGAACGAGCTCTCGTAGATCGCCACCTGGTCGCCGCGGACCTGGCCGGTGAACTGGTAGCGGGTCGCGATCTGGAAGTCGAGCGCCATGCTGCAGCGATAGGCGTGGCCGTCGATCGAGACCTGGTGGACGATTCGATCGTAGTAGCCGGTCAGCACGGAGCCGTCCTGGGTGACGTGCCACTCCTCGCGCTCCTGTTTCTCGTCCCCACCCGGGACGACGCCGTGGTGCTCCCAGATCCACAGACCGCTGACGTCGGTGGGGCCGGCGACGGACAGGCCGGCCTTCGGGGCGCCGTCCGGATCGCGTATCGGCCGATCGTCCGATCCCGCCGGGGGCAGTGATCCCGGCGACGCCGGCGAAATCGGGTCGGCGCCGGCGATCAGCATCTCGGCCGGCTCCATCCCGTGGATGCGGTAGAGGGTCTCGCGCTGCACCCCGCTCACCAGAGTCAGCACGTCGCCATCGAGCCGCCCGCTGTAGCGGGCCAGCTGGCGCAGTCCCGGATCACACCGATTTCCCGCCTGGGCGGCCCTCTGCTCCAGTTCCTGAATCTCGACCAGCCCGTCGCGCACGCGCCCCGAGACGTTGAACCGCTGCATCGCGGAGAACTGGGGCTGGCGGCTGCAGACGTAGGGCCGGCCGTCGCCGGACACGAAGGTGAGGGCGGCGATGTAGTAGCCCGTGATGGCGCCACCGTCCTGGGTCAGGTGCCATTCCTGTTTTTCGATCCGGGTATCGCCGGCCCCTATTCCTTCGCCGATGGTCGTCTGGCTCATCGCGTCCCAGATGCCCGAGACTTCGGCGGGGAGGGCCCGCGCCGCGACGTTCGGGGGCGGGGTGTGGCGGGCCGCGCAGCCGCCCGCGGCGACCGCGCACGCGTACATGACCGAGCCTGCGAACCGCATCCGGATACCTCCCGGAGAGAACCGATCAAGTCTACACGATCAACCTAGGTCGGAGCCTCGATCCCTCAATCGGAAGATGTCGCCGGCCGGTTGAGCAGGGTCGCGCTGGCCGCCTCCCACTCGGTCATGCGGCGCGCCAGCAGGGCATCCAGCTCACGCTCCCGATCCGCAAGGGTATGGAGCTTCTGCCAGTCGCCGGCGTGATCGGACGCGAGGTCCGCCCGGACGGCGGCCAGCTCTGCCTCGATCTTGCTTACATCAGCCTCCAGCGTCTCCACGCGCCGCGCCAGCTGCCGCCGGGCACGCTCCTTTTCCTTGTCCACGGCGCGGCCCGCGCTCTCCGCCGACGGCGCCCGGGCCGGCGCGGCCGGGGCGGCAAGCTTGGGGGGCTCGACCGAGGTGAGCTTTCGTCGACGCCAGTCGCTGTAGTTGCCGAGGTGGGCTTCGACGCTGGTTCCCTCGATCACGAGCAGGCGGGTGCAGATGCGATCCAGGAAATACCGATCGTGGCTGACGACCAGCAGCGTTCCTTCGTAGGCCTGCAGCGCGTCCTCCAGGGTTTCGCGCGCCGGGATGTCGAGGTGGTTGGTCGGCTCGTCGAGCACCAGGACGTTGCGCGGGAAGAGCATGATCTTCGCCATCGCGAGCCGGCTGCGCTCGCCGCCGGAGAGCCCGCGCACCAGCCGAAACGGATCGTCCTCGAAGAACCGAAACTTGGCCAAATATTGTCGCACGGCATCGGGGGAGAGATCGGCGCGCACGCTGCGGATCTCGTCCATCAGGGTCAGCTCTTCGTCGAGCGTCCCCAGCTTTTGATCGAAGTAACCGATGCGCACGCCCGACCCGATCTCGACCCGGCCGCCGAGCGGCGGCAGCTCGCCGATCAGCGTCCTCAGCAGCGTCGACTTGCCCGAGCCGTTGGGCCCGATGATGCCCACCTTGTCGCCGCGGTAGATGTTGACGGTCACGTCGCGCAAGATCGTGGCGGCCGGGACACCGGGCGCGCCCGCGTAGCCGACGGTCAGCCCCGGCGCGCGCAGGGTCTCCTTGCTGCCGAGCTCGCCGCCGGTCTGGAAGGAGAGCCCGATCTTGCCCGCGTGCTGCCACTGGTCGTCCGGGCGTTCCAGCCGGTCGAGCTTCTCGAGCATCTTGCGCCGGCTCTGCGCCTGCTTGGTCTTCTGGCCGGCCAGGTTGCGGCGGATGAAGTCCTCGGTCTTGTCGACGTGCTCCTTCTGCCGTTCGAACTCGGCGCGCGCGCGTTCGAGGCGGGCGTCGCGCTCGACCACGTATTTGTCGTAGCCGAACGGGTAGCGGACCAGCTTGCCGTTCTCCAGCTCGACGATCTCCCGGCAGACGGCGCGGATGAAGGCGCGGTCGTGGGAGACCAGCACGAACGCGCCGGCGTATTCGGCCAGGAAGGCCTCCAGGCGCTCGATGGCCGCCAGATCGAGGTGGTTGGTCGGCTCGTCGAGGAGCAGCAGGTCCGGCTGTCGGACCAGCACCTTGGCCAGCTCGAGCCGGCCGCGCTCGCCGCCGGAGAGCGTGCCGACCGGCCGCGCCAGATCGCCTTCGGAGAAGCCGACGTCCGAGGTCAGCCGCTTGACCCGCGCCTCGACGTCGTAGCCGCCGTCGCGCTGATAGCGCTCTTGCAGCTCGCCGTAGCGGACCAGATCGGCGGCGTGCCCGGCCTGGGAAGCGCCGGCGGGATCTCCGGCGGACAGCCGGCCCTCGATCGCGCCAAGCTCGGTCTGCAGACGTTCCAGATCGGCGAACGGTTCCATGAGCGCGCCCCGCAGGGTGCCGTCGCCCGTCAGCTCCTGCGATTGGCGTAGATAGGAGACGCTGGCACGGCCGAGCACGCGCACGTCGCCGCCGTCCGGTTGCAGATCGCCCGCCAGCAGGCGCAACGCCGTCGATTTGCCGGTGCCGTTGGGACCGACCAGGGCCAGACGATCGCCGGGTCGGATCAGCAGCGACGCGCCGATCAGAAGCTCATTACCCGGATACGCGAAGCTCGCGTCGGCAAACTGCGCTATGGACATCGGTGGATCTGCTGGTCAAGTTGTAATAGAACTCGGGCCGCCGTCCACACCCGAAATCGACCATGAAAGAGTATCTGCTCACCGCCGGTCCGACGCCCGTTCCCGAGCGGGTCTTGCTGGCCATGGCCCGGCCGATGCTCTACCACCGCGCGCCCGCCTTCACGGAGTGCCTGAAGGAGGCGCAGGACGGCCTCAAGTGGCTGATCCAGACCAAGCAGCTCCCGCTGGTGCTGGCCGGCTCGGGAACGGTCGGTATGGACGCAGCGGTCTGTAACTTCCTGCACACCGGCGACAAGGCGATCGTGATCCGCGGCGGCAAGTTCGGCGAGCGCTGGGGCAAGATCTGCCAGGCCTACGGCATCGAGTGCGTGTTCATCGACGTCGAGTGGGGCAAGAGCGTCGAGCCCAAGGCGGTCGCCGAGGCACTCGAAAAGAACCCGGGCGTGCGCGCCGTCTACGCGACGGCGTCGGAGACGTCGACCGCCACCAAGCACGACCTCGAGCCGATCGCCAAGATCGTCAAGGCCAAGGACGATGTCATTCTCTGCGTCGATGCCATCACGGCGGTCGGCGTGTACGACGTTCCCATGGACAAATGGGGGCTCGACGTGGTGTGCGTCGGTTCGCAAAAGGCGCTCATGCTGCCGCCCGGGCTGGCGATTGTTGCCGTCTCGGACAAGGCCTGGAAGGCCAACGAGCGCTCGAACTTGCCGCGCTTCTATCTCGACCTCGTCCGCGAGCGGAAGAGCCAGGAGAAAGGCGAGACCGCGTTCACGCCGGCGGTCTCGCTGGTGGTCGGCCTGCGCGAATCGCTGCGCATGTTGAAGGAAGAGACGCTGGAGGGGGTGTTCCACCGCCACGAGCGGCTCGCCAAGGCGACCCGCGCGGCGACGGGCGGCCTGGGCCTCGAGCTGCTCTCGTCCTCGCCGGTCAACTCGGTGACCGGCATCCGGGTGCCGAACGGGATCGACGGGTCGGCGGTGGTCAAGCAGATGCGCACGCGGTACGGCATCACCATCGCGGGTGGCCAGGATCATTTGAAAGGCAAGATCGTGCGCATCGCGCACATCGGTTACTTCAGCGAGTTCGACATCATCACCGCCATCTCGGGGCTCGAGATGACGCTCTCCGATTTGGGCTACGGCATCCGGCCGGGGTCCGGGGTGGCGGCGGCACAGGCGACGTTCGCCGAGACCCGACGCGCCTGAAGTTTGTTCAGTCGTCCGATCATAAGAGGAGCGCAACCATGGCCGATCCGATTCGAGTTCTCATCGCCGATGACATGTCCAAAAAGGCGGTCGAAATCCTGAGCGGCGCGGGATTCACCGTCGATTTCAAGATCGGGATGAAGCCCGAGGAGCTGGCGGCCGTGATCGGCGAGTACCACGGCGTCGGCATCCGCTCGGCCAGCAAGATCACCTCGGCGACGCTGGCGAACCCCGGCAAGCTGAAGATCATCGGCCGCGCCGGCGTCGGCGTCGACAACATCGACGTCAAGGCGGCGACCGAAAAAGGCGTCCTGGTCATCAACACGCCGCAGGGGAACGCGGCGGCGGCGGCGGAACTGGCCATCGGCCTCATGTTCGCGCTGGCGCGCAAGATCCCGCAGGCCGCCCAGAGCATGCGCCAGGGGATCTGGGAGAAGAAGAAGTTCATGGGCGCCGAGATCGCCGGCAAGACGCTGGGGGTGGTAGGCCTGGGCAACATCGGGCGCCAGGCGGCCGAGCGGGGCGTCGGCCTGAAGATGAACGTGATCGGCTTCGATCCCTACCCGCCCAAGCAGGTCCCCGCCGGCGTCAAGGTGGTGTCGTTCGACGAGCTCGTCGCGCAATCCGACTTCGTCACCCTGCACGTACCGCTGGTCCCGGAGACCAAGGGCCTCTTCGGCGCCGAGACCTTCGCCAAGATGAAGAAGGGCTCGTACGTCATCAACTGCGCGCGCGGCGGCGTGGTCGACGAAGCGGCGGCGCTCGAGGCGCTCAAGTCCGGGCAGCTGGCGGGCGCGGCCCTCGATGTATTCGCCAAGGAGCCGCCGGATCCGTCGCCGCTGTTCGAGCACGAGAACCTGATCGCGCTTCCCCACCTGGGGGCTTCGACGCGCGAGGCGCAGGAGAAGGTGGCGATCGAGCTGGCCGAGGTCTTCGTCGGCTTCCTCAAAGACGGCATCGTCCGTAACGCAGTAAAGTAGGATCCGTGAGGCGAGCGCAGCGCGGTTCTGCGCCACCCCGCGCGAAAGGCCCGGCGCGGGGTCTGTTGGCGGCCCGCAAGGCGCGCGGTGGAGCGGTGGCGGCCACGTCGGTGGTCCGCCCACCGACGCCGCGGCTCCCGGCCGGCATGCGCGACTACGCGCCGCAGGCGGCGGCGGTCCGGCTGCGCACCGTCGAGGCGCTGCTGGCGGTTTTCGGCCGGGCAGGGTTCGCGCGCGTCATCACGCCGGCCTTCGAATACGAGGAGGTGCTGGCCCTCGGCCTGGGCGACGCGGCGCGGGCCGCCACGGTCCGCTTCGTCGAGCCGAGCTCGGGTCAGGTGGTCGCGCTTCGTCCCGACATCACGCCCCAGATCGCGCGGCTCATCGCCACCCGCTTTCGCGACGAGCCGGGGCCCGTGCGCCTCTGCTACGAGGGAACGGTGGTGCGCCTCGAGCGCGCGGCGCACGGCCAGCGCGAGCTCTCCCAGGCGGGCGTCGAGCTGGCCGGGCTACCCGGTCCGAGCGGCGACGCGGAGGTCATCGCGCTGGCGGTCGAGGCGCTGGCCGCGGTTGGCCTCGACCGCCCGACCATCGACCTCGGCCACCTGGGCCTCGCGCGCGAGGTGCTCTCCGCGCTGGCGCTCCGCGATCCCGAACAGCAAGAGGCGCGGCGGTGCATCGCCAAGCGCGATCGGGCCGGGCTCGACGAGGTGCTGCGCCTGTCGCGCGGATCGCGTCCCGCGATCGAGTTCGCCCGCCTGCTGCCGGAGCTCTCGGGATCGCCAGCCGTCCTCGCGACCGCCAAGAAGAAGGCGCCCAACGGGGGCGTGCGACGGGCGCTGGCCGAGCTGGCCGCGATCGTCACGGCGATCCAGGCGCGGCGGGTCGAGGCGCGGCTGCACGTCGACCTCGGCGAGGTGCGCGGTTTCGACTACTACACCGGGGTCCGGTTCCAGGCCTTCGTCGAGGGGGCACCGGACGCCGTGCTGCGGGGCGGCCGCTACGACGATCTGCTGGCGCGCTACGGGCGCCCGAGCCCGGCGGTCGGGTTTGCCGTCGATGTCGAGGCGGTGACCGGCGCGATCGAGCTGCAGGCCGGTGTCGCCGCGCGCGCCGGCGCATCGAACAGACGAGGAGACAAGTAAAGCCATGGCCGTCGTGATCGTCGTGGGGGTCCAGTGGGGCGATGAGGGCAAAGGGAAAATCGTCGACTTGCTGACCGAGAAGGCGCGCTTCGTGGTCCGCTGGGCCGGTGGCGCCAACGCCGGCCACACGCTGGTGGTCGACGGAAAGAAATACGTCACCCGCCTGATCCCCTCCGGGATCTTGCGCAGCGGCGTCACCTGCGTGCTCGGGGAGGGGATGGTGGTCGATCCCGCCGTCCTGGTCGAAGAGATCCGCACCTTCCGCGCGCAGGGATTCATCACCCACGATCGCGATCTGATCGTCGCCGAGCGGGCGCACCTGACCTTGCCGCACCACCGCGAGATCGATCGCCTGCGGGAAGAACGCCCCGGCGGCATCGGCACCACCAAGCGCGGCATCGGGCCGACCTACGAGAGCAAGGCCGCCCGGATCGGCCTGCGGGTCGGAGATCTTTTCCGACCCGACCGGTTCCGCGCGCGGCTCGAGCGTCACGTGACCGCCATCGCGCCCTATCTGCGCGAGCTCGGCGGCGCCGCGCCCAACGCGGCGGAGATTGCCTCCAGCTACCTCGCGCTCGCCGAGGAGATCCGCCCCTTCGTGGGCGACGCCTCGCGCACGGTGCACGACGCCATCGTGCGGGGCGAAAACGTTCTGTTCGAGGGGGCCCAGGGGGTGCTGCTCGACATCGACCACGGCACGTATCCCTTCGTGACCTCGTCGTCGACGACCGCCGGCGGCGCCTGCGCGGGGCTCGGCATCGGGCCGACCCTCATCGACCATGTCCTGGGGATCGCCAAGGGGTACGCGACCCGGGTCGGAGACGGGCCATTCCCCACCGAGCTGTCGGACGCGACCGGCGAGCTCCTGCGCAAGCGGGGCAACGAGTTCGGGTCGGTCACCGGCCGCCCGCGCCGCTGCGGGTGGCTGGATGTCCCCGCCGTTCGCCTGGCCGTTCGGCTCTCGGGCATCGAGGCGCTCGCGCTGACCAAGCTCGACGTCATGGCCGGGCTCGACCGGGTCCGGCTCTGCGTCGGCTACCGCCTGGGTGGCCGGACGCTGGACGAGATGCCCCTCGACGCCGACGATCTGGCGGCGGCCGAGCCGGTATTCGAGGATCTGGACGGCTGGCCGGAGGCGGCCGAAGGCGCCGTGCCCCCGGGCGCCGCCCGCTTCGTGGCGCGCGTCGCATCGCTGGTCGGCATCCCGGTCTGGGCGACCTCCTGGGGGCCCGGCCGCCTGCAGACCATCGTCGAACACGATCCATTCGCCGGATAGTTGCCCCGGATACGGGGCTTAATGGCTGAATTCGCTGGGAATCCGGCGCGGCTTGGCTTGCGTGTCGCCGCAGCCTCAATATAATGGTCCCCTTTTCCGAAAGCATCGGGACAGCATCTGGTGTGCTCCCTCTGAATCGAGGCGTTGATGAAGATCGTTTGTGATTCGTGCGCGACCAAGTATTCGATTGCCGACGAAAAGGTTCGGGGCAAGGTCTTCAAGATTCGATGCAAGAAGTGCAGCCACATCATCGTGGTTCGCGGGGGTGAGTCCGCGCCCGAGGTGGCCGCCGCTGCCCCTGCCGATGGCGGCTGGCATCTGGTGATCGACGGCGAACAGGTGGGTCCCATCTCCGACGCCGACGTTCGCACCAAGATCGAGCGCGGCGACGTCAAGGGCGACACCTACACCTGGAAAGAAGGCTTCGCCGACTGGGTGAAGCTCTCCGCGGTCCCCGAGTTCGCGGGCCTGGTCTCCGGTGACGACGTGGGCGCTCCCGCTGCCGGCGGGGATCTCTTCACGGCCGGTGCGCCCGCGGCCGCCAACGGCGCGGATCGCGCCCGGCGTCCCTCCGGGACGCGCAACTCGCTCTTTGGTGCCGGCGCTTCCGTCGGCAGCAGCGACGTCTTCGGCGCGCCCGCGGCCTCTTCCGGGCGCGGCGGCGATCTATTCGCGTCGCCGGCCGCCCACGCGCCCGAGGAGTCGCGCTGGCCGTCCTCCGGTGCCGCCGCCGCGGGACACGACGGCGGCCGGGTGGAGAGCCTGACCGGACAGCGCCACGAGAACTCGGTGCTGTTCTTGATGTCGAACCTGCAGTCGCTCGCGATGCCGAACGCGGCGCCGAAACAGGCGCTCTCGACCGGCTCGCCGACCACCGAGGGCTCCGGCCTGATCGACATCCGCGCCATGGCGGCCAGCACGCTCGGCAGCCCGGCCGAGATCCGCGGCTTTGGCAGTGGCAGCGGCGGCGGGAGCATCGGCGACGATCTGCCGGCGTTCGGCGCCTTTTCGCCCGCGGCACCCGTGCTCTTTCCGCTGTCGTCGAACAGCGGTCCGCCCAAGTGGATCTACCCGCTCATCATCGTGATGGTCGGGCTGGTGGGCGGCATCGTCTTCATGGCCTGGAAGGTCATGAGCGCCAAGCCGGCCATGCTGGTCGAGACCGTGCAAGCGCCGGCGCCCGCGCCCACCGAGCCGGCCAAGACCGTCGCGGCCGCGGGGTCGAATGCCGAGCCGGGCAGCAGCAAGCCGAGCACGATCGCCGACGAGAACCTCCCGCCCCGCCAAGGGAGCTCGGAGGCCAAGGGCGAAAAGTCCGAAAAGGGTGAGAAGTCTGACAAGGGCGAGCACCACCATGCCAAGGGTGGCAAAGAGGGCGGCAAGAAGGGGGGCGGCGGGGACGAGAAGAAGGGCGGGACCACGGTGGCCGCGGCTGCGCCTTTGGTACCGAAACCCGTCAAGGGATCGCTCGAAGATCTGATCGACGGCGCGGACACCTCGCGCAAGAGCGGCCGACCGCGGGTCTCGGACGACGATCCGAGCGCCAAGAAGTCGGACGCCTCCTCGGGGCCGCTCGCCAAGAGCGCGGTGGTCGCCGGC
>OCTA010004068.1_pt1 | contig 12856 bp, 9 predicted proteins | sample 1538991 | NCBI WGS metagenome assembly OCTA01 (sample SAMEA3539302, study PRJEB22396) | soil metagenome | biome: tundra; feature: field; material: soil | place: USA | collected 2010-05 | depth 0.15 m
CGGCGCGACAGGCTACGTGCCGGCCGCGTAGTCGTCGTTGTAGCTGATCTGCTCGGGCGTCAGCGTGTCGATCGACAGGCCCTGTGTGGCAAGCTTGATGCGCGCGATCTCCTGATCCTGCTCGGGCGACAGCTCGTAGACGCCAGGCTTCATCGACTTGCCGTCCTTGGCCAGCTTGCACAGCGCCAGGTACTGGTTCGCGAACGACATGTCCATGACCTCGGAGGGGTGACCTTCGGCGGCGGCCAGGTTGACCAGTCGGCCCTGCGCGAGCACATAGACGCGGCGCCCGTTCTTGAGGACGTACTCCTCGTTGGAGTGGCGGATCTCGCGCTTGCCCTTGGCGCGCGCCTCGAGATCGACCAGGTTGATCTCGCAGTCGTAGTGGCCGGTGTTGCAGACCAGCGCGCCGTCTTTCATCACGTCGAAGTGGCGGCCCACCAGGATGTCCTTCATGCCGGTCGCGGTGATGAAGATGTCGCCCAGGGCCGCCGCGTCGTCCATCTTCATGACGCGGAAGCCGTCGAGGGTCGCCTTGAGGGCGGCGGTCGGTTTGACCTCGGTCACGATGACGTTGGCGCCCAGGCCGGCCGCGCGGCTGGCGACGCCGCGGCCGCAGTGGCCGTAGCCAGCGACCACGAAGGTCTTACCGGCGATGAGGACGCTCGACGCGCGCAGGATGCCGTCCAGCGACGACTGCCCCGTGCCGTAGACATTGTCGAAGTCCCACTTGGTCTCGCTATCGTTGACGGCGATGACCGGGTAGACCAGCTTGCCGGCCTTGGCCATCGAGCGTAGCCGGTGGACGCCGGTGGTGGTCTCCTCGGTGCCGCCGATGACGGTCTTGGAGAGCTCCTTGAAGCGCTCATGGACGGTGAAGATCAGGTCGGCGCCGTCGTCGAGGGTGAGCGTCGGCTTCATCTCGAGCGTCTTGTCGATGCACCAGTAGAACTCTTCTTTGTTGAGCCCGTGCCAGGCGTAGATCTCGGTGCCCTCGGCGGCCAGCGCCGCGGCCACGTCGTCCTGGGTCGACAGCGGGTTGCAGCCCGACCAGGACACCTGCGCGCCGGCGGCGCGGAGGGTGCGGATGAGGACCGCGGTCTCCTTGGTCACGTGCAGGCAGCCGGCGACCTTCATCCCGCGCAGCGGGAGATCCTTCTTGCCCGCCTCGCGCAGGTGCATCAGCACCGGCATCCGGCTCTCGGCCCATTCGACACGCAGCCGACCCGCATCGGCCAACTTAGGATCCGCAATCTTGAAGCTCGACATGCGCGGGAACCTACTTTCCGCGTTTGGCGGAGTCAAGGGAGGGTCTGGGGCCGCGCCTCGGGCCCGGCGGCCCAAAATCGACCCCGCGGACGGTCCGGCGTCGGGTGGGCCCATGATAAAATCATCGGCTTGCCCCCGCATATCGTGACCGAGTGGTCGTCCCAAGGACCGCTGCCCTTCATCGCGATCGCGCTCCTCGCCCTGCTGTTCCTGCTGCGGTTCGTCGTGCCGGCGGCCGAGATGGGGCGCGTCAAGGCCGGCATCTTCTTCACGGGGGTCTACCTGGCCTCGCTGGTGGGGCTGGGCGTCTTTAACCCGCCGGTTCCGCCCCCCACCCACCACGATTGGCTGCGCCTGCTCTCGGTACTGTTGTTTTCGTTCTCGGCGGTCATCACGGCAGGGCTTCTGCTGTTCGACGTGGTGCTGGTGCGGCGGGAGATCCCGCGCATCCTCCGCGACCTCGTCCAGGGAATCGCCTACCTCATCACGGCGGCACTGGTGCTCACCCGATCCGAGGTCGACGTCACCAAGGTGTTCACCGCGTCGGTGCTCACGACGGCGGTCATCGGCCTGGCGCTGCAGGAGACGTTGGGGAACGTCGCGGCGGGTTTGGCGTTACAGCTCGAGCGCGACTTCGAAGTGGGCGACTGGATCACGCTCGACGATCGCATCACCGGGCGCATCCGAGACGTGCGCTGGCGGGCCACCACGATCGTCACCAAGAACGGCGATCTCATGCTCATCCCCAACTCGGCGATCGCGCGCGCCACCATCGCCAACTTCAGCCGGCCGACCAAAGCTCACCGGCAGTGGATCCACGTACGCGTTCATTTTCGGCACCCGCCGGCGCGCGTGCGCGAGGTGCTCGTCGGGGCTGTCCGGTCACTTTCGTTCGTGCGCGCCGATCCGTCGCCCGACTGCATCTTGCAGGACTTCGAGGCGGATGCGGCGCTTTATTCGGTGCGTTACTGGATCGACGACTTCCAGCGCGGCAACACCTTCGACAGCGACGTGCGCAGCGCCATCTGGTACGCGCTTCACCGCGCCGGGATGGAGATCCCATTCCCGTCTCGGAACGTGAACGTGACCGAGATGAATGAGGATCGCGCGCGCCGCAAGGACGACGAGGAGTATGCGCGGCGGGTCGACGCCCTTTCGCGGGTGGACGTGTTTCGCGCGCTCGACGCCGAGAAGATCGATCGGCTGTCCCGCCGCATGCGCCTGGTGCTGTTTGGTCCGGGCGAGGTCATCCTGCGCCAGGGAGATCCCGGCGATTCGCTCTACGTCGTGCGGGCCGGCTCGGTGGCGGTGCAGATCGGCGTGCTCGGCGCGTCGAAGGAGCTCGCGACGCTCAGCGACGGGCAGTTCTTCGGCGAGATGTCGCTCATGACCGGCGAATCGCGCGCGGCCACGGTGGTCGCGAAGACCGACGTCGAGTGCTACATCGTCGACAAGGAAGCCTTCCAGGAGATCTTGCAGGAAAAGCCCGAGCTGGCCGGCATCATCAGCGAGATCCTGTCGCGGCGTCAGGTCGTGCTCGGCCTGGAGGCAGCCGCCAGCGCCGTCCCGACCGCGGTCCAGAAGCACCAGCTGCTCGCGCGCATCGGTGCCTTTTTTGGAATCAAACCACGGTGATGAAACGACGAGCCGAGTGCCCCCTGGCGAAGCCATCTGAGTGGGATCGATTCCGGGTGGAATTGACATAAAGACGTAATGTATTTACACTGCGGGGGTTATGCGGTTGCTCAATGTGAGAATCGGCGACGAAGACGCGCGACTCGTTCGCAGTCTGCGCGATCGCGGCATCTCGATCTCGAACGTCGTTCGTGGCGCCATCCGGACGGAAGCGGGGCGGATGCATGCGGCCGGAACTCTGCATCCTGGCGCGCTTCTCGATGAGATGCGTGATCGCTTTCCGACGCCCCGAGCCGCGACCCCTGAGGCTCGCGTCAAGAGCGCCGACCGCAGGCAGGTCCAGGCTCTGATACGCGAGAAGCTCCGGCGACGACCTTGATCCTCGTCGACACCAACGTCTTGGTTGCGTTGGTCGACGAGCGTGACGACCTCGCCCACCGGGCTGAACGCGACCTCAAACGCCTGGGGGTCGGGCCTTTCGGGTCGACCGGACCGGTGCTGGGCGAGGCCTGCTTTCTCTTATCCAAGGGATATCTGCGGCGGCGTCTCTGGTTCCTTCTCGCGCGTTTGGACGTGGCATTCCTCGATGTTCCTTCGCCTTTCTGGGACGACGTTTTCGATTGGATGGATCGCTACGAAGAGCACGAGCCTGATTTGGCTGACGCGCAGATAGCGGTGCTTTGCTCGCGAGATCGAGAGCGCCGGATCTGGACCTACGATCGCGAGTTCCGAACGACCTGGCGGCGAATGGATGGATCGCGCATTCCCCTGGCCATCTCAGCGTCCCGCTGAGATCAAGATCCGGACGTCGACCCCGCGCATGCCGGCGCGGCGGGCGGCCTCGAGGCCGATGTCCGTGTCCTCGTAGACGGTGCAGCGCGCGGGATCGGCGTCGAGGCGCCGGGCGGCCTCCAGGAACACGTCGGGCTCCGGCTTGTGCCGGGTGGTGTCCTCGGCCGCGACGACCGCGGCGAACCAGTCGGCGATCCCCAGCGCCGTCAGCGTGCGCATCACGATCCGCCGCACGCCGCCCGAGGCGATCGCCAGCGGCCCCTCGCTGCGGTGCCGGCGGGCGAGCGCCAGCACCGGCTCGATCGCGATCACGCCGGCGCCCCCCGTCAGACCGTCATAGTAGGCCTGCTCTTTTTCGTGCGAGATGGCCACCGGATCGAGCGCCAGCCCCGCCTCCGCGACCAGCATGGCGGCGATCTTGGCGGTGGGAACCCCGCCCAGGGCGTAGAAGCGCGCCTCGGGAAAGGTCAACCCGTGCCGGGCGGCGATCCGGCTCCAGGCGAGGTAGTGCGACGGCATGGTGTCGGCCAGTGTCCCGTCGAGGTCGAAGATGAACGCGCGCTCGGGTTGGGTCATTTCGGCCGACTCTGAAAAGAAGCAGCCCGGCATGTCAAGCGGTGAGGACGGTTGTAGACTCGTCGGCGCGCGTGCCGAGCTGTCCCTCCTGCCAGACCGAGTATCCCCCGGGGACCGAGATCTGCCCGCGCGACGGGGCTCGGCTCCCCGGTGCGGAGCCAGCGTCGATTCTGGGGAGTGCCCCGACGGTGCCTGAGCGGCCGGGCGCCGCCGCGCCGGCTACCAAGGCGCAGCCCCAATCAGAAGAACGGTTCGATTCGCTCTTGGGGATCGTGCTGGCGGGTCGCTACGAGGTCCTCCGGCGGATCGGCGAGGGGGGGATGGGGGCCGTCTACGAGGCCAAGCACACGCTCATCGGCAAGCGCGTCGCGGTGAAGGTGCTGCTGGAGAAGTTCGTCGCCCAGAGCGATTTCGTTGCCCGGCTCTTGCAGGAAGCCCGGCTGGCCAGCTCGATCGGCCACGAGAACATCGTCGACGTCACCGACTTCGGCACCACCGACGACGGCCGGTCGTTCGTGGTGATGGAGTTCCTCGACGGTGAGTCGCTGGCGGAGCTGGCGATGCGCGAGGCGCCCCTGCCCATCGAGCGGAGCCTGCGCATCGCTCGGCAGGTGGCCAGCGCGCTCGGTGCGGCGCACGCCAAGGGGATCTTTCACCGCGACGTCAAACCCGAGAACATCTATCTGGTCCAGCGCGGCGACACCGACTTCGTCAAGGTCGTCGATTTCGGGATCTCGAAGGCGGTCAAGCCGGGCGGCGACGAGGGGCCCGAAACGTATCGCCTCACGCACACGGGGCTTTTGCTGGGGACGCCGCTTTACATGTCGCCCGAGCAGGCGCGCGGCAGCGAGGATCTCGATTTCCGGGTCGATATCTGGGCGCTGGGCGTGCTGCTCTATGAATGCCTCACGGGCGAGGTGCCGTTCCGCGCCAACAATTACCTGCAGATCATCTCGCAGGTCCTGACGCACGAGCCGATGCCACCGTCACAGCTGCGGCCGGAGCTGGGCATACCGGACGCCGTCGAGGCGGTGGTGATGCGCGCCATGGAGAAGGATCGGACGCGCCGGTACCAAACCATGGCGGAGCTCGAGCGGGATCTCGAGCGTCTGCTGGCGGGTGACCAGAACGTCGGGTCCCCGTCGGTCGTGGAAGGGGATCCGCAGGCGGTGGAGCGGCGGGCGCCGCGCCGGTGGCCGCTGGTTCTGGGGGCGACCGTGGTGCTGGCCGGCGGTGTCGCGCTGGCGATCAGCCGGCCGGGCAGCTCGGGCGCCGAGGTCGTGGCGCACGAGCGCCCCACGCTCCCTTCGACGGCGCCGCCGCCCCCGCCGTCCGAGATCTCGGCGGCGACCGGGCCGGCGGCGCCGACGCCGCAGCCGCATCGGGCCCACGTCCGCCCCGACCGGCACGTCGCCAAGTCCGTCGAGCCTGCGGCCGGCGGCAACCTGGAGACCTCGGAATCGGTCAAACGCGGCGTGCTCCCCTCGGGCTCGCGAGAGGCCTATCCCCAAAAGTGAGACGGGTCGCGCTGTCGGTGGTGTTCGCGGTTGCTCTGGTGGGCATCGGCGCCCGGGTGCGGCCGGCGCGCGCCGACGACGACAGCGCCACCGCCGAGGCGCGCTCGCACTACGAGATGGGCCTCAAGCTCTTCGATGCCCGCGAGCACGAGCAGGCGCTCATCGAGTTCCAGAAGGCCAACGAGCTGAAGACCCGTCCGGCGGCGCTGTTCATGATGGCCCAGTGCGAGTACCTGCTCGGCCGCCTCAAGGAGGCGCGTGGACACTACCAGCGCTACGTCAACCAGAACCCCGGCGGCGAGTTCGCGGCGCTGGCGAGCGACCGGGTGGAGGCCATCGACAAGCGCCCCAGCACCTTCGTCATCAACAGCGTTCCCGACGACGTCACCGTTCAGATCTCGACCGACGGTCAAACCAGCGTCCTCGTCGCGGGGGGGCAGGCGCCGAATAACTTCTCCGTCCCGCGCGGCCGGTACCGGGTCGACGTCACCAAGGTCAACTACCAGGGACAGACGCGGATCGTCGAGGTCGACGTGGCGGAGACCAAGCCGCTCTTCTTCAAGCTGGAGCCGATTCCCGCCCGCCTGGAGATCGAGACCACGCCGTCGGACGCGACGCTGTACGTGAACGGGAACCGCGCCCGGAATCCGTATCGGCAAGAGATCGCGCCCGGACCGGTCGAGATCTTTGCGGAGGCGCCCAATTACCAGCCCCGCACGATCGATCTTTCGCTGGCCCCCAGCGAGCACCGGATCCTAACCGGCGACACGCGGTTCCAGCTTTCGTACAAGCAGCGTTCGGGTCGGCCGGAGCTGATCTTCGCGTCGGCGTTGCTGGGCGGCTTCGTGGGCGCCGGCGCGGTCGCGGCCGCCATCAACAAGAACCTCGACACCCAGAACGTCGAGTCGGTCTTGCTGGCGACCGGCGGTTTCATCTCGGGCGCCGCGATCGGCGCGCTCCTCGCGACGCCGCTGGTGCCCCGGTACATTCCCGACAACCGCGCCCTCTTCATAATCGGTGGCATGTGGATCGGCGCCGCCGAGGGATTCGGCGTCGGCGTCGTCGGTCGGCAGATCGCGACGCTGGAAAGCGCGCCGGTATCGCCCTGCGGACCCAACCCTTGCCGCGGGCCCATCGGCGAGCAGCTCCAGATCGGCTTTGTCGGCAGCCTCACGGGGCTCGGGCTGGGGCTCACCAGCGGGGCGCTCTTCGCCAAGCACGCGCCGACCTACGGGCGGGTTACGCTGATCCAGAGCGCGGCTCTAGGCGGCGCGGTGACCGGCGCGCTCGCGCAGGTGGGTTTTCGATGGAAGCCATACGGCGCCAACTGGAGAGTTTCGGTCCGGCAGCCGATAGACGGAAACGATGCTGGAATGAATGGCTCGATCTATCCGCCCGGTGGGCCAGGCACCTGCCAATTTACCTCCACAGGAACCGGGACGACCCTCGTCAATACCTCTCCCGTCTGCGCGTTCAGCGATCCGAGCAGCTTCCTCGATCTGGCGCCCGGGATGTTGATCGGGCTCAACGTCGGTCTGGCCGCGGGCTTGCTCGGTGCGTACTTGCCCGATCAATCGCGCTACGGTCCGACCTGGAAACGGGTGCTGTTCATCGACGTCGCGGCCGGCGCCGGCGCCGTCGCCGGGGGCGTCTTCGGCTGCGTCTTCAACGTGAGCGGTTGCCTGCGGTCGCAGCAGCCCAGCGAAACTGCGCATGCGATCACGGCCTGGTCAGCGCTCGCGGGCGGCGCCGTCGGCGTCGTGGGCGGCATTTTTCTCACCACCCACTTCGACGACGAGAGCCCCGGTGGACCCACGGAGCCGGCGCCGTCGACGATGCCGATCGCGACCTTCGCCCCCATGCGGGGCGCGAACGGGGGCATGATCCCCGCGTTCGCGGCGATGGGAAGCTTTTAGTAAGATCGGTCGGGCATGCTCCCAGTGCACCGTGACGTCTTCGTCGTCGACGCCATTCGGACGCCGGTCGGGCGGTACCGTGGCGCGCTGGCCGAGGTGCGGCCCGACGATCTGGGGGCGCTCGTGATCGCGGAGATCGTCCGCCGGACCGGGGCCGATCCGGCGGCGATCGAGGATGTGCTCCTGGGATGCGCCAATCAGGCGGGCGAGGACAACCGGAACGTCGCGCGGATGAGCCTGCTGCTGGCCGGCCTCCCGCCCACCGTGCCGGGCGGGACCGTCAATCGACTGTGCGGCTCGGGTCTGATGGCCGTCGTCGACGGCGCGCGGGCCATCGCGGTGGGGGACGCCGATCTGGTGATCGCGGGCGGGGTCGAGTCGATGTCGCGCGCGCCGCTCGTGATGGCGAAGGCGCGGGAGGCTTTTCCGCGCGGCGACATAACCGCGCACGACAGCACGCTCGGCTGGCGGTTCGTCAACCCGCGCATGGAGGCGCTCTACGGCACGCACGCGCTCGGCGAGACGGCCGAGCTGGTCGCCGAGCAGTACGGCATCTCGCGCGAGGCGCAGGACACCTTCGCGCTCGCCAGCCAGCAGCGCTGGGCGGCGGCGCAGGCGGCCGGGCGGTTCGCGGACGAGATCTGCGTCGTGGAGGTCCCCACCCGCAAGGGCCCGCCGAGGCGGGTCGAGGTCGACGAGCATCCGCGCCCGGCGACGACCGCGGCCGAGCTGGCGGCGCTGGCGCCGGCGTTTCGTAAGGTCGGCGGAACGGTGACCGCGGGAAACTCGTCGGGCATCAACGACGGCGCGGCCGCCGTGCTGCTGGCATCGGAGGCGGGCCTCCAGCGCCTCGGGCGCAAACCGCTGGCGCGGCTGGTGGCCTCGGCCGTGGCCGGTGTCGAGCCGAAGTACATGGGGATCGGGCCCATCCCGGCCACCCGCCAGGTGCTGGCGCGCGCCGGGATCGCCGCCGGCGATCTGGATCTCGTCGAGCTGAACGAGGCGTTCGCGGCCCAGGCCATCCCCTGCATTCGCGAGCTCGGCTTCGATCCGGTGCGGGTCAACGTCAACGGGGGCGCCATCGCCATCGGCCATCCGCTGGGCGCATCCGGGGCACGCCTCGTGACCACGCTCGCGCACGAGCTCGGACGGCGGGGCGGTCGGTTCGGGTTGGCGACGATGTGTATCGGCGTCGGGCAAGGGATCGCCGCCGTGATCGAGCGGGCATGAGCGACGGCGATCGAACCCCCGAGGTGCCGGCGGAGGACGCGACCGTCGTGCTGGCCGCTGCGGCGCACGAGATCAAGAACGCCCTCGGCCCGCTCGGGATGACGCTGCAGATCGCGGAGCGGCAACTTCTCGCCGGCCAGCCGATTGCGCCAGCCGACCTGGCGTTCACGCGCGCGCAGGTGCGGCGGCTGTCCGGCTTGGTGGATGACCTCCTCGATCTGACGCGCGCCGATCTGGACGCGCTCGCGTTCCGCCCGGGGCCGGTCGACCTGCGCGCGGTGGCGACCGAGGCCGTCGAGACCTTCCGGCGTGGCCGGTCGGCGCTGGTCACGCTCGAGCTGCCGAAAACGCCGCTCGCCGTCACGATCGATCTGGGGCGGATGGTCCAGGTGCTCGTCAATCTTCTCGAGAACGCCGTTCGCTACTCTCCGGCGGGCCTCCCCGTCGTGGTGGCCGCGATGCGGAAGAGCGCGACGACCGCGCGGCTCGAGGTTCGCGATCGCGGGCCGGGGCTCGGCGCCGACGAGCAGGCCCGGATCTTCGGTCGCTTCGTGCGCGGCACGGCCGCCGAGGGGACCAGCGGTCTCGGCATCGGCCTCTACCTCTGTCGCGCGATCGTCGAGCGCCACGGCGGGACGATCGGCGTCGACAGCGTCGCGGGCGGCGGGGCGACCTTCTGGATAGAAATTCTCTCCGGTTAGCCTCGATCTTGCCGTCGCGACCGTTGCTCGTTATTCTGATCACCGACGGAGATCGAAGTGCCCCGCGATCCGAAAATCACGCCCATCACGCGGCACGAGCCCCGCACGTTCTACGCGACGCGCGTCACCCGCACCCAGGCGGGCGAGTCGTGGGACCTGTGGTCGGTCGAGGACGGGCGGCGCGTCGGATTTCTGTCGGTGGTCGACGACGGTCACGTCGTCTATGCGCTGGCGACGGTCAAACGCGGGACCTTGCACGAAGAGGTCGCGGATCTGGTGGAAGGTTTCTTCACGCCGTCCTCGACGGACGCCCACAATCGAGAGATCATCATCTCCGACTATGACGAAGAGCCCGAGATGCTCGAATCGGACATTCGACAGAGCTAAAGCCCCGCGATGACCGACGCGGGCGCGCCGGGCGGTCTTTTCGGCGGCTTCGCGCCGTTCGACGAGCGGGGCGCCGAAGCGTTCTTCGGTCGCACCGACGAGGTCGCGCTCCTCGATCAGCTCCTGGCCGGTGAGGCGCACGTCGTCGCCTTCACGGCGCCGTCGGGTGTCGGCAAGACCTCGCTGCTGCGCGCCGGGCTCACCCCGGCGCTGGCGCGGCGGGGCGTGGCGGCGGTGACCCTCGGCGGCTACCGCGACCTCGAGCGCGAGCTGGTCCGCGAGACCAGCCGCCTCGGCATCGCGCCGCCGGTGCCCGGTCAGGATCCGGCCAACTATCTCGGCGGCGTGGCGCGCGACGCGAAGGGTGGCTTGGTGCTGATCCTCGATCATCTCGAGGAGGTGCTGGGACCGGGCCCGGCTGCCGACACCACCGACGTGACGGCGCTCTGCACCCAGGTGGTCGATGAGGGCGGCCCGCTGCTGCGGCTCATGCTGTCGATCGACGAGGCGGCGTTCGCCCATCTCGAGCCGCTCCGGACGGCCCTTCGGTCGAAGGTCGGCGGCCGCGCCACCACGACGCTGCCGCTGTTCAAGGAGACCCAGGTCGCGGACATTCTCGAGCGGAGCGCGGTGCAATCGGGAACCCCGTTCGAAAAGGGGCTCGCCGCCGCCGTCGCCGCCGATCTCTGTCGCGACGGGCTTTGCCGCGCGATCGATCTCCAGCTGGTGGCGCGCGCGGTCGCCGACCTGCGCCTGGGGTCGGTGCGGCGCTACCGGCGCAGCGGGGGCGCGGCCGTCTTGCCCGCCGTCTGGCTCGATCGGGTCTGCTCGGAATCGGGTGGGGCGCTCGCGCGCCGGGCGCTCGTCGCGGCTTCGTCCGCCGGCGGGGTGGCGGCAGCCGATCTGGGGGCGCGCACCCGCGGCGGCCGGGATCTGGGGGCGGAGGTGCTGGTGACGTTGCGCGCCCGCGGTCTCCTCGCCGCGCAGGCGCGGGGGCGCATCGAAGCGTTCAGTCTTGCCCACCCGGCCCTGCGCGACGTGGTCCTGGAATTGACGATGGCCGACCGCGCCCGGGCCGGCTTCGCCCGTCGCATGCTGCAGCGCCGGCGCGCGGCCGGCGAGCGGCTGCGGCTCGTCGAGCTGGTCGCGATCGGTCGGTATCTCCGGGGCGCTCTCGGTTCCGACGAACGGACCGCCGTGCGCCGGAGCCTCGGGGGGGCGGCGCTGCGACTCGGCCTGGGGGTCGCGCTCGCGGTCCTGATCCTGATGGCGCTCTTCGCCGATTCGCGGCGCGCGTACACGCTGGCGCTCGATCCCCCGGACGGCGGTGGTGCCGCGCGGATCGTGGTTCGTCTCGGGCGGCGACGGCTGTCGTTCCTGAATTTCATCCCCAACCACCCGGCTCTCGGATCGATCCTGGCCGACACCGGCTACACGGCCGCCGGCCTCTCGACCGAAACGGTGGCGCGGATCGCGGCGGGCAAGGTCACCGGCACGCTCGATGCCGTTCCCATCGAGGCGAACGCGCCTACCGGTCGCGCCCACGTTCCCGGTTGGCTCCGCGAGGTCCTGAACGGCCTGCGGCCGGTGCCTCGGGGGATCGCCAAGGCTCTGCTCGGCGATCCCGACGGCGTCGCGGCGCTCAAGCAGGCATTCGCCGATCCGGCGGCACGCGGCGAGATCCTTTCGGCGCTGGCGGTGACCGGCCGCGGCGGCGCCGGCGAGGATGAAATTCTGGCGGGCGCGCTGGCCGATCGCAGCCCGCAGATTCGCCGTCGCGGGGTCGAGGTGGCGGCAGCCATAGACCGACGCCAGTCGGGCGAGAAGATCGACGGGCGCCAGTCGGGCGACAAGGTGGACGGGCGCCAGTCGGGCGAGCACGTCGACGGGCGTCCCCCGGGTGCACACGCGGCCACCTTGCGCGCGGCGCTGGCCGATCGATCGGCCGACGTGCGGGCGGCCGTTTTGCAGGAGGCGCCCACCTTGCCCCCGAGCGAAGCGGCCGGCATTTTCACGCTCGCCTTGCGCGATTCGGATCCGACACTGCGCCGGCGGGCCGAGGAGGAGACCGCCGCGCTGGCGGCGCGCGCGCCGGCGACCGTGGTGGACGCGTTGGTCGACGTCTTGCAAAGCTCGGACGCTGGCGCGCGGCGCGCGGCGCTCACGCTGTTCGAGGGAATCGCCGCCCGAGACCCAGCCGCCTGCGCGTCGGCGCTCGGGCGGGTGGTCACCAGCGAGCGTGCGCCCGACGACGTGCGGGTAGCGGCTCTGTTCATCTTGCGGCGGGCGGGCGCACCCGCTCCGTCGCTGCGCCCCGCGCTCGAGAAGGCGATTCGTCCCGAATCGTCGCCCCGGCTGCGTGCGGCCGCGTTGCCCCTTTACGCCCGCCTGATCTCGCCGGCCGAGGCGGAGGAGATCGCGCGCAACGAGATGAAGGGACCTCCGGCGGCGCGGGCGGCCAGCGCGGCGGTCTGGGGGGCCGTGGCCGCGACCCGGCCCGAGGATGCGGTGAAGCCCCTCAAGTCGATGCTCTACGATCCCGTGACCGAGACCCGCATCGAGGCGGCGCGCGCGTTCGGATTCCTTCGCCGCGACGGGATCGAGCTGACCGAGAAGGCGCTCAAGGATCCGAGCCCGGAGGTGGAGCGGGCGGCCATCGCCTCGGCGCTCACGCTGGGGGCGCAGAACCCCGGCCCGATCTCGGACATGCTGGGGCGCGCGATCAAGACGGTGCGGCCCGCGGTGCGCAAGAGTCTGGTCGAAGCGCTCGCTCACCTCGGGGAGAGCACACGTCTGAACTCCAGTCACTGACCAATCTCGTATGCCGTCTTCT
>OCTA010004069.1_pt1 | contig 12853 bp, 7 predicted proteins | sample 1538991 | NCBI WGS metagenome assembly OCTA01 (sample SAMEA3539302, study PRJEB22396) | soil metagenome | biome: tundra; feature: field; material: soil | place: USA | collected 2010-05 | depth 0.15 m
TTCGTTACGGATGGGCCAACAGTCCGCAGTGCAATCTGTTCAACGGCGAGGGACTGCCGGCTTCACCGTTCAGGTCGGTCGAGTAGCGCGAGGACGCGGGCTCGCAGGTGGCTAGTGTGCGTCCTGGCCGGGAACGATCACGGTGGTTTCCTGCAACTCGATGACGCCAGAGCCAGCGCGCATTTCCAGCTCAGTAAGGATCGCGTCAACTTTTTCGCGCGTCTCGATGAACTCGATTTTGATGGGGAGATGGTCGGAGATCTCGAGAATGTGGGCGGAATGAATGCGGTGTGCATGGCCAAAGCCGGCGATGCCCTTTATAACTGTGGCCCCGGCGATTCCGCTGTGGAAGAGGAAGTCGAGGATGCTGGTGTAGACCGGAACTCCATGGTGTTTTGCACCATCGCTCAGGTAGAGGATGACTTTGACCGCTTTTCCGGAGGTCAGCATGGGTACTCCTTTCCAAATTGGCCACAACGCGGACTAGCAGTACCGGAACTTCGTGCGGTGACTACAGGGCCGACGAGGGATTGAAGCACTTTTCAGTGGCAGATTGCAAGTGCGGGCAAAGTGTTGCGTCTGCACAGGCAATTCATGGCGGATTAAATCAGGTCGGCAAGCGCGGTACCTGCCCACACGGCCGCAAGCCCGAGAACCAGACTACCCAGAGCGTAGAGCGCTCCCAGTGCGAACGCTCCCGACCGCAGGGTGGAGAGTGTCTCCCACTCGTAAGTCGAGAAGGTGCTGTAGGCGCCAATGAAGCCGACGGGGAACAGGTATCTCCATGCCGGGTTCAGATCAGCGCGCTTGCTGAGGTAGGTGAGCGTGAACCCGATGATGACGCAGGCTGTGATGTTGATGACGAAGGTGCCATAGGGGAATTTGGCGCCGATGCGTCCTGAAATCGTGGAGCCAACCCAGTAGCGGGCGATGGAACCCAGCGCTCCGCCGACGGCAATGAGCAAGTACTTCTGCAAAGCGTTTATCTCCTAATCCAGATTACAGTGTCTCTGGAGATGGGTGCCCCTCGGCAAGCTTTTTGGGCAGCAGGTGGCGCGGTAGAAAGAACGTGTTGGCGATCAGGGTGGGCAGCACGGCGCTGGCGATAACCGCGCCCACCAGGAAGGAATACTGTGCCTGGGTAATGATCTGATGATTGAGGCCAAAGAGCGCGGAGATGGTACCGAATGTGAGGCCGGTGGACATCATGAGCGTGTAGTATGTTCCGGCATGACCGTTGTGATGGTGCGCGCGCACCGCCGGAAAGACGAAGGCAGTCTTTGATGCCATCTTAGCTAGAAACAAAATCAGCAGTGTGGCAGGAGCGGCAATGAGAGCAGGCACAGAGACAAACGAACCGGCGCGGATGAAATAGAAGGGAGTGAGCAATCCGAAGGTCAGTGTGCGCAATCGGCGGACGAGTGAGTGGTCTTTGCCCACTGTGCCTGCCAGCACCGAGCCAATCATGTAGGCCGGAAGCACAGCCTCACTGCCTGCCCAAGCCGCCAATCCACCCAGCGCGAAGAGAAGAAAGAGGATGTACTTTGTTTCCAACTCGGAGACGCGGCCGCCGTATTTCTTGAAGAACCATCGGGTGAGCGCAGGCAGGAAGACGAAGAGGACCGCGCAGGTAGCGACAAATATCAGCGTCTTGAGGGTGAATGGCGAAAAGATCAATCCCAGTGCAATTACCGTGCCCAGGTCGTTGACGAAGCAGGCGGCCAGGATGGACTTCCCGTATTCGGTGACATTGAAGCCGAGCTCCAGCATGACCGCGTAGACTACGGCCACTGAAGTTGTGGAGAGCGCGACGCCACAAAGCCAGCTTGAGGGGACACTCCAGCCTAGAACGTAATGGCCGACCAATGTGCAGCCCAGAAATGGTCCCACGAAGCCGGCCATGCCAACCAGGAGCGCTTCGCGCCATTTGGTTTGGAAGATTGCGGGTTCCAGTTCAGCCCCCGCCAGGAAAGTGAGGACGATCGCGCCGGTTCCGGCCAGGTAGGTGATCCATTGCGTGCTGCCGAGCAGGCCGCCAGAGCCGAGAAAGGCGCCGATGATTAGCTGTGCGACAGTGCCGACGATGATTTCGGAGAGTGCTGTGGCGACGCGAAACCAGATCGCGAGCAAAGTTGCAACGAGTGCGAGACCGACCCAAAGGGCCGACAGAGCCCAGGCGTTTGCCATGACTCAAGCTCCAACAAGATGAACTCGGGGATCGCGCCGGGACATGACTCCCCGACAGGATACCCTGTCAGGAGTCATCAGCTGTCCGGCCTATTGGAAGGGACAGCGGTTAAGGGTGAACTCCATCACCGCAACGCTAAGTTAATTACACGATGCTATGGGTTTGGCTGTCAACCGGCGCCACCTGCCGGTGCAGGAGTTGCGCGGATCGATGAGGAGGGTTGGCTGAGAAGGATGCCAGAATTGCACCTATTCGTTCGGCGCGAAGATTCAATAACAAGGCCTGAGGCACCCATCGTTGATACCGCAATGAGATTCAAGCCAGCTAGTTTGTTTGCAGGGGAGCGAGCTCATAAAGCCGCGATCTTAGAATGGCCTTGCTGACGGGCACTTCGTGGAGCAAGCGCTCGGTGGACTGAACCAGAGCATTGTCGTGAAACCAACGCTGCACGACATTATCGCGAAGCAGATTCACAATGGCCAGCAGCGACATTCCCTGGTGGTGAGCCATCCACTCACGAACCAGGACAGGCTTGTGCTTGGAAGCAGAGTAGTCGGCCGACTCATAGAAACCGTAAGAGCCGACCCAGCCGGCGGAAGCCATGCGATGCAGATTGTGAAGTGCTTCCGGTGGATCGACGCTTAGTGCGAGGAAAGCCGAATAGGGCGAAATCACAGGGCCGGCATTGGCCTGGTCGGAGAGCGCGAGGCGGGGAACGCCGTAAGCGAGGTATTGGTAGTGGCCGGCGTCGTCTTTGGCCGCGTGCCCGGATTCTGAAATGCCCCAGGAAAGATTGAGAGTTTGCGCGAAGGCCCGCTGTACGTGCACGCACGCATCCTGGGTGCGCGCAATGAGAGTGTCGGGGTAGCTGCGCATCCACAACGCCGGCATCAGGTATTCGAACATTGTTCCTGTCCAGGATTGAAGGATGAACTGGCCGTAGGCATAAGTATGATCGCGGGACAGCCTGAACCAGCTTTGCTGAGGAAGATGGCCACGCGCGATGGCCAGGAAGGTGGCAATTCGTGCTTCAGAAGCGAGCAGATCATAACAATTCTCATGAGTCCGATGCGCACCCATGTAGTAGCCGATCGAAAGGATCTGACGGTCGTGGTCGACCAGGAAAGCGAATTCTGTTTCTTCCGCCAAACATTCGGAGTCCTTTGCGATTGTGCGCAGGTTAGCGGCGAGCGTACGCAGGTTTTGCGTTGCCTCCGGCAGTGACGCGTGCAGACGATCGCACAATTCTGCCACTGCCGGTTCGTTGGCAAGCACAGGCATGACGCCGGCAATGCGCTCGTTAAGCGATTCGGCGAACAGGATGGCATCTTCGATGGAAAGCGCGTAGGACGAGTCATCGATAGCGAGTTGAGAGAGCGCGCGGAGCGGCACGTATGCGGGTAGGGTCCAAGGAAGATAGTCGCGAGCCAAGGTGAGGATGGCCTCAATGCGGCGCTGTGTCTCAGCGAGCCACCATGCCTTATGCGGATGCTCGGAGGGAAAACGCGCGGCTTCCGCAAGCGCGGCTTGAGCAGTTGGCAACCATGCAATCCACTCCGCGGCAGGGGCGGACGGTTCGGGTAGGTTCAGTTGGGTAACAGCAAAGGGTAACTTGATTTCTTTGCGCATCACGTGCCAATGGGCACGCACTCCGATGAACAGTTTCGGAGGGAGCAGTGGCTTTTGTGCGAGGTCCTGCGTGCCCGCATGGAGGGTGTAAAGAGAGGCGACGAAGTTGCCGCTGTCAACCGTCGAAATAAAGGGTGCATTGTCAGGACCTGCGCCGAGAGGTTGAAGCGTTTGCGTGTCGTACCAGTTGTAGAGGTGCCCGCTGAATTTATCCAGGCGGGCAATCGAGGCGAGGCTGTGGCTGGTGAGAAAGGCAAACTCGGGCGCAGTCAGGAATCCAAATTCGCACGCAGCTTGGCGCGCATTCAACAGCAAGCCAATATTTGTTGGTGAGATACGCGCAGCTTCGTAGAGGCCGTCTTCCTCCACGTTGTCGGGAACCAGGTAGTTGTGACGTTCCGTGCCGAATTCGCAGAAGTATCGCCAAATGCGGAGAGCTTGGACAAGCAGAAAATCTATGTCGACAGGATTGAGGCGCTGCCGCTCGCGTGGCGGCCTGTCAAGCCACGTGGTCACGGGGTTTGCCATGGCCCAAAGCAGCAGGATTGGCGCGGCGCAGTAGATGGCCATCTTCCGCGAAGCGAAGAACCACACGAGCATGGTCAGGCCGGCCGCAAGGAATGGCATTACGCCAAGAGAGCGGTCGATCACCGTACGCTTGGTGGATCGCAACTCGGCCTGGGCAGCGGTTTCCCATTCAAGCAAACGCTCACCGGTAACAAACCACCGAATCAGCGAGCGGAAGATAGCATCGAATGCGAGAAATGTCTGTTGGGCGAGAAGGATGAGATGGAGTAATGCGATCAGGGAGGCTGGCCAGAACTCTGATAACGCCTGGCTGTAACGACCTTTTTGGCTGCTCGCAAAGGCGCGTCCAATGCCGAAGGCAAGTTGCGCAAGCGGGGGAGAGAGGAGCAAAAGCAGCGGGACAATTGTCCAATAGAGCGGGCCGCCGGGCAGACCAAGCCAGCCCGCCACGAACAGCAAGAGAAGGAACGGATCCACGAGGGACCGCCGAATATTGTCGAATATTTTCCAGCGCGAAATACCGGAGATGGGATTGGGCACCCAGTGGCCGGATTCTTCCGGAACACGCGAGAACATCCATTGCGCAGTTTGCCAGTCGCCTCGCAGCCAGCGGTGCTGGCGTCGGCTGTAGGCGCTGTAGTGTGAAGGGTAGTCGTCGACGAGCTCGATGTCCGTCGCCAACCCCGCGCGCGCATAGGCGCCCTCGATGAGATCGTGGCTGAGCAGAGAGTCGCGCGGAAACCTGCGATCGAGCACGGCATGAAGGATAGCGACTTCATAGATCCCCTTGCCGGTAAAGCTACCCTCTCCGAAAAGATCCTGGTAGGCGTCAGAGGTTGCGCGCGTGTAAATATCGAAGCCACTTTGTCCGGAGTAAATTGCCGCGAGCCGCGAGCGCGCGATGGAGCGAACCGTGACACCCATGCGCGGCTGCAATATGCCGTAGCCGGAGGTGACAATTCGCAACCTGGGATCGACGATTGCCTGATTCAACGGGTGTGCAATGGTGCCAACCAGCCGCGCGGCCGTGCCGCCAGGGAGCTGCGTGTCAGAGTCGAGCGTAAGAATATAGCGAACCTGTTGCAGCGCATCCAGACCGCCTGCCTTGATGGGAAATGCGTCGAGGTTGCCGGTGAGGAGCTTGTTAAGGTCGAGGAGCTTGCCGCGCTTTCGCTCCCATCCCATCCACACACCCTGGCGTGTGTTGAAGATGCGATGGCGATGGAGAAACAGGAATGCGCCACTCGTGTTCGAGCGATACTTTGCATTTAATTCCCCGATAAGACGGGCGGCAAGGTCGACAAGCGGATGTGTGTCCTTTTCAAGCGGCTTGCTCACCGAGTCGGGGAGATCGGTGACCAGGGCGAAGTGCAGGTTGGGATCGCGGTTGGCGAGATATCGGACTTCAAGGTCCCTGACCAACTCACGCACCTGCTTCTCGCTGAGGAGCAACGATGGAACGGCGACGATGGTTGTGCAGGCGGGAGGAATGCCCTTGCTGAAGTCGAGTTTGGGCAGGGGTTTGGGGTCGAAGAAGGAGGTGACAGCGTTGTTGACCAACTCGACTGCAACCTGCATGGCCGGAAACAGCAAAACGATGATGGCAAATGCGAGCGATGCGAAGCCCGAAGTCTGCGGAAGAACAGGAAAGAGCACAACGGCAATCAGGAAGATAGCGAAGAGATTTATGCCGGTGATGTAGAAGTCCTCTCCGCGGTCAAGCACAAATTGACGGAGCCGCCAGGATACGGGCGGATGAAAGCCAACACGGAAGGCGAGCTGAGAGAAGCCTTTGTCGATGAGGTAGTAGCCGATGTGGACGAGTCGGCGCTGCATACGCGGGTCGTCCGATGGGTGCTCACTGGCCTGACGGGCAAGATCGAGGGCCGTTTGCGCCACCTGAGTCTCGGTGCAATCGGAGCGGCGTGCGATCGTCGCGACACGTTTGCGGTAGAACTCGCGGCCGTCGAAGTCCATGCTTTGGTATGTAACGGCGGGATCCTGGAGGAGCAAAGCATCGAAAGTGATGAGCGGCTCGATGAGAAAGACCCAGTCGATATTGCCGATATCGCGGAGGCTCCTGATGCGCACGGAGAACACGGAGGCGGAAACGGATTCCGGAGCGCGCCGCAGGTCACGGGCTTCGTCCAGCAGCGACTCGAGCAGAGCAAATTTCAGAAAGGCAGCGATATCCCACAGCTCATTGAGAGTGAGAGGTTCATGCGCCTGCAATGCATGGATAAAAGCCTGGAAGGTCGATGCCGAGAATTTTCCGTCGACGGCGCCAAGATAGGCGGTGGCTGCGGCGGCGACGCGAGGTTCATCCTGCAGTCCCGCCAAAACCACGCGAGGAAGGCTGGCTACCTGGCCCGGCCTGTCGGACACGGCAGTGACCGCCGAACGCAGAAGGCGGAAGTTTGCGCGAATTCCATGCAGCGCGGCCCGGCATGCGGTGAGGCGCGGATCGTCTGCAGCGTAGAGCTTGGGCGGCTTGGTGAGAAACTCTTCCAATTGTTTCAGCTTGGTGCGTGCGGTGCGCACACGTCCAAAAAAGGCACTGGATGCAGGCGGCCTGGAAACGACTGCCCACGACCCTGCCACGTTCGCCGCGCTTTCAAGGCGCTCGTTCTCGTCATGTGCGAGAGGCTGCTTCGGTTCGGAGATGAAAGCGATGTTATTCATTTGACCTCAACGGTAGTTGGCAGCTTGCATTTCAAACATGGCTGCATATCGGCCGCCGAGCGCAAGGAGTTGCGCGTGGCTGCCTTCTTCGACCAGCTTGCCTCCCTCCAGCACGACGATGCGATCCGCCATCCGAACGGTGGAGAATCGATGTGAAATCAGTAATGCCATCTTTCCAAAAGTGAGTTCGGCGAAGCGCTCGAATACTTCGAACTCGCTGCGCGCATCGAGTGAGGCGGTGGGCTCGTCCAGGATTAACAGTTGCGCGTCGCGAAGGTAGGCGCGGGCAAGAGCCAATTTTTGCCATTCGCCCCCGGACAGATCCACCCCGCCCTCGAAGCGCCGCCCGAGCATCTGGTCATAACCGCCCTCGAGCCTGGCCACCACCTCGCTGGCAAGGCTTTTCTCCGCTGCGTATTCGATCTCTTCCTGCGAGTGCGGCACTTCAATGCGCCCCACCTCAATGTTTTCGCGGGCAGTCATTTCGTAGCGCATGAAGTCCTGAAAGATAACACCGATCTCCGCGTGTAAATCTGCCAGGTCGTATTCGCGCAGGTCGATACCGTCGAGAAGAATCTGGCCTTCGCTTGGGTCGTACAGGCGTGTAATCAGCTTCACGACGGTGGTCTTGCCCTGCCCGTTTTCACCAATCAGAGCCACGCGCTCTCCAGGACAGAGAGTGAAATTGAAATTGCTGAGGACGCGCCGGTTTGTGCCGGGATAGATGAAGGAAACGTCACGGAATTCGAAGCCGCGCACGACCGTGCGAGGCGCAGGCAAGGCGTTTGCTTTTGACTCGACACTCGGCTTCATCTCGAAGAAGGCGAGTAGGTCAGTAAGAAATAGCGCCTGGTCGGCGACGCCTGAGAGGGTGGAGAAAACCTGCTGGATATTGCCCATGGCTTGCATGATGGCGGTCGTGATGAGCGTGAGATCGCCAACAGTGTAGCGGCCTTGAATCGTGCGGTAGATGCTGAGGCCATAGGCGGCGTAGTAACCGAGTTGGCCGACAATGGCCAACAGGCCTCCCCAGAAAAGCCGACGGCGATTGAGGCTTACGTTCTCTTCATAGATGTTTTGCGAGAGTGCGGTGAAGCGGTCAGTTAAATAGCCGCTGAGGTTGAATAGCTTGAGTTCCTTGGCGGCCTCCTTGCTGCCCCCAACTTGCCGCAAGTAATCCATCTGCCGGCGCGTGGGAGTCTGACGGAAATTCTTTGCGTAGCTGAGGAATGCAAAGTGGCTTTCACCGAGGAATGCTGGAATGATGCCTGCGACCAGAAGGAGCAGCAGCAGCGGAGAGTAACGCACGAGCACTGCCGAAAATGCAATCGCGGTAACGGACAGTTGGATGAGGCGGCCCATTTGTTGAATCATGGCCAGCCGGTCAGTAGCCTGGACGCGGGCGCGTTCGAGGCGATCGTAGAAGACGGGATCTTCGTAGACTGTTACGTCGAGCGCGGCGGCCTTTCGCATCACCTCCACACTGACGTGATTGGTGTAGCGGTCAGCGAGCAGGCTATCGAAGTAATCGACAGTGCGCGACAGAGCGCCGATGAGCACGGCCAGCGCCATCTCTGTGCCGACCAGCCACCAGAAATTCTGCGGCAGCGGTTGGTGAAAACGGATGCGGTTGACGCCGTCGATGATGAAGCGTCCGATGATACCGATGCCGACGGGAAGAAACGCCACCACGACGCGAATAGCAATGTTCCAGGAAACAACCGCAGGCCCGGACTCCCACACGAAGTGGAGCACGGGAGGCACATTCTTGAGTGCGCGTAGGCGGTCCGACCAAGCGCTCCCGGAGCTCTGGGGCGAGCTTTCTGGCCGTTCGCGGGAGTCAACAGTGGGTTTCGCGCTATTCATGGTTGAGGACATGGTTCCCTCGGGACCCCGCTGCGTTTATGCAGAGATTTGGCAAGGGCGCGAGGCGCTGGAATCCTGAACGAAGGCGATGCGAACGCGCATCCGTGTGCGGCGTCTTACCTTCCCTGTATGTTTAATGCGATGCCTGGCTGGGGCGGAACGTTGTTCAATGGTGATTTTTATGAGGGTTAATGGCGTCAAGGTTCAAGGGGAAAAGGGGCTGCCCGAGCTTTGCATTCGCCGTCAGGCAGCGACGATGATTCAGCGGTTGACACAACCAAGGGGTCTTAAGAGGCCTTGGGCGCGTAGCTTTTGAAGCCGGCGATCTCCATGCCGCGCTGCGCCTCAGGATTCTTCATGAAGGTTTCCCAAACAAATCCAGTCCTCGCATTTTCCGCCATCAGCATTGTGATGCCTATGTCGATGCCAATTACGTCGGTGTCGTACCAGTTTCTCAAGGGATTGAAAGCGTCAACAAAGCCGTAACGGCACCAGGCCTTGGGGTAATGGTCGTGGATGGTTCGGAGAACGCGCATGGTCTCGCCGGGCAGAAATGGCAGAGAGCCGCCTGCCGCGGCCGGCACGATGGTTCCGTCAATCGGCCCCATCGCAGGCGGTCCGCCCCAGACTACGTAGCCCCTTTCGGAGTCCGATGCCGTAATTCCCCAGAGCGCGTTGCTGTAATCGGAAAATTGCGCGTTCAGTCCCAGGCAAAAGATACGGTGCGCATCGGTGGCTATGATCGAGTTCTTGAAGTAATCGGCATAGCGATCGCGCTTGTTCCGGAAGTCGAACCAGGCCTGGGAATACTGGTGAACAAAGAGCGGCGCAAACGAACCGATGTAGCGCAGCCCATCATATTCGAAGGTTGTCCGCTTCCACGCGAACCACGCCTCGCTGTTCAGCGGATGGGAAGAAGACCCCATCCCCAGCAGATACAACATCATCAGCTCGCTATAGAAATCCCAACGCGAGGGGATAAAGCCGAACTCGGGTGTCCATCCGTGCGCCAGCAGAGTCGTATCTTCTGAGAGCCACGTCCAATCCACACGATCGAAGATGGCTTGGGCGAGTTCCACGATATCTTTGTCCTGAAAGTGCTGGCGGCAGGTTAGAACGCCGCACAGCAGGATTGCCGTATCAGCCGAGGAGACCTCGGAGTCCCACATTCTTTCGCCAGTGTTGACATTGGCGAAGTGAAAGAAGAAGCCGCGATGCGTGGGCACCTTGCGCCAAAGGAAGGAAAGCGACGCGATGACACGCAAGCGCGCCTCTTCATGAGAAATGAAGCCGCGCTTTTCTCCAATACAAATAGCGGTAAGTCCAAAACCGCTGGATGCGATGCTGGCTACCTCGTTGTTGTCTTTGGTGCGGACGTTGCAGCGGTCTCTTATGAGTCCGGTTTTGGGGTTGGCCTGCTCCCAGAAGAAGAGAAAACTGGCCTGTTCGAGCGCGTCGAGGAACTGATCGTCCTCGGGCGAGAGCGCGGATGGCGCAGGAAATGGAGCCGGGGTGCCACGTTGCCCAGGCAGCGGCAGTTGCGGGGCCGCTCCACTGAGAAAGGGCAGCGCCCTGGATTGTGCAAGGGGAATAGCCAGAGAAGTGCATGCCAACTGGCGCAGAAGTTTACGTCGCGAACTGAACTTCCCGTTCGGCCCCACGGTTCTCTCTTTGTCCATCCCGGGTTGCCCGCTGACTCGATATCCGCGTCCATCCTCGCCGCCGACTAGGCATCTTCAAGGGATCTGGATAGCGGTCGCTAGTAGCTAAGATGCAAGAAAATGGCCTCGCGCACTCGCCTGCAGACGGCAAATCGCGAAAAAATCGCATCTAATCATCGAGTAAAAGAATGCAAGGTCGATGAATCGAAGCAAGATAGCCATCTTGGTTATTGCCGCTGCGGTGGGAGTTGTCGCCGTGGTTGTGGTCATGCTGCGCGTGGGGCACTGGAGACCTGGGTCGATCACCATCCAAGGCGCGGTCATTCGCAGCGACGAGGACATTCGAAAAGAACTTCCAATTGCCGACACCGTGGTCACGGCATCGGATGGTGTAACAAGCTCAACGACGCAATCCGACTCCTCCGGGTACTTCAAACTTACATTTCGGGAGAGAGTGTGGCCTGGCGAAACGGTAAATCTCAGTTTTCGGCATTACGACTACCGGCCTCTCGACCTTAAACTTCAGATCAGCCTTCGCTCGAATCTGAAGGGTCTTTACATCGCAGCGCTGGAGCCGATTACGCAAGTGGCCGACTCCGACGGGCCATTCAGCGTGGTCTCGAACATTCGCATCAGATATACCGTCAACGTCCAGGCGCAAGCAAACATCGGCACTGCTGTAAAGACCTTTGAAGTGGTCAATCAAGGAAATGTGCCGTGCCAGGATCAGTATCCATGTTCCCCGGATGGAGTGTGGAAAGCGTCTACTGGCTCGGCCACCATGGATGCCGGCCCGGATAGCGAATTTCGCAATGTGCGTGCCTCGTGTTTTGCCGGCCCGTGCCCCTTTACTCGAATTGACTCGAGTGGATTTGCCCACGGGGGCCGCATCATTACCGCCTCGGCTCTCGACTGGTCCGACACCGCGACGTTTTTGTTGGAGGCGGAAGTCTTTCGTGATTCTACTGGTTCCAGCGTACGCGAATCTTATCCCGTCATTTACGGTCGGGTTCTACACTTCACGCTTCCGGCAGACCAGGAAGGAGCGAGTATCGAAGCCGAGATCAACGGCTCTCCGATGGTCTTTCCTCTTGGGCCGGAACTGTATATGAGCTGGGCATCGTGTAGTTCAAGAACCGGTGCAGAGGGAGAAAACTCAACAGCCTACCAGTGCGAGCTCACGCCTGGGTATCGTTTTTGACTGACATTCAATCCGGAACCTGAATGAACTTTCGCCGGGCTCAAGCTCTCGCTGGTTTCTTTGTGTTCACGGATGCCTGCCACCCCGGATTCGCCCCTGGGAAATGAGCAGAAATGGCTCCAAAAACTTGAGGCCCGCACGGATGGCGGGCCTCTGAGTACAGGCGACTGGTAAGAATCGGATGGACTATCTGTCGGTGCAGGAGTAGCAGGGGTCGATGGAGGCCTGGATCAGAGGTGTGTCCGCAAGGCGGGCTCCCTTTACCATCCAGCGGACGGCCGGCATGTTGGCGAACGTTGGCGTGCGCACGTGTACGCGGCTTGGGTTGCGGGAACCTTCCTTCCAGGACACGCTGTACATCACTTCTCCGCGCGGCGCCTCGACGCGGCTTGTGGCAGTGCCGGTGATGAACTTGAACTTTTCGTCGTTGGTGCTGATTTCTCCGGGAGGCATTTTAGTAAGCGCCTGGCGGAGAATTTGGCAGCTCTGCATGATTTCGAGCGCACGGACGAAGAGGCGGGCACGGACGTCGCCGGCCTGCTCGACGGGCACGTCGAAATCGAGCTCGGAGTATGCGGCGTAGGGTGCGGCGCGGCGCAGGTCCTGGCCCAGGCCGGAGGCTCTTGCTGTGGGCCCTACAACGCCGCAGGAGATGGCTTTGTCGTGTGTGAGCACGCCGATGCCGGCGCAACGCGAGCGGGCCGTGGAACTGGTGGTGAAGATGGGAATGACAGTCTTCATCATCTCGCCCTCAAGCTGCTCAATCATTCCCAGCATGGCGAGCGGATCTTCGATGTCCCGATTGACGCCGCCGATGCGGTTCATGGAGTAGTTGACGCGATTGCCGGAGATGGCCGCGAGCACGTCCATGATTTTTTCGCGGATCTCGAAGCAGGTCATGAACATGGTTTTGAAGCCCATGAGCTTGGAGGCGATGCCAGCCCAGAGCACGTGCGAATGCAGGCGCTCAAGCTCTGCCATGACGACGCGAATGTACTGCGCGCGCGGCGGCGGCGTTTGTCCGGTCAACCCTTCCATGGCCTGGCAAAGAGTGAGGGTGTGGATGTTGGAGCAGATGCCGCAGACGCGCTCCATGAG
>OCTA010004070.1_pt1 | contig 12853 bp, 9 predicted proteins | sample 1538991 | NCBI WGS metagenome assembly OCTA01 (sample SAMEA3539302, study PRJEB22396) | soil metagenome | biome: tundra; feature: field; material: soil | place: USA | collected 2010-05 | depth 0.15 m
AGGAGCCCCGGTGACGGCCACCTCGAATGGCAGCTACTTCGGCTCGGCCCCGGCCATCGCCCTCGCCAAGTCGGCCTCCATCGCCAACTACTCGGCCCCGGGCACCCCGGTCACCTACTCCTACAAGGTGACCAACACCGGAAACGTGGCCCTCACCTCGGTCGCCGTCACCGACCCGATGAACGGGCTGTCGGCCATCAACTGCGGAAGTGGCACCAACACCATCGCCACCCTGGCTGCCGGGGCCTCGCAGACGTGTTCGGCCACCTACACCACCTCCCAGACCGACGTGGATGCCGGCTCCATCTCCAACACCGGCACCGCCACCGGCACCCCACCGGTCGGGGCCAATGTGTCGGCCACCTCGACGGTGACCATCCCGGCCGTCCAGAGCCCGGGCATCGGGATCACCAAGTCGGCTTCCATCAGCGGCTTCTCGGCCGCAGGCACCCCGGTCACCTACTCCTATCAGGTGACCAACACCGGCAACGTGACCCTCGCCTCGGTGGCGGTTGCCGACCCGATGGTGGGCCTCTCGGCCATCTCCTGCCCATCCACGACTCTCGCCCCCGCGGCCACCGAGACGTGCACGGCCAACTACATCACCTCCCAGACCGACGTGGACAGGGGCTCGATCACCAACACCGGCACCGCCGCCGGCACTCCGCCGTCGGGAACTAGCCACAACGTGACCGCCGCCTCCTCGGTCACCGTCCCGGCCAAACAGGGTCCGGCCATCGGGATCGTAAAGACGGCCTCCGTCAAGAGCTACTCGGCGGCCGGCACCATGGTCACCTACTCCTACAAGGTGACCAACTCCGGCAACGTGACCCTCAGCTCGGTCGTTGTCACCGACCCCATGAAGGGGCTCTCGGCCATCTCCTGCCCATCCGCCTCGCTGGCCCCCACCGCGTCAGAGACGTGCACGGCCACCTACACCACCACCCAGGCCGACGTGGACAGGGGCTCGATCAGGAACACCGGCACGGCGACGGGCACCTCCCCGTCGGGGGCCAAGGTCACCGCCTCGGCCACCTTGTGCGTCCCGGCCGTCCAGTCCCCGAAGGTGACCATCACAAAGTCGGCCAACATCTCCAGCTACTCGGCCCCGGGCACCCTGGTCACCTACTCCTACAAAGTGACCAACACCGGGAATGTGACCCTCAACTCGGTCACCGTCACAGACCCCATGTTCTGGCTGTCGAGGATCAGCTGTCCGACAAACACCCTTTCCCCGGGGGCCACCGAGACCTGTAAGGCCACCTACACCACCACCCAGGCCGACGTGGCCAGGGGCTCGATCAGGAACGTCGGCACGGTCTTTGCCCTGGCCCCGTCGTGGACCTGGGTCGCCTCCTCCTCCTCGCTGACCATCCCGGCCGTCCAGACCCCGAAGATTGCCATCGTGAAGTCGGCCTCCATCTCGAGCTTCTCGGCCCCGGGCACCAGGGTCACCTACTCCTACAAGGTGACCGACACCGGCAACGTGACCCTCAGCTCGGTCACGGTCACCGACCCCATGTCCGGGCTGTCGAGGATCAGCTGTCCGAGCAACTCCGTTTCCCCCGGTTCCACCGAGACCTGTACGGCCACATACACCACCACCCAGGCCGACGTGACCAGAGGCTCGATCTCCAACACCGGCACCGCCACCGGCACCCCGCCTTCGGGGGCAGGGCCCAACGTCACCGCCACCTCCTCGGTGATCGTCCCGTTCGTTGCGGCAGCCCCGACCCCGGCCATCGGGATCGCAAAGACGACCAACGGCAGCAACGGCCAGGACATCCCGGTGGGCTCGACCGTCACCTGGAGCTACGCGGTGACCAACACCGGCAAGGTGACCCTCACCAACGTCACCGTCACCGATAACAAGGTGCGATCCTCGGCCATCACCTGTTCGGGGGGCCACTCCAACGTCATCGCCACCCTGGCCCCAGGGGCCTCTGTGACCTGTACGGCCACCGGCACCGCGGTGGCCGGGGCCTATGCCAATATCGGCACCGCCACCGGCACCCCGCAGGGCGGGGGAACCCCGGTGACGGCCACTTCGACCGGCACCTACTTCGGCTCGGCCCCGGCCATCGCTCTCGTCAAGTCGGCCTCCATCTCCAAGTACACGGCCGCCGGCACCAACCTCACCTACTCCTACAAGGTGACCAACACCGGCAATGTGGCCCTCAGCCCGGTGACCGTCACCGACCCCATGGTGGGACTCTCGGCCATCAGCTGCCCCGCCACCTCGCTCGCCCCCGCGGCCTCCGAGACCTGTACGGCCACCTACACCACCACCCAGGCCGACGTGAAGCGAAGGTCGATCACCAACACCGGCACGGCCACCGGCACCCCGCCGGTCGGGTCCAAGGTGACCGCCACCTCCAGCGTGGTCGTGCCCTACAAGTAGTCCTGACCAAGCCGCTCACACGCCATACCGTCACCCGGTGATTACCTCGTGCCCCGCACCTGACAGTCGACGGGCATCGATCCATCGCGCAGAGTGAATCCTGCCATCAAAGTGCCGGTAGGGGACGCTTTCACTGGCGTCATCGCGATATCGGGGTGGCGATGACAGCGAGGTGAATTCTGCCCAACAATTGACCCAACAATTCCGTCCTTCTGCGTCGCAACCCGATGGACGGCGTCCCAGCCACTCATCAGCGCACCGGCCTTGACCTGGGCAAATGAGACAGCCGGAGACCGGACGGCACCCGGGGCGACATCCAAGAACGCCCTTTTAATCCCAAGGTGGCGAGATCGAGACTCGCACGGCCCACCAGGTCAGAGCGTCGTGGACGCCGGTGAGTTGCCTCTCGTGACTACTCTGTGACTGCAATCTCAGGCGTGAAGGGCCCGATGACCGATGTTCGGCCGGGCGTATGGCGCCTTCGTGTCTACACAGGACGTCGGGCCAACGGGTCGCCGGTGCAAACCAGAAAGACCGTCGAGGCCAAGGAAGTCCGACCGGGCCGACAGAGACTGGCGGCTTGCGGTGATCGAGTTCCGTCTCGCAGTCACACGCGACGAGGAGCTCGGTGCGCGCTACCGCACGCTCCGCGCACGGTCACTCGAACTCAAGTCCGAGGTTGCCGAGCAGATGGTGGCGAACGGCGCGATCGTTGGCTCGCACGACTTCCGCACCATGGCGACGGCTGCATTCATCTTCGAGAGCGGACTGGCGCTTGAGGACCTGGCGGCCGACGAGCCTCATCGTCGACGGACTGACCTCACTGCCGACGATGACCAAGACCGTCCATGCCACCGGGATCGTCAGTGCGCTCTTCGGCGACGGTGCTCCACTCGACCTTCAGACGATCCCGGCAGACCTGCCCTTCGACGAGGTGATCTTGCGCCTGGAAGCACAGCGCCCGGTGGCCATCGCGGCATACGCATCCATGCTCGTCCGGCTCGCCGAGGCCAAGTCAGCCGGGTTGCTCAGCATTGATCCGTTCGTGCTGAGTGCCACCTCCGAGCCGCTCGACCTCGACATGATCGATGCTATCGAACAGGCCTTCGAGGTCCGCCCGACCGAGACGTTCGGCTCGAGCGAAGGGGTGGTCGGCCCAACCTCGCTTCGCATGGGTGTATGATGTTTCCCGAGCGGTATGCATGATGCGTATGAGACGCGCTGTCGTGAGCCAAAAGAGGCTGCGACGCTTGGCTGTGCGCAGTTCGCTGGCGTCGACACCGTCGATGCGGCCGCAGAGGTCATCGACCACACGATGACGATCCCTGATGCAGCACCGGTTACCGGCCAATCAGCATGAGTGCTCACGATGACGTCCATCCACTGGCACGAGCGGATCCCCGATCAGTGTGGAACTGAACGGAAACCGTGCTCCCAATTGCTCAATCATCAGGTGCTCATGCCGCAGCGTGGCAGGCACACCTGGACCCACGTACTCGACAGGTTTATCAACGAAATCAAGGAAGATGCACATGAATCACCAGTCAGAAATCCACACAGCCATCGCCCGAAGCCGCGCCCGAAGCCAGCAAGCGGAGAGTCAGCTGCGCTCACTACGCGGTACGGCCCTCAGTGCTCCACTTGCCGAACTCGACAGCTTGCTTGTCTACGAGTTGCGGCTGGAGACCCGCCTGGCGGAAGTTCTCAGTCGCAACGCCATAGTGGCAGTCCGGTGATGAATCTCGGAATGAGAGGTCATGTAGGTCGGTGCACCAGCGTGAGCTGTCTTCGGAATCCGAGCTCAGCGTGGTGCTGACCGGACCCCGCTGCCGGGTCTGGGCGCGTCTCTCTGATGACTTGAGCGTCGCCATTGGCAGCCAGGGCCCTCGCTGCCGAGGTTCCGGCCTGGCATCATGATGCGGTGTGGGACCCAGGGTCGACGATCGTGCACCAGGAGGTGTGGCAAGGGCGGGTGTGGGCCGCCCGGCCACTCACCGTCATAGAAGACATTGCCGATCGGATGCTGCTGTGGATCCCGAAGGGCACCGTCCGCAAGGTCCCAGCGACTCCGCCCTCACGGCCGGACCCGCTGACTCGACATGCTCGGATCATCGAGAACCTGGACCGCTGCGACTGGGTACTCGGTGAGCACGTCTGGGACGTTTCAAGTTTGTGGATCCTGCACCCCGGCGACTGGCACGCCATCTGGGTGTCCTGGAAAGAGCCTGGCGTGCATCTCGGCTGGTACGTCGACCTCCAGCGACCATTCCGTCGAACGGACATCGGTATCGAAGCGATGGACCTCATACTCGACGTGGTTGTCGAACCGGACATGAGCTGGCGTTGGAAGGACAACGACGAGTTCGACGAGATTGTCGAGCGCGAGATATTCGAACGCCCGACGAGTGAGCGCGTTCGACAAGAGGCAGCAACAGTCATCCAGCGTATCGAGCAGGTGGCGCCACCGTTCTCCGAACATTGGCCGTCATGGAGACCAAACACGGAGTGGCCTACCCCGGTGCTTCCTAAAGGGTGGGACGACTCCTGCCTGTGAACAGGGCAATTGCCAGGCAGTCGTGAAATGTCCCCTACGGCCGGCTTCCGGTCGCGCTATCCGCGGCCCGATCCAAAGATTGCTTGCTCTCAAGCGAGCATGACCGATTGTTCGATCTGCACCGCCGCGGCCATGGATCGACCCTGGTTCAAGAGCGCACAGACCGACGGCGATCAACGCCAGCCCGCAATCGCCCGAGTGGAAGGCTTGACCAGACGCAGGGACGGGGCGCTTGGGCTGGCAGTCGAAGAATCAACTGCTGGCAGGAGTTCCAGTGGCCTCGATGAATGCGGCTCTTGCCCGAGGGCCGCCTGGTGCCGTGCCCTTTAACAACGCGATTACGACAAGACAAATCGCTGGCAACCGAGATAACAGACGACGGTCGGACGACTTACGAGCGATCATGATGCCCACTCCGAGCGCAGCAATGGTTGCCAGCCAGCCTTCGATCGAGATTGGACTCAGTCCCCAACCGAACCGGCGCGGTGCAAACCACAACTTCTTGCCGACCAACGGAGTCGTACGCACCCGATCATTATGGCACCGCAGATCCTGGTTGCCACTTGGCGAGATGAGCACCCTGCTTTGCAGTGGAGGGGGAGTCCCAGCACGCCGGGTCGGTGTGCGCTCGTCGTCCCCCCCAATTCGGCTAGCCAGCAGTGATTTCGTCGAGCATTGGTGGCTGCGCATCAGTGGACGCCGTGATCCGAACGGCGACATAGCGGACCGTGGTCGGCGGAAAATGTAGCGCATCAATCGTGCCCGTCGTGCGTCTGATCACCCGTGCGACCGTGCGCCAGCTTCGACCATTCACGGAGACAGAGACGTCATAGCTGGTTGCCCGCAGGATTGTGACCGGACCCGGCGGTGGTGGCTGATTTGCTCCGGTGGGCGCTGGCCATTGCTGGCCCCACCGCAGGGTCACGGTGCTCACAGTTCGAGGCCCGTGAAGCAGTGAGGCTGTCAAAGTTGCCGGGATGGCCAGCGCCTGCCAGTCCGTCGCTGGGCTACCGTCGACTGCGGCGAGCGCAGATGCACCCGGCTTGGAGGAGGTGGCAGCGACACTCCCGCACCGCAGGTCATCGCTGGTCGGCGCCAGGTCCGTTCGCCGAGTGGGGATGGTCAGCGTGTGCCCACTCCCAACCGTGCGAACGCCAGATGCCGTACTGACCGGCAAGGTTGCACCACTGTCCAGCGTGACCGATGTGTTGTTCTGGCCGATGGTCACGGTGAACCGTCGACCGTGCCACGACAGGCCGTGGAGCACGATTCCGTCGAGCTGGCTGGTGAGGCTGGGAGACAATTGCACTGCTTGGGCATTCCAGCGCAATCCGGAGTAGCCGTAGATGAACTCTTGGAGGAATCCACCGATGCCTGTCATGAACGTCAAGACACCGCCGGTTCGGGTCTCCGAGAATTGGTCGAAGACGTCGCGGATGAACGGCTTTTCGCTGCGCTGGGTATACACGAAACTGGCGCACCCAGGAGCTCCCAATGCTGAGGTGTCGATGGCATTGACCGCATCGCTCATTGACGGGCCACTGGGATCGGTGCGGGATGCGTAGTAGTTGATGTTGCTCTCCGCGACGGGCGACGGCATCGTGTATCCCCACGGATATTCGAGCAGTGTGACGTCGGCCTGCTTGATCAGCCCACCGTCGTACCCGGAGAATTCTGGCTGGATGCCGAGCGCGGAATCCTCAGGTACCACGATGCCCGACGCGATTCGGGTCCAATCCGTCGGGACGGCCAATCCCAAGACCCGGGCGGCTTGAGCAGCATCCTGCAGAGTCGTCTTTGCCGCCACATTCGTATAGACCTCGTCCTTGACATCCGGATTGTCTTCGTCGGGTCCGGTGACACCGTCAATGTGGTAGCTGCCCGAAGCGCCTGGGGTAACTCTGGAGACCCAGAAGGAGGCAGACTGCGAGAGTACCGGCCAGCCGCGCTGCGCGAGCCATTTCTTGTCGCCGGTCGCGAGGTAGTACTGCCACTGCGCCAGCGCGATGTCGGCGGTGACGTGCTGCTCGTACACGCCCTCCGTGAAGACCGACGCCGGCGGCGGGATTTGCTCCGTGCCGTCACTCGCACTTTCCCAGGGATACCGGGCGCCCTGGTAGCCAGAGGCGGCAGCGTGCTCTTGTGCAGCAGTGAGCCGTTCGTAGCGGTAAGCGTTCATCCCCGCTGCGAGGTCCGGGTGCTGTGCGAGCAATGCCGGGTACATCCACGTCTCCGCGTCCCAGAAGATGTGACCGTTGTAGCCGTTGGAGGATAGGCCGGCCGGCGAGATGCTCCAATCAACCCCGTCCCTGGTGCTCGACCAAAGGTAGAACTCACTGGCATTTACGTCGGTGGCCAACGCCGGATCGCCCAGTACATCAATCCGATCGGCCCACAGGGCCCCCCACGCAGCGTTGTTTGCAGCGAGAAGTGCCCCGAAACCGATGGCAGCGGCGTTGCTTGCCTTCTTCTGGGCGCCGACCGTCGGGGAGTCGACGCCCTGGGAGGTCTCCACGCCGATGTACTTGGTGATCGTGTAGCTGTGGCCAGCGGTTACGGGGAATGTCAGGCGCTGGCCCACGCTCTCATCGGTTGTCTGGTCGACGCTGGTCGTCACGCCTGTGACATTGGTGCTTGTGGTGAGCTTGCTGGCTAGGGTCGCTTCGATCTTTGCACCTACGGTCTGCACGGTCACCCAATCACTGCGGGTCGAAGGCTCCCAGCCTTTTCCCACCTGGGTGCTCAATGTGGCAGGAGAGCCATCGATCGTGTCGGTGACCGACGCGATCCCGGACCATCGAGGGGTCAGTTCGAGGCGGACCAAGCCGACGTGCGGACGGGCCCGATCGGTGAGCACCAGGTAGGTCAACTCGGTCACATGGCCGTCTGGGGCAGTCCAGCGGGTGGTAGTTGTGATAACGCCGGTCCGCAGGTTGATCGACTGGCGCCAATCACTGGTCTCTCCCGTTGCCATAGTGAATGCTTGACCACCATCTGAGTAGGTGAGCGTCGACCAGGTCGGAAGGTTGGCCCGCTGCTGTGCTCCGCCGACGGGCTGGGCGTAGAAACCCGCAAGTTCGGACTGGGTAGGCACGTTGCCGGTGGCGTAGCCTTGGCCGGCCGGAGGCACGCGAATACCAAGTTCGCCGTTTCCAGTGAAGGTGGGCGCATAGGTCGAACCGGTGTTGGTAGCGGTCAGGAGGTAGGAACCTGCCCCACCAGCAGGCTCAGAGACAGCTTCAACTGTTGATGAGCTCGAAGGCAGGACTGCGCACCCTGCGCCACCAACCAGGGAGACGAGCATCACGGCGAGAACGAGGGTCGTCTGCTCGCGACGGTGCAACTTCTCCCTTTGCTTGAATACCGACATCAATCTGTCACTCTACGAGGGAAGACGTCATGGACGAGGAGAACAGTGTTGTCGCGACCTGTTGGCCGGGGAGTACGGACTTCAGAGTTGAATTGATGGTGGGAGTCGGGAGAGGGGTCGGCCTTACCCGACGCGCATCTCCATAATGTTCCACTTTGCCCACGGTTCGGGCTGCCCCTCATTACCGGCTATCGGCATACCCCACCGAACCTGGGTTCGGTTGCAACCTGCCCCAGTGACTCAGCCAGAGGGTCGGAGTTCCACGCTCACTTCGAGGCCAAGAGCTGTGGCGACCCGCTGGGGTGTAGTCAGGGTCGCGCCGACGCCACCGGACTCAAGCCGGTCAATGGCAGCCTTGCTGGTACCCATGCGGCGGGCGAGTTCACGCTGACTCAGCCCGGCGGCCTCCCTCGCGTCATGAATGCGCTCACCGACATCTGCAGCGAGTAGCGCCTCGGCATAGGCACGGGCGTACTCGGCTCGCTCGAGGGTCGTCATGGCGCCAAGCTTCTTATCCTTCAAGCCCGTCTAACTCGACCGAGTCATGAGTCCTCTCCTTCGGCCGTTTGGCCCTTTCCGACGCATCGCCTCATTGCTTGCCTGGCCCGGGCCACCTCAGCGCGCTCGCTCCGACGTTGCTTGCGAAATCAGGCCATAACCATTCGGGACGCGTGGCATAGGTGATGCCGTTATGCCACGGCTTTTCGTAGCGGGATTGGACAGCTTCCGGATGTCGTTGCCGAGCACCCTGCGACGACCGAGAAGGCCTCTCCGCTCCCCCCGCAGTGATCCGGTCACCGGGCCATCCTCTGTCGCCATCGCCTGGATCCCGAGGTTGCAGAGGATTCAGCTGACCCGTGTCTCGCCCAACCGCATTGCCAGATAGCGTGTCGAGTCCAGTTACGTCCGTTGTTGCTGGTCAAACATGATTTCGATTCCGGGTCTGGAGTTGGGAAGCATGGCCTGAGAAGTGCCGCGACACAAATGTCATGAAGGACCGTCGCTCTGTTGGATTCTCCGTCGGTGGCAACCGGGGAGTGCCCGGATGTGGCTGCTCCAATCCTGCGGAGACCACCGCCCGGTGTCGTGGACCGTCGGCGGTCCCAAGCCCGTTGGGAAGCGACAGATTGCCTATTCGGTGCTCGACCCCACGCCTCGACGACCATGCTCAGGCGTCATCTTGGCGCGGCACCGGGCCAGCGTTGCAAGGCGGTGGATCAACGGTGGTGATCACAGTCGATTACCTCCAGAATCAGCTGCCTCGCTAGGGGTAAAGGGAATTCTGCTCAAGCGCCGCGTGGCCAAGCGTCGTTCCTTGCGACTTCGTCAATGGATGTGACGCTGCCGTGCTCGATGTGTTCGCGGACGCCGCAATATCGACATCGATCGCGGTGATGGCCACTCTGGTACCCGCTTGCCATACCACAAGGTATTCAGGCGCATTGCTTGCTGACGCGAACGCCGACGTTCCCAGTTCCTTTGGAACTGTCATCGATCGATCGGTAGCAACCTGCTTGCGGGCTGCGGCCAGAGCAGTCGATGCCGATGCCACCGACTTACAGTTCAAGACGTCGGAGATCAGACCTGTCTGCCCTTCTGTGTCCTCGTAGACGGCTTCGACGGAGTTAGTGCAGCCCTTCTCGTCGGTGACCGAAGTCTTCTTGGCCGTCTGTAATGTCTTCGGAAACCCTGCGCTTCTGGCATAGCTTGGACTGAGTACAGAAGCAGCGGGTGTCAGCGCGGTGCTTTGTGAATTCCGATTGGTTGCCAAGATCAAACCGACGACCACCAGCACAACGATCGCTGCCCCCCCGATAACCGCCACTACCCTGGTCCGCGGCCAAGAGATTGTACTCATGGGCTGAACGCTACATTCACAACATAAGAACCCGCTGTGTTCCCGCATTCGAAAACTTGGCGCTTCCGGGTATCCAGTAGGTTTGAGGGTAGAGATCAAAGCCGACTACGTGCCATCGCATCAAGCTCTGCGTAGTGGAATCCCAAGATCTCTGTCGGCAACGTCCCCAAGCGGTACGGCCCTAAGACCGCGATCGCCCGCCCACAGCTGCAGTACATGCGCTGTGGCGTGCTGCGGGATGTGGCACCCAAGGGCGAGGCCGTCCTGACGCTGGGACCGGACCAGCAACACCGGTATGGAGCCGTCGGTGTCGACATCATGTTCTCGGGGCTGTACCTGGCCTGCGCCGGAACCTGAGGTCGTTGGCGTGAGGCTGCCGGCACTACGGCGCCGGGAGCCATAGCTTGGGTAGGTATGACCGACCAATCAAGGGACCTCGGCGACGCACGGGGCGAGTGGTACTACTGCTTCGTGCACAAGAAGGTCGAAGCGCTCGACGAGTGCGACCAGATGGATCGAATGGGCCCGTACCCTACACGGGAGGACGCAGAGAACTGGCGAGAACGCGTAGCAGCACGGAACGAGGCGTGGGACGACGAGGACGAGTAGGCGTCAATCAGCGGGCGAGCCCTCGGGCCATCCTGTACAGCCACCGCTGAACTCGCCAGCTTGCAGAGTCGAGTAGCCGGGGGGGAATCGCACCCTCCGGCTCTCACAGAACTGGACGTGAACCTCTCAGTTCATCCGGCTCTTGCAGGTCGCTTGGGGGTGAGCGGGAGAAGGTGCCGGTGAGCGAGCAGTCTGGGGTTCTGCTGTCGAGCAGCGATCACCCAGGCCTACGCCCTTGGCGGCTTCCTCCGCAGTCGTTTGAACTTCCGCATGGCCCACCGGACCAGGTGCTGGTCGATGCGCAGTGCGAGGGAGTACAACTCGGAGCGGTAGAAGGCCCCGGTTGCGGTAGGGACCGCCCCTTCGGGCGGCCCCCCGCACAGATCCCAGCGTGCGGAATTCCCGCACTGGGCTCCTGCCTCAGGTGCGAGCGTCGAAGCGTGCTTCAGGGTAGGGATGCAGGATTTGTGCTGGTGGAAGCCAACGTTGAGCGAGTCGTCCCATGCGCACCCAGTTCAGGCGATGGCGCTCGCTGCGGCGCCGGTGCGCCGTGAGCCAGCGGTGGGTCACCTGATAGCGAATGGCCTGCTTTTCCCGGCTATTACCCGGCATGGCGTAGTAGGCGAAATACCCTCGCAGCACGCTGGCCAGCCATTGGCCCTGGTCTGGGATGGGCAGATGTCGACGGCGCTTGAGTTGGTCATAGACCTCGGCAAGCTTGGTCCGCATCCCTTTGGCCATCATGGTGCGCCGGAGCCAGAACTGCCCGCTCCTGCCCTTCCCGCGGATATGCGTGAAGCGCAGGAAATCAGGAGGTGATCGAGGCACTCGGCTCGGACTGTCTCCACCCAGCGCTCGGCAAACGCATTCGCCCGCGGTGCCCGCACCGGCGTGCGAACGGTCTGGATATGTGCGGACCGGAGAACCTCGTCGAATGCAGCGGTAACCTTGGTATCACGGTCCCCGATCTGGAAGCGGATGGCTCGCTTCGCCTCTTCCGGGTCGCAGACGAGGCTCCGGACCATTTGGGTCACCCGTTGGCCGTTCGAATTCGTGGTGACACCGAGGAGGTGGACGACCCGACGCTCGATGTCGATGACGAACAGGATGCAGTCCCGCCCATTCACCGCGTCGATGTGGAAAAGTCGGTGGCCAGCATGCTCTGCGCCCTGGGAGCGGAGGAACTCCGACCAGTTCGGTCCCTCCCTGGGCCAAGCCGGAGGCAACCCGTGGCGGCGACACACGTTGCGCACGGACGTAACGGAGACCGTGACACCGAGCTTGCGCAGTTCGCCCACGATTCGGAGCTCGCCTCAGCGGGGATCCTCCGGTGCCAGTCGACAGATCAGGTCGACGTGCTCATCGGATATCGGAGGATGGCCCGAGCCCTGATGCGGATAGCTCCAACGCTTCCGGACGATCTTCCGCTGCCGGCCCAACACGGTCGCCGGCGTCACGATCATGATCGACCACCGGCGGTGGGGAAGGAGCCCACCGGCAAGGGCGAGGTACGCCCGAGCAGCCCGAGTGAACCCGGGGACGTGGCGTGCGTCGATGCAAGACCTGGAGTTGACGGCGGAGCACGATGATCTCGACGTCCTGCTCGATGTCGCTGAGACGATGAATCCGTAGAGGATCGAAGGCGCTCCGGACGGGACGGGAGGGGAACGAGAGAGCCACGACCCGAGAGGCTGCCGCAGGCATCGGGCCTGGTCAAGTTAGCGATCGAGGTTCGTGCACCCCACAGTCCACCGCCGACGACTGAGAGGCCGCGAGGGGGGAGGTACCTACGAAATGCCAGGGTCGGCTCCGATCCGGGACCGGAAAGTTCAGGGTGTCGATCCGACAGTGCAGGGTAGGAATGCCATGCCTCCACCTTTACGGTGCCATGAGGCTCCTTGCGCGTTGGGCGCGCTCGGCAGGAGGAAGGGCAACTCATTCTCATGACTCGATTTCGGCGATCCGTCGTTCTGCTCGCTATGACCAGTGTGCTGGTAGCCACACTGGGACTGGCCGTCCCCCGCTCGGTTGGAGCAGCCGCTCCGCCAACGCTCAACCTCA
>OCTA010004071.1_pt1 | contig 12853 bp, 10 predicted proteins | sample 1538991 | NCBI WGS metagenome assembly OCTA01 (sample SAMEA3539302, study PRJEB22396) | soil metagenome | biome: tundra; feature: field; material: soil | place: USA | collected 2010-05 | depth 0.15 m
ATCGGCGGGGAGGGTGAATGGCGTGACGTATTACAGAAGATGGCGGCGTATCCGGATCTGGATATCCTCCCCGCCGGCCCGGCGTCGCGGCGAGCTGCCGATCGCCTGGGGAGCACGTTGGAGAAGCTGTTGACCGAAGCGGAGAAGGAGTACGATCTGGTGATCGTGGATTCGCCGCCGCTTCTCGGTTTTGCGGAACCCCTCCAAATGGCCGCAGTCGTGGATGGCGTGGTGGTGATCGCGCTGGTGGCGCAGACAAATCGGGACGCCATTGCAAGCGTGTTGAACAGCTTGAAAAGGCTCAAGACGAACGTGATTGGAGTGGTTCTGAATGAAGTCCACGAAGATATGAGCGATCGCTATTATTACTACGGGTATTACGGGAAGTACTATTCGAAGTATTACAAGCCGGTGAAGGCGTGAGCGAGGAAGCACCCATTACGGGAATATATCGTCCAATGACTCGTACCAATAATACAATCACCGGCGATAACTCACTAGCTTTTGCCGCGAGCATAGAAGGCAGATGCCCACTTTGCCACTCTAACGAAACGCAGTTGGTGGAACAGCTTCCAGCGCAGCAGCTGGCAGACTCGTACCGGCGAGTGTTCGGTTACAACCCCATAAACGAGTTCGCCGATACTCGTATGATCGACTACCGCCACTGTGACGAGTGTGACCTCAGATTCTTTCACCCTGCATTGGCCGGTGCCGAGTCGCTGTACGATGTACTTCGTATGCATCTGGGCGCAAATTATTATATGCAAACGAAGCCCGAATACGACATCGCGCAGCCCTGGATCACTCGAGGTCAGACAGTGCTAGATATCGGATGTGGCGTAGGTGCATTCGCGGCCTCTGTTCCTGAGAGCCGCTACACCGGCCTCGAGCTGAATTCGGGCGCACTCGCGGCAGCCCGGCGTCTTCGCCGAAATGTAATCAACGAAACGATCGAAGCACATAGTCTCAAGCACCCCGGTCAGTACGACGTGGTCTGCTCATTCCAGGTGCTTGAGCATGTTTGCGATATCCGAGGCTTTTTGGCTGGATGTTTGCGCGCACTCACACCCAGCGGACTGCTGATCGTTTGCGTCCCGAGTTTCGATTCCTACCTCCGTTTTCAGACAAACGCATTACTGAACCTGCCGCCGCACCATCTCAGCCACTGGTCCGATCGCTGCCTCCGTCAGATCGCCGAGACGTTCCCACTTCGCCTCGAAGCACTCGAACATGAGTTGCTTGCCGACGTACACCGCGATTCCTACGCCGCCACATTGGTTTCAACGATCTTTGGTGGACATCAGCGACTGCTCAATACTTCACGAGCGAACAGATTTCTGACGCGTGTCTATTGGAAGCTTGGGAAAGTACTGTCGAAGGCGTTGCAGGCTGAACCCATGCGTCCGAGAGGCCATTCCGTCGTTGCGAGTTACCGCAAACTCGGAGAAGTAGATGACATCTAACGCGCCCCTTCTGCTGGAATACTCGATCGGAGCGCTACCGTGGCCGTGGGCGCGCGCTTGGGCGCTGCGCGTCTCGCGCCATGACCTCTTCCGTAGGATTCTAAGCGGTACAGCCTGGTCCCTGATGAGTAACGGGGTCACACAGGCAGTAGGTCTCGTGGCCGGCGTAGCATGCGCACGCTATCTGGGGCGCAGCCAGTATGGTCAGCTTGGCGTCATCCTCTCCACAGCGAACCTGTTTACGACGCTGGGGGCGGCCGGCCTTGGCGTTACTGCCACGAAACATGTCGCCGAACTGCGACGGTCCGACCCTGAAAGGGCGGGCCGCATCATCGGAATGACTCGGGCGACCGCAATCGTGGCCGGTCTCGCCTTTTCGGCAGCGTTTCTCGTCCTTTCTGGCTGGTTGAGCCGAACGGTATTACGGGCCCCAGAACTTACCGGTCTGCTGCGCGTGAGTGCGGGTATCCTATTCTTCACATCACTCAACGCATATCAGGCAGGCGCCTTGGCAGGATTCGAAGCTTTCAAACCCCTTGCGGCTGCCAACCTTATCCGGGGCGCGTCCGTACCTCTTTTGGTGATCGGCGCGGCGTACTGGGGACTGCCCGGAGCCGTGCTAGCCAACATCGCTGTTGCGATAACAAGTTGCGTCGCCAACGAGGCCATGCTTCGTCGCGAATGCGCTCGGCATCACATTCGCATCGACATTCGACCTACCTTCGAAGAGTTGCGTATCCTGTATCGCTTCAGTCTTCCGGTGCTGCTCGCCACCGTCTCATCAACACCCGCCATTTGGCTCAGTACGGCCGCCGTGGCGCGGACAAGCGGCTTCGCTGAAGTCGGCATTTTCAACGCTGCGATGCAGTGGCAGTCGGCGATCCTATTTCTGACTAGTGCCGTGAGCGCTATCGGCCTGCCGATGCTATCCGGTGTCGTTGCCGAGCGAAACCTCCCTAGGTTCAAGCGCGTGATGGGACTCAGTTTTGCACTCACCACGGGATCCGCCCTCTTGGCTGCCATTCCCATCTGTCTGGCAGCGCCATGGATCATGCGCGCCTATGGACACGGCTTTGCGGCCGGATCGAAGGTACTCATTGTCGTCGCGGCGTCAACGGTCCTCACTGCTATGAGTATTACCGTCGGCCACGCCATCTGGTCGTTAAACGCCCCCGTCGCCGGCGTGGTGTTTGCACTGCTGCGGGGGTGCTTGCTCGTCAGTAGCGCGTTTGCATTGGCTAAGTTTGGGGCACTTGGCTTAGCTGAGGCCAACCTGATAACGATGGTGATACAGACTGTTGCGGTAATACCGTATATGGGACACCTAATCCGAAAACAGGCATGGGTGTGCTCCAATACCCCAGTACCGCTCAGCTCATAAGCCCTGCTTCGTTCTTTAGGCATTTATGAAACTTGTCAGAGTCGGCGTCGTTCTCCTCGTCTCACTTGGAATTCTTCTCCTGATCGTCGCGGGCACGGATCGCGCCCAGTTAAACCGATCAGCCTTCGATTCAACGAATACTGTTCGAGATGTGGACCTCCCGAATTCTGTCGTCATTCCAACTCGCATCGGTCTTGCAGCAATCCTTTGTAGTGCCTTGGCGTCGGTTGTCATGTTTGGGCGACGCCTTCCCCGACGATATATGTTGCTGTGGTTGGCCTTTCTTGCCCTTAGCGTGTGCCTGGCGATTCGAGGACTTGAATGGCAAGATCTCCGGTCACCGGCTATATATTCCAGCATGGCTCCAGTATTTGTGCTCGCGTCGGGGGTCCTTTTCATCGGCGCTGACCGGCGCTCTTGGACATTGTTTCGCCGGGTCGCGATCACCATCGTCTTTGCAGTGTCCATCCTCGCCATGCTGCAGGTGATCCAACTAGTCTCAACAAACCGAGGGGAAGCCTATGGCCGGATATCGGTATTTGCGGGAATCTTAGAGGTCGGCTGCCTTTTGCCGCTCGGAACATCGGTCGAGCGCAAACCACTGATCCGCCTGCTTGCGTGGCTACCGCTTGGGGCACTTCTGATGTGCACGATAGCCATGCAGGCGAGGTTGATGGTAATAGAGGTGTTCAGCCTCTTTATAGCAATCACTTTGCTGAGAGCAAGGGCTAGCGGCTCGCTCAACGCTGTAGTTCGAAATGGCTTGGTTGCCTCATTTGTCATAGGTGCTTGCGTGGTCTTCATTTACAGCGGATTGAATCTGATGGTCGCAGAGTCGGTGGACGCTTTCTGGGACCGGCGTGACGCTGACACTCGGACCACCCAAGCGCAAAACTTTTTTCAGAGAATCGAGCCCCAGGATCTCATCACGGGCATCGGAATACCGCGTCCTGGCGAGTACAATGGCCAGGGCGAACGCGGCATAGACTTGGGATTCATCAACATCCTTTTCATTGGCGGCTTGCCTGCCCTTTGCTTGTTTGTTCCATTGCACATATATCCCGCAATCAAGTGCTCGAAGTTGAAGCTATCGCCCCAAGACGCTCCAGTAGTCGCGGCCATCTTAACTTACGGGATACGCCTGTTCTCATCAACCGTTCCAAACCTGGAGCCGCATTACATCATCTTGCTAATCTTCATGGGCCGGAGCGCGGCAATCGCATCTGGCTCCCGACATGGTCTTAGGATGTGGACCGCTCGATCGTCGGTGTTCAGCGGCTTACGAAATCCGGTTGGGCAGATAGTGTCCCCAGTGCCTTCGCTATGAAACTTCTCTGGTTCACAAATATTCCCATGCCTGCGGTAGGTCGGCGACTGAGCCTCCGGAAGACTGTCCTTGGTGGCTGGATGGATTCCTTGGCTCAATACCTCAGTCAGGAAGAGTCTGTCGAGTTGGCGATTGCAACAACCATGCCGGGCAAGACATCCCAGAGATTTTCTGAGAACGGCATCTCGTACTACGTAATTCCAGGGAGTAATGCGAACTATCTGCGGTACGGTTCAGCTGATATCCGAAATGCACTCGATGTCGTTGCAGACTTCCAGCCGAATATCATCCACATCCATGGAACGGAACGCTTTTATGGTCTTATTTCCCAGGCCGCCGGAATAGTGGTACCCTTGGTGGTCTCGATCCAGGGGTTGTTGTCACGCTGCATCGGATTCCGCTATGCTGGGATGACTGCCAACGATATACTCTGCACGCTTCGGATTCGAGATCTCGTCCGATTGCGAGGACCGATACTGGAACACATTGACTGGGTACGCGCGGCTCGCAGAGAGCGCCTGATTCTGAGAACAAACCGATATTTTATCGGTCGGACCCAGTGGGATCGGGCCTGGGTGAGAGCCGAAAATCCTGGCGCCCTATATTTCAGGTGCAACGAAGTCCTCCGCAAACCTTTCTATCGTTGCACTTGGGATTATTCGCGCAGCGTTCCGGGGACCGTCTTGACGACAGGTGCCATGAATCCGATGAAGGGGCTGTACACTCTTGTTGAGGCACTCGCAATTGCACGCGCTTCCGGTCACCACATGCGCCTTCGCGTTGCCGGGGAGTGGCTTCCGCGGTCAGGCTGGGCGCGTCCTTTGCGCCGACGGGTTGCGGAGTTGCAATTAGACGGCGCAGTCGACTTTCTTGGCGCTCTAGATGCGGAGGCCATGACCGCCGAATTGGCAAGGGCTCGCGTTTTTGTGATGGGTTCGCACATTGACAATAGCCCGAACGCCCTGTGTGAGGCTATGCTGGTCGGTACCCCCATAGTGGCTTCCTACACGGGAGGTATCCCGGATCTGATCACTCAAGGCCTCGACGGCATACTAGTCCCACCCGGCGACGCAGCGTTGCTTGCCGATGCGCTCGTGCGATTGTCCACCAACGGTACCGAGGCGATCGCGATGTCAGACGCGGGGCGGCGCACGGCCCAGCAACGCCACTCACCCTCCGATATCGTTAAGGACCAACTGGACATCTACGACAAAATCATCCAGATTCACAACCCATCTGATGTGCGGCCCATTGAGGAGAGAGCTTCCATCTTTGGTTGATCGGCAATGAGACGTCCTCGATCAAAAGTCTCTTTTGGCTATTCTGCAAGAGCTCTGCGTGGCCGGCTCAATCTGCCGGTGGGCAAGGTGACGGCTGAATCATATCAATCAGGGCGGCACTTGATGAGGCCCCGCGACGTATGCATGTAATTATTCTTGAAGACTGCACCGGCTTCCCTGCCGGGAACGCGACGGCCGAACGGATTCTGAACCTGGGCCGAATGCTTACGGAAAATGGTATCAGCGTGACTCTCCTGTTAGCGCGCCCGAGCGAGCTAACCGCATACGATAGGAACACCTCGTCTGCGGGTACGATTGCAGGCATTCGCTACTCCTACACGTGCGGGACACATGTCAAGGCATCTAGCTTTCTTGGTCGCAGGTGGCAAGCGTGGCGCGGCGGCTACGCCGCCCTGGTTCAGATCTTCAGGCTTGCGCGCCTTCATGCCAACGAGACCGTCTTGTATCTGTACACGGACACCCCATCGATATCACTTGCAGCTACTGCGCTTGCACGCGTCCTCAATGTTCCCGTGGTGACGGAGTTGTGTGAATGGAAGCCGACACTGCCATCGTGTAGTTACGCGCAGCGATTATACTACAAATTCGCACGGCTGCAGACTTCAGACGGAATCGTTGCCATTTCCACACGGCTAAGCCAGACGGCAGCCGAGACGAGCCAGGCAGGCATCTGTCGAATTCCCATTCTTACAGACGTCGCGGAATGCTCTGTCCCCCGTCCTCCAGTAGATCGGAACCTCATTTCCTGGTGCGGGCAGGTGGATTCGTATTTCGAGGATATCGCGTGGCTCATCCAGGTCTTCCGCTTGGTACTCATGAGGTGCCCTGGCGCACGTCTGGCAATTGTCGGTGGATGTAGCTCGAAAGCCGCCGCTATGGTTCAGGGGCTGCTGTCGGCTGAGCACATTCCCTTCAAGGCGGTACAACTTCTCGGGTACGTAGAGCGGTCGCAGCTCCTGGAGCTCTATGCCAAATCCGCCGCCCTTTTGCTGCCGCTGCCAGAAAGTGAGCGATCTCGCTGCCGGTTTCCCACGAAATTGGGCGAGTATTTGGCGTCCGGGCGTCCCGTTATCACCACCGCCGTCGGAGATCTGACCCGGTACTTGCAAGACGATTCGAACGCCTTTATCACTCGTCCGGGGAATCCGCCTCTGTTCGCCGAGAAGATAATTGCCGCACTCGAGAATCCGGGTCGTTCGGATGCCGTTGGTGCGGCAGGCCGCGAGGTCGCCAGGAGCCACTTCCATTATGCTCAGCATGGTCCCAGATTCGTTGAATTCCTCACCCGCCAACTACCGGGCCGAACCCTTGCGAATAGCCCAAGTCATCTTTGATATGCAAGCAGGAGGCGCGGAGAGTCTTGTGCGAGGTCTCGCTCACGCATTCCAAAGGCGCGGCCACAGTGTGACCGTTATTCTTCTGGACGCTTGTACATCCGAGATTGATAATCAGGCACGAGCAGAACTCAGGGCCAGCGGTATACATGTCATCGGACTGAACCGCCGACGCGGCACGTGCGGCATTGCGCCAGGACTCCGGCTATTACGGACGATCGCCCGCGGTCAATATGACGTCGTTCACTCGCATTTGCCGATGTGTGACGCATTTGTGTCAATTGCCCATCATGCCAGGCGACGCGCCTTCCGCCATGTGGTGACGGTGCACAACACACATGAGGCCCGGGGACTCGTTTCAGCGCATCTTTGCCGGAACCAAAAGATAGTGTACTGCTCACAGTCCGCACGATCCGCTCGCGACAAGCGCCTTCCGGATGGTCCGGTAATCTTGAATGGCGTTGATTTACGGGCGTTTTGCAGACCAGACACGTTGAAAGAGTCGAAACGGCGCCTCGGCCTGCCGGCGAATGCCATAGTAATTGTTGGTGTTGGCAGCATCAAGCCACAGAAGAATTATGAACTGGCAATTCGGAGTCTGGCGTGCCTGAAAGAGCTCAACAGCATGCCTGTTTACTACGCGATCTGTGGTGATGGCCCCGGCCGATCGAACCTCGAACGCTTGTGCTCGGACTCCGGATTGCGAGACCGGGTTCTTTTCCTGGGATCGCGACCTGATGTGCCCCAACTCCTATCGGCGGCGGATCTGTTCCTGAGCAGCGCCGCGTATGAAGGCCTGCCAATCGCCGTTCTCGAGGCTTTCGCCACGGGCCTACCATGCGTGCTGTCGCCGATACCCGAACATCGGGAAATCTCGATCGAAATGCCAGGAGTGTACTTTCCTGAGGACAATCGCGAGAACTCATTTGCGGAAGCTATCCAGGCCGCCCTGCAAAGCCGTGTCTCTCATAGGACCCTGGCCGATGACCGTCGCGAGCATCTGAGAGGTTATTCCATCGATGAATGTGCCTCGACCTACGAGCGATTCTATAGAATCCAATAGGCGCCCAAACTAGTAGACCTACTTGTAAGTGGTGACTCTCCTCTAATCGTGCGTCCTGGCGCGATGCCTGCGGGCCAGAAATCTTATGAACTTCCACACCGAGACATTAAAGATACTCGACGCTCACGGCCCTCTTGATCGGCCCGCCGCCCTGCTGATTGAAGGATGCAATTTTGTAGATTTCCCCTCAGGCGGCTGCCTATCGTCGGCAATCTCGATGATAAGGGCGTTCGGAACTAGCCTCGCGCTAGTCGGCTACACTACAGGCACCGACCCTGTGGGGAGATGGTATAGGTGGTCATTTGAAGGAAGTGATCTCTGGCGATATAATTTCGCTCGCGTCAATCCACTGCAGGCTAAGCCCCTGATCCCGCGGAGGATATCTGTGGCATGCGCGCTATTTCGCCATCGGGCCGGTGTTCTTGAACTAGGCTGTGATGCCGCATTCATGCGGTCGCCCGAGCTATACCTGGCAACCTCACAGTGGGGGTGGCAACACTTAGCGTACGAGTTTCCTGGGGTCTCTAACCCATTGCTGCACGCAAGATACAAGTGGGGGCGGCTATTTGCAGGGGCCTACGAGAGAGTCCTGTTTGAGCGACTATCTTCCGCGTCCGTGATATTTGCAGCTGCGGATGCAGTGGCCATCGAGGGCCTAATAGGTAGAAGCGGTGGGCGTCTGGCGAACGTAATTCGGCGCCCAACAACCTTTGACCAGCGCGTCTTTTACCCGGCCGAGGCCAAGGAAACGCAAGCGCAGAGGAGCACTTATGTCAGCGTTGGCCGGCTGAATTGGGTGAAAGGATGGGACCTGGTTCTTGCAGCGTTTGCTCAAGTGGCCAGAAAGGTGCGCGACGCGGAACTTGTGTTCGTCGGCGACGGCGAAGACCGCCCGGCCCTGGAGACCGCAATAGATAAGGCGCACTTGCGGGACCGCGTGTGGATTACGGGCAATCTGGATCCCAGAGGTGTCGCCAACGAACTCCGAAGATCCCGAGTATTTGTTCTGGGATCGTGGACGGAGGGCTGGTCAACGGCAACGGTCGAGGCCATCGCTTGCGGCCTATCCGTAGTCACCACGAACGTTAGTGGGTCCAATTTCCTTGTGCACTGCGGTGTAAATGGATACATTGTGCCAGGCAGATCACCTGAGGGATTTGCCAAGGCTATGCTGAGCTCTCTTGAACTTCCGGTCCCAAATCGGACTTCGATTGAAACATCAGCGCGGTATGGGATGGAGCGGTATGTCCGGGACATTGGGGAGTGGTTTCCCGTGCTCGGCGGCGGGCGACCGTGAAGATCCTTCAAATACATGAGACTTATGGCAGTGGGGCTGCCAGTGGCGAAAACGTTGTAGTGGAGCGAGAAGAAGCGCTCCTTGGCAAGAATGGGCATCAAGTAGTTCGGTTAAGGTGGGACAACGATCGCCTGAGAGCGGCCGGATTTCTGGGCGAGGTAGCAGCAGGGGCGATGGCAACCTGGAATCCCTGGGAATACGCGAGAGTTCGATCTGCGATCAGGGCGAGTAATCCTGACGTCGTTCACGTTCACAACACTTTTCCAATGCTGTCGCCGGCGGTTCTCTACGCGGCGAAGAGCACTGGGAAGCCGGTCGTGATGACGGTGCACAACTACCGACAGTATTGTGCTGCCGGCAATTTCATGCGTCATGGGGTGTATTGTCAGGAGTGCTACGACCTGCGGAGTCCCGTTTCGGCCGTCAAGTCGGCGTGTTATCGCAACAGCATGATCAAGACGTTGCCAATCGCTGTCACCATCGCCGTGCATCAACGAATCGGTACATGGCGAAGGAAGGTAGATGCATTCATTGCGCAGACCGACTTCCAGCGAGATATGCTCATCAACGGCGGGATTCCCTGGGATCGAGTGTGGGTGAAGCCGCACTTCGCTGAACCCGTGCATGCAACGCTGGCCTGGGAGGATCGGAAGGAGCAAGCGGTATTTGTTGGCCGGCTGAGTCAACACAAAGGCGTGAGAGTGCTCCTGAACGCCTGGCGCCTTCTCGGCCGCAACGCACCGCAGTTGCACCTTGTGGGTGGTGGGCCAGAGAGCGCTTGGATTGCAGCGTATATTGAGGCGGCTAAGCTCGACACGGTGATCGTGCACGGCCATTTATCTGAGCCGGAGAAAACTCGGCTGCTTACCCAAAGTAAGCTGCTCGTTATGCCGACGCTTTGGCTCGAGACGTTCGGCCTCGTCTTGATTGAGGCGTTCGCTTGCGGCGTGCCGGTTCTCGCGTCGCGGATAGGATCGATCGGACTCGTCGTTCGCGAGGGTGTTAATGGTGCACTCTTTCCGCCTGGCGACGAGAGAGCACTTGCAGATGCAGTCAGGCGTTTATGGGTGGACAGGCGGGAGCATGAGCGTCTTGCGCGTGGCGCGGCTGTCGCATACAAGACGCAGTATAGCCCAGAGGTCAACTATCAAATGCTGCACGAGATTTACAGCAGCGTCCTTGGGCTCTCGAAAAGGGAGGATCGCTATGGTTCCGAGATCAAACATTGAATGGAAATGGTGGGGCGAGATGGACCCGCTTTGGGGGGTTTCGTCCGTTCCGGGCAAGAAGAGAAGCGATCACGAAGCCTGGAACACGGTTGACTTCTATCAGAGCGGGCGAGCGACCGTTGACGCTCTGGTTAGTTGCTTGCGGTCTTTCGCCCCCAGCGGTGGTGTGTGTTTGGAGATTGGATGCGGCGCAGGACGATTGACGAGGGCATTGGCGAGTCATTTTGGCAGCGTCATCGGTCTCGACGTTTCGCCTGGTATGGTCCGGTATGCGCGGAGCCAACTCCGTGAGCACAATGTCGGGTTGTGCATTATGGACGGTAACACGCTTCCGATACGGACCGGTTCGGTTAATACCGTGTTCTCGTTCTGGGTTTTCCAACACTTCGATAATGTTGGCATTGGGTTCGAATACCTGAAGGAGGCTTATCGTGTACTTGCACCCGACGGTACGCTGCTGCTTCAACTGCCGATCTATCACCTTCCGCGCGGCGTTTCGCGCCCCCTCACACGACTCGTTTATGGATGCTCGAAGTTGTTGGGAGACCTGCGTGCCAAGTACTATCGAGAACGGCTCAAGCGCGGAGCCAGTCTGGAACTGATGCGCGGTACTGAGTACGATGCGGAGCAGGTTCTCGAAGTCGCTCACTCTGCCGGGTTTAGTGAGGTAGAGTACCGATCTGTTTACCTGAGCGCATCTGGCTCTCGCGAGACAATCGTGCTCGCCAGAAAATGAAGGCCTCAACGCGGGTTCCAACACCAAGCATGACCCCCGCGGTTTGGCACTACAGGCGGTGGCGATCAATTTTCACGGTACCACCTGGTGAAGTGCGCAAAAATGATACTTAAAGAAACCCGTTCGGTCAAGCTAAAGTTCTCGCGGATGAAAGCACTGGAACTTGCGGATAGGCCCTTAGTGCTGGGTGTGCCAATGGATTTCCTTCAGTACGAAGACGTATTGACTGAAATCGCTTCATGGCGCCGAGATCGAAAACATAAATATGTTGTCGTCACGAATCCGCACAGCCTCATGATGTGTCAGCGAGATGCGTTGTTATTGGAGGCCACCCGGCAGGCAGATCTGGTGGTTCCGGATGGCGTAGGGGCTGTTCTTGCAGGTACCATCCTAGGGTACCGGCACTGCGGAAGAATCTCGGGTCCGACCCTGATGCTCTCCGTCTGCGAAGGGGGCCTATCTCAAGGCGTTCGTCATTTCTTCTACGGCGGGCGACCGGGAATTCCCGAGTCCCTGGCCCGAGGTCTGGAAATGAGATTTCCAGGTCTGTGTGTAGCCGGAGTCTTATCGCCACCGTTTCACGAGCTCAGTGCTGAAGAGGACAATCGCCTCGCTGCGAGCATAAACTCCGCGCGGCCAGATATCGTCTGGGTTGGGCTCGGATCTCCGAAGCAAGAGAAATGGATGCTCAAGCACGTTGGGAGCCTTCAGGCCGCCGCGCTGATCGGTGTCGGAGCAGCCTTTGATTTTCACGCCGGAGTCATTCCCTGGGCCCCGAGGTGGATTCGTCTGGCAGGGCTTGAATGGGCGTGGCGCCTCATTCTCGAGCCTCGCCGCATGTGGCGTCGTAATCTCGATAGTCCATTATTCTTGCTGGCTGTATTGAAGCAAAAGTTGCACGCTTGATTCTGTTCAGACAGCGGACATTCTCCATTCGCTTGTGGCGAACGCCAGGCAACACCCAGTCTTCCCGCGCGGCATCGGCCTCAGTGTGCCGGAGTTTTCCTCCGAGGCCCTACATCAGCTATGCGTGGCGGCTGGGGAATACGCAGGCGTAACGCTGGCGAGCTTGGCAGAAATTGCAAGTTTCGATGAGTGACGTCCACAAACTCCGGGTCGCCTTCGTTGTTTCCGGTGGTATCGAACGTGATGAGTTGGGAGTTCATACCGAGGCGAAGAAGTTCCAGGTTTTGGTGTTCGCTATGAATGATGTTACCTCGCATCGTTGCAATCGCCTCTCCGCTGGCCTCGAAGCGCAGCTTTCCAGCTGCAAAGAACACGTTCCTTTCGAGGACTGCGCCTTTCGAACCTTGGAAGGTCACTCGGCCGTCTGCGGACGTTGCGAAAACATTCTCACGAATCGTGTTTGCGTTTGCATTGTGCACGTGAAGCAGCCAGTTAGCAACCGCCGCGGCATTATGTTCCACGATGTAGCCACTCGTCCCGTCATCCAGGTAGTATGCCGGTGCCTGGGTTTGGGGGCCCATTCCCACGTCGTACGCCCAGTTGTCACGCACCACGCCATTCTTCCCGCTCGTGTAGAATGCGGCACCGTCGGCCATTTTCAACATTACCCGAAACACGCGGTTGAACTCTACCACAGGGCCTTCCCCCGCGTTGACGGAAATACCCGTGTACGGCATATCGTGAACCTCGTTGTGGTGAACGTGCATGTGGTCACCGAGCAATTGCATCCCCGCGGCAGCGGGCGTCGAGTGCCCA
>OCTA010004072.1_pt1 | contig 12853 bp, 12 predicted proteins | sample 1538991 | NCBI WGS metagenome assembly OCTA01 (sample SAMEA3539302, study PRJEB22396) | soil metagenome | biome: tundra; feature: field; material: soil | place: USA | collected 2010-05 | depth 0.15 m
GATGCCGGCTGCGCCGTCTCGGAGCTGCCGTGCGACTGCCGGGGGCGGCGCTGGGGGCAGCCGGCGAGCGAGCGCATCCTCGCTCGGCTGGCTGCGCTTGTCGTCGTGATCGAGGCCCGGGATACGCCGGCCGAGCTGGCCGCGCCGCAACTGGCGCGGGCGCTCGGTGTCGCCGTAGCGGCGCTCCCCGGCCGCGTGACCTCGCCGCTGTCCGCTGGCACGCACTCGCTGCTGATCGGCGGGGCCAGCCTCGTGCGCGGAGCGCAGGACGTCATCGAGCTGCTCGGACCGCTCGGCGGCGCGCGCTCCCCGGGTGACACGACGACGGGCGAGCACGCGGAACTGGAGCCGAGGCTGAGGACAATCCTGGATCGGGTCGGCGCCGGCGGCGACACCCCCGACAAGCTTGCCGGGAATGACCGAGATGGCGGCGAGGTGCTGCTGGCGCTCAGCGAGCTGGAGCTGATGGGGCTGCTGGCGCGCGGCGACGGCGGGCGCTACGTCCCGTGCCACCCGCTGCCCACCGCCGAGAATCGCCCTCGCTGCCCCGGCGGCGATCCGCCGACGGCCGCACTGCCGTGCACTCGCGTGCCTGGCGCGAAAAGCGGATGAAGGTGTGTGGTTGCAGCTCATAGTGGACTGATGTCTCGGGAGATACTGGACACCGACGAAAGAGCAAGCTCCACCACATAGATCTCGGCAGAGCCCACAAGGGCCAAACGGTCAAGCTCCTCATCGCCGATCAGAGCATCCGCGTGATCACCCTCGACGGCCAGCTGATACGCGAGCTAACGCTCGACCCGAGCCGCGACTACCAGCCCCTCACACACCCCTAAACTGCCCAGGATCTCCCGAGACACATGTCCGGGATCTCCTGAGACACAACAAGAAGCGGATGAAGGGATTCGAACCCTCGACCTTCGCCATGGCAAGGCGACGCTCTAGCCAGCTGAGCTACATCCGCGAGGTGCGCTCATTCTAGCCTCCGCCGCCACGGGGCGTCCACGGGAGCTGGGAGCCGCTCAGAGCGGCCGTCGCGCGCGCACCTGGTAGACGGCCGTGAGCCCCGTATCGAAGCCGTGCCGGGCCGCGCGCAGATACAGCCGCCAGACGCGGGTGCGCTCGACGCCCGCCAGCCGCTCCGCCTCCTCGAGGCGCTCGTCCAGGTGCCGCGCCCAGTGGCGCAGGGTCTCCGCGTAGTCCTCGCGGAAGCCCTCCGCATGCTCGGTGTGAAAGCCCGCGCGCTCCAGTGCCAGCTGTATGCGGGACAGCGGCAGCGGCTCGCCGTCGGGGAACACGTAGCGCGTGGAGAACAGATCCTCGAGCGGCTCCGCCGCGGGGTCGAGCGCGGCGATCGCATGATTCAGCAGCAGCCCACCGGGCCGCAGCAGCGCGAACAGCGACCGCCCGTACACGTCGATCTGGCTGTCACCCACGTGCTCCGCCATGCCGATGCTGGCTATCGCGTCGAATGAGGAGCGCTCGAGCGTGCGGTAGTCCGCCACGCGGATCTCCACCTGCTCCTCCATGCCCGCCTCTGCGACCTTTGCCCGCGCGAGCTCCGCCTGCGGCCCGGAGAGGGTGATGCCGAGGACGTTCACGCCGTGCTCGCGCGCAGCGTGGATGGCGAAGCTGCCCCAGCCGCAGCCCACGTCCAGCACCCGCATCCCCGGCGCCAGCTCCAGCTTGCCCGCGACCATCTCCAGTTTGGCGCGCTGGGCCTGCGCCAACGTCTGCGCCCCATACGAGAAGATCGCGCAGCTGTAGGTCATGGACTCGTCCAGGAACAGCGCGAAGAAGTCGTTGCCGACGTCATAGTGGTAGCGGACCGCCGCCGCGTCGCGCTCGGTGCTGTGGCGCGGTCCGCGCAGGACCAGCTCGAGGCTCGGGCGGCGCGGCAGCCCGCCCGGCGCAGCCGCCGCGACCATCGCCAGCCCCAGGCGCGCGCGCTCGGCCAGGCTGAGCTGTGGCGGCTCCCAGGAGTCCACCACCTGGAACGCGCCGTCGAGATCGTCAACCGCCAGCGAGCCATCCACATAGGCGCGACCGATGCCCAGCGTCCCTGGTGCGGAGAGGAAGTGCGCGAGCGCCGCCGGCCGGCGCATGAAGAACGTGGGCGCCTGCGCCACCGTGGCCGGGACGGTGCTGCCGTCCCAGAAGCGCACGTTGAAGGGCCGCGACGGGAGCAGGCGCCGCAGCTCGCGGCTGAGGGGAGCACTTGCGCGGAACAACGCCACGCGCCCTACCATCGCAGATGATCGCTAGCCCTTGAAGGTCGAGCGCCCCGCATCGCCGAATGGCTCGTCGCGCTCGCGCACCGCCTCGCGGAACCCCGCCTCCGCGGCGCGCTGCTGGAAGGCATAGCCCTCGGGGGTGTGGCGGGTGATTCCGTCGAAGACCGTGCCCAGCACCTGGGTGGCGTGCAGGCCCTGGGCGTCCAGGGTCTGGTTGACCAGCAGCTTCATCAGCATCAGCTGGTTGACCGGCATGCGCGCGATCCGTTCGAGCAGGATCTCCGTCCGCGCCACCAGCTCATCGGCCGGCGGCGCCTCGATCGCAAGGCCCCACTCCAGTGCCTCTGTGCCCGACAGCGAGTCGCCCGTGAACAGCAGCCGCTTGGCGCGCTGCGCACCGATCCTGTGAGCCCACAGCGCCGTCGTCGGCGAGCCCCAGACGCGCGCCGGCGGGTAGCCGATCTTGGCGTCCGCGGCGATCACCAGCAGATCCGAGCAGAGCGCCATGTCCGTGCCGCCCGCCACGCAGAAGCCGTGCACCATGCACAGGACCGGCTTGCCGCAGTTGAACAGGCTCATGAAGCCGCGGACGTTGCGGCTCATCATCGCGTAGTCCACCGCCGGATCCCACGTCGCGCGGGGGTCGTGGTTGGCTGCGATCACCGCCGGATCGATCGGCGAGCCGCTCACCCCCACCTCCTCCGTCACCGCCACGCTACCCATCCCCTCCGCGCTCTCCACCAGGTCATAGCCGCCGCAGAATCCCGAGCCGCTGCCGGACAGCAGCAGGACGTGCACATCCGGATCCAAGTCGGCGCGCTCCACGCATTCGACCAGCTCGCCTATGAGGCGCTGCGTGATCCCGTTCCCGCGCTCGGGGCGATCGAGCGTGATCCGCGCTACGCGGTCGCGGACCTCGTAGCGGACCACCCGCTGCGCGCTCATCGCCGCCGCCTCGAGGCCGAGGCCGTGGCCGAGACGATCGACGAGCGGCGGGCGGGCGTGGCTCTCATCCCCGCGCACTCTAGCGTCGGGATCTCGCCCAACGGCTGCCGTTTGCGGGTGGCATACTGCGCCCATGCCCAGCGATCACGCCTACTCCAAGCTGTCCATGTCGATGCCCGCCGGCCTGCTGCGCACGCTCGGCAAGCTCAACGTGCCCATCTACCGCCTGACGCGGGGACGGGTGATGGGCAAGATCGGCAACGCGCCCGTGCTGCTGCTCACCTCCACCGGCCAGCGCTCTGGAGCGCCGCGGACGGCGCCCGTGCTCTACCTCGCCGACGGCCAGCGCGTGATCGTGATCGGCTCCAACGCCGGCAACACGCGCGCGCCCGCCTGGTCGCACAACCTCAAGGCCAACCCCGACGCCGAGGTGCAGGTCCGCGGGGAGCGCCGCAGCGTGCGCGCGCGGGTGGCCGAGGGCGAGGAGCGCGCGGAGCTGTGGCGGAAGATGAACGCCCAGTACGCCGGCTTCGAGGACTACGACGAGCGCACATCGCGCGACATCGCCGTGTTCGTGCTCGATCCCCACTAGCGCTTGGCGCGCCGGCGCCGCTCCACCAGCACCGACACGACGCACACGGCGAGCAGCACACCCGCCACCACCGCCGCTATAGCCAGGCCCGGCGTCGCCAGCAGCAGCACGATCGCGCCGAGCACGCCCAGCGCCAGATCCAGCCTCAGCAGCCGCCGGCGGCGGTCCGCCTCACGGCGGCGGGCGCGCAGCAGGGAGATGTCGCGCGGCTCGGACCCCGCGGGCATCGCGGGCGTCGCGGGTGCCGCGGGTCCCCCGGCGGCAGCCGAGCGCCGTTGCGGGCGCTGCCGCGACGGGCGCGGGGCGCTCATTGCTCGAGGCGGCGGAACAGTGGACGCGGAAGCATTCTCATCACCAGCATCACCAGCCGCAGCGCCCGCGGCGCCCAGATCGTCTGCGCGCCGCGGTCGAGGCCGTCCACGACCGCGTCCGCGACCGCCTCCGGCGTGCTCGCCAGCGGCGCCGGGTCCAGGCCGCGGGTCATCCGCGTGTGGACGAAGCCGGGGCGAACCACCAGCACGCGCACGCCCTGCTCGTGCAGGTCATCCGCCAGACCCTGGGCGAGCGCGGCCAGGCCGGCCTTGGACGCGCCGTAGACCGCGGTGGCGCGCCGCGGGCGCTCGGCGGCGACCGAGGAGAGCACCACGATCGTGCCGCCGCCCTGCTCGCGCAGGCGCCGCGCCGCATGGATCAGCAGGGAGCCGGCGCCCACCAGGTTGACCTGCATCACTTCCACCGCGCCCGCCACGTCCTGCGGCAGGCCGCCGCGCTCGCCGAGCACCCCCACGGCCAGCACCACTATGTCCGCGCCGCCCAGCTCCGTGAACGCGCGCTCCACGCACTCCGCGTGGCGATCGGTCTCCAGCGCGTCGAGCTCCAGCTCGACCACGCGAGGACATCCCGCCGTGCGCAGCTCTTGCGCGCAGCTGCTCAGCGCGGCGCGATCGCGCCCGAGCAGCGCCACCTCTCGCGGCGCGCCACGCTGCAGCTGGCGCACGATCGCCAAGGCAATCTCAGAGGTGCCGCCGAGCACGACCACGCGCCTGCCCGAGGATCGGGGGCTCGCGCCGCTCACGCCCGGTCTCCGCACAGGCCCAGACGCCGCGCGAGGTCCGAGCGGAGCACCCCGTCCGGATCGACCCTCCGCCGCTGGGCTTGAAAGCGCTCCAGCTGAGGGTACATCGCCTCCAGGCACTCCCGCCGCAGGCGGACGTCCTTGCTCAGATACACGCGCCCGCCGCAGCCGGCGACCAGCTCGTCAAGCTCATCCAGCGCCGCGTGCAGCCCCGGCGCCGCCGCGGGCAGGTCCACGGCGAGCGTCCACCCCTCCACGGGGAAGGACAGCGGCCCGCCGAACGCCGCGCCGAAGCGCTTGAACACCGCCAGGTACACCGGCAGGCGCCGTGTGCTGATCAGCTCGAAGCAGCGCTCCAGCGCCGTCTCCTGGCCCACGGGGATCACGAACTGGTATTGGATCAGTCCCGCCCGGCCGTAGAGCCGATTCCACTCCCCGAGCACGTCCAGCGGGAAGAAGTACGGCGCGATCGCCAGCGGGCGCCCGCGCTCGCGTCGCGGCGACGTGCGCCAGCGCAGCGTGTTGAACGCGCGCACGCTCGCCGGACGCAAGAGCGCTGCGGGAAAGCCGCTGGGAACATCGAACGCGGGGCCCTTGGAGAGCGCACCGGGGTAGGCGCTGCCCGCCGAGCGCCGCCCGCGCGCGGGCGGCGTGAGCGCGCCCGCGGGGAGCGGGTCGGCGCGGCTGACGATCGCGCGCCCCATCTTCGATCCCGGCGCCAGCAGGTCCAGCCAGGCGACCGAGTAGCGGTGGCGTTCGGTGCCGCTCAGCAGCTCCAGCGTCTGCGCCAGGCCGTCCGTGCGGTCCGCGTCCTCGGCCACCCATGGGGAGGACAGCGGCTCCGCCCGCAGCGTCGCTGCGACCACCACGCCCGTCAGCCCCATCCCGCCGAGCGTGGCGTAGAAGAGCTCGGGGTCGGACTCCGGCGAGAGCTCCACCACGCCGTCCGCCGGTGTGCACAGGCTGAGCGCCGTCACGTGCCGCGCAAAGCCGCCGTCGCGGTGATGGTTCTTGCCGTGGATGTCGCTTGCAATCGCCCCAGCGAGCGTCACGTGGCGGGTCCCCGGCACGACCGGAAGGCCGAGCCCGTGGGCGGACAGGCGCGCCATCAGCTGGGCCACGGTGGCGCCCGCCTGCGCCGTGATCAGCATCCGCTGCGTGTCGATCGAGACGATCCGGTCGAGCGCGGTCATGTCCAGCACCTCGCCACCGCCGTTCTGCGCCGCATCCCCGTAGCTGCGCCCGGCGCCCCTGGCGATCACTCCGTCCTGTGTGCGCGCGCGGGAGAGCGCGTCGAGCACCTCCTCCACCCCATGCGCCCGGAGCACATGGCAGCGGCTGGCAGCGGTCCGTCCCCATCCGCACAGCGAGCGCTCGGCGCGCACCGGGGGTGTGCGCGCCCTCATCTCAACGACCGACATACACCCCGCCGAGGAACAGGACGCCCCACGCGACGCCCAGCGCCAGCAGCGTGCGGTCGCGCAGGATCAGCTCCTCCGGCGCCTGCCCCGCGCCCGCTCCGATCAGCGTGGCGTAGCGGACCAGCCACAGCAGGAACGGGGCGATCGACAGCCCGTACCAGAGCAGATGCGAGGGTCGTGTGACCGCCCACCCGGTGTAGGCGACCCCGCCCAAGGTGGCGGCGGCCGCCAACAGCAGGCGCAGCCTTCCCAGCGAGTAGCGCCGCAGCGTCGCCCGCGCGGGGTCCGAGCCGCCGTGCTCGCGCAGCTCCGCATAGCGCTTGGCGGCGACCAGGTAGACGGCGCAGCATCCCGTCACAATGACAAACCAGCGCGACAGATAGATGTCGCTCGCCACCCCGCCGGCGAATGCCCGCAGCACGAAGCCCGCGGCGATCACCAGGATGTCCGCCACAACCACGCGCCGCAGCCACAGCGAGTAGCTCGCCGTCAGCAGCAGATAGCCGCAGGCGAGGGCTGCGAGGCCCGGCGCGATCGCGATCGCCAGGGCGATCCCCAGCAGCGCCAGCAGGGCGGCCCAGCGCAGGGCCGCGGCGGGCGAGAGATCCCCCGAGGCCACAGGGCGCAGGCGCTTGAGCGGATGCCTGCGATCCTGCTCGCGGTCGCGCACGTCATTGACCAGGTAGGTGGCGCTCGATATCAGGCACAGGACCACGAAGGCTCCCGCCACCTGCGCCGCGACCAGCGGTCGGTCGATCATGCCGGCCGCGGCGGGGGCCGCCAGAACGAGCAGGTTCTTGCTCCACTGACGCGGCCGACAGGCGCGCAGCAGCACGAGCGCAGGGGAGCGCGCCGCGCGGGCCGGTGGGGCTGCCGCTTCGAGTCGAGTGATCGGCTGGGTATCCCGCAGACGACGCAGAGGCACCTGCTCGTCGTTGGCTGCGGCCTCAGGTGGGTGAATTGGCTAAACCTCCGTTGGACAGGGCTAACTGGGGAGCTGCGAACCCGAAGAGAACCCACTGCCCACGCGAGCCAGGATTCCACACCGCTGCCCGTTTTCGGCGCGGTTGATCCGCTTCGAGCGGTGAGACTTCTCTTAGTGAGAATCCGCTCACCCCGCCCGCATTGGCCGCACACGCGCAGGGTGCTTCCTACAGTGTATGCATGGAGCTCGGCGCTGCCACGCGCAACAGGCTCGGCGCCGGCAGCCGACCCCCCACCCGCCGCCGCGGCACGAGTGGCGTCGTGCGCCTGCGCCGTATCGCCGTGGTGGCCGCGATCGTGGTGCTGATCCCCGCGGGCCTCTCCTACGTGGGCGCCATCAGCCAGCCATCCAACTCGAGCCTCGGGATTCGCACGGTCGAGTGGCTGCGCGACAACGGCGCCGCCGGGCTGGTCGCACGCGTCGAGTCCATCTACTACTCATTGACCGCCCCGAGCAAGGGCGGGCCCACGCTGCGCGCCCTCCCCCGGGTCGGCTATGGCGCAGCCGCCGCCAGCAAGCTCGCAAGCGAATACCGACCCGTGCGCGTGCCCGCGCTGCTCCACCCGGCGCTGCCCGGAGAGGGCGTCTGGCACGCCACGCGCCCGAGCCTGGAAGCCAACCCCCCGGTGCTGCTCGCCACCGTGCGCAACCAGCCCGAATACCCCAGAGTCCTCGTGGGCCTCGCCTGGATCAACACCAAGCGCAGCACCATCGCCCTGCACGCCGGGCGCCTGGAGCCCTCGGTGACGCTGCCGCGCGGCCCGATGGACGTTCCCACCACACGCCGCCCAAGGCTGCTGGCCAGCTTCAACAGCGGCTTCAAGCACGGCGACTCCGGCGGCGGCTTCGCCCTCAACGGGCACACCTACGCGACGATGCGCAACGGCCAGGGCACGCTCGTGGGATACGCCAGCGGGCGCGTGGACGTCCTCGACTGGAGCTACGGGCCCACCGTCCCATCCGGGGTCAACTTCGCCCGCCAGAACCTTCCCCTGATCGTCAGCAACGGCAAACCCAACCCCAACCTCGCCAACGACTCCGAATGGGGCGCCACAGTGGGCAACGCCATCCTGGTGTGGCGCTCGGGGGTCGGCGTGGACAGCCGCGGCAACCTGATCTACGCGGCCGGCGAAGACCAGACGGTGAGCAGCCTCGCCCAGACCCTGGTCCGCGCGGGCGCCGTGCGAGCCATGGAGCTCGACATCAACTCCTACTGGGTCAGTTTCATCAGCTACGGCGCTCCCGGGGCCCTGGAACCGAAGAACCTGCTGCCCGCCATGAACCGCCCGGCCACGCGCTATCTGGAACCGGACGATCGAGACTTCTTCACCGTCTACTCCCGCTGAGAACCGAGGAGGCGGGCGCGCTGGCACGCGAGGCGCCGCGGGAGCCCACAGGCGCGTTCGCACGGGGCGACTGACGCGCCGGAATCCCGCAGCTCGTCAGCTAGCCTGGGCACATGCGCCTCTTCGGTAGAGACACGGCATCGATGGTCGAGCCGGCCGCCGCCCTGCCTGGCCGTGAGCAGGCGATGAGGCTGCCCGACCTCCACGCGGTCCTCGGCACGCCGCTGCAGGGGCCGTTCCCCGACGGGGTGCAGAGCGCGATCTTCGGGATGGGCTGCTTCTGGGGTGCCGAGCGGATCTTCTGGCAGGCCGAGGGGGTCTACTCGACGGCCGTCGGCTACGCCGGCGGGATCACGCCGAACCCCACCTACGAGGAGACCTGCAGCGGACGCACGGGCCACGCCGAGGCCGTGCTGGTCGCCTTCGACGCCGCCGCGAAGAGCTATCAGGAGATGCTCAGGCTGTTCTGGGAGGGTCACGATCCCACCCAGGGCATGCGCCAGGGCAACGACGTGGGCAGCCAGTACCGCTCGCTGATCATGTGGAGCGAGGAGCCACAGCGCATCGCCGCCGAGGCCTCGCTGCGCGCCTACCAGCAGATGCTCTCCGCCGCCCGGCACGGGACGATCACCACCGAATTGGTGCAGGAGAGCCCCGAGCACCGGTTCTTCTACGCCGAGGACTACCACCAGCAGTACCTGGCCAAGAACCCCGGCGGCTACTGCGGCCTGGGAGGCACCGGCGTCGCCTGTCCCGTCGGCATCGCCCTCTAGCAGGACCGCCGAGCGCGTCGGCGCTCTGCGCCACCACACCGACAGCGACCCCGCCGAAGCGGGGCCGCTGTGAATCCTGACTTCAGCTTCCGTGCCCGGGCGCGTCCGTGGGGTGGCCGCGCCCGGGCCGGAGCTCTGCGATGCCTGCCCTCCTAGGCGCCGGCCCCCGCAGGTACTGCACCACCGCCACCGGGCTGCCACGCGGGTGCGTGCGGGCCGCCGAGCGTCGGCACGTCCGAGGGGTAGACCTCGTTGCCGTGGATCGCGTGATCGCCGATCTCCAGCTCCTCGTCGGAGAGGCGCAGGGGGACGAAGATCCCGACGATCTTCAGCAGGATGAACGTCATCACGCCGCAGAACACGATCACGAAACCGGCCGTCTCGGCCTGCCAGCGCAACAGCGTCCAGCTGCCGTGGATGACACCGGCTTTGCCGGGCAGGCTCGAGGCGCCGCCCACGCCGATGTACTCGATCACCTTCGGGTTGGCGAACACGCCCGTCAACAGGCCTCCGCAGAGCCCGGCGATCCCGTGGGTGTAGATCACCCCCAGGGTGTCGTCCACGCTGCGGAACACCGGCGCCCGGCTCAGGAACCTGATCGCCATCCACACGATCGTCGAGGCGATCACACCGATCGCTATCGCCCCCCATCCGGTCACGAAGCCGGCCGCCGGGGTGATACCCACCAGACCAGTGATCATGCCGTTGACCGAGCCGATCAGAGACGGCTTGTCGCGGAAGATGTAGTCCCACGCGATCCACACCAGCATCGCCACCGCGGTGCAGACGTTCGTGTTCAGCACCGCCGCCGAGGCGTTGGCGCCCGCGTAGTAGGAGTCCCCGCCGTTGAAGCCGTTCCAGCCGAGCCACAGCAGACCCGCGCCGGCCGCGACCATCAACAGGTTGTTCGGTGCGTCGATCTCTCTATCTCGCTGCAATCGCGGTCCGATCACCGCCGCCGCCACGAAGCCTGAGATACCGGCCGCGAGGTGGATGACATAGCCACCGGAGTAGTCCAGCGCGCCGTGAGCCGCGAAGTAGCCGCCGCCCCAGATCAGGAAGGCGTTGACGGTGTACACGAACGTGATCCACAGCAGCACGAACGGGATCCAGGCCTTGAAGTTGATGCGGCCGAGAACCGATCCCAGCATCAGGATCGGCGTGATCCCCGCGAATACGAACTGGAAGTACACCAGCGAGGACTCCGGGAAGTGGAACGGGGGGCCTTCCGTGATCGACGGGATGACCGCCTGCCCCTCCTCCGCTCCGGCAGAGAGCACGGTGCCCGACTTGCCCCAGAAGGTGTCGAAGAACCCTTTGCCGTGGCCGATCGGGTTGCCGAATCCCATCTTGAACGCCCATAGCACCCAGGCGACCAGGACGAGTGAGAACGCTACGAATGTGAGCATCATGCTGTTGACCGACCAGCGCTTCTGCATGACTCCGCCGTACAGGATCGCGAGACCGGGCAGGCTCATGAGCCCGACGAAGGTCGCCGCGGTCATCTGCCACGCGTTGTCTCCCGGGTTCAGCCAACTTGGGTATGCCAGCCAGGACATGGGCCTCCGTTTCCTACCGTTGTGGATGTGGTGTGCGGAGCCTCCCTGCAGGCAGCCGCCGCCGCACCAATGACAGTCCGGCTATGAAATCCGGCCTGCGCCGACGCCGGTAGGGCCATCCTGGCCAATAGTTGCGGCCAGGCTTTCGACATTTGTCTAGACGGCCTAGCTGGGGGCGCGATACGGGAAGCCCGCGCGCGCGCAGGCGCCGCGCAGCTCCCGCTGGATGCTGCGGAACTGCCCCGAGGCGCAGATGCGCCTGGCCTGCGCCCCGCAGCCGTGCAGGTCGGCACCCCCGAGCGTGCTGGCGAAGGTCACCCTGATGCAGTCGGAGCGGGCGGAGGACCCGCTTGTGATGGCATAGGCGCCGAGCCCGACCACGGCCAAGAGCAGGCAGCTGAGGGCCACGGCCACCGCGGTCCTCTCGCGCCGTCCCCAGTGCAGCGGCTCGGACAGCCGACGGGACTGTTCGAACATCACCATCGCAACCAAAGGCTACTGCGCGCCGGTGTCCGCGACTTCGTGCGGCTGCTCCGCGCCCGCGCCTCCGTCGCCCGCGGAGTCCTCCGCGGGCTGGAAGGAGAGGGCGAGCGAGTTGATGCAGTAGCGCTCACCGGTCGGTCCCGGACCATCGTCGAAGACGTGTCCCAGGTGTCCGCCGCAGGTGCGGCAGAGCACCTCCGTGCGGTGCGTGAACAGGCTGTTGTCCGCGCGCAGCTCGACCGCCTCGGCGACCGCCGGCTCGGTGAAGCTGGGCCAGCCGGTGCCGGACTCGAACTTGGTGTCCGCGCTGAACAGCACAGCCGAGCAGGCCGCACAGCGGTAGTCGCCGGAGGCCTTGTTGTAGACGTACTCGCCCGTGAACGGCGGCTCGGTCCCGGCCTTGCGCAGCACGTCGTACTGGGCGGGCGTCAGCTGCTCGCGCCACTCGCGCTCGGACTTGGCCGCCTTCGGCTCCGGTGAGGACATGCCCATGTTCTAGCAGCGGCCGCGCCGTCGCGCACGGCCTGCTATTGTGATCTTTACGTTCACGTCAATTTAGCTGATACAGACCGGGGAGCGAGACGGCTTGAGCACCACCGCGCGCAGGCAGCAGACCACCATCCAGCGGCCCGACGGGCGCTTCGGTGTGGCTGCGGGCCACGGGCAGTACAAGTGGTGGGCGCTCTCCTGCACCAGCCTCGGGATGCTGCTCGCGGCCACCAACTCCGGGACCCTGATCATCGCGCTGCCCGACCTGGAGCGCTCGCTGCACACCAGCCTGCTCGCCCTCGTATGGGTGATCCTCGCCTACCTGATCGCCGCCACGGTGCTGGTGCTGAGCGCCGGACGCCTGAGCGACCTGTTCGGGCGCAAGCGCGCCTATGTCGGCGGCTTCCTCGTGTTCGCACTGGCCTCGCTCGGCGCGGGCTTCTCCCCCGACTCGACCGTGCTGATCCTGTGGCGCGTGCTGCAGGGCATCGGCTCGGCCTTCCTGTTCGCCAACGCCGCCGCGCTGGTCACCGACGCGTTCCCCAAGGAGGAGCTCGGCCTGGCGATGGGCGCCAACACGATGGTCGCGGCGATCGGGCTGGTGCTCGGCCCGGTGCTCGGCGGCGCGCTCGTTGCGATCTCCTGGCACTGGGTGTTCTGGTTCAACGTGCCGTTCGCGCTCGCCGGCGCCACCTGGGGCGCGCTGATCCTGCGCGAGCTCGCCAAACCGGACTCCGTGCGCGGCTTCGACGTGCTCGGCACCACCACCTTCGTGGTGGGGCTCACCGGCCTCGTGCTCGGCGTCTCGCGCGGCGGCCTCAGCGGCTGGAACGATCCGATCGTGATCGGCGGCCTCGCCGCCGCCGCGGTGCTGCTTCCGCTGTGGGTGGCGATCGAGCACCGCTCGCGCGCGCCCATGCTCGACCTGGAGATCTTCCGCAGCCGGCTGTT
>OCTA010004073.1_pt1 | contig 12847 bp, 14 predicted proteins | sample 1538991 | NCBI WGS metagenome assembly OCTA01 (sample SAMEA3539302, study PRJEB22396) | soil metagenome | biome: tundra; feature: field; material: soil | place: USA | collected 2010-05 | depth 0.15 m
GGCTCAACCCGGCGACAGCTTTTGGCAGGTAAACCTCCTGGCGGGCTATCGTTCACCCCGCCGACGTGTGGACTTCCAGGTCGGAGTGCTGAATCTCACCGGGCAAGATTACAAGCTGAACCCGCTCAATCTCTACAACGAGTTGCCGCATGCGCGCACTTTTGTGACACGGCTGCAGTTCAATTTGTAGAAGTGACTACTTCAAGGCGGCGTCCAATTCACATTGAGCTTCAGCTTGTATCCCTTCGTGGGACAGGTCGGTGGTTTTGTGTAAATCGTAAATGAGTAACTCTGGCCGACATTCGGGGTCACCGCAAAAGTTAGCTTGCTTGGTCCCGGCTGCGTGCACGGGGCCGTTGAGCCCGAGGCATTGTCATTGCAGCTTGGCACTGGCTTCGAAAAATCATGACGTTCCACCGCTGTAATCACGGTATCGAACGGGCAGTCGGCAACATCGAAAGTGTCAGCGGCGCATTGCGTCTTGCTACCGACATCAAAAAAATGTGTGCCATCCAGATTGGTAATGCCGCAGTAACCGTTGACCGTTATCGGCTGGCTACCACAATGTATGCCAACGGGCTGAGGATACGGCTGAAAAGGACCCTGGACTGATGTCAGCAACCCAAGCGCATTCGTCGTGAATACGAAGAGGCCCGCGGAATCGGATAATATGCTTCTGTCGCCCACAGTGATTAGGCAGGTGTACAAACCGACCTCGGTTTCCCCCACCAGCACCGCATTGGTTGCGCCCGAGATGTTCGTTCCATTGAATTGCCACTGAAACTTGGCGATCTTCTCCGCACGGGTTCCCACCGCAAAGCTCGCACTGGCTCCTTCCGGGACCATTTGGTCCTGGGGTTGCTCCGTCACCAGAATTCTATCGTCCTTTTCCTTTACGGCCGCGTCCTTGCATCCTGTCACCGAGACGACGAGCGCCGTCATCACGAGCGCGAGCCCGGCAAAACCGCTCACCGGCATTTTGTTTCTAATCAGAGCTTTAATTCCATTTCTCATTTCTGTTCTTTCTTCATTAGCTCGATCAACCCTTCCTGTCTCAAATACTTGATGAGATCCACGATGTTGCTGCCCTGATGAGCCACCAACGTGTTTGGATCGGCCAGCATCAAATTCGAGAATTTAACTGTGATCTGATTGCCCCGGGTCGCCGTCGAATGGTATCCCACCGAGCCTCCAGCGGAGGCAGTCACGGGAGAAGCCACGGGCGCTGACAGGTCCAGTTTCAACTCGCCGGTGTCGTCCTGCGCCGCCGAAACGTTGAAGGTCACCTCGACGTCGCTGGGGTACAGGCCGAACGGTTGGTTTTCCGCACCGGCCTTCCGCATCGCATTAAGGCCTTGGGCCACAGAAACTAAGGCGTTGCTGAGTGTGATGTCCTTGGGATCGGCCACATGCTTCGTCGAGCAGCACCCTGAGAAGAGGCTTGCGTACGCCGCGATCCCCACGAGAAACAGGAGAGGTAGAGAGTGTTTGGCCATGTCACCTTTGGTTACGTTGGTTTATTATTTTGTTCTGCTCTCCCGAAACCAGCGAACCGCAAACTACACCGCGGTCACAATCAGGAGAATCATCTTCAGCCCCAATATCACACCGCCAGGATGCCTTGTAAAGCCAAAAATGCAAAAATGCCCGAGTCAATTCTGAGAATTAGGCTATCCTCTTTCCAAAAGCCCTGTATATTGTGGGCTATCCCAAGAGAGCCGTGAACCCGAAGGCTGTGACCGAACGGAAACTGAGCAAGCCCGCGCTGGGCGCGGGGCTGGCGATGGTTTGCGGGTTGGCGTTGTGGGGGACGCGCGTGGGCCAGGGCTGGGTTAACGCCAGCTATGATTACCTGTTCTGGTTCGGCGCACGGGAGGTCACGAACTCGGTGGTGCTGGTTGAAATGGATAATGTTTCGTTCGATACCTTCCACCAGGAGCGTGGCAAGCCGTGGGACCGCGCCCGCCACGCAGAAATGCTGAACAAACTGGCGGATGGCGGTTGTCGCCTCGCAGTGCTCGACACCTTTTTTGGAACGACCAACGAACCGGCTCAAGATGAGGCGCTGGCTGGGGCGATGCGGCGGTTGCGTGGGCTCGCTTTGCTGGCCTGGCAGGAAGACACGGACCTGCCGGATGTGGCCGCCGCCAGCCCGCACCCGCCGGCGGAGCTGTTTTTGGCCGCCGCCGGGACGAATAATTGGGGCGTGGCCCGATCAGAGCCGGTCGCGCGGCGCCACTGGCCTTTTCCGGCGCCTGGACCTTATCCGAGCCTGGCTTGGACGGCGGCGCGGCTGGCCGGCGCGAAGTTGAGCACTGAGCCGCAGCAACAATGGCTGCGCTATTACGCACCGGGCGGAGCCTGGAGCCGCTTGAGTTATGTTCGGGCGCTCGCCCAGGACGCGAATTATTTCCAGGATAGAGTAGTTTTCATTGGCGGCAGTCCGCAGAGCAAGGAGGCGAGTTCACCTGAGGAGGACAAATTCAGGACGCCTTATACCCGCTGGAACGATGGGCAAGCAGTGGGCGGGGTCGAAATCATGGCCACCGAATTCCTCAACCTGGTCAACGGGGACTGGCTCCGCCGGCCGCCCTGGTGGGTGGAAATGGGGCTGCTGAGCTTGAGTGGCGTGGTGCTGGGGGGCGGCTTCTGCCGGGTCCGATGGCCGCTCGCTTGTGGGCTGGCAGCCGCAGCGGCGCTGGCAGCGATGGTGGCCGCCGTGTTGCTCAGCTATGCCACCAACTATTGGTTCCCCTGGCTGGTGATCGCGGGCGGCCAGATGCCCTGCGCGCTGGTGTGGGCGGTAGCCGGACCAAGATTTGGGCGGGCCCCGCCAGCGGAGGAGACGACCGTCGTGGACGTGCTGGTGACTCACGGTTACGAACGCTTGATCTCCCTCGGCAAGGGGGCGTTTGGAGAAGTCTGGCTGGCACGCACTGCCATAAATGAAATGAAAGCGCTGAAGGTGGTTTATCGGTCCGAGTGCGACAAGAAGCACGTGCCGTATGAAGCTGAGTACGAGGCCATCACAAAGTACAAACCGGTCTCCCTGGACCCGCGACTGCTCCACATCGAACATGTTTTTCGGGATGACGGTGCTGGTTATTTTTTCTATGTGATGGAGCTGGCAGATCCACTTACACCCAACTGGGATGGCAAGGTGGAGACTTACAAACCGCGCGACCTGGAGAATGTGCTCGAACAGGCAGGTGCCCCGCTGCCAGTCGCCAGGTGCGTCGAAATCGGTCTTGCCCTCACCGAGGCGCTGGACTTTCTCCATCAACAGCGCCTCACCCATCGCGACATCAAGCCGAAGAACATCATCTTCGTCCGCAATCGGCCGAAACTGGCCGATATAGGGCTGGTCACTGACCTCCGCACCGCAAGCAAGATAATCACCATTGCCGGCACACTTGGTTATATGCCGCCGGCCCCCGAGCCTCCCGGCACGGCCCAGGCGGACATCTACAGTTTGGGCAAAGTGCTCTATGTCATAAGCACGCGCAGTCCCGTGGAAAACTTCCCAAAGCTTCCCGTCGCGGTGATGGAAACCAGCGTGCGGACCGATTTTATGCGGCTGGACGAGGTCATCGTGAAGGCCTGCCGGGTTGACCCGGTCGATCGCTACCCGTCCGCCGCGCAAATGCGAGCGGCATTGTGGGAGGTCAAAAACGCGCTCGCGGCATAAGCGGGGGTCTGGCTTGGCGCGACTTTTAACCGAGTCATGCGCGGCTTACTATTCTCCTTCCTGTCCCGAGCACTGGCGCTGCTGTCTGCGGGATGCAAGATGAGAGTCAACAGTCCAACGGCGTGGCGCTGGTGGCGCTGCTTGAGGCAGAAGGTTCGCAGGCGATTTTAGCGTGCCGCGAGTCAAAAACGGTTGGGACGGTGGTGTTTGGCAAAATCCTCGCGGCCTGCGAGCATTTTGGGAGATGAAATGGGCCGGAGGAGGGGAGGACCAGCGGAGTTGCGAGGGCGTCTGATTCTTTCCGATTTGGTGGGGTCGGTCCTGGAATTATGACATTTTGCATCCTCGCCCGGTCTTTTCTGCTACCTCTTGTGCTGGAACCACCATCGCTGTCATTTTTCTTGGACCCCTGGCTGAGGGTCTCACGCACAAAGGCCGCGAAGGTCGTAAAGTAGGAAAGATGCTTTGCGACCTTCGGGGCCTTTGCGTGAGCCTCCATGCTGTTTTGGATCAGGGTCTGAGGCTGCGCCTTGTTAGCGGTCCATCAACTCGAAGAACTCTAAGCGGCTACGACCGGGCGGCGGGCTTCTTTGTTGGCGGCGTGGTGGGTTTTATCGGCGAGCATCCGCTGTTTGGCGCGGCGGCTCCCGGCCTGCCACAAACCAGAATGGACAACGGGCAAACCAACGATTACCGTTCCCCCGTGACGCCTTGCAGCACGCGGCACTATGAGGTCCATTACTTGTTCGTCATATGAGCGCGATTATAAAGCTGAAGCATCTTATTGGATTTGTTGGGTTTCTCCTCTGCGCCTGGTTTGCTTACCAGTGCGGACTGAATGCCCGCGATTCAGCCTCTCGCGCCTACACGCTTTGGCTGAGCGGAAGCGGTGCCGCGAGCCAAGTCCAGGCTGCCTCTCGGCAGAATGGACTGTGGGTGGTGGCCGTGGGTGCATCTTTGCTTATTGGACTGGTGTTCCTCTCAACCTGTTTCTACTCAAAGCGGCCAGAAGTTCTGCGCAGAGGTCTCGGACTTATGCTGCTTGGAGGTTCGTGCTTGCCGTTTGCGTTTGCCTTCACGATTTTATCCCCGTTCTTCAATATCGGCGGCAGACTGGCCCCCGGAGCCCGTGCGGCTAGTTGGAGCGCCGGAGGGATCACCCTCCAAGGTTGGCAGATGTACGCGGGAGCCCTGCTGTTCGCGCTGTCCGCCTTGTCCATGCTGGCGGGAGGTGCATACCTCCTCCTGTCACCACCAAACGATGACTAGCGTATCAGTCGGATATTCGCACGCTCTGCCTGCACACGGCCCGGAGGCGCTCATTGACGCTGGAGTTTTATCGCAAGCATAGGTATCATGACGAAGGCGCGCGCAGAGGAGTCGCTTCTAAACCCACCGGAGACTTTGTCTTCTGGTGACGTGTTGTTGCGGTTCGTGAGAGTGATGCCCGGCGAGCCCTCGCGGGGATTCGTCCCGTTTTACAATTTCCGCATCCTGGCTGCCGACGGCTCGGATGTGGGCCACATAAACTTCCGTGTTGGCGATACGGAGCACATTCGAGTTTCTGCCGGACATATCGGATATGAGATTCTGGAGCCGTTTCGAGGTCATGGTTACGCACTCCAGGCATGTCGCGCCATCGCCCCGTTCGTCCGTTCGCTGTATAGCGCGGTCACCATCACGTGTGACCCAGACAACCATGCTTCGAGACGGACTATCGAGCGGTTGGGCGCGAGCTTCATTGACGAGGTATCGGTTCCGCCGAATGATCCGCATTATCAGCGAGGCTCGCGCCTCAAGAGACGATACACATGGACACCTTGAGGAAGCGGTTCAAACCACCCCGGCAGTCCGGATTCCGTCAGCAGGCCATCCCCCTGGCAGGCTCGTAAGAATCGCCCGTAAGAATCGCCTTGCGTCTGCACCGGGAAAACACGATGAGTGTAAGGTGGATCATGCAACGGCTGCAAATAGCAGCCGCAACGCATCTATCGCACCGGCTCTGCGAACAGGGCCGGAAGCGAATGAAGCAGCGCTGAGCTACTTAATGAAACTAAGAATCTAAAGATTATCATGAATCTCTTTCCCTTCCCGATTGGTCGCAATTACCTGGTCCGGGTTTTTGCCTTGCTGCTTTCGCTGCTGGCTTTGGGGCACGCTCACGCTCAGCCCACCATCGTCTCGACCGTTCCTCCGACCGGCGCCAGCGGTGTTTCGCGCTCGGCAGCGGTTATCATCACCTTCAGCGAGGCCATGAATACCAGCCTGACGATGGCCTATTTCTTTGATTTGACCACTTTTCAGCAACTGCCGACATCCCTCTCCTGGAGCGCCGGCAACACCGTGCTGACCTGCACGCCGACGCCGTCATTTCCGGCAAGCCGGACGATTTCGTGGACAGTGTCCAACGGCCAGAACCCTGCGGGCGCCCCGCTGGCTGGCTACAGCGGCGGCACCTTCGCCACCGGAGCCGGGGTGCAACTGACGCTGACGAAGCCCACCTGGAGCGGGGGAACCTTCTCCTTCGACGTAAATTCACCGGCCGGCCAAACTTTCACGGTCGAATACAGCAGTACCCTGCGCCCGAACCAATGGCAAACGTTGCTCACCACCAACAGCCCGACCAGCCCGGTTCACATCGTCGATCCGCACTCGCGCACCAACCGTTACCTCTTTTACCGCGCGCGCACCGGGTCTTAGCTCGGCTTTGGCCAAGCCCGACTTCACTTGATCCTCATCTGCCCTCTGTGGCTTAAACTGCTCTTTTTAGCAATGCCGCCTGACCTGACGATGAATCGAACTGTATTTCTGGACCGCGATGGGACGATTATCGAGGAGAAGAATTACCTTCGCCGCGTGGAGGACGTGATGATCTTCCCCAGGGCGGGAGCGGCGCTGGGGTATTTGTGCAGAGCCGGGTTCAGCTTGTTCATCGTGTCGAACCAGTCGGGCGTGGGCCGGGGCTATTTCACGCTGGCGGAGGTCGAGAAAGTGAATGAGTATATACTCCGGGAGCTTGGCCGCGAGGGTGCGCGCTTCCAGAAGGTATATATCGCGCCCGAGTCGCCCGATGAGCCGAGCCGCGGGCGCAAGCCGTCGCCGCAATTCCTCCTGGATGCGCGGGATGAGTTCGGCGTGGACCTGGCGCAGAGCTATATGATTGGCGACAAGCTGATTGATTTGGAGTGCGGCTGGAATGCCGGCGTGAAGAAGTGCTTGCTCGTCCGCACGGGGTACGGGGCGGAATTGGAGCGCACGTCGGCTGATAAACTGGGCGCTGCTGCCGTGGTGGACGACTTGTCCGCGGCGGCGCAGTGGATACTCAAAGAGACATAAACACACATCCGGCGGCGCCGATAATCAGCTATTTCCTGTCGCTTACAGCGGCTTCTCGTAGATCCTTTGCTGCGCCAGTTTCCCTCCAGCCAGTCGGCAAGGGTCAATAATGGTGATACCGTCCTGTCCGAAGCGCGCCGTGACGGGCGCGCCTTTGCCTTGGCGTAAATACCTGAAATTCAAATCGCGCACCACTCGCGCGGCGTGGACGATTGCCACCGTGATGCGCGCTTCCTCCGCGGTCGGATAAAGGTCCGCCACACTTTCCCGGCTCGCGCCAAAGAACCTCATCCGGCATACCGCCGCCAGCCCAGCTATGAGGCAATCGACCCCGTAACCGACATAGGCAGGCAAGCCGTCCGGGCGCTTCACGTCACGCGCGAAATGAGTATTCGCCGTGCGACTGCCGCCGCCCCGGTTCCACCAACGCAAACCGCGGTATTGCTGGTCGCTCTCCACCTTTCCATCCGTGCCAACAATTTCGTGCCCCTGATTCACCGGCCCTTCGAAGTCGGGCGGCGTGATCCAGTTGTTGTGGAAGTTGATGCTCATGCCGTTGGCGAAATCGACCCGCACCTGGACGGCGTCATAGGCATTGATGCCGTCGCGCACGAGCCGCTTCTTCTGGCCTACCGCGGTGAGCGAGACCGGCTTGCTACGGTAGTAGTGATAGATCAAATCCACCCAATGTGTGCCGACATAGCTAAATGGGTCGCTCTGCTCCACCCATTTGAAGGTGCGGGTGGAGACCTGAAGAGGCTCCTCCAGATACGCCGTGCCGTAAAGCGGCTCGCCGATGCGCTGCCTGATCTCCTCCCGAATCCGCAGGTGGTCGGGGTCGTAGCGTTTGTGCATGTCCACCGCGACGATGCGCTTCTTCTTCTTCGCCAGCGCAATGATCCGGTCAGCCTCGGCGGTGTCCAGGCACATCGGCTTCTCGGTGAGGACGTGGGCGCCGGCCCTGAGCGCGGCGAGAATGACCTCGGCATGCAGGGGGTCCGGCGTGGCCACCGCCAGCACGTCGAGGTCGGGGAAGTCGCGCAGGATTTCCAGCCACGGCTTCGGGCCGGCAAAGGCTTTTGGCGATTGGCCGGTCCAGCGTTTGAAGTTGTCCCGGGCGCGCCGGGCGGACTTCTCCGTGCGCGCGGCGACTGCGACCAGTTGGAACTTGATCGGCGCCAACTCCCGGGCCCATCCGTCAAGTCCAACGCGTCCGAGTTGCGGGCTGATGCCGGCGCGCTGCAGATCGGCATAGGTTCGCGCATGCACATCACCCCCGAACATGCCCGTGCCCACGAGTGCAATCTTGATTGTGTTGTCCATCGTAAAGCAGGACAGGCGGCTCGCCTGTCTCACGCTTGTTCGCGCCGAATGTGTAGCGTGAACCAGGAGGAAGCAACCCCATTTAGTGCGGGGTGCGGAATATGGAATGCGAAGTTGATTCGATGCACCGGCTCCTCGCAATCCTCCGAGACTTTGGACTTTAGACTTTGGGCTTTAGACTTTACGCTCCCGTCGATGATCGGCACAGCGCTGAACGTGGCGGGAATCCTCATTGGTGGGGTCGCAGGCCTGGCGCGGCGAAAGCCGCTTTCGCCGGCACACGAATCCTTCGTCAAGGTTGCCCTGGGAGCTTTCACGGTCTTTTACGGATTGCGGCTGACTTGGATGAGCTTAAACGGTTCATTCCTGCAGATACTCAAGCAACTCCTCATCGTCGTGATCGCATTGATGCTCGGGAGGATGACCGGTCGATTGCTGCGCCTTCAGAAATGGTCCAATCGTCTGGGCCGGGACGCGCGGGAACGCATTGCGGCTGTCAAACCCGCCGACCCGCGCCGGCTGGGCGATGGTTTCAACATCTGCGCCGCGTTGTTTTGTGCCGCTCCGCTGGCCATCCTCGGTCCGGTCCAGGACGGCTTGTCTGGATATTATTATCCTCTGGCCATCAAGGCGGTGATCGACGGGCTGGCCACGATGGGCTTCGTTTTGCTTTTCGGCTGGGGCGTGATGCTCGCGGCCCTGCCTGTGCTGGCATTTCAAGGGACGATCACGCTGGTGTGCTCGCAGTTCCTCAAGCCGGTGCTCGAAACGCACGGCCTGGTCGATTCGGCCAACGCCACGGGCGGTCTGCTGATCTTCTGCGTGGCGCTGGTCATTCTGGATTTGAAGAAGGTTGAGTTGGCGGATTATTTGCCGAGTCTGGTGTTTGCGCCTTTGCTGGCCTGGTTGTTTCGGTGAGGACGGGCCGTGATGCGTGAAACGTGATGCGTGACGGGTGGAATCCCAGCTTATGCACGTGCTCACACCCTCGGAACCGCAGGCGCAGTTTCCTCTAGGCAGATTGGAATAGCCGATTAGACTCACGCGCATGAAGACAGTTCGCTTGGGAATCATCGGTTTGGGCAATATCGGCCAACATCATTTCGGCTATCTCACCGCCGGCAAAGTCAGTCGTGCCGAGTTGGTGGCCGTCTCCGATGCTGTGCCGGCCAAGTTGGACCGGTACATGCCTCTGAAGACATTCACTGACGGCGAAGAGCTTATTCGCTCCGGCTTGGTGGACGCGGTTATCATCGCCACCCCCCATTACCAGCACACCACCCTTGGCATTGCTGCGCTCAAACAGGGCCTGCACGTGATGGTCGAGAAACCCATCTCCGCCCACAAAGCCGACGCCGAGCGGCTGATCGCCGAGCACAAACAGCATCCGAAGCAGGTGTTTGCCGGCATGTTCCAACTGCGCGCCGAGCCGCGATACTTGAAGATTCAGAAGCTTATCCAGACGGGCGACCTGGGCGAGGTCGTGCGCATGAGTTGGATCATGACCGACTGGTTTCGCACAGAGGCGTATTACGCCAGCGGCGGCTGGCGCGCGACCTGGAAAGGCGAGGGCGGCGGCGTGTTGCTCAACCAATGTCTGCACAATCTCGACGCCATGCAATGGCTCCTGGGTATGCCGGCTCGAGTGCGTGGCTTTTGCCAGCTTGGCCGCTTCCACAACATCGAGGTCGAGGATAACGTCTCCGCCTACCTCGAATATTCCAATGGCGCCACCGGCACGTTCGTCTCTTCCACCGGCGAGGCGCCCGGCACCAACCGCTTTGAAATCGTTGGCACGCGCGGCAAGGTCGTGCTCGAACGGGACCGCCTCTCCTTCACCCGTAACGAGGCCGACATGATTCAGTTCAGCCAAAGCGCCAAGCTCAGCTTCGCCAAACCCGAAGTCTGGAACGTCGAGATTCCCTTCGAGAACGCCCCCAACGCGCACGCCACCTTGATGCAGAACTTCGTCAACGCCATTCTCGACGGAGAGCCGCTCATCGCGCCGGGCGCCGAAGGCATCCACTCCGTCGAGCTGGCAAACGTGATTCTTTATTCGTCGCTGATCAACCAGGCGGTGGAGTTGCCGATGGACAGCGCGGCCTACGAAAAGCAGCTCAACCAGTTGATTGCCGGCTCGAAAATCGAGAAGAAGGTCGTGGCCGTCTCCAACGAAGATTTCACTGCGTCGTTTAAACGGTGATACAAACGGCTTGCGAAATGGGGCCGACCGTTTAGCTTTTAACCAGTGAGCATCACGGAAATCAAGGCAAGCATTGACCGGATGACAGACGAGGAGCGCTTCTTCGCTGCGGCGTACTTGCAGCACCATGCGCAGGTGGGTGATCCCGCCTACCAAGCCGTGTTGTCCGAGCGAATGAAGCGTATGGATGCCGGCCAAAAAGTGACATTGGAAAAGGCCCAGCGCATCCATGAGGCTCTTGAGGCCGAGGGCCTGTAATGGAACCTTGGAAACTCGTGCTGGACGAGGCCGCGTTTCAGTGCTTCGTGTCGAGTAGGGCGGCCGAGAGGCGAAAGTTGCTCTCCGGCTTCGAAGAACTGCGGGCCGATCCCCAGCGGCAGCCGGATTATCATGCCAATGACGCCACCGGCCGGACGCTCAATGTCTGGGCCAACCGGCCTTTTCTGATGACCTACTGGCTGGACTCCTTTGTCTCAGAAATCCGCATCGTGAATATCCAGCGAGTCCGTTTCTAATCCTCCGGTCCCTCAGCCCTCAACCAAGCACTCCCAACGCATCATGACATACATGGGCATCGGCGACGAAGCCGCCAACAGCATCGACGGCCAAATCCTGGCCACGCAGGAACTCGGTTGGAAACTCCTTGAGCCCCGGGGCGTTGAAGTTCCCGGGTTCAGCAAGGCTAACTTCCACGACATACCCGACGAAGCCTTCGACCTCGCCGTCCGCAAGCTGGAGACCTCCGGTATCGGCGTTTATTGCTTCGGGTCCACCATCATGAACTGGTCCAAGAGGATGGGCGATCCCTTCGACGTCACTCTTGCCGAGGTGAAACGTGCCATCCCGCGAATGCAGCGCCTGGGCACCAAATACATTCGCATAATGAGCTTCAAGCCGGGTGATGACGAATACAGGATTCCGACCGAAGTGTTCCGTCGCGTGAAGGAAGTGACAGACCGCTTCCTCGACGCCGGCCTCCAGCCCGTCCACGAGAACTGCATGAATTACGGCGGCATGAGCTGGCAACATGCGCTTGATTTGCTCGATAAATGCTCCGGCCTTAAATGGGTGTTCGACACCGCCAACCCCATCTTCAATCCCGACCGTTCGAAGCCCAAGCCGTGGCCCAAGCAGGACCCGTGGGAGTTCTGGACCCATGTGCGCGACCACGCCGCCCACATCCACATCAAAGACGCCACCTGGAACCCCGCCAAGAAGGACGCGGACTATAATTGGCCCGGCGAAGGGCAGGGGAGGGTGCGCGACATCCTCAAAGACGCCCTGGCGCATGGCTACGATGCCGGCCTCTCCATTGAACCCCACATGGTCGTCGTCTTCCACGCCGCCCAATCAAAAGCCTCCAATGAGGACGCCATGCGCAAGAACTACGTCGAATACGGCCACCGGCTGGAGAAGATGATTGGTGAGATTAAGCAGGAATTGAAAGCAGCCGCGATAGCGCCCACTTCGGCAGCATAGCTCTCAATAACCGCCCCCGTTAACGGGGCGGGGCTTGCTTAAGGCGCAGGTTCGTCCGTGTCGCGCGAGACCTTCGCGTGCAGGACGCCTTCGTCGTCGAACCATAGGGGGTCAATTGCCAGGAACCGGTGAAAGTTCTTCTCGGCATCCCATTTCTGGTGATAAACCAGCCACAGCTTCCCGTCGGGGCCTTCCACGACGCAATGATGGCCTGGGCCAAGCACCTTGCCGCCGCGATGGGCAATCGGGTTGCCGGCGTATTTCACGAAGGGGCCGGTGGGCGATTTGGACGTGGCGTAGCCGATGCCATAATTAGGCGAGTCCGCGCCCGTGCCTGAGTATGTCAGGTAGTAAACGCCCTTGTGCTTCAGCATGAACGGCCCCTCCGTCACCTCGCCGCTCCGCTTCTCCCATTCTTCGGTCGGGTGGATGACGACCTTCGACTCGCCTTTCTTGTGCAGCGGGTCGGCCATGGGCTGGACGATGATCTTGAAGCCGCCCGCCAGTTCAACATAGGAGAGGTAAAGACGGCCATCGTCGTCCTGGAACAGGTCGGCATCAATGGAGTCCGGTGCCAGCGCGCCGTTGTCTGTGAATGGGCCGAGAGGTCCTTCCGCCACGGCCACCCCGATTTGTTTGTGCATGTCCCCGCGCCTGGCGCCGGGCATGGTATCTGTGTAGTAAAGGTAGTACTTGCCGTCGCCGCGCTTGTTGTAAAACACCTCGGGCGCCCAGTCGCCGCCGCGCGGATCGCTGAACGCGCGGGCCTTGCGCTCCCAATGCACCAGGTCGTCGGATACGAACACCTCGTAGCCCCG